>Ga0105044_10003821_pt1 | contig 20634 bp, 19 predicted proteins | sample MAT01_FD_78092 | JGI IMG/M metagenome (GOLD analysis project Ga0105044, IMG submission 78092) | Freshwater microbial communities from Lake Fryxell liftoff mats and glacier meltwater in Antarctica - MAT-01 | ecosystem: Environmental > Aquatic > Freshwater > Ice > Liftoff microbial mat | place...
GAGGCCTTCGGCTTTTTCCCAGATCGGCTTCACTTCTTCACCGGTGAGAATGAAGGTGCCGCCGAGGAAGGGCTCATACTCGTCGGGCGTGACGGAGACGCGCGAGGATAGGATTTCGAGCACTTCGTCGGTGTTTTTCTCGTCGCGGATGAACTCCACGATGCGATACCAAACCTTGATCACTTTCTTCCAGTCATCGCGGCGCTTCTCGAGGCTCTCGGCAGAGACGTAGATGTTGTCATAGATGAGACCGGGCGTGTCCTTCGAGGTGAAGATGGGCTTGGATCCCGAGACGACCTTGAGGGCTTGTCCCGAACTGGGCTGCCAGGCGACGATGGCATCGACCGCACCCGAGGCCAGGACCTGGGGAGTTTCGTTCGTCGGCGTGTTCACGATCGTGACGTCGGTGGCCTCCATCCCGTTTAGTTCGAGAGCCTTGAGGAGGAGGAGGTGGGAGACGAAGCCCTCTTCGAGGCCGATCTTTTTACCCTTGAGGTCCTTCACTGATTCGATACCGGGCTTGGCAACGATCATGTCGTTGCCGTTTGAGTAGTCGTTGATGAGGATGCAGACGGAAGGCTTGCCGGTCGCGCCGGTGACGAGGGCGTCGCCATTGGTCATGCCGACGGCGTCGAGTTGGCCGGCAGCGTAGGCGTCCATGGACTCGACATAGTCATACCACCCCAAATTAACCTCGACGCCTTCTTCCTTGAACCACTCTTTTTTGATCCCGATTTCCCAGGCGACCCATCCCGGCCAGTCGCTGTAGCCGATTTTAAGCGGCTCGGCTTGGGATGTAGGCCCGAGAGAGGCGAAGGCAAGGAGACCTGCTCCGAGGGAGAGGGTGAGTTGGCGGTGAATGTTACTTATCTGCTTCATCATTAGATCCTTCTGTTTGTCGTTTCTTGGAGGGGAGTAATACAAAACCCGCAGCTTCGTATTATATTTACTTGCAACTACTTACGAAAAGCATGTTCCATGCCAAGACCAAGTTTAGACCGGTGGCAGAGAGCGCCGGCCCTGGGGCGCGAGTAGATGTGTGCTTGCATCCAAGGAAATCCAACGCTCCTTTTTCCCTGCGATAACTTCCTCGTTGGCGATCCATGTCCACCATCTTGATCTCCTCGCGATGAAGTTCCCGGACAAAATCTCGGAGCTGCACAAGACCGATGCCGGTCCAGATGAGAATCTCTCCACCTCTCAGTTGCGCGGAGTCGGACCGCGCTTGCTGGAGGGTCAGGCGCTTCCGTCCGCGAGCGGCTTTTTCCATGAGAACTTCTCCACCGCAGCATCGAGCGGGGTCCCCGCGATGGAGTTGGTGTAGTTGCTCATTGTCTTGATCGCGATACCCATGACCACCTCAAGCGCCGTCTGACGGGTGTACCCGGCTTCGAAGAATGCGGATATGGCGGCTGCGGTAACCTTTCCATTTTGCATCACCACCTCTCTGGTGAAAAGGCGCAAGGCCTCGTGTTTTGGATCGGCGAGAGGGGATCCAGAGCGCAGGGCATCGATGTCGCCTTCGCTCATGCCCGCCTGCCGGGAGAGGAGCGTGTGCCATGGCACGCAGTAGTTGCAGGTGTTCTCGAAATTGACGGTCTGGTAAACGATCTGGCGCTCGATCGGCGTGAGGGAAGTGTTTTCAAACCCATCCCACATGGACACGTAGCTTTTCAAAAGTGCCGGTGCTGCGGCCATGACCCCTTCGAGATTGGGAACCATCCCGAAGTTTTCACGGGTGTGGAGGAGCAACTTGCGGGACGCTTCGGGAGCGTTCTCCGGGGTGTGGATGGGAAAAGAGGAGTTTTTCATGACTTGAAGGAGGCGTGATTGCAAGGGTCGCACGTAGAGCACGGTTAGTGCCCGAAAAATACTCATCACCCCCATACTCTTTTCAACAAACGCGGCGCTGCCGAACACTCCGCCGACGATGAGATAACAAACCCGCCGGTGAATGACCTGCTTCAAAGGCAACTTGCCGACACCCGCTACCCCGGCCGCCACTTCCGCTGGAGTGAAATTTCGGACAATGAACCTGATCCTGTTGATTCTACCGTGACTACTGTGACTTCCGAACACGAACCACGAACGATCCGGCCAGACCGTGTGCCTTGTCGTCGGTCCGAGCCAAGGATCATCACCCATCTGCGACGTTCATTGCTTGAGCCTGATGAAGCGGTGGTTCCCAATCGGTGCTAATGGAACGACTCCATCGGGACTTCCTCTTCGTCTCCATGGTAATATTCCCGGGGACGGTAGAATCTCACAACCACTAAAAACACCGCCGCCGCCGAGATCATCAGTCCGCTGAAGAACCAGAAATAGGCGGCTCCTTCGAGTTTGACCTGCCCTCCCACGAAGAACTCCCGTTCGAAGGTCGGAGTCGTATCGGCGCTGGCGGGAGGTGGTGCGAGGCCGAGTTCCAACTTGCGTTGTTCGACCCAAGTTCGGTCGGGCAGAAAATCGCGCCACCATCCGCCCGTGGAATCCTCCGTTGCCTCTTCAGGTCGCACGATGCTCAAGGTCGCGCCCTGATCCCAGCGGGTGGTGGCTCTGCCGTCCGGACCATCGCTGGAGACCCGCAGGAGATCGCGGTGCAGCAAGCGATACCGGTAGGGACGGCCCCAGGGATCCAGCACAGCCAAAGCGAGCGCCTCGCCTTCAGCTTGCGACGGGGCCGCGAAGTTCTGTGAAACAATGACCGCTTCGTATTGATCCATCAGAGTGCCGAGTTCCGCCTGTCCGGTGAAGGCCAGACCGATGCGTTGGCTGTTTTCATCAAAGGTGATGCGCAGATCATCCATGGTCCCGCTGGCTCCGTCGAAGCCACCGTGAATCACTTCATTGCTAATCGCGCTGATCTTGTCGAGTGGACTGGGCACCTGGATGAAATGATTGATCTGGGCCGTCAGAAAATTACCAGCGGACACCGCGAAGAAAAAGAGGGCCATGACCACGGACTTCATCGACTTGGGTGCCTGGGTGTAACTGAACTCAAGGCCGACGATGGAGACCATCACCTCCCCTGCAGTCAGAGCAACGAAGGCCACCAACTGCCAGGAGACGGAGGGAGTTTCCCCCGCATCGATTTTCTGCTGGGCCACGGCCACGAGGAGAAAGGAAATCACGGTGAGGAACAATCCGATCGCAATCTTACGCAAAGGCGTCAGCCGAAAGACCCGGTTCACCAGCGGATAGACCACATACGAGAACAGCGGAATAAAGGTCAAAATCAAGATAGGATTGAGCGCCTGGATCTGGCTCGGCAACCAATCAACTCCGAGAAAGCGGCGGTCCATATTCTCCGTCTGCAGGACCCACGACGATCCACTCTGATCATACAGCGCCCAGAAGATGGCGATGAAAAAGTAAATCCCGCTGAGCTTTCCGAGCGCCTTGATTCCCCCGGGGCTGAACATCTCGCGAAAGAAACTCCATCCTCCGGCCGGGATGTGGATGAACTTCCATCGGCCCATCCAGAAAACCAGCGTCGCCAGCGCCATCAGGACCCCCGGCACGCCGAAAGCGAGGTGCGGACCATACCACTCGAGCAACCACGGAGTGAGTAACGTCGAAACGAAGGCCCCCAAGTTGATGGTCCAGTAGAACCAATCGAACATGCGGGAAATCAAGTGCCGGTTCGCCTTGCCGAATTGATCGCCGACATGGGCCGAGACGCAGGGTTTGATACCTCCAGACCCCAGGGAGATGAGCCAGAGTCCGGCAATCAACCAGGTCTCGGCTTGGCCGATCACACCCATCATGGCGAGGGTCGCGTGGCCGAGACAATAGACGATGGATAGTCCCACGATGACCCGGAACTTGCCAAAAAAAACGTCCGCGAGAATCGCTCCGAAAACCGGCGTCAGATAGGTCAGGGCCACGAAGCTGTGGAATCGCTCCGTCGCCGCCGCGTTGCTCATCTGCGTGCCGGGGATGGCACCCATTAGCCACAGATAGTTGACCATGAAGACGGTCAGAATCGTCCGCATCCCGTAGAAACTGAAGCGCTCCGCCGCCTCGTTGCCGATGATGTAAGGAATGCCCGGAGGCATCCCGCTGGTCTGGAAGGGAATCGAGGCGTAGGGTCGGCGTTCCGTCATATTGAAGTTGAGCGAGTGACTGTATGAGGCAGCGGTTTCGGCAGTCCACCAGTTTCGAAAGCTCTGGTCAGTAAAGTCATCTTCCAGTCTCGCCCGATGCTAGTAGGAGGGCAGACCCTGGGCAAGCGGATTTCCGAAGGAGCGCGGCAAGCTCGTGCTGAACGGCATCCAACTTCATCCAACGACCAGTGGCCCGAAGAGGGGGCATCGGGGCGTTGTGATGCATCGGGCCATCCGGCAGGGAGTGAATGTCATCGCTGCGGGAGGTTCGGAGCTAGCCCGCCGATCTCGTTGGTTTCCAAATTTTCCAAAACCTGCCGAATCCGGCGGGCTTTTTCCGAGGTCTCTTCATTGACCACCACTGTCGCCAGGCTGGAATGCTGCAACCGTGCCAAAACAGGGATGGCGGAACATGTGAAGTGATGGCCCGCCAGAAAGCGCCCCCCTTCTGTCGCCGAGGCCAAGCTGAACAGCGCCGCATAGAACCAAGGTTTCGGATCCTCCCCCTTTCCATAGGTCTCGGTGAGACTCTTCGCGCGGCGGCAGGATACTCGCAGTCTCCCAGGATCATTCACGGCGAGATGGTCCAGGTAGGCAATGGTACTGTCCCGGAGATTCTCACGGACAATCCAGCGGCTGTTGACACGCCGAACCCAGGCAACTTCATCGGGGATATTCACAGGGCATGGTAAGTCATCTTCCCATGCTGGCAAGCGGACCGGCGCGGCGGTCTACCGTGCCGAATCAGGGACGATGCCCAAGCTCGACTGTCCTTACATGGCCGCCGTCTCACGATCTTTCCCAAATCCTCCTAGGAGCCTGTCGGACTTATCCCGCCCGGCTGCGGAAATCGGGGATTCGGCCCGAATTCCCCCTCGTTTTCATCATTTGTGTTCACACTAACTCCTCAAACTCGTGAAAATTCTGACTCGAACCCCAATTCCCTCGCTCAGACGCTCTAAGTCCGACAGGCTCCTAGCAAGAGTAGCTGCTCGGAAACATCCCCTTAACATTTCATCCCTCACCCGATCACCTTCCGCGCCCAGGCGGCTGCGCCCATCACTCCGGCACCGTCCCCCAATTCGGCGGGAACGATGCGGAAGCTGTCGCGGTAGGTTTTCAGCACCCGATCGTGGGTCGCCTTTTTGACCGTCTCCAGATAGAGTTGCGGCATCGCGGAGACGAGCCCTCCTCCGAGGACGATGACATCGGGCGCAAGAAGATGCACGACAGTGGCAACCCCACAACCCAACAAAGTGGCGGCACGGCGAACGATATTCTCAATTTCCACATCGCCGGCGGCGATGGCGTCCGCAAGGCGACCACTGGTGATCTTCGACATATCGGTCCCGCAACTTTTCAGCAAATGAGGAGCCTGTCCACGGTAAGCGGCGCGGGCCGCTTCCGAGGCAATTTTCAAACGGGAGCATTCCATCTCAAGGGTGGTGCCGTCTTCGCCATGACCGGAGGTCTCCGGAAACAGTGGGATGTGGCCCAGCTCCATGCAGGAAAGGCTCGCTCCGCGCAACAATCGCCCATCGATGACCGCTCCCGCCCCGATGCCCGTTCCAGGGAAAATCCCGACGGCGCAGCGGGCCCCTCTGGCGGCTCCTCCGGCATACTCCGCATAGACCCCGGCATCGACGTCGTTGCAGATCACCGCACGGCAATTGAAGGCCTTCCCCAGGTGCTGCTCCACAGGGACATGCTTCCATCCCAGATTGGGCGCTTCCACGATTTCGCCTTTGTCAGGGTTGATCGGGCCGGGGCAACCTACTCCGATCCCGGCGATCCGAGACCGGTCCACCCCGGCTTTCTCAAGGGCCGAATCAATCACGCCAACCATCCGGGCCAGTCCGGCTTTGGCACCTTTGGCACCTCGGGTTTTCTCCTTGGCGGAACCAAGGATCGTGTAATCATCGGTGAAGACCTTGGCCAGCATCTTCGTGCCGCCTAGGTCGAAACCGATCCAGACTTTATCAGCAGAGGAAGATGGGATGGGCTCGCTCATAGCAGGAGGTTGGTGGCAGTTTCGCGGGCCCACTCGTCGGCGGCCACGATGGTCTCTAGGCTGGGTGAATTTTGCGTCGCATGCGCGGACATCGTTTCCGCAACGGTCTCCCAGATGCGAGGAAAAGGGATACGTCCCTCGAGAAAGGCGCAGACCGCAATCTCATTCGCCGCATTGAGCACGGCGGGCAAAGTGCCTCCGACGGTCCCGGCCTCGCGGGCGAGCCCGAGCGCGGGGAAGTCATTCCAACGAGGAGCCTCGAAATCGAGCCGGGCCAAAGCCGCGAAATCGAGCGGCGGCAGGCGATTCGGGATGCGATCCGGCCACGTCACCGCGTATTGGATGGGGAAGCACATGTCAGTGGTGCTGAGCTGGGCCAAAATGGAGTGATCGATGAATTCCACCATGCTGTGGACGATGCTCTGCGGATGCACGATGACATCGACCCGAGCCATCTCGATGTCGAAAAGCCAACGGGCCTCTATCATTTCTAACCCTTTATTGAATAGTGTCGCTGAATCGATGGTAATTTTTTTGCCCATTTCCCACGTAGGATGCTTCAAGGCTTGCGCCACCGAGACCGTTGCAAGTTGATCAGCCGGCAGGGTGCGGAAGGGGCCACCCGAAGCTGTCAGAATAAGGCGCGAGACCTGGGCCGGGCCGCGGTCTTCGAGGCATTGGAAGATGGCGTTGTGCTCCGAATCGATCGGAAGAACGCGAACTCCCTTGCGGCGGGCTGCGGTCATGACCGTTTCTCCAGCCATCACGAGAATCTCCTTGCTCGCGACTGCGATATCCTTGCCCGCCTCGATCGCTGCCAGCGCAGGGCGCAGTCCGGCCACTCCGACGATGGCAATGATGATCAAATCAGCCTCGGGAAGAGTGGCCAGTTCGATGAGTCCCTCCTCGCCTGCATACAGCGTCGCTCCGGCCGGAGCCAATGCCCGAAGCTGAGTCAACCCTGTTGGGTCATAGAGGCAACCCTGTTGAATGCCGAACTCCGCCATTTGCTCCGCAAGGGCCTCAACACTGCGACAAGCCGCCAGTCCGATCACCTCCATCCGCTCCGGGATATCGCGGGCCACCTTGAGACTGCTGACGCCGATCGAGCCGGTCGAGCCGAGCACGACGACTTTTTTCGGCGGAGGGAGATCAGACATAAGGAGTCGGGCTGCTATGAAAAGATCAGGAGATAGATATAGAACAAGGGAGCCGTGAAAATGACCGAGTCAATCAAATCAAGGAAGCCACCGATCCCGGGCATCACGTGGCCACTGTCCTTTGCCTCTAGGCTGCGCTTGAGGATGGACTCCGCCAAGTCGCCTAACACTGCCACTAAAGCCAACAAAACCGCCAAAATACCCGCGTGGAGCGGCGTGATCAGCGGAATCTTCTGCCCCATGATGAAGTAAAGCCCGAAACTCCCGATCACCGCGAATATGATTGCTCCGCCGAAGCCTTGCCAGGTCTTCCCCGGACTCACGTGGGGAATCATCTTGTCCCGACCGATCAGCGAGCCGACGAGATAAGCGCCCATGTCGGTCAGTTTCGTAACCGTCAGCAGGTAGATGAGGTAAAACGGCGCGCTCGGTTGACCTGCGGTGTCATTCAGAGGCAGCATCAGAATTTTTGGAACGAAAGAGAAAAGCAGCACGCAGTAGATGAATCCAAAAATCGTCGCCGCGATTTCATCCAAGGTGCGGAAACCCTCCAGCGGATAGCGCAGCCGCTCCAGCACCACCAGAGTAACCAGCAGCGCAACGGCAAGCCCGTCGACCTCTGTCAGCCAGGCAGCCTCAAAGTTCCACAGGTCGCTGAAAAGGAAGCCCATGTAAGCCACGCTAACCCCATACGTTTGCCAGCGAAAACGCCTGAAGCCCCGGATGGGAAAGAGCCGGAAATACTCAATGAGGGCTCCCATCGAAAGAATTGCGAAAAGCAGGGCGAAAAGCCAGGTCTGCGAAAACCAAAAGGCCCCGCAAAGGATTCCGACCAGACAGACCGTGCTGATCGTGCGTGAGAGCAGGACGCGCGCCTTCGAGGCCGGGGGTGCGGCAGGAGGAGCAACGGGGGGGGCGGGGGCTTCCGGCATGAACTCGGGCGGGGGGCTTGCCCATCAAACAAGCTGCCCATCCCCTTGGCAATCAATAATTCCGGCGAAGCGGGATTCAGGTGAGACCCTCCGCGGCCGATTGAGCGGATTTTCTGTCACATGAGGTCGTTTCCTGATCGAATAGACCGAGATGGGGAGTAGACCGGTGCAGGGACTAGACCGGTCTAGGGACAGGTCTGCCACTCCCGGGTCCTCTGGCGGAAACAAATGGTGTCCTATTTCCACATCCACTCAGACAGCCCGAGCGTCTCGCGGGTCAGAGCGTTCGGCGCTGGCGCAGGATCGGGTTTCCCTATGGCAAGCCCTTCCTGAGCCTCGATCCCTTCAAGCGAGCCACTCACTACATTGTCCTTCCAAGTCGCACCCTCCAAAGCCGACAGCACAGATACGGCGGCCTGTCCTTCGCGGGCGACGATGACATTCCCGGTAAACTCACAATCTCGGGGTGGCACGGTCGCATCATCTTCGTCATGGTATCCGATTACCAAACTGTGTTTGCAGTTCTCGATCCGGTTGCCGGAAATGACGGCTCGGACGACGGGGAAATATCCGTTGAGAGGACTCTTAGGCAGCCCCCTCAGGATCGTGATGGCGCTGCGGAATCCGTCCCCTTCGAGATCAAACAGGGCGTTGTTCCGCACGACGTGCCCCTCTCCGATGACCCGAATCCCGCCGGTTTGGCTTCGCTTTTCACCGAGGAATACATTGTCTTCAACGATGCAGTCATTTCCGTGTCGCAGGGTCAGGGTCCCCTGGACTTGCTGGAAGGTATTCCCCCGGTAGATATTGCCGCAGGATTTGTTGGAGATGCATTCTGTCTCGCCGTCGCATTGAAAGAACAGATTCTCCTCGACCAGGCAGTTGGCCGTTTGCATCGAACTTTCACTGGCACCGACGCGGAGGGTCTCCCCTCCATTTTTGCCGAGGCGAGGTCGGGGGCCGAAGTAATTTCGTTGGATGAGGTGTTGTCCCTTATCTTCCTCGCCCAACCAGACGACCACGGTGGCACCCTTGTTTTTTTTTCCTTCGATCCGGCAATGGTCGAGCCGATTGCCCTCACCGTAGATCCCGATCCAGCGATTCTCCTTTTCGGCGGCGAAATCGGCATCTTCGGTAAAAGCGCAATCGGTCACGCGGCAATGGCTGGCCCGGCGTTTCGAGTCGATCCGAAACTCCAACCAGTCAGCCTGCGCACCTGAGAGATTGTGTAGCTTGACTCCGCTGAGCACGAGATAGCTCCCGCCGAGACGCACGCGCGAGGCCCCGGCAAAAATCGTGCCACCAGCTTCGGCGGCTCGGATCGTGATCGGTAGCTCTGCGGTGCCTTCACCATCGAGCCGCAAATCAACGTCGCGCCACTCGCCGGAGGAAAGGACGATGACATCGCCGGGGGCCGCATCACGCACTGCTTTGCGCGCAGCCTCGGCGTCGCTCACGGCGACCTCCGCTGCCCCGGCAATAGGAACGACCCACAACCAACCCCCGAGAGAGATCGCGACTAGAGAACGGAGGGATTTTTTTGACATCATGGCATTAGCTCGACATTGCAGACTCCATCCTTACCCGGATGAAACAAGTTTCCGGAAAAGTGCAGCCCTTTGGGCCCACCTGGTCCTTGACTGATCACTACGGCATAGCGGTAGCGCGGTTCGCCGATTGATTGGATCACGTTCCCCTGGATCAGGACGTCCTCGAGCGGCGGGTCGTCGGCCTCTTGCGGACCATCGAACTTGAACGGAGACCGCTCATTCCCCCAGATCCAGTTGCTATGGCCGTGACCAAAATCCGAAATGATGTTGTGAGCGATGATCGAAGCTCCGTCACTGTTGGCGGTTTCGGGTTTTCCTTCCTCGGTTGCCGGATGGGAAGCCGCTCCAGGCATGAGTCCGATGGCCCAGAGGTCGCAGCGGCTGAACTGGTTTCCTAAAATGAGGACATTGCGCGAACCGTGCATCGCCTTCATGCCGATGCCCGCATTCTTCACGATGTTCTGGGAAATGATGATGTGGTCCGAGTGGATATCGAGTCCTTGGCCCGCATTCTCCACATAGTTCCCGATCAACCGAGTTTGATCGGTTTCTTCAGGTGATGAAACCACGATGCCCGATCCCTGATGCCAATTCTCGGTCGTCCCCCGATTCCACACTTCATCGCTGATAAGTGTGCCCTTGACCGGATTCTTCTTCACGAATGTTCCCAAATCGTAGCGAGCTTGCACTTCCGGGGTCGTGAGAAGATTTCGTTCGATGACCCGGCAACTCTCGATCAGCGTTCCGGTTGATGCCTTGACCGAAATCCCCACTCCGCTGATGCACCGAAACGCGTATCCGTAGAGATCTTTGGAGGTCCGGTCGTCGATCGTGATGCTGGAATAATTCAACACCTCGCATCCGCGGATCTCACAATCGCGGCAATCCCTCAACGCGATGGCAGAGGAGGCGGTGCGGTTGTTGATGACGCGAACGTTTTCGATTCGCAGCCGCTCACACTGCATCGCCAGAATCGCCTCAGTGCTGGTATCGCAATTCTGCTCCGGTCTCGTCAAGGTGATCCCGATGATCCGAACATCCGTGGCGTTTTCGATTTCAATGATCGGAGCCGCTGCATTCGTTTGGATGATGCGACCATAGCCCCACAGTCCCCCATCCTCCCCCTTCAGCCGCAATTTCTCCGATATCTCAAAATCACCTGCGGGAACCTCGATCATCTTTCCCGGATGGGCGTCGATGGCCGCCTGGATCGATGGGTAATCGGTCACGATCGGGCCGCCCGCCTGCACCGCGCCAACAGTTCCCCACCCTACCAACCATAGTCCGAAAATTGTTTGGGTAATCGACGAAGCAACATTCATATAATGGGAACGTCTTGATCGGTCTGGCCATTGACGTGCCTCCCAGAATCAGGGTGCTGCCCCGGGACAACAAGCGCCGATTTACGCCATCCAACAAAAAGTTTCGGCCCGTTGCGAAAGGGCGATCTTGGGGAAAGTTTCCCGGCGACAGCCATGACTCCCAACCGCCATTGCCTCGCGGCAATTTTTTCCGTGATGATCGCCTCCCTTCCGCCTCTTCCTGCAGAAGATGCTCCACCACAGACATTCACCGTGCGCACCACCGCCTACACCCATACCGAAGCCGACCACCTGAAATATGGCAACAAGAGCGCCCTTGGAACCGAGCTTCAATACACTCCTGCATACCACTCCGTTGCGGCGGACTGGTCTCGGTTTCCCCTCGGCACAAAGTTTCGCATCGCGGGGTATGATCGGGTTTTTGTGGTGGACGACTACGGCAGCGCCTTGGTGGGAACACGAACCATCGACATCTACTTCCCCGATAAGGAAAGGATGAACCACTGGGGCACCCGGCACGTCGAAGTTCAGGTGGTGGCGTTCGGAAGCTTTCACGAAAGCCGCAAGATCCTCGCCTCACGGGCGAACCATCCTTACTGCCTCGCCATGCTCGCAACGATGACGGCAGATGATTGGTTTGTGAATTACGGGCGCTAAGGCGCGGGAGCTACCCAGATGCTGCGGGATCTCCAGTCAGATTTGCGCGAGGGAGTTCTCCGCGTCGTTGCCGTGGACTGGGCCGACGTGCCCCAGATCTCTGAGGGCCTCAGCGCTCGTCACACCGAGGAGCACGGACATCGCCTCGCCGACATTTTGCAAGTGGCCACGGCTATCCATCAGGGGGCGCAGGAGTTCCTGACTTTTGATGGGAATCAGGCGCGACTCGCGCAGGCGGAAGTCATGAGGGTGCGCTGGGAGATTGACCAGATCTAGGTGATCAGGCAACCGTTCCTGCTGCTTCGGGGAGATCGTTGTGGCAGGTCACAGCAGAAGCGCCGGATCGCCCTTCACCCGTTCGGAGTCGTAGGGATTCGGGCCGAAACGGGTATGGAGGTTCGCCTTCCGCTGCGGTTCAGCTCGGTCGAGCCGATCAAAGTTCATCTGAGCTGGCAGGATCGAGAGGACCATGGACGAGGCTTCCCGGCAACCAAAGGTGTGACATTCTCGGGTATCCGGGTGATCAGCTCGGCAGTCGTGGGATCAAGCAACAGAGACAGCGAGCGCGAGAATCCCACCTGAGGCTTAGGGTTCACGATGGGGGCGATCTCTGCTCAAGCGTAACTCCAACGGAATCGGTGCGGGGCCCTGTTGCCAGGATCCTTTGAGCAAACCCTCCGGGGTCAGTGTCGCTCGGTAGGTGGCATTGATGGAGTCAACCCCGAGCGTGACCGTTTCCCCCTCGTGAACGAGCGAACTCACGGCGATGGCACCGGGTGATTGATCGGGGCTGTAGATTCGGGCTTCCCCGGTCTCGCCGATGGCCTCGATCTCCAGAATGTGTAAGAGCACCCTGTTACCACCGAGATAACCCGACCAATATCCGGTGAGTGAAGTCATCTCGCCCGTCACTCGTTTGGAGAGGGCCTTGGTCAACTCTTCGGGCAGGTCCGCGCGTCGGGTCAACGAGAGCGGGATGGGTTTGACCTGATTCCAAATGCCATCCAGCGCGTCGCCCTCGAGAGTGGCCTGGAAGCTGCCGCCCAACTCGGAAAACACGGTGGTGAGGGTGCGCTCACCAAAGACCGACTTGGACGCAGGGATGCCGCCGCCGCCCTGATCGAGACTGTGCAGGACGATCCGTCCCGAGTCGGCGATGCGAAACAGAAGCCGCAGTTTCCCGACGCCGGTGTCGAGGCTACCCTCCCAGATTCCGCTGAGGGAATGAAAGTCCCCCTGAGCGGCTGCTTCGTCAGTTGGTCCCGCGCTGTTGACCAGTTTGAGCGAGGCGGACTTCCTGGCCGGATCGATCCGTAGTTCACTGCGAAAGCCGCCGGTTCCGCCGTCGTGAGAGAGACCGTCCTTCCCGACGAACCAACCGAGACCGAGATCACCTCGTTGAGGTCTCGCCGCCAAAGCCATGGCTTCGCGCAGGGAATCGGGGGTCTCCTCGGCCCACCGGGCGCGGGCGAACTGCATGAGGTCGCGGGCGGAAGATACGATCGCCCCGGCACCCGAGAGGCTCGCGAGATGCCAGTGGCTCACCGGTTTTCCACCGCTATGGCCGGTCGCGAAGCGGGGCGCAAGGGCGACGGGCAAGTCATCGGGGGCGCGCTGCACGAAGGTCGAGGTCATTCCGAGTGGAGCAAGGATCGTCTCGGCGAGGAGTGATTCGTAGGGCTTGCCGGAGATTTTCTCCAACAACACTCCTAACAAACCAACACCTAGATTCGAATACGCAAACGTGCCTCGAGTTTCAAAATCCTCTTCCGTGAGGGAGCGGAGGGAAGCCCGAAGCCGCTCTACTGTGAAATGCGCGTAGGGATCAGCGGGATCGGCTCCGCTTGCGAGATCCTTCGGGAGCCGCAGTAATCCAGAAGTGTGGGTCGTGAGATCGAGCAAGGTGACCTTCTGAAGAGGAGAATCGGCGGTCAGCCAATCGGCCGGAAGAAACCGGGTGACCGGGTCTTCGAGAGTAGCCTGACCTTTGAGAACCGCATCGGCGAGGAGGGTAGCGGTGAAAACTTTCGTGATGGACCCGATCTCGAACAAAGTATCGGGATCGACTGAAGGTCCATCGGTTCTCAGCCGTCCGGCGGCGGCGAAGATCGGCTCGCCATCGAGGAGTCGGCCCAAAACGACGCCCTCGTCCTCCGTCTGAAAGTTGCGATGGTAAGCGACCGCCTCTTCCTCAAGATCGCTCGCATGGAGGACGGCAGGGGCGCAGAGCAGGGCCAGGAGGATCGTGAATCTCATACCGGCGATGGTGTGGCGGATCGCCGGCCGATGTCAAGAGTGGCGAATCTCACTTGGCCAAGTTCACGCGGATGATCTCCTTGTCATTGCGGACGATGACCGACTTCCCGGCGAAGGCGGGTGCGGTCCAGACGACGGGGCGGCCGAAGGCTTCGTTGGTCGGTTCGAGGAGGTGGGTCCGGGCGAGTTCGGTGTAACCCTTCGGACTGAGGTCGGCGATGACAAGGTCGCCAGTCTCGGTAAAAAGATAAAATTTACCCGACTCTTCGTGACGTGTCAGGAAAACGGTGCCGTGGCGCATATCTCCATTGGTTTCCTCGCTACCGGTGATGGGCTGAGCGGTCTCCCAAAGACGCGCTCCATCCGAAAGACTCGCTGCGATCATGGTGCTGGAGTCGATGTCACAGCCGTAGATGACGCCATCGACAATCATCGGACTACTATTGGCACAAAAGAGCGCCTCCTTGGGTTTGGCTCTCCAGAGGAACTTCGCAGTCGGGGTGGCATCGTCCAGTTCGATGGCGGCACCGACCCGTCCGATTCCACTGGCGAAAAGGAGATTACCCTCCTTTCGAGGCGACATGATGGACATGCCATAACTGGGCTTCAACGGAAGTGACCAATAAACCGATCCATCCACCGGATTGAGCGCATTAATCGACTCGGGATGCCATATAAGAAGCTGATCAACCCCGGCGTGCTGAATCATGGTAGGTGGACAGTATCCAGGCTCGGCAGCGGAGAGGGCCCGCCATTTTTCTACCCCTGTGTTTTTGTCGAAAGCCACCGCAACGCTGCCTTCGCCGCCGACAACGCAGTAGAGCGTGCCTCCGATCACCAGAGGATGGGCGGAAAACCCCCAGATCGGACTCTCCATCTTATACTCCTTTTGAAAGTCCTTGCTCCAGAGGAGCGACCCGCTTTTGGCATCGAGGCAAAGCAGATCACCCTCGGCTCCGATCACATAGACTTTGCCGTCGCTGATCGTGGGCATGGCGCGAGGCCCGCCGGGATAGGAGAGATTGTAGGGTCGCTCCGTCACATGGGTCCAGACGTTCGCGCCGGTAGCGAGATCGAGACAATGAACTCGCTCGTTGCCCTGAAGCGGAGCGCGGCCGCCAGGATTGTTAAAGATTTCCCCGGAGGTGATCTCGTAGTCGCTCACATAGACAAACCCGTCAGCCACGGCGGGGCTGCTGTATCCGTGGGCCACCGGAACGCGCCAGAGGACTTCAGGCCCGGCGGCAGGAAAGGTGGCGGCGATCCCGGTCTCGCGCCAGATCCCGTCCTGTTGCGGGCCGAGCCACTGTGGCCAGTCGTCAGCGTGGAGGTGCGGGCAGATGTGAATGATGAGGGCGGCTAAGAGAGGCGGGAGGAAGAGAGGTTTCATAGCTTGTCTAACATACGCGAGCGGCGAGATTGGGGAAGACGACTTCTGAAAAAATTTCTGACAGATAGGCTCGCTGAAATTTCATGTCCACGGAAAACGAGATTACGGCGCTCCTCGATCGGATCGAGCGGGATAACGGCATTCGCATCCTCTACGCTTGTGAATCGGGGAGCCGGGCCTGGGGATTCGCCTCGCCCGACAGCGACTACGATATCCGGTTCTTGTTCATCCGCTCCGCGTCGTCCTATCTCTCGGTGCGCGACGGCGTGGAATCGATCAATCTCCCGCTGGAAGGCGACCTTGATGCTGGCGGCTGGGATCTGTGCAAGGCGGCGCGGCTGCTCGGGAGATCAAACGGCCCGCTCTGTGAGTGGCTCCATTCTCCCATCGTCTATCGCAATCTCGACGACTTCCGCGAACGGTGGCAGCAGATCGCCCGCGAAGTGTTCTCTCCACGAGCCGGCTATGCCCACTACCGCGGCTTGGCGAAGCAGATGCTGCTGAACAAGCTCACGTCCGATGCGGTCCGGGCGAAAGACTATCTCTACGCCCTTCGGGCCGCGCTCGGAGCCCGTTGGATCGCGGATGGGCGCGGCATCCCTCCGGTCCCCTTTGCGGAGGTCCTCTCCGTGGGACCTCCTGAGGTCACCTCCCTCGTGCCCGCCTTACTCGACCACAAGGCCCGCACTGCCGAAGCAGAGCGGATGGATCGTCTCCCGGAGCTCGATGCTTTTTTGCAGGATTTTATCTCCGAAACTCCCGATCTACCCGATCCCGCAACCCACGACGCGACTCTCGATCTGGCGCTGCGCCATGAAATCTGGCGGCCCCGCGCCGCGCTCCGCGCCGACGACCTCACCCTGGAACACGTCCGTCGGCCAGATCTCTTGCTCCTTGACACGGTCGCTGGAAGTCAGGCTTATGACACAGCGGTCGATGGGTCAGACGAGGATCGCCGGGGAGTGTTCTGCGCTCCGGCTAGCTTCCTCGGAGGGCTTGAGAGCATCGAGCAAGTCGCGGACGAGCGCAACGATCAAGTCTATTACGAACTCGGACATTTCGTTTCCCTGCTCCTCAAAAACAATCCGAATGCCCTCGAACTTCTCGCCATGCCAGAGGACTGCGTCCGGGTGCGGCATCCGCTCTTTGATCTCTTGCGACCGGAGATCTTTCTCTCCAAGCTCTGCGCGCGCACCTTTGGCGAATATGCCATGGGTCAGATTCGCAAAGCGCGAGGCCTAAACAAGAAGATCGTTAATCCCCAACCCGAAGCCCGAAGGCCTTTGCTCGATTTTTGTCGCGTGCCCGAAGGTCAGGGCAGCATGCCCGTGCTTGATTGGCTCGCGAGTCGGAGCATCGATCCGTCCACCTGCGGACTGACGGCAGTGCAACACGCCACGACCCTATTTGGCCTCTATCAAGAGGACGGGCAGGACTATCGCGGACTCCTCTCACCCAAGGATCCCGATGCGCTGATCTTCACCGGTGTGCCGCACGATGCCCTCCCGCTGGCGTGGATGTGGTTCCAAGAAGATGCCTTTCGCGCGCATTGCAAAAATCATCGGGAGTATTGGGAATGGGTCACCCTGCGCAACGAAGAACGCTACGCCACCAATGCGGCACATGGACGCGGGTACGATACGAAAAACCTCATGCACACCCTGCGACTGCTCGACATGGCGGGTGAAATCGCCCGCGGCGAAGGGCTTCAAGTGCGGCGACCGAATCGCGAGTATCTCCTGCGGGTGCGGGCAGGTGAATTCACCTACGAAGAACTGGTCGAATTGGCCGAGGCGAAACTGAAAGAAGTGCAAAGTGCTTTCGCCATCGCCGATCTACCCGAGGAGCCAGACCGGAAAAAAGTGAATCGTTTGTTAGTCGAAATCCGTGCTGCGATGGAGTCGGCGCTCGTCTGATCGTGCAAGATGGAGCACGATCAAGCAGTGCCCAAATCTCCTTTGGCAAAGGACCACGAATCAACACGAATCAACCCGAATGAAGATTGCTACTCAGTCATGTATTCGTGGTCATTTGACGCCTCTGGTATCCCACTCAAATTGGGGTCAAAAACCCATTCTAACTGAGTCGGCCTGACCCTCACGTCGTCTCTGGCGGAATCTCGCGGCAGTGCTTCAGCCGATAACCTCCGTCCACCGGCAGGATCGTTCCGGTGATATAGTCGGCACTTGGGGAGGCCAGAAATGCGACGGCGTGTCCGATCTCCTCCGAGCGACCGAGACGTCCCCAGGGGAGCTTACGACCCTCGGCCGCTAGCGTCTCATTGTCGTAATGTTGGCGCTCGCCGGGCGTATCGATCCAGCCGGGTTCGATCGCGTTGACGTTGATATGATGTTCGCACAGCTCCACCGCCATGGTTTGCATGAGATGATTCAAGGCCGCTTTCGACGCCCCGTAGGCGGCACAGCGGGCGTTGGGGACACGGGCCAGCACGCTGGAGATGAAGATGATTTTGCCTGGCTTCTTCTGGGCGACGAAATGACGAGCCACCAATTGCCCCATGTGAAAAGCCCCCATAAGCCCCGAATCGAGAATGCCGCGAAAGACTTCGGGATCGTAGTCGAGGAAGCTGGATCGCCGATTGTAAGCAGGCACGTGAACGAGGATGTCGATGTCGCCAAAGTGAGCCAGAGCGGCGAGGAGGGCTACCTCGCATCCCTCCCGGGTGAAGGTGTCGGCTTCGACCGCCTGGCAGTCCCGCCCCAGCCGCCGGATTGCCTCGGCAGCGGCAGCCAGTTCTTCACTGCCTGGTCGGTCCACCAAAACGATGCGAGCCCCCGCGAGGGCCAGTCGCTCGGCGCAGCCGAAACCAATGCCGCGGGCACCTCCGGTAATGAGGGCGATTTTTTGGTCGAGATTCATGAGGGGCAGAGTAATGCAACCGGGCCAGAGACGGAAGAAAAGTTTGCGGCGTCTCTGCGGGTCTTTTCTTCATCCGATCGCGATCACAGCTTGACCGGGCGGCGCAGGCTGCTTCCTTGCCGACCATGACGAGCATTGCAGGACGAGTTGGCGCGGCGATCCGCGATGTGGTCGATTTTCCCAAACCGGGGATCGTGTTCAAAGACATCACTCCGGTCCTGGCCGATGGCGCATTATTCCGCCTGACCATCGACGGCATGATCGAAGGGATCGGCCCGGAAATGCCCACCAAGATCGTCGGGATCGATGCCCGGGGTTTCATCTTCGGTGCGGCCATCGCGGACCGGCTCGGCGCTGGCTTCATCCCGGTCCGAAAAAAGGGCAAACTCCCATGGACAACGACCGGACAATCCTATTCGCTTGAGTATGGCGAGGCCGAGGTGGAGATCCACAAAGACGCCATCCATCCCGGCGAGAAAGTGGTGCTTGTGGATGACCTGCTCGCCACCGGAGGAACTGCCGGAGCCGCCCTCCAACTCGTCCGCGAACTGGGCGGAGATGTCCTTTGCGTGAGCTTCCTGATCGAGTTGGCATTTCTCAAGGGTCGCGAAAAGTTGGGATCCAACGTCCGTGCGGTGTCGCTGCTGACGTATTGAGATGGGGAGGTTCTCGCTCAAGAGACCCCCGACCTGAACCGATGACTTACGAGAACGAGATCCTGCTGGACTGGTATTTGCTCTTTCACTACGGGACGGCTGCCGAAATTCTCCACGGCGGTGAGGTGAGCGAAAATCAACTTCCACCCGGCTGCCTCAAGTTTCCCTTGGCCACGGTCGCGGCAGCTCCTCCGGGTCAAGGAAGTCAGCGTGCGCTCGATCTCGGTTGTGCGGTGGGACGATCCACCTTCGAACTTTCACGGACCTACGAGGAGGTCATCGGCATTGATTTTTCCGCCCGCTTCGTCGCGGCGGGGGAGAGCCTGCGCAACGGTGATGCGCTGCACTATCGTCGCTACGGGGAGATGCACCGTCCCGAGCCTCTGGTCGCCCGCGCACCTGCCGGACTGACCAGTGAACGGATCCGTTTCGAACAAGGCGACGCCATGGACCTGCGTCGTGATCTCGGCAGCTTCGATCTGGTTCATGCCGCGAATTTGCTCTGTCGTTTGCCTGAGCCACTCCGGCTTTTGAAGCAATTGCCGGCATTGGTAACGGGCGGCGGCTACCTTGTCCTCGCCACCCCCGCAACCTGGATGGAGGAATACACGCCCCGGGAAAACCAACCGCTCGGTGCCACGCTCGACTATCTGCGCGAGCATCTCGCCGAAACGTTTGTGCTCGAATCCGTTCAGGAGATCCCCTTCTTGATCCGCGAGCACCAGCGCAAACTCCAGCTCAGCGCGTCGCAGACGAGCCTGTGGCGGAGGCGGGGCTGAACTGAACGGCACGCACCTAAGGCCATTTTTCGCTATTGAGGAACATCGGACGCGAAGCGCGGTAGGGACGACTGGCCCAGCCGTCCGCCTCTGGGATTCAAAACGTGAATTGGCGTCAATTGAGGGCAGCAGTTAAAAATGAAATTTGACCCTCCACGTCCTCACCTCGTGATGCTTGGGGTAATCTTGAGTGTAGCGTCAACATTTGTCTGCTGACCCTATTCCTCTTCTACGAAGACCGAAAAACTACAGCTATCTGACCTGCCACCGGTCAATTTATCGCGAAGAACCGCACCGAGGAAATGCCCGACCCTACGCTTAAGTCAGTGCCATTCAGGACTGCCACCGGCTTCTCTTTCTTGTTGACCTCTATTTCTATTTTCAGTCCGTCAAATTACTTCGAGACAATAGATTTTACGATTCTCAACTGCCATCTCCATGAGTTGCGAACGCAGTTCTGTAAAAGTAAGACTAACCACTTTCGATGCCGCGAGTTTATTCTCGATCCGCCAGGACTCAGCTTCCTCATAGCGCGACCACGCAAGTATTTGCCGCTTATTGTCTGCTGCTTTACGAAAAGTTAGAGAGTCGATGTTGGTGGTGCCGGTCGCACTGCTAATGCAATAAAGATCGCGCTCATTGCGGCAGAAATCATCGTAAGCAATTTTTGGGTCAATTTTTTGCATGATTATTTGTGATCTAAATTCATTAGGTCCATAATAGCAGAACCTTGGATTTTCGACGCTTCACGCAAGTATCCTTCGACGGAAACAATGTGACCGGCCGGAACGTCGCCATATCGAATAAACTCACCGGGGTGTCCTACCACCGGAACCATGGTATCATCAGGTATTGGACCTTGAGGCAATGGTGTTGGGGCCGCTCGCAGTGGTGTCTTTGTTAATTTTGGAGTCTTGGCAGCCTTCCGCCAGGGTAGC
>Ga0105044_10003823_pt1 | contig 20632 bp, 19 predicted proteins | sample MAT01_FD_78092 | JGI IMG/M metagenome (GOLD analysis project Ga0105044, IMG submission 78092) | Freshwater microbial communities from Lake Fryxell liftoff mats and glacier meltwater in Antarctica - MAT-01 | ecosystem: Environmental > Aquatic > Freshwater > Ice > Liftoff microbial mat | place...
ATCCAGGGCCTGACTGTTTCGCCCCCAGCCGGCATGGGCGGGCAAGGCACAGCCCGGAACAGCGGCTGTTCATGCGGCCCGCTCGCTCATCCGGTACCCGACGCCCCGCACGGTCTCGATCATTGCAGCGCAGCGCACGGGCTGCAGCGCTTCACGCAGGCGTTTGATGTGCACGTCCACCGTGCGGTCTTCGATGTAGACATGGTCGCCCCAGACCTTGTCTTGCAACTGGCCGCGGCTGTGCACGCGCTCAGGGTGCCTCATGAAGTAATGCAGCAGCCGGAACTCGGTGGGGCCGACCTTGATCTCGCGCGATTCACCGTCAACGTCCCGGGTGACCCGGTGCGTCGAGGGGTCCAGACGCAGACCACACAACTCCACTGCATCGGCGAACGGCTCAGGCCCCTTGCGACGCAAGACGGTGCGGATGCGGGCCAGCAGCTCTTTGACCGAGAAGGGCTTGGTCAGGTAGTCATCTGCACCGGCGTCCAGGCCCCGCACCTTGTCGTCGTCGTCGCTGCGCGCGGTCAGCATGATCATCGGCAGCTCGCGCGTTCTGGCTTCCGCACGCCAGCTGCGCGCCAGTTGCAAACCCGATTCGCCCGGCAGCATCCAGTCCAGCAGCACCAGATCGGGCAGCGACTGGGCGACCCCGGCCCGTGCGGCCTCGGAGTCTGCGGCCACGGCCACACTGAAACCTGCATGGCGCAGGTTGATCTCGATCATCTCGGCAATTGCCGCTTCGTCTTCGACGACCAGCACCTTTTTCATGGCAGAACCACCTCCATCCAAACCAAACACCGCGCCAAGGCGCGACCTCGAGACATCCCGGCCCAATTCACCCGCCCCATCCGCCCACGTCAGCCCTATCAGCCCCATCAGCCCACGATGTCCTCGACCTGGGCCATCGCGGTGTGGCGCACATCGGTGCCCATGACCGCGTAAATCACAGCCTCGGCCAGATTCTTGGCGTGATCGCCCACACGTTCGATGGCCTTGGCGACAAACACCAGATCGATGCTGAGCTTGATGGCGCCGGGGTCTTCCATCATGAAAGTGATCAAGGTGCGCAGCAGGCCGGCAAACTCCAGATCGATCTGGTCGTCGTGCTTGAGTACCTCCAGCGCAGCGCTGGTGTCCATGCGGGCAAAGCTGTTCAGGGCCTGGCGCAACTGCCCCAGAGCCAGAGAGGCCTCGAAGTTCAAGTCATTGATGGGCACCCGCAGCCGCTTGGCGTAATCAGTGTCCACCAACCGCTGCACCGTGCGTGCGATGCGGGCTGCTTCGTCACCCACACGCTCCAGGTTGGCCACCGCCTTGCTGACCGAAATCAAGAGCCGCAGATCACGCGCTGTGGGCTGACGGCGCGCGATCATGGCCGAGAGCTCGCGGTCGATGTCCACTTCCATCTGGTTGACCTTGAATTCCTGCGCCACCACCTGCTGGGCCGTCTCGGCACTGCTGTGGGTCAGCGCATACATCGCCTGCGCCAACTGGCTCTCGACACTGCCGCCCATCTCCAGCACATGGGCGGTGATGGCAGCCAGTTCAGCGTCGTAGGCAACCGCGAGTTGCTTGTCCGGCATGGTACTCACCTGCTGTGGGTTCAAGGGGCCGGCGCGGGTCAACCGAAGCGGCCGGTAATGTAGTCTTCGGTGTCCTTTTTCTTCGGCTTCATGAACATCTCTGCGGTGGCGCCGAACTCGATCAGATCGCCCAGATACATGTAGGCGGTGAAGTCACTGCAGCGCGCTGCTTGCTGCATGTTGTGGGTCACGATCATCACCGTGTAGTCCACCTTCAGCTCATGGATCAGCTCTTCGATCTTGCCGGTCGAGATCGGGTCCAGCGCCGAGCAGGGCTCGTCCAGCAGCAGCACTTCGGGCTTGATGGCGATGCCGCGGGCGATGCACAAACGTTGCTGCTGGCCGCCCGACAGACTGGCGCCGTTCTGGTTGAGCTTGTCCTTGACTTCGTTCCACAGCGCGGCCTTTTTCAGCGCCCACTCGACGCGTTCATCCATCGCCGCACGCGGCAGGATCTCGAACAGCCGCACCCCAAACGCAATGTTGTCGTAGATCGACATCGGAAATGGCGTGGGCTTCTGGAACACCATGCCGATCTTGGCGCGCACCAGCGACACATCCAGCTTCTTGGACAGGATGTCTTCGCCGTCCAGCGTCACCGCACCTTCGGCGCGCTGTTCGGGATAGAGCTCGAACATGCGGTTGAAGACCCTGAGCAAAGTGCTCTTGCCGCAGCCCGAAGGGCCGATGAAAGCCGTCACCTGTCGCTCGGGGATGTCCAGATTGATGTGCTTGAGCGCGTGGAACTGGCCGTAGTAAAAGTTCAAGTCGCGCACCGCGACCTTGGTCTTGCTGCTCTTGGTCTGGTTGCCTTGCCGGCCCTGCGCGTGGCTGGCGAAGTGTGAAATGGACTGGCCCGGGTGGGCGGGGGCGGAGGCGGAGGCGGAGCCTGTGGTGGCGGAGTTCATGGGCAATCCCTCAATTCTTGTTTCTGAATAGGACGCGGGCCAGGATGTTCAGCGCCAGCACGCCCATCGTGATGATCAGCACGCCGGCCCAAGCCAGTTCGCGCCAGTTCTCATAGGGGCTCATCGCAAACTTGAAGATGGTCACCGGCAGGCTGGCCATCGGTTCGGTGAGATTGGACGACCAGAACTGGTTGCTCAGCGCCGTGAACAACAGCGGGGCCGTTTCACCCGCGATGCGGGCCAGGGCCAGCAGCACCCCGGTGATGACGCCGGCGCGCGCGGCTTTGAGAGTCACAGACGCGATGACCTTCCACTTTGGCGTGCCCAGCGCATAGGCGGCTTCGCGCAGCGAGTTGGGGATCAGGCTGAGCATGTTCTCGGTGGTGCGGATGACCACCGGGATCACGATCAACGCCAAGGCCAGGATGCCGGCAATGGCCGAGAAGCTTCTGAATTGCGACACCACCACCGTGTAGATGAACAGGCCAATGATGATCGAGGGCGCTGAGAGCAGGATGTCGCTGATGAACTGCGTCACCCGGCCCAGCCAGGTCTGCTGCCCGTATTCAGCCAGATAGACCCCCGCCATCACACCGATCGGAGTGCCCAAGCAAGTGGCAAGCAGCACCATCACCGCAGAACCCCAGATGGCGTTGGCCAAACCGCCAGTCTCAGCCAGAGGGGGTGGCGTCATCTCAGTGAACACCGCCAGCGACATGCCCGACAACCCCAGCCTGAAGGTCTCAAACAGGATCCAGGCCAGCCAGAACAGGCCAAAGGCCATCGCACTCAACGACAAGGTCAGGGCCAGCGCGTTGACGACCTTGCGGCGCTGGTGCAGCCGCATCTTGTCTGCGCTCAGTGTGGTCAGGCTCATGTGCGTGTCCCTTCGCTGCGCTTCATGCGCGACAGCAGCAGCTTGGACAGTGCCAACACCACGAAGGTGATGAAGAACAGCACCAGGCCCAGGTAGATCAGCGAAGCCTGGTGCAACCCCGGCGCAGCTTCTGCAAATTCGTTGGCCAAGGCCGAGGTGATGCTGTTGGCAGCTTCAAACAGCGACAACGAGTCGAGTTGGTTGAAGTTGCCGATCACGAAAGTGACCGCCATGGTTTCACCCAAAGCCCGGCCCAGCCCGAGCATGATGGCGCCCACGACACCTGTCTTGGTGTAGGGCAGCACGACTTTCCACACCACCTCCCAAGTGGTGGAGCCCAAGCCGTAAGCCGACTCTTTGAGCAGCGCCGGCGTGGTCTCGAAAACATCGCGCATCACCGAGGCAACGAAGGGGATGACCATGATCGCCAGAATGATGCCGGCAGACAGAATGCCGATGCCCACTGGCGCGCCCGAGACCAGCGAGCCCAGCACCGGTACATCGCCGATCAGGCGCTGCAGGGGTTGCTGCACGTAAGTGGCCAGGATGGGCCCGAACACCAGCAGACCCCACATGCCGTACACGATGGATGGCACGGCAGCCAGCAGTTCGATGGCTACGCCCAGCGGTCGACGCAACCAGCTCGGCGACAACTCGGTCAGAAAGAGCGCAATGCCAAAGCTCACCGGCACCGCGATGATGAGCGCGATGAACGAAGTGGCCAGCGTGCCGTAGATCATCACCAGGCCGCCGTAGCGGTTTTCCACCGGGTCCCACTCGCTGCGCCACAAGAAACTCAAACCATATTCGCTGATGGCTGGCCAGGCGCCCAGGACCAGCGAGACGATGATGGCCGCCAGCAGTCCCAGCGTGACCCATGCTGCTGCATGGGCCAGAAAAGAGAAAACGCGATCTGCCCAAGGCGCGACCCTGGCGCGCTGCGGCTGGCCGCCGCCTGATGTGCGTTGCGCGTCAGACGAGCCTTCGGGGTAGCGCTGGGCGGGCAGGATGGCAGACATGGTTATAGGCCTGCCGAAGCAAGCGAGTTTTTTTAGATGACAAGGCAGCCACGCAACGCTGTCCCTACCGATAGAGTGACTTTAGAAGGCGCATGTGACTGCTGCGTGACAGTCCGAGGCGGACAACGTGGGCCACATGCGTCCAAACCAGGAATGCTGTAGTCGCGCCAAAAATACAGCTTGCACCGACAGAGCAGAGTCCGACTGCCCGTCACAGATTTGTCACCAAAGCTCCATAAGCTCGGGGGTTTTCCGCATCACCCACATCCACGCTTCAGGAGCACCCCGATGAATTTCCAGCGCCGTCTGACCATTTCTACCCTGGCAGTTGCTGCCATTGCACTGGCCGGCTGTGCCAGCACGCCCACACCCGTCAGCATCGCTGACACGGCAGCAAGGACGCCTTCCTTATCAACCTTGAATACATTGATCAATCAAGCCGGCCTGGCAGAGACTTTGCGGGGCACCGGCCCCTTCACCGTCTTTGCGCCCAGCAACGAAGCCTTCAAGGCCGTGCCTGCCAAGACCATGGCGGACCTGGCGGCCAACAAAGAGTTGCTGCGCGCCGTGCTGACCCACCATGTGCTGGCGGGCCAGGTCAAGGCTGCACAGGTCAAGCCGGGCACGGTCAAGACCGTCAACGGATCTGATCTGGCACTGTCCAGTGCCGGCACCTTCGTCACCGTCGAAGACGCGGTCGTGCAACAGGCCGACGTGCAAGCCAGCAATGGTGTGGTGCATGTGATCGACCGTGTGCTGATGCCACCGGTCAAGCGCTGAACAGCGCCGCTGAACTGAGCGCTTAACCGGCAGCTCAGCGCCGAGTTGCTCACGCAGGCTTAGCGTTGGTGACTGAGTTGTTGGCCGAGTTGTTGGTCGAGTTGTTGGCGCTGGGCACTGGGCCAAGCGTCTCGCTGCCGGCCGATGTGGCCACTGAGGCGTGGGCTCCCCGCTGATCGTCGACAGTCGGGTGACTTGGGCGCGGCGCTGAGCCCGGGCCACACGGACAGCCAATCAGACAGCTGCTCAGAGAGCTGTGCAGCCCCTGGCAACGCCCGCACCTGACCAAACGCTGGGCGCCGTGACGGCTGCCGGGGCGTCGTCTATCGTGATTGCCTGCTGCAGCGTCAGAATGGCCGCATCAGCCGCATCGGTGCTGGCCGCATGCACGACGGCGAGGCTCTGGCCGGCCTGAATCCTGGCACCCAGGGGCACGACCTGCGACAGCCCGACGCTCAGGTCCAACTGCTGGCCCGGTGAACGCCGGCCACCCCCCAATGCGACGACGATCTGCCCCACCGAACGAAGGTTCATCGTGCCGACAAAGCCCGCGCGCAACGCAGGCACCGGTCGCTGCACCTGGGCCACTGGCAACGAGGCATCCCGCAATACATCTGGCGGGCCACCGAGCAGCGACACCATGCGCGCAAAACGTTCGGCAGCGGCGCCGCTGGCCAGCGCCTGCAGCAAGGATTGACGCGCCGCATCTTGAGTGATTGCCATACCTCCGAGTTGAAGCAGCTCAGCGCCCAGCGCCAGCGTGATGTGCAGTAGGCGCGGCTCTTGCTCAACACCGGTCAGGAAGTCGATCGCCTCACGCACTTCCAAGGCGTTGCCGGCGTGGTGGCCCAGCACCTGGTTCATGTCGGTGATCAGCGCACGCGCAGGCAAGCCGGCACCTTGCGCCACTTCGACCAGGCCAGCGGCTAAAGTCTGCGCCTGCGCCAGCGTGGCGCAGAAGGCGCCGCTGCCCACCTTGACATCCAGCACCAGGCCCTGCAGGCCGGCGGCCAGCTTCTTGCTGAGAATGCTGGCGGTGATCAAAGGCACGCTCTCGACCGTGGCCGTCAGATCGCGGATGGCGTAGAGGCGCTTGTCGGCTGGGGCCAAAGAGGCATCGGCGCCGACGATGGCGCAGCCGGCGCTTTTCAACACCTGCAGCAGATGCGCCTGTGGCTGCTCGACGGTGTAGCCGGGCAGAGCTTCCAGCTTGTCCAGCGTGCCCCCGGTGTGGCCCAGTCCGCGACCGCTGATCATCGGCACCACGGCGCCACAAGCCGCCAACATCGGCGCCAGCATCAGGCTGACCTTGTCGCCCACGCCTCCGGTGGAGTGCTTGTCCAGCAGCGGGCCGGGCAGATCAGCGAGCGGCCACTGCAGCACCTGACCTGAATGCGTCATGGCACGGGTCAGCGCCACCGTCTCTGCGGTGTCCATGCCGCGCAGCAGCACCGCCATGGCCATCGCCGCCACTTGGCTGTCAGCCCAGCTGCCATCGGTCAACCCCTGCACAAAGGCCTGGATCTGCGCACTGTCCAACGCGCCGCCCTCGCGCTTGCAGCGGATCAGCTCTTGCGGCAGAGGCGCAGCCGGCGGCATTCTTTGGGCCCTCGGCAGCATGCCCTGTTGAACCTCACTCCACCAGCGTGATGCGTGCCACCGGGTCGGGGCCGGGGCTGCCTTGCAGCAGCGCCGTCAGCGCATCGATGTCTTGCGCGCCACCCAGGCGGTTGCGGCCCTGGCTCAGTATTTGCACGCCGTCACCGCCGTCAGCCAAGAAGCTGTTGACGGTCAGCCGGTAGTCGGTGGCCGGGTCCAACGGCTGGCCGTTCAGACGCAGATCGGCCACCCTTTGATCCTGTGGCGATTGCGCCAGCCAGCGGTAAGTCAACGATGACGAAGGGATCAAGAAGGATGGACCGCTGCGGCCTGGGCGCTGCTGGTCTTCCAGCATCTGTTTGATCTGCGCACCGCTGAGCGTCATCACCACCAAGCTGTTGCCAAAGGGTTGCATCGTAAAGACTTCGCCATAACTCAGGTTGCAAGGTGGCGCACTGCTGCAGCGCAAGTCTGAACGCACGCCCCCCGGGTTCATCAGCGCAAACTGTGCGCCGCCGCGCTCGGGTGCACGAGTGGCCTGCCACTGCGCGTCGGCAATCAGCCGCCCGGCGCTGCTGTCGGTGCGGGCCGTGCGCTCAAAGTTGCCGGTGATGCGGCCGACCTGCTTTTGCGCGCGCGGCGCTGCTGCTGCCACGTAGGCGGCCACGCGGCCGGCGACTTCAGGCACCGGCTGGGCCTGACGCAATGCGCTGGCAAAGGGCTCGGGTTCGGCATTGATGATGCGTTCGCGCAGTGCCGCGTCGCTGCGGCTGTTGAACACCGGCAGGTTGCGGTGAACCGTGCGGTTGCGGTCGATTTCGCCGCTGCGTTTGTCGATCACGACATCGGCCACGCTCAGGCCGCGGCCCAGCGCAGTGGCTTGCATGATGGCGCGGCCATCGATCACACAGCGGTAGCCCTGGTGGGTGTGGGCCGAGAAGACCAGATCGACCTCCGGGCTCAAGCGGCGCACGATGTCGAAGATGGGGCCCCGCGGCTCGGGACAGCCGGCGTCGTTCCACTCCAGCGGCAGCCCAGGGCGTCCGGTGTTGCCACCTTCGTGGATCACCGCCACCAACGCGTTGACGCCTTGCGCCTTCAGCCGCTGAACTTCGGCGTTGATGGCTTCGGCTTCGTCAATGAAGCGCAGGCCCGCCACGCCGGAAGGCACGACGATGTTGGGCGTGATCTTGGTGACAGCGCCAATGAAACCGATCTTGACGCCGCCCATCTCGCGCACCACCGAGGGCGCCATCAGCGGCTTGCCGTCTGCCGTCAACACATTGGCCACGAAGTGTGGGAAGCGCGCGCCGGGGTGGCCTTGCTGCAGCACGCAAGACACGAACAAGGCGTCAGCCGCGTTGGGCCGGCAGCCACCGCCGATCACACGCAGCAGCTCCTCACGCCCGGCGTCGAATTCGTGGTTGCCGGGGATCGCCAGATCGACGCCGATGCGGTTGGCGATATCCACCGTCGATTCGTGGAAGAACAACGCCGAGACCAGCGGCGTGCCACCAAACATGTCGCCGCTGCTGAGCACCAGGCTGTGCTGTGCACCGGCGCGCAGGGCCTTGACGGTGCCGGCCAGATAAGCAGCGCCGCCAGCGTTGAGGCGCACCGCCTTGCTGGGGTCGGTGGCGTCGGGCCAGGGCAGGGTCAAGGACGGCGCAGCTTCCAGGTTGCCGTGCAGATCATTGAAAGCAATCAACCGCACGGTGACGGTGCCGGCCGCCTGGCCCGGGGTCAACGCCGTGGGCAGCGAGGTGCAGGCCGCCAGCAGCAGAACCGCCAGGGCCAAACTGGCGCGGGCAGCGGAGCCAGCCGTCACCAAGGATCTGAGGGTGCGGGTGCGGCTACAGGCAGGGGCGTTGGCAAGCCAAGCTGCGAGCTTGAATCTCTGGAAGTACAACATCGTTGAGACCAGGTTGAATGACGGGAGATGCGATGAAAGCGTGGTGAGTCAGTAAGTGCCGGGCTTGCCGAAGGCCTGCTTCTGCGCAGTATCAAGCTCTTGAACTTGCGCCTGCGCTGCGTCGCCGCTCAGCACCGCTTCGATGTCAGCCAACAAACTGCTGGCGCCGAGCCTGAAGCGCGCTGGCGCGACCGCCGCAGCGCCCAGAAGCTGCGCCGTCAGCGCCATGTAGGGGCTGGCCTGGGCCACGGTGCGGAGTCCCCCTGATGCCTTGAAGCCGACGTGCGTGCTGGCATGTGCGTCGGCAGCGATGGCTTGCAACAGCCACTGGGCAGCTTGCAGGGTGGCGCTGGTCTGGGTCTTGCCGGTGCTGGTCTTCAGGAAGTCAGCTCCGGCATCGAGCGCGATGCGGCAGGCCAATGCCACCGCCAGGGGGTTGTTCAGCTCGCCTGTTTCAAGGATCACTTTCAAGCGCAGGCCCTGGCAGGCATTTCGCACCACGTCCAGCAACGCTGGCGCAGCGATCAACGTGCGGTAGGGCATCACCACATCGACCTCTTGCGCGCCTGCTTGCACGATCTGCTGCGTATCGCGCACGGCGCGTGCATGGTTGGTGCCGCCATCGGGGAAGTTGGCTACGGCAGCCACCGCAACTTCTGGCGGCAACAGTGCGCGGGCACGGGCTGCAAACCGTGGCCACACACAAACGGCCGCCACCTTGCCGTGAGGGCCCACGGCGCGCTGACACAAGGCTTCAATGTCGGCTTCGGTGTCGGCGTCGTTCAGACTGGTCAGGTCCAGGCAAGTCAGCGCGCTGCGCGCTGCGAAGAGCGGATCGGCAAATTCGCCCAGCGAGACCGGCTGCTCTGTTGGGCTGCCGGTGGCGGATGGAGCGGCTGTATCGCCTTTTGCGGCTGCAGTGGCTTTGGCTGATCCAGCCACTGGGCCCGCAACGCCTTCAGCCTTCAACTTGCCGGCGCTGGCCGCACCATTCATGCGCGCGTTCATCCGTGTATTCGGTTGGGTGTGGTCGTTCATCTTCGCTGGATCTCGTTCGGGGGGTTGAAGTCGGCGGCTTTCAGCGGGCTGCGTTGCGCGATGAAAGCGCGCAGCACCTCGGCGTCCACAAATCCTGTGTCGATGTAGCCCGGATGATCCGCCAGCCTGGGATAACCATCGCCGCCGCTGGCGGTGAAGTTGCTGATGGCCACGCGGTAGTCGCGCTGCGCGTCGATGGCTTGGCCTTGCACGCGCGCATCCGTCACGCGGCCTGCCTCGACCACCATCTGCAAGCCCGCGGTCTGCGGGAATGCGCCTGAACCCGGCGTCATTTTGGCCACCGCGCCCAGCCATTCGAGCAACTCGCTGCCCTTGAGCCGAACCACCGTGATCTGGTTGCCAAAGGGCTGCACCTTCAGGATGTCGCGGTAAGTCAATCGGCCTTCGGGCAGCGAATCACGCACGCCGCCGCTGTTCATCAGGGCCAGATCAGCGCCCGTGCGCTCAAGCATCGCACTGGCAATCAGCCGGCCCAGGTTGGTGGCTTGCGCGCGCACGCGGTTGCGGTCGCCGTCAAAGACGCCGATGGCTTCGCCGACCGGCACATTCAGCCCGGCCTGCCCTTTGTCCTGGAAAGGCTGCAAGAAAGCGCGCACCGCCGGGTCTTCGGGGATCGCGGCGGCGAACAGCTCACGCTTGCCGTCAACGGCAGCGCGCTTGAGGTTGATCGGGATCAGCTCATACTTCAGCAAATGCACCTGGCCGGCCTGGATTTCAAAGTCGGCCCGGCCCACGTACTTGCCCCATTCATGCGCCTGCACGATCCAGGCGCCGTTGCGGCGGTCGGGCGCGCAAGCGCCGCCTGGCACATAAGGGTCGTTGCGCATCATCTCTTGCAGCATGCACACGGGGTTCTGGCTGTGGCCGCCGACGATCAGGTCCAGCCCTTTGCCAGCGGGCATGGCCAGTGCCAGCTCGACATCCCCCGGCGCGTTGATGCCACGCTTGCCGGGCATGTAGTGGCCCATGTGGGTGGCAGCAATCACCATGTCGGCCTGGGCGCGCAGACCGGGCAGCAGCGCTGCGGCTTCGTTGATCGGCGAGCGAAACTCGATGCCGCGGATGTTCTCGGGCAGCACCATGCGCTGGGTGTCTTCGGTCGTCAAACCCATCACCGCGATCTTGTAGCCACCACGCTCGAAGATTCGGTAGGGCTCGAACTTGCGCTGCCCGCCCTGGTAGATGTTGGCCGAGAGCAGCGGAAACTGCGCCCATTGGCGCTGCTTGGCCAGCACCGCCGGCGGCTTGTCGAATTCGTGGTTGCCCACCGCCGAAGCGTCGTAACCCAACAAGTTCATGCCCTTGAAGTCGGGCTCTGCGTCTTGCAGGTCGCTCTCGGGCACCCCGGTGTTGATGTCGCCGCCGTCCAGCAGCAAGCTGTGGCCCCCGGCTGCCGCGACTTCGGCGCGGATGCGGTCGATGGCAGTCTTGCGCGCTGCCATGCCGTATTCACCATCGGCATTGGGCCAGAAGCGGCCGTGGTGGTCGTTGGTGTGGATCACCGTGAGCTTCAGCGGCGGCTTGGGCGGTGGCTTCGACCCAAACGGCGTGCTGCAAGCGGCCAGCAACAGCAAGGCGAGCAAACCAGTGACAGCGACAAGGGGACGCATGGGCCCTGCGCCTTGCAAGTGGGCGCGGCTGCTGAAGAGCCCGAGCCGGCCCGAATCTTCAATCTCAAACTCTGTCATGGGGTCAATCAGCCTTGATTTGCAGCGCAGCGCCAATGTGCTGCACGATGGCCGACAACAAACTCACTGCAGCATCGCTGCCGGCTTGCGCGGTGGCCAGTGTGTGGCTGTGGCTCAAGGCTTCGTCCGACAGCCCGGCGGCCATGTTGGTCAGCATCGACAAGGCCAGCACACGCAGACCGGCGTGACGGGCCAGGATCGTTTCTGGCACCGTGCTCATGCCCACGGCCTGCGCGCCAAGAAGTTGCAGCATGCGGATCTCGGCCGGGGTTTCAAATTGCGGCCCCATGACCCAGGCGTAGACACCTTCGTGCAAGCTCTGTTGCTGCTGTTGGGCAGCCTGCTTGGCCAGGGCACGCAACTGCGGGCAATAGGCGTCGGCCATCGCCACAAAACGTTGGTCGCCTTGTTCGCCAAACAGCGGCGAGCGCTGCACGGTGTTGATGTGGTCGTTGATCAGCATCAGCCCGCCCGGGCGCATGCTGTGGTCCAGGCTGCCTGCGGCGTTGGTCTGCACCAGCACCTGTACACCCATCGCAGACAGCGTGCGGATCGCGCCCTTCATGCCGTCCACGGCGCCGGTTTCGTAGGCGTGCTTGCGGCCCGCCAGCACCAGCACCTCGTGCGCGCCCAGCCGGCCCAGGCGCAGGATGCCGGCGTGGCCGCCAATGCCCAGGGTCGGAAAGGCCGGCAACTCCGCATAAGGCCAATCCACCGCGCTTTGCAACTGCTGCGCAAACGGCCCCCACCCCGAGCCCAGCAAGACGGCGACGCGCGGCTTGCGGATTTCAAGAAGGGGCTTCAGGCGGGCCACCGAGAGGCTGACGGGGTCGTCCATGGCGGGTTTGGGTGTGCTGCACAGCGCGCCATTGTGCGCTGCGGCGCGGGCCCCAAGGGCTCAAGGGCTCAATGGCTCAAGGGCTCAAGGCCGCATCACAAGCAAGACCACTGCGCGGCTGACGACTGCCCGAGTCAAGATCCGCCAGCGGCCTTGGCCGCGACGGCTCTCAACCCTTGGGTCGCAGCGCCCCCAGTTGCCACTCGTAGCGGTCTTCTCCGTGCACCATGCGCACGGCCGATTGTGTGGTGCGGCAATGCCAGGTCTGCTGACTCTTGAGGTCCAGGCTGACCAGCGCTTGTGGGTTGAAGACGGCGCAGCACAGCCCTGCCGGATCGCGCACGGACTCGTAGCGCAGCCAATCCATGCCGCGCGTGTTCGCGGCGCCAGCGACAGCCTGTGTCGCGCTGTAGTCCAGCGATTGTGTCCACTGCGTGCGGGCTTGCTGCCAGGGCTGGGCAGAGAGGTCGATCGCCAAACCCTGCACCTGGGCGCTGAATACCGTGTGCTCGGTCAACAACTCCTGATCCAGAAGGCCTTCGCTGTCCAGCAAGAAGCGCCAGCGCCAATAGGCCACTTCTGCACATGCGGTGCGCACGCTGTCTGCGCCGTACCAGATGCCCGGGCTGCCGGCCTGCCTGAAGCGGCTGCCATGATGAGGACGGTACCTGAAGGGGGTGGACAGCAAGTAGTGCTGCTGGGCGGATACCTCGCGCGGCAAGGGCGGCTTGCTGCGCTCCAACAGTTGCTCCAGCATGGCCTGCTCGTCCAGCGAGTCCACCAGCCGCATGGCGGCCACCACATGCTGCGCTTCAACAGCGCGCCAGGCCCGCATGCCCAGCGGCGTTGCCGCAGCAAACCAATCGTCTTGCCAGAGCTGCGGGGTCATGGTGGCAAGCTCGTGTCGCGCAGCAAGAAAGCGGCTGCGTGACTAAGTGACTGAGCGGCCAGCCGGTTCAGGCTTTGGCGCGCATGCCGTCCAGATAGTTGAGCGTGGCCACCAAGCCTTGCGCGGACTGGATCAGCTCTTTGGGCACCCCGCCCAGCGCGCGATGGTGGCTGCCGATCCAGGCGGCGCGTTTGCCGTCGTCGTTGCCTACCAGCGCATCCAGCGAGCGGTACACCCGCACCAGCAAGGCGGCAAGCTCGCCTTCTTTGGAGTTGGGCGCCAAAGCGCGCTCACCGCGCAGCAGGCGCGACACCGTGGGCTCGCTCAAGCCGATCACACGCGCCAGCGCAGCGCCCGTCAAACCCAGCAAGGCGGCAGCACGCGTGGTGGCCTTGGCCAGCACCATGCCGGGCTGCGGAGCGCTGGATGGCGGCGATGTCTGTCCCGTTTGGGTCGAGCTGAGCATGACAAGAACCTCTTCAGAAATCTTTCTGAGGAAATAATTCTAATCTGCAATTGAATAATTATGCAAATGGCAGGCTTCAATCCCGCTTCCATAGATCACGCGCTTCCAGCCCCTGCGGCTGACGCAGGCGCTGCTGCGCTGCTGCGTCAGCCAGCAGATGGGCGCGCCACCAGTCGGTGCTGATGGCCGCCACCCGTGCATGGTGAAGCGGTTGCAGGCGCAAGGTCTCGGGCTCACGCTGGCCCAGCAATCTGCCACGCCCGCCGTCCGGCCGCCCGTCTGGAGATCGGGTCGGCTGCCCGTTGACCGCAGCAAGCAAGTCTTGCCCAGCAAAACTGGCGTGATCGGCCTGATCCAGCACCAGCAGTGTGCGCTGGCCCTGCGCAGAGCTGGGCAAACCATCGTAGACCGCGCGCCGATCCTCGGGGCTGATGCCACGCGCACCGCGCAAGGCCAGCGGCGCGGCGGCGCCGGCCGCCTGCACACCTGCGCTGATCGGGTCGCCATCCAAAGTGCCCGTGATGCACAACATCGGCCGTGTGATGGCGCCGAACTGTTGGCTCAACTGCAAACGGCCATGGCGCGCGGGTGCCGGGCTCAAAGCGATGAAAGCGCGCAGCTTGCCAGCCGTGTCAGTCAGGTCCGGCCCATTGCCTCTGGCCCCAGCCAGCGCCAGCGTGGTCTGGGCCCCGAAAGAATGCCCTGCCAAGCCCACGGCGTCCAGGCGAAGCCGCGACCACGGGGCGACGGGCGCGCGGCGCGCGCACTCGGCCAGTACAAACTGCACGTCTGCAACCCGGGCCTGCAATTGGGCCAGGTTGGCTGCGCCCAGCAAAGCCGCCAGGCCGCCACGGGCTGCCTCGCTGTCGCTGCCCGGGTGCTGCAAGTGGATGACAGCCAGGCCAGCGGCTTGCCAGGCGCGCGCCCAGACCTCGCCCGCTGCCAGGCTGCCGCCCAGGCCGTGTGAATAGAGCACCAGCGCGCAACCGGGGTCGCCCGCCAGGGGCTGCGCGGGCAGCCGCACCCGAAGCGGCAGAACGCGCTGGCGCATGCCGTCAACCCAGGTGTCGTCAAAGGTGATGGCAGCAGCTGTTTGAGCCTGGCCCTGCGCTTGACTCTGACTTTGACTCTGCGCTGGACCCTGGGCCTGCTCTTGCGCAGCCTGCTGTGACCTGGCCGGCCTGATCGCGGCCGCTACCCCGAGCGCGGCTGCCAGAGGCCAGCGCAAGAATGCGCGCCGAAGCACCTGGCCGCGCCGCACCACGGTCAAGCCGCCTCCCGGTACCCCCTGGGAATGGCCGCCAGCAGCCGCTTGGTGTAGTCCTCTCGCGGTGCCGCCAGGATTTGCGCTGCGTCAGCCTGCTCAACCACCACGCCGTCCTTCATCACCAGCACTTCATCGCTGATGAAGCGCACCACCGCCAGGTCGTGGCTGATGAAGACATAACTCAGGCCAAACTCGTCCTGCAAGTCACGCAGCAGGTTCAGCACCTGCGCCTGCACGCTGACGTCCAGCGCGCTGACGGCTTCGTCCAGCACCATGACTTCAGGGTTCAGGGTCAGGCAGCGCGCGATGGCCACCCGCTGGCGCTGGCCACCGCTGAATTCGTGCGGGTACTTGCCAAAGGCGCGGCCGTCCAGCCCCACCTTTTCAAGCAGCGCACGCGCCCGTTGCTCGCGGTCAGTCGTGCTGGTGCCAATGCCGTGGATCAGCATGGGCTCCAGCAGGGTCTGGCCGATCGTGAAACGTGGGTTCAGGCTGGCGTAGGGGTTCTGGAAGACGATCTGGATGCGCTTGCGCAGCAATTGGCGCTCACTGTCGCTTTGCTTGAGCAGGTTCTTGCCGTCAAAGATCACTTCGCCCGTCTCAGGCCCGCGGTTGGCTTCATGCAGCCGCAGCAATGCCAGCCCCATCGTCGTCTTGCCCGAGCCCGACTCGCCCACCACGCCCAGCGTGTGGCCCTTGCGCAGCTGGAAGTTGACGTTCTGCACGGCCTTGAATTCGCGCTTGCCAAACAACCCCTGCTTGATCCAGAAGCTCTTGCCCAGGCCCCGCGCTTCCAGCACCACCGGCGCAGTGGGGTCCTTGACCTTGCTGTGCTGCTGCGCCTGGCGCCCGGCGATGTGGTCGTCGATCACCAACAGCCGCGCCGGGTTGCCTTCCAGGCTGGGCCTGCAGGCCAACAGGGCTTTGGTGTACGCGTCCTTGGGGCTGGCAAATATCTGCGCCACCGGGCCGCTTTCACGGATCTGGCCATTGCGCATGACCACCACGCTGTCGGCAATCTCGCCCACCAGCCCCAGGTCGTGGCTGATGAACAGCACGCTCATGCGGTGCTGCTGCTTGAGCTTGCCCAGCAACTCCAGGATCTGCCGCTGGATGGTCACATCCAACGCCGTGGTGGGCTCGTCGGCGATCAACAGCTTGGGCTCACAAGCCAGCGCCATCGCAATCATCACGCGCTGCTGCTGGCCGCCGGACATCTCATGCGGATAGTTCTCCAGCCGCCGCTTGGGCTCGGGGATGCCGACTTCGTGCAGCAATTCTTCCGCCCGTTTCATCGCTTGCGATTTGCTCAAGCGCATGTGCTTTTGCAGCGGCTCGCACAGCTGCTGCGCGACATTGAAGACCGGGTTGAGCGAGCTCATCGGGTCTTGAAAAACGCAGGCGATGTCTTTGCCGCGCATGTCTTGCAATTGCGACAGATTGGCCTGCAACAAATCCTTGCCTTGCCACAGGATGCGGCCACTGCGCTGGGCGTTGTCAGGCAGCAGATTGAGCACCGACATCGCCGTCACACTCTTGCCCGACCCCGACTCCCCCACCAGCGCCACGGTGCGGTTTTCAGCGATGTCGAAGCTGACACCACTGTCGCCCCGCCCCACGGCTTCGGCCAGCACGCCTTTGCCCATTCGAAACGAGACCCTCAGGTCCTGGATGCTCAGAAGCATGCTCATGTCAGTGGGTTTCTCTGTCTGTTTGACTGGTTGAGTTTTCAATGCGGTGTGCGTGGGTCGTGGCGTGCCGTCGGCGTCGGGTGGAGGACTTCGCTCATGTCCCCCGGCCGGCCCCTTCGGGCCTTCCCTCCTCCTTTACTTCGCTACGCCCTCCACCCAACGCCGATGGCAGTTCGTCCGACTACGGTTCGCGAACTGCGGCGGACCTGTCAGCACGCAACGGGCATTTCCTGATCGGACCAGTGGGGCGCTCCGCGCAGCGAAGTAAAGGAGGAGGGGGCGTCCGCAGGACGACACCGGGGGACATGAGCGGAGCGGAGCGCCCCGCTGGTCCGATCGCGCTGAACTGTTTGCACGCGAGCGCTTGAACGCCAACTTCACTCCAACCCCCGCAACTTCGGATCCAAAGCATCCCGCAATGCATCCGCCATCAAAGAGAAGGCTGTCACAAACATCGCCATGAACAGCGTTGCAGCCGCCAGTTGCCACCAGTGCCCCAGGATCAACTCACTCTGAGCTTCAGCCAACATCGTGCCCCAGCTCACCTGATCCACCCGCACCCCCAGGCCCAGATAACTCAAGATCACCTCGGCCTTGATGAAGCCCACCGTCAGCAAACTCATGCGCACCAGCACGACGTGGCTGACGTTGGGCAGAATGTGCTTGAACATGCGGCTCATGCGACTGGCGCCGATGGCCTCGGCACTGCGCACATATTCGCGGCTGCTGTGCTTGATGAACTCGGCCCGTACCTGACGGTACATGCCGGTCCAGCCGGTCAGCGCCAGGATGATCACCACGCTTTCCACACCGCGCCCGACCACGGCGGCAAATGCAAAGATCAACAGGATGTTGGGGATCGACTCGAAGACGTTGTAGACCCACTCCAGAAAGTCGCCCACCTTGCCGCCGAAGAAACCGCCAAATGCACCCAGAAGGACCCCGATGGCGGTGGCCGCCAAGGCCGCCATCACGCCCACAAAGACACTGATTTCAGTGCCCTTCACGGCTTTTTGCAGCACATCGCGGCCCAAGCGGTCGCCGCCAAAAGGCAGCGTCTCGGCCTTCACGGTTTCGGTGGTCTGAAACTGCCTGGCGCGCTCTTCCCACTCTTTGTAGCGCGGCGCCAGCGGGTCGATGTCGCTCAGGTCCACGTTCGGGCCCTTGGGCGATTCGATGGCACCCATCGATTGAGGCGCAGCCGGCCCCATGAAGGTCGGCGGCGCGTTGGGCACGCCCACCTCGTTTTGCCAGTTCTTGGCCACCAGGCCCAAGGCCGAGAGCAGGATCAACACCAGAAAGGCCAGCACCACGATCAACGACACCAGGCCCACGCGGTCGGACTTGAAACGGCGCCAGGCGGCGTGCCAGACCCCTTCGCTGCGCTGGTCGGCTGCACCACCCACTTCGTCGGCGGACATCACAGCGGTATTCATTTGAGCACCACCCGCGGGTCGACGATCTTGTAGGCGATATCGGTCATCAGGTTGATCAGCATCGTCAGCACGGCCAGGTAGATCGTGACGGCCTGGATGACCGGGAAGTCGCTGCGGTTGACTGCCAGCAGCACCTCACGCCCGATGCCGGGGATCGAGAAAAAGACTTCGATCAAAAAGCTGCCGACAAAGATACCGGGCAACTGCAACCCGATGTTGGTCAGGATCGGGATCATCGCGTTGCGCAGCACATGCCTGAACAGCACCACGCCTTCGGTCATGCCCTTGGCGCGCGCGGTGCGTACATAGTCCTGGCCCAGCTCATCCAGAAAGAAGCTGCGGTACAGCCGCGTTTGCGGCGCCAGCCCCACCATCACCGCCAGCAGCACCGGCAGCGGGGCGTAGGTGACGAGGTTGTTCCAGACACTGTCGCTCCAGCCCTGCACCGGAAACCATCCCAGCTGGAAGCCGAACACATATTGGCCGATGATCACGTAGACCAGGAAACTGATCGACAGCGCCACCGTGGTGACGACCATGATCGTGCGGTCGGTCAGGCTGCCGCGGCGGTAGGCCACCCACATCGCAATCGGCAGCGCCAGCAGCACGTCCAGGATCAGGATCGGGATCATCACCGTCAGCGTGGCGGGCAGGCGGGTGGCAAAGAGGTTGCTGACCTCTTCGTTGGTGGCCCAGCTCTTGCCCCAGTCGAAGGTGACGATCTGCTTGACGAACAGCCACAACTGGTACCAGACCGGCTCGTCCAGACCCAGTTGCTGGCGGATGGCGGCGATCTGCTCGGTGCTGGCGTTTTGGCCGCCCAGAATCTCGGCCGGGTCGCCGCCGAAGTACTTGAACAAGAAAAACACCAGCAGCACGACCCCGGCCAACGTCGGGATCATTTGCCACAGGCGGCGTATCAGGTAAGCGGCCATGAGCTGCACGGCGGGTGGGGCGGCCACCCGGGAAGACCAGAGAAGCCCGCAGTGTAGGGGCGTGGGGGCCGGTTTGGCAGGGTTTGAAGGCGCTAGCGAATCAAAGTCATCCCGGCAAACTGGGCCGCTGCCGCGTCAAAGGTCATCGTCCTTGAGCAACCGGCGGCTGACGCCGTGCGCTCGATCAGGCAATCCGCAAAGTCTGCTGTGCCAGCACCGTAGGCCCGCAGCGCGCGCGCAACATGCTCGGCCTGGTCGACGCGCAGCTGTCTGGCCCGCAGCAGCACATCCAGAGCCTGCGTGATCTGTGCACGGTCGGGTTGGCAGCTTGACAGCACCCAGACCAGTTCGACCACCGATACCAGTGGCACAAAACCCGGCATCTGGTCCGACAGCCCTTCGTTCAGCGTCGTGGCCTTCGCGGCCTACCTGGGCTCGTCTTGCATGATGTAGCGAACGATGACGTTCGTGTCCAAGCCGATCATCGCGCCGATGCGCCCTTTGCAGCGATGGCATGGTTCATTTGCTCGATCGACACCGACCGTTGGGGCTTGCCAAACATGCCCTTGAGCTCAGTCACCGAGCGGTTGACCGCCAAAAACAAGAACTGCCCTGGCTCGAGTGCAACAAACTCAACCCGGTCGCCGGCATCCACCGCCAGTGCGCGGCGAACCTCGGCTGGGATCGTGATCTGGCCTTTGCTGGTGATGGTGGCAACGGTCATGGGGTGGGCTCCTTGAATCGCCTTACTTTATGGTCAGGCTTCTGAAGATGCGAGGCTCTGAACCGTCATTGCAATCGAGCTGCAATGAGACAGACCGCAAAAGGACGGCCTGCAAAAGATGGCCTGCAGAAGACGGCCTGCAAGGATCGTCGCGGGCCGGCACTCTTCCTCAAGCCGCTTTTCCTCAAGCCACCTGCATTCGGGGCGTGACCTCCCGCAAATGCCGCTGTGCCGGTTGTGTCGGCAACTCGTCCTGCCGCGCCTGGCACAGCGCGGCGAACATGGGCAGCCGATGCCTGAAGCGCCAACCTGGCGCTGTGTCGAGCACGGCCTCGAAGGCCGTGCCACGCGCCTGCTGGGCCGCTGGCAAGGCCTGGCATTCGCCATGTCGCGAGATCTGTGGCGACTGCTGTGGCGACTCTTGTGCCGACCCCTGCCGGGCGCTGGCTGACCTGCGCTGCTCGCGCAGACCCAACAACGAACGCATGCCCCGGTTGTCACTGCGCACGGTGGCACGAAGCACACACAAGACGTGTGCACAGGCACCCTGGCGCATGGCCTGCAACAGTCGCGCGCCGAAGCCGCGGCGCTGATGCGAGTCGGCCACCACCAGCGCAAACTCTGCTTCGGGTACGCCGCCAGAGTTCACGATGAAGCCCCCCTGCGCCACGATCTGCTGCGCTGTGCCTCGGCGCTCGGTGGCTACCCACATTTGCACCTGCTGGCCGGGCGCCAGCGCCTGATCGATTCCCCAGAGAGCGGGACCAAGACCCTCGAGCGTGGCTGATACAGAGGTGCCCGACCGAATCGTGCCCTGGCTGGGATCAAAAGTCAGATTCATGTTGCCAGACAGACTGCCTTTGTCCACTGCTGCCGTGACGTTCAGCGCCCCGCTGCTGCCCAGCATGTCGCCACGATCGTTGCCGTGAAGTACCGGCTGGACACCCCCGAGGGAGGG
>Ga0105044_10003824_pt1 | contig 20627 bp, 18 predicted proteins | sample MAT01_FD_78092 | JGI IMG/M metagenome (GOLD analysis project Ga0105044, IMG submission 78092) | Freshwater microbial communities from Lake Fryxell liftoff mats and glacier meltwater in Antarctica - MAT-01 | ecosystem: Environmental > Aquatic > Freshwater > Ice > Liftoff microbial mat | place...
GACTTTTGTTAGTTTAACGAATTGCCATCATTTTGGCCTGTAAGGTTAGCGGAAACGCAATTTTTCCGTCCATAAAAAGCAATGTTCATAAGGCAAAGGAAAATATGTTGTAAAATAATTAACATTTTTTCTGAAATGGGTTGTTGCTTTTTAGTTTTTTTTTATCTTTGCCACGGTTGAACAATCAAAACAAAAACTAAAATGAAAAAAGTAACTTTTGCAATCCTTACTGCTGGTGTAGTATTTCTAGCTTCTTGTGGTGGTAACAATGACGCTGACAAAGCGAAAATGGCTGCTGATTCAGCTCGTATGGCTGATTCTACTGCTGCTGCTCAGGCTGAAGAAGCTGCTAGAGCGCAAGCTTCTGCAGATTCTCTTGCTGCTGCTCTTGCTGCTGATACCAGCAAAATGGCTCCTGCTGCTCCTGCTAAATAATCACCAGGAAACAAGTATTGAAAGATCCCGCCCTGTGCGGGATTTTTTATTTTATGGCCTCGGGTGAACATCCTTAGGTAACGGTCCACAATGATCGCACCCTGCATGCTTCGACTTTTTGAAAAAAAATTTCCAGATCAGCCAGCCAGCTGCTGTTATCACCACTACAAATGTTAATACCTCCTGCATCAGTGCAAAATTACGAATTTGACCTACTTTAGCCGCAAAAATTTTCCGGATGCAAATTAGCTTCAACCGAAACGGTAAAAGCGACCAACAACTTCTTCAATTCTACCGCCAGCTCCTTCTCCCACGAATGATTGAGGAAAAGATGCTGAATCTTCTCAGACAGGGAAAAATCTCTAAATGGTTTTCCGGAATAGGGCAGGAGGCAATTTCTGTTGGAACCGTTATGGCAATGGACAAGGATGAATATATCCTGCCGATGCACCGTAACCTGGGGATATTCACCGGTCGCGGAATGCCCTTCCACCAGCTGTTTACCCAATGGCAGGGAAAATTTAATGGTTTCTCTAAAGGAAGAGAACGCTCTTTTCACTTCGGAAACCAGGAATATAAAATTGTTGGAATGATTTCCCACCTCGGCCCGCAGATGGGCGTAGCCGATGGAATCGCCCTTGCCTCAAAACTTCGCAACGAAAACAAAGTCACCGCTGTTTTTACCGGCGACGGGGGCTCATCTGAAGGTGATTTCCACGAATCGATAAATGTAGCTGCCGTTTGGGACCTTCCCGTGATCTTTATCATAGAAAATAACGGATACGGACTTTCTACCCCTTCCGAAGAGCAGTTTCGCTTTAAGTCCTTTACAGAAAAAGGTCCGGGCTACGGCATTCCAACACGTCAGGTCGATGGAAATAATGTGTTGGATGTTTTTGATGCGGTTGATGAAATCCGAAAAGACATAAAAAACAACCCTCGTCCCTGGTTGCTCGAATGCATGACATTCAGGATGAGGGGGCACGAAGAAGCCTCAGGGACCAAATATGTTCCGCCAGCTCTGTTTGAAGAATGGGGCAAAAAAGATCCTGTCAATAATTATGAGGCGTTTCTGTTGAAGGAAAACATCTTAAGCGATAACCAAATAGTAAGCATACGTAAAGAAATTAAGGAATATATCGAGGACGGCGTTGCGAAAACTTTTGACGAACCTGAAATCGTTGCCGACACCGAATTTGAAATCAGGGACGTTTATGCACCGTATAAGCAGAATGTTTCCGAAGCGCTTTCTGGAAACGTATCAGATAAAAGACTGATTGATGCTATTTCCGATGGACTTAAACAGGCAATGATCAAACATCCTAACCTTGTCTTGATGGGACAGGATATCGCCGAATATGGTGGTGTTTTCAAGGCAACAGACGGATTTGTTAAACAATTCGGAAAGGCCCGCGTCCGTAACACTCCTTTATGTGAAGCTGCAATTGTGGGTTCAGGACTTGGACTTTCGATTAATGGAATGAAGGCAATGGTGGAAATGCAGTTTGCAGACTTTGTTACCGAAGGTTTTAACCAGATCATTAACAACCTGGCTAAAAGCTATTACCGCTGGGAACAAAAGGCAGACGTCGTGATACGAATGCCAACTGGTGCAGGTGTTGCCGCAGGACCGTTTCACAGCCAGAGCAACGAAGCCTGGTTTACCCACACGCCAGGGCTGAAGGTCGTTTACCCGGCTTTTCCAAAAGATGCAAAAGGACTCCTGCTCGCCTCATTTGAAGATCCGAATCCTGTTATGTTTTTTGAGCATAAGGCGCTTTACAGAAGCATCTCAGAACCTGTTCCTGACGATTATTTCACCATTGAAATCGGTAAAGCAAATCTTATTCGGGAAGGAAGCAAGGTGAGCATCATCACTTATGGCTTTGGTGTTCATTGGGCTTTGGCAGTTTTGAAAAAACACCCATCCATTGATGCAGATCTCCTGGATTTGAGAACCCTTCTTCCGTTGGATGAAGAAGCAATTTATACTTCAGTTAGAAAAACAGGGCGCGTTATCATCCTTCACGAAGATTGCTTAACAGGCGGTTATGGCGGTGAAATAGCTGCCCGGATTTCTGAAAAGTGCTTCGAATATCTTGACGCTCCTGTTGTGCGTTCGGCAAGCCTCGATACCCCAGTTCCTTTCTCTGCAGTACTTGAGGCGAATTTCCTTCCATCGGGCCGTTTTGAAAGGCAGCTCCTTGATCTGATAGAATATTGACGATTTTGTAAGTAAATGATCATTCATTAACTCAACACCCCTGAAATAAAACAAAATGGTTTTAGAAGTTAATAACCTGGTAAAACGTTATGGTAAAGTCACTGCCGTTAATTCTATCAGTTTCCAGGTAAAACCCGGGCAGGTATTTGGGATTCTCGGACCTAACGGCAGCGGCAAAACAACAACGCTTGGATGTATAACCGGAATTCTTACCGCGGATTCGGGAACCTTTGCCTGGTTTGATAAAGGTGATTTCGTTAGCTCCAGAAAAAAGATCGGGGCAATGATCGAAACTCCGAATTTTTACCCCTACATGAGTGCCGAAATGAACCTGGAAATTGTTGCTCACATAAAAGGCACAGGGTATTCAAGGATACATGACACGCTCAAGGAAGTTGGTCTTTTCGAAAGAAGAAACTCACCGTTTAAATCGTTTTCGCTGGGCATGAAGCAACGGCTTTCTATCGGATCTGCGCTGTTAACTGATCCGGAAGTCCTGGTGCTCGACGAACCTACCAACGGTCTTGATCCACAGGGAATTAACGAGATTCGCCAACTTATCATTCGCCAGCGTGATCGCGGAAAAACGATTATTCTTGCCAGCCACCTGCTCAATGAGGTAGAGAAGGTATGCACCGATGTAGTGATTCTAAAAAAGGGAAATGTCCTGAAAAGTGCCACCGTTGCAGGAATGCTGGTAAATGGCAATACTGTTGAAGTCGGTTCAGAGCAGCCGGAAATTCTAGGAAAAGCACTCGAAGCACTTGGGAATCTGAAAATCTCAGGCCCTAAGAATGGCAGGTTTGTAATAGAACTTCCCGCCGGTTATTCGTCTTCATTTTTAAACAGAGCACTTATTGAAAAGGGAGTTTCTGTTAATCATATTGTGCAGGTTCAAGCGGACCTTGAAAGTGAATTTTTAAAACTCATAGGCTGAAATGATAAAACTGCTTAAAATCGAATGGCTGAAAATTGCCAGGTACAGGACATTTTACATTTTTTCAGGGCTTTACGTTTTGTTGCTTTTTGCAATTTATTACGGTTTCGACCGGATAATCCATATCGGATTTCTGGATCTAAGCATTGTCTATAAGTTTCCTAATGTATGGTATTATGCGGCTTATGTTTCCAGCTTTTTGGCTCCAGTACTTGGTTTGTTAATGATAAACCTTTTGGCAAACGAATTCTCATTCCGTACGCTTCGGCAAAATGTGGTCGATGGCCTTAGTCGCGAACAGGCATTCGCCTCCAAATTGGTTTTGTCAGGAATGCTGAGTATCTGCGCCGGCGTTATGGTTTTGCTCACGGGACTTGTGGTTGGACTTATCCGTGGAGGAATGCCTGCCGGGGCGGATTTATGGTTGCGTTCGGAATTTATTTTAAGAACAATCTGGCAAACTTTCGGCATCCTTACCGCGGCACTTCTGATAACGCTTATAATCCGCCGTTCAGCACTGGCAATACTCGCTTTCCTCGCGCTGATGTGGATCATCGAGCCCATTATCGGTAACCTCATTCTGAAAGATATTTATTCTTATTTTCCACTCAACAGCCTCGACGAATTTATCCCTTCACCAATAAACTTTGATCCTCCTTCATTTGGATATCATTCTACGCCGACGGGAGTAATGATTGCAGCACTAATTTATCCATTCGTGTTTATTGCCGCCGGATTTTATCTAATAAAAAGAAAAGATCTTTAACACTGTTTTATGCTAAAATTCGTTATTTGAAATACTAAAACCAGCGCCACAGCGTCCAGGAATTTTCTAATTTTGCCCCGCAAATAATAAACCCGGCAACTTATGACATTACCCAACGGCGAAGCAACAACGGCTAAAACATATGAAGGAGAGCTTCTGGTTTGGATTCAGGATGAACAAGCCGCAATCGAGCTCATCCATATTGTTGGTCAGCTTTGGTTTGAGAGAAGCATTGAGCTTGTGATCTTCAGAAATCAGCTCGTTGATCGCAGCGCCAGTGAAATACTTAATCTACATAATTACGCCCGCAACATCGTTGGTAAAGCAATCGCGATTCAGGAAACCCTGTTGCTTGGAAAAGAAATTCTTGCAAAAGAAATTGCACCCTCCCGCATTGATATTGGTCGCCTTGCAACAGAATGGCTGAACGAAAAAGCTGCTTTTAATTCAGCATCCGATTTTATCAGCGAAAAGTTAGGTGGATTTTTCGGGAAAGATAAAAGGGTATTGAACCCTAAAGACGTGGTTCTTTACGGTTTCGGCCGTATCGGCAGGATTGCTGCCCGCGAGATTATTTCGCAAGCTGGTAAAGGAGAGCAGCTTAGATTAAGGGCAATTGTTACCCGGAGTAATTCCGACGAGGATATAATAAAGCGCGCTGCGTTGTTAAGAATGGATTCTGTTCACGGTCCTTTTCCGGGAACCATTATCGAAGACGTTGAAAATAAGGCCCTGATTATCAATGGGCATACTGTTAAGATGATTGCTGCTTCCGATGCAGCATCGGTTGACTATGAAAGTTATGGAATCCACAGTGCGCTGTTGATAGATAATACGGGCGTTTCGCGTGATCGTAAAGGACTTTCAGAGCACCTTAAATCTAAAGGTGTTGAGCGGGTTCTGCTTACAGCTCCGGGAAAGGGCGATATTCCTAACGTGGTTTACGGCGTTAACCAGGAATCCTTTGACAAAAAGAGCGAAACGATTTTTTCGGCCGCGTCCTGCACCACTAATGCTATTGTGCCGGTGTTGAAAGTTATCCAGAAAAATCTCGGAATCATTACTGGCCATATCGAAACTATACACTCTTACACCAACGACCAGAATCTGCTTGACAATTACCATAAAAAATACCGTCGTGGCCGATCGGCTGCCTTAAACATGGTGATTACCGAAACAGGTGCCGGAAGCGCAGTTTCGAAAGTGATTCCGGAGCTTGCAGGAAAGCTCACTTCTAATGCGGTGAGGGTTCCGACCCCAAATGTTTCTCTTGCAATTCTTAACCTGAAGCTTGAAACTCCCACCAGTAAAGAAGATTTGAACGGAGTGTTGCGCAATGCAGCATTGAAGGGCGATCTTGTTGAGCAGATTCAGTTTTCGGTGGATCAGGAACTCGTTTCCAGCGATCTTGTTGGAAATCCGTGTGCTTCCATCGTTGATAGCCCTGCTACGATCGTTTCAGAGGACAAAAGCAATGTTGTTCTCTATGTGTGGTATGACAACGAATATGGCTACACACGGCAGGTTGTGCGTTATGCAAAATACCTCGCCGATGTTATCCGTTTAACATATTATTGAGATCGGGAATTTCTGATCTGTGTGATTTAATTCGTTCGCGTGGCAAAACCAATCACACTAAACCAAAAGGCGGTTAGAGCGACCTGGCTCAGCATTACTGGAAATCTGCTGATGGTTTTTGTGAAAGGAATTGCCGGGATTCTTGGTAATTCCTATGCTTTGGTTGCAGATGGAATTGAGTCCCTAACAGATGTTTTTTCATCATTCATCGTCCTTTTTGGGATTAAGTATTCAAGTAGACCGGCTGATAAAAATCATCCCTACGGGCATGGCCGGGCGGAGCCGCTGGTTACATTTCTCGTCGTTGGATTTCTCCTTGGATCCGCCGGCATTATTGCCTACCAAAGCATCGTAAATATTCAGATTCCGCACGAACTTCCAAAGCCTTTTACGCTGTTCGTTCTTGCAGCAATTATCCTGGTTAAAGAAATCTTCTTCAGGATCATCATTGCAAAAAGTAAAGAAACCAACAGCTCTTCTCCCAAGGCAGATGCCTGGCACCACCGAAGCGATGCGATTACCTCCGTAACTGCATTTATTGGTATTTCTATCGCTTTAATTCTTGGAAAAGGGTATGAAACAGCGGATGATTGGGCAGCGCTTATTGCCTGTGTCGTTATCGTCTATAATGCTTACAGGATCTTTCGTCCCGCGTTGGGAGAAATTATGGACGAGCACGTGTATGACGAATTGATTGCTGAGTTAAGGGAAATCGCGAAACAAGTTCCCGGGATCGTGGATACTGAAAAATGCCTCATCCGCAAAACAGGGATGCAATATAGGGTGAGCATTCACGCAAGTGTTAATGGTAATATTTCTGTTACGGAAGGGCATCATATCGCACATTTGCTGAGCGCTGAGTTCAAACGTCAAAAGCCTGAAATATTAAGCGTTCAGGTGCATGTAGAGCCCGATCGCTAGAATGAAACGTTTGTATTATAATGGTTTATCAATTCCTGCTTGCCTGCGAATAGAGAAGAAAGTTCCTTTTGGTAAATCTTTCCTACAGCGCCCAGGACTTTGACAGTTTTGCTGGTTGCTGAATTAAACCGAATGGCTTCCACTAGATCGTTTAAGAATAAATCGATTTTTTTCCAATGGTTTTATTAACGATTTAGCGCATCAATTCACGCTGAAATACTTAAAGAATATTCCAATGTTTCACCATCATCAGGAATTTCTTCGCCTCTGTCCGCAAGTTCTTCAATGTTTAGGGAAATGGCATCTCTAGCCATTTGAATCGCGTGATCTATATTTTCTCCGAATGTTAAGAAACCCGGTAAAGCTGGAACATTAAAAGAATTCCGCCTTCAGGCTCTTTATGCAAAAGGATTTTATAATTGAATTGTTGCATATCAGTCGTTCGGTTTTTGATGGAACAGTTTACTTTACTGTACTATCTTCAAAGATAAAAAAACCAGGACAACCAAAATTCAAGGAGAGCAAGGCAGCAACTTTATTTCTATTGCTCCATTAACTGATTAATAATCGACTCAACAGATAATCCTTCCGCTTCCGCCTTATAGTTACGAATAATCCTGTGGCGAAGAATTGCTGTTGCAACGGCATTAACGTCTTCTACATCCGGAGAATATTTACCGCTCAAAGCCGCATGGCATTTTGCGCCAACAACAAGGAATTGTGACGCACGCGGCCCGGCACCCCAGGCGAGGTATTTCTTTACAACATCCGGCGCATGCTCCGAATTCGGACGGGTTTTTACCGCCAGCTTTACTGCATATTCCAATACTTTATCAGTTATTGGAATACGTCTTACCAATTCCTGGTAGTATAGAATTTCTTCGGCAGAAAGAATGGAAGAAAGTGTGATTTTCTGATTTGAAGTTGTTGCCTTTACCACGTTGATCTCGTCGCGGTATGAAGGATAATCCACCCAGATATTGAACATGAAACGGTCGAGCTGGGCTTCCGGAAGAGGATACGTTCCTTCCTGCTCAATAGGGTTTTGGGTCGCCAACACGAAAAACGGAGCCTCGAGTTCATAACGTTTGCCCGCGGCCGTAATTGCTTTTTCCTGCATTGCTTCCAAAAGGGCCGCCTGAGTTTTTGGTGGAGTTCTGTTGATCTCATCCGCGAGGATAATATTGGCGAACAACGGGCCTTTGATAAAACGGAAATGGCGATTTTCGTCCAGGATCTCCGTTCCAACAATATCAGAAGGCATAAGATCTGGCGTAAACTGAATCCTGTTATAATTCAGTCCCAAAACCTGTGAAATTGTAGTTACAAGAAGGGTTTTGGCCAAACCCGGAACACCAACAAGCAAACAATGTCCTTTACTGAAAATGGAGATAATTACGTCCTTCACAACAGCATCCTGCCCGATAATTACTTTGCCGATCTCTGAATTAAGACGTTGATAAGCGTCTTTTAGGCTGTCGATTGCTTCTACGTCTGACTGAAAATTGCGCATGTTCTTCTTAAAATGAATGAATTTTATTGGTTATTCCAAGGGCTTTGAAACGTACAGGTTGCAAACTCAGGATCGATTTTGATATAAAAGCTTTGACGTTTACGTTCAATCCAGGCCCTTACAAGTGATTCCTTTTTTTCGGCTTCGGCTGCCATTTGTATTTTCTGATAATCGTCCTTCAGATTCGCAACATGCGGTTCTGTCCGGGCTTTCAGCGTAACGATCCGGTAAGCCTCTTTTTTCTCTCCCATCCGCACCAGGACAGGATCCGAGATTTCATTAATCTTTTGCTTGTCAATGATAAAAAACAGGCTTTGATCCATTTGGGAAACCTCGAAGAAAGTTGATCCTGTTGCATTATTGATCATCAAACCTCCATTATTCTTTGTGTCTGCATCGTCCGAAAATTTTAATGCCGCTTCTTCAAAAGTAATGTTGCCTTTGCGGATCATCTGTGACAGGCTGTCGAGCTTTAGACGACCTTTTTCGAGATCCACGCCGGAAGGTTTCGGTGAAATAAGGATATGCCTAACATTTATTGTTTCACCCCGGCGTTCGATTAGCTGGATAATGTGAAATCCATAAAGCGATTCAACTACGTCCGAGATTTCGTTTCCTTTCATTCCAAAGGCAACAGCCTCAAATTCAGGAACGAGTTCGCCGCGATTTACGAAGCCAAGCTCACCGCATTTAGGAGCTGAGCCAACATCTTCGGAGTAAATTGCTGCCATTGAGCAAAAGCTGCGGCCATCTAGAATTTTTTGCCTGATATCACTGATCTCTTTTCTTACACGCAGCTTTTCGGCTTCATTCACAGGTGGCTTTTTCAGGATCTGCCCGATCTGTACCTCACTTTCAATATACGGCAGGCTGTCTTTCGGGATCTTGTCAAAATATGCCTTCACTTCTGATGGAGTTACTTTAACATCACCAACAATTTTCCCTTGCATCTGCTGCACAATCAATTGTTCTCGAATCTTTTCACGCAGCTCTTCTTTTATCTGAAGAATCGATTTTCCCATGTATTCTTCAAATGCTTCAACAGACCCTGTTTGTGCGATAATGTTCCTGATTTTTTTGTCCAGTTCTCCATCCACCTGTGAATCCGTAACTTCCACGCTGTCCTTTTCGGCCTGGTTGAGCAGCAATTTCTGGATAATCATATCTTCCAGAACATTGCATTTTATTGAACTGTCCACGATTCCCTCCTGTGCCTGAATCTGTAAAGTTTGCGCTTCAACCTCAGAAAAAAGGATAACCTTATCTCCCACAACAGCCACAATCTTATCAATCGTAACAGGTTGAGAAACGGCCTGCAATAAAAGCAGGAAAACGAAAAATCCGCTTAACTTAATTCTTAGCGGAAGTAAAATATTCGATGTCTTTTTCATTCAGGGCGTCGTTGTAAGCATCCAGCTGCATCTGCTCAACCAGTTTAATTTTTCTTTTGTTTAAAATGATATTCCGGATGTTTCCACGTTCAAAGCTCAAAGGTGCGTTGCTTTCCTTTACAATGAAACCAGTAACGGAAACAAAATATCTGAAGTCCTTATCCGCCAGCTCCAGAAAGCGCTTATTCCTGTTGAACTGGTCCATCGAATAATCGCTGAGCGGAATTTCCTTAAGGACGTCATCAAAAAGTAACCAGTTATTGTCATCCAGGAGATAGTTAACGGCATACATCCCACAGTATTGCTCAAGTTTATCGCGGTCTGCATCTGATTTTCCAAGAAGCCAGACTTTTGCTTTATCTGCATTTGGAGCTTTTAGAGACAGCTTGATGTATTTGAGCCTGATAATGTTACTCTTCAGCTCAAAATTGGCTGCATTTTCTCTGTAATAGGTTTCAATTTCTGCATTTGAAACCGTTGTGTCCAGCTTCTGCCTTACAAGTTCACGCTCGTAAGCAAAAGTTATTAATGATGAACGGTAGTCCTCCAACTGATCGCTTACGTCCTTCTGCTCGTCAGTAAGATTCAACTCGGCCCGGCGTAAGACCAGATTTCGCTTAATCCATTCATCGATGTATTCTTTTATTAGCGAAAGACTGTCCTTTGAACTTAGGCCGTAGGGGACGATTTGTGATAGTTCGGCTTTCGTCAGGTATTTATCATAAACCCTTGCAACAGCATCTTCTTCAGGATTTTTCCCGCCGCAGGAGCAGAAAGCAGAAATAAAGAAGATGCTGATCGCTACGCGGTACATTCAGAAATTATGAATCAATGTTATTTAGTTAAAGAAAAATTGACGCAAAGGTTAATACGCAAAGTCCGCAAGGAATAAAGAACTGGAAACTTAAAGCACAAACGGTTTTCCTTTCGGGAAAGTTGAATTCTTAGCTAAACGACCTGGGAATTACTAACGTGAAATTACAAGGAAACCTAAGTCTCCTGAGGCGGGAATGCCGTTATTTTTTAACGGATTTTCCAGCCTATTTTATCGTTTCAAAAACCTTGCGGTCTACCTCTACTTTATATTTCGCACGAAGGCTCTTTATCCATTCCTGCTCAAGATAATTCTGGTAGTCGGCTGTGATCATTCCACGCGCTTCAGCTAAAGTTTTGGGCTGAGGCTCTAAAACTTTCCGGTACTCAACAAAAGTAACAGATCCATCAGGAGCAACATAATCCGGGCTGATTCCCGCTACCCATGGATTGCGGTCAACTGACTCATTATCGGCTTTTGAGAATGCGCCTTCTTCGGTCTGAAGGTTCAGTTGGGAAGTTTCGTTGATCACTTTTTTAATGTCTTCAACAGTAGTTCCTTTTTTGGCTCTTTTTGCCACAAGCTTGCGTGTAGCCTTAGCTGTTTTTGCATCTTTTGCTTTGTAAATAACTGCTTCGGTGCGTTCGCCCCACATGTATTTGAACTTATTCTGATCATAGAAAGTAGCAAGTCCGGCACTGTCGCGGATAGCTTTAGACCATACATTTTCATCAGTGATTTCAAAAAGCAGGATTCCATCACGATACTCCTGCATCAGAAGTCTGAATTCAGGGTATTTTGATTCAAGACGAGCATCTTCAAAGGCAATAATCTTATCATTTTTGTAGCCTTCATAAGCTTTTCTAACGAGTGCCTCCACATTGCTTTCCCTTGGCTGCCTGGTCTGATTATCAGAAATGAATTTCGCGAATTCTGCCTGGCTGGTTGCCTCGCCGCTCATTGTGAATAATGGCATATTCAGGTTTTGTACTTTATCAAGTGACCATTTTCCATTAAGATAGCTGGTGTCTACTTTCGCAATAAGAGCGTTTAGAGCTTTAGCGTCTTCGGTAAATCCACTTTCCTTTTTAACGCGGTCAATCACCGCATTCTTGCTTACCTGGGAACGAGAGTCCTTGGAGATTTTTTGCTTTAGCTCCGATTTTACTTCATCAAACGATTGGATTCCTTTACGGTCAAGTCTCTTGATGATATGGAACCCGTACTGAGTACGGATTGGCGGAGTTACGTCGTTATTTTCTTTCAGTTCAAATGACGCTTTTTCAAATTCAGGAACCATTTTTCCTGGTCCGAACCAAGGAAGCTGACCACCATTTTTACCTGATGTGCGATCATCTGAATACGTTGAGGCAAGCGTACTGAAATCTTCTCCGGCTTTAACACGACCATAAATTTCGTCGGCTTTCTTTTTCGTCTGGGTAACAACTGAATCTGAAGGATTTTCAGGAAGCTTCACCATAATGTGAGCAACGTGAACCTCACCTTGTGCATCACGGATATCAGTAGTTTTAAGAATATGATAGCCGTATTTTGTTCTCACCGGCATCGTTACCTGATTCACAGCAGTGTTGTAAGCTGCAGATTCAAAAGGATAAACCATCATCATCGAAGTAAAATAACCAAGATCCCCGGCGTTTTGGGACGCAGAAGGATCATCTGAATTCTGCTTCGCCAGCTCATTAAAGTTTTCTCCTTTTAAAGCACGGGCCCTTAATGCCATTGCTTTGTTGTAGGCAGCAAGAGTGTCTTTCGGAGTAGGGTCAGATACGAGCTTGATAAGGATGTGACTTGCTTTCACGTCTTTTTTCATGCGCTCATAAGCTTCTTCGATGAGCTTTTCGTTAACTTCTTTGTCACTCAGGTATGGCAGAGCAAGTTGTCTGCGATATCCTTTCAATTCATTCTGAAAAGCTTTTGCTGTATCGTTTCCTGCATCTTTTGCAGCTTTTACCTTCAATTTAAAATTGATAAAAAGCTCGAGGTATTCTTCAAGGGCTTTTTTATCAGAAACCGCGTCCTTTGGATTATTTTTCCTGTAAATGCTCTCAAATTCGGCTTTAGTAACCGGATCGCCTCCAACAGTCATAAGAACTGGGTCGGACATCACAGGCTGAGCGGCGAGCGGCGTTGCAGCCGGTACATTCGGCGTGGTTAATTTAGTCGGCGCGGCAGCAGATTTTGAAGAAGTTGCAGCTTTTTGCGCCTCTTTCGCAGGAACAGTTTTTTTTGCAGGTGTTTGTGCAAAAGCAAAATTTCCAATTAGAACAAGGGAAACTCCTGTCAGACATAAATTCTTAAACATCCTTTTTTATTTTATTAAATGGGCGTGCGAAATTAATGTAAGTCACACAGAAAACAAAGGATTCATTTTTACAGGAAAAACGGGTAATACTGGTTAAAAAAACCGATATCTTTGGCGCTCATGGTAGAATTCTGGCAGATATGAGTTTGGAATCAGGGGATGGCTTACTGGATTTTACCGAAAAGTTACCAGGGAAATCGACAGTTGGCGACGAGGAAAGAAACAACCGGATTGTTAACTCTTCAGTAGCGTGTCTTGCTGCTTTTTCAATCGTGTATATTTCCGTCCAGATGGTGACTGCTTTGGTTGGCAAATACTATCTCATTTTTTACAAATTATTTTTCTTCAAAGTAGAGTTTACGACAAACGACGAGCTATATACACTTGAGGCGGTCCGGATGACCCATTCTGCAGGACCATTTCTTTGTGTTGCCGGAGGAATTGTTTGTCTGTTTATTCATAAGCAAAATAGGAAAAGGCCGGGGATTTTGAAGATTTTCTGGTTGTGGCTTGGAGTGCATTACCTGAACTTCTTCTGCATGGAAATGGTGCTAATCCCGATCAAGGAGAATCAGGGTATTTACGTTACTGGCGCCAGTAACCTTGGAAAAGTAGCAGACTATTTTTACCTGGAAGATTTTGTCAAAATCATTTTCGCCATCGTAGCAAGCGTGCTCATGATACTAGTTGGATTCATCGTTTCAAAAGGATTTATCCAGCTTACCAACAGTACCACTCATGTTTACAAAGCTGAAAACAGGATTATCTACCTGTTCCAGACTGTTTTTCTACCCTATGTGATTACTTCCGGGATCGCACTGATTTACTTTGGCGATGGATCGTTTATCGTAAATCTAACGCTCGTTATTACTTTATTCATTATCATTCTCTCTCTGTTTATCAACGGGTTAAAAAACAAAATGATAATGATCTACCGTATGCCCGAAACAGGCACGATTAATAATAGATTCCTGATCGCCGTTGTTTCCGGGCTCATTTTCATCAAGCTGTTTCTAAATAACGGGATTCAGTTTTAAGCGATTCTATCTCGAATAGTTTGGCGCTTCCCTGGTAATCACCACGTCATGCGGATGAGATTCCCTGACCCCGGCTGAAGTAATCCGTATTAGCTTTTTCTTTTGAAGGTCAGTAATGTTTTTCGCACCGCAATAACCCATTCCGGCCCTTAAACCGCCGATCATCTGGTAGAGTACCTCCGAAAGTGAACCTTTAAAAGGCACCTGTCCCACAATTCCTTCAGGGACAAGCTTTTTTATGTCGTCTTCGGCATCCTGGAAATACCGGTCTTTTGAACCGGTCTGCATTGCTTCGATTGAGCCCATTCCACGATAAGATTTGAATTTTCTTCCTTCGTAGATGATCGTTTCGCCAGGAGATTCAGCAACACCGGCGAAGAGAGACCCCATCATTACCGAAGAAGCTCCACCAGCAATCGCTTTTACGATGTCACCCGAAAAACGGATCCCACCATCTGCAATCACAGGAATTCCGCTACCTTCGAGCTCACGGGCACAATCCATCACAGCAGTTAGTTGGGGCACACCAACGCCTGCAATAATCCTCGTTGTGCAGATTGAACCAGGCCCTATACCTACTTTTACTGCGTCTGCTCCGTTATCGGCCAACATTTTCGCTGCTGCTGCGGTTGCTATGTTACCAACCACCACCTGTAAATCCGGGTAACTTCTTTTTACTTCCTTTAGCATGTCAATCACGCCTTTGGAATGACCATGGGCTGTATCGATTATGACCGCATCCGCGCCTGCATTTCTTAAAGCTTCAACGCGTGCGAGAGTATCTGCAGTAACGCCAACTGCCGCAGCCACTCTCAGCCTTCCGAAATCATCTTTACAGGCGTTCGGGCGAAGTTTGTTTTTGATAATGTCTTTGTAGGTAATCAGGCCAACCATTTTGAAGCTCGCGTCCACCACCGGTAGCTTCTCAATCTTATATTCCTGTAATAATATTTCAGCTTTTGCAAGATTTGTTTCAGTGGTAGTAACAAGTCCATCGGAAGTCATCACTTCTTTCACAGGCTTGTCGAGCCTCTTTTCGAAACGCAGATCCCGGTTAGTGATGATTCCAACCAGTTTATTGTTGTTATCCACAACCGGAATCCCACCGATCCTGTGTTCCTTCATCAGCTGGATTGCGTCAGCGACCATAGCATTTTCGTTCATGATCACCGGATCCAGGATCATTCCGCTTTCTGAGCGCTTTACCTTTTTTACTTCAGCAGCCTGCCGTTCAATTGACATGTTTTTGTGCAGCACGCCGATTCCACCTTCCTGCGCAATGGCGATAGCAAGCTCTGATTCGGTAACAGTGTCCATCGCAGCCGAAACCACAGGAACGTTTAATCGAATATTTCTTGTAAAATAGCTGTTGATGTCAGTGTCCCTGGGTAAAACTTCAGAATAATCAGGCACTAGCAGGACGTCATCGTAGGTGAGTCCTTCAATAAATCTGGAATGGTGTTCCATGCAATCGGGAAATCGGGGTAGGCCCGAATTGCGCGCAAATATAGTGGGTAAGGGCTGACGAATTTTAATAAGGGCTGAAGAAATTCAGCCCTTATTAAAAAAATAAAAAAACTGAACTTCTCAAGCCACGACTATCATCTCAGATACCTAAACCGTAATAAGCGCGGGTGCCGTTCGGATAAACTCCTTCAATCAGCATTCCGCGTCGCTCAGATTTAAGGGCATTTGTGAGGTCTTCCACCGAATTAACCGGTTGATCTCCAACCTGAGTGATGATAAATCCTTCGCGGATCCCAATGCTCTGAAGTTTTCCTGCCCTGATTTTATCAACTTTCAATCCTCTGTCAAGACGAAGGGTAACTTTTTCCTTGTCGCTGATCTCGCTGAAATCTGCCCCAAGCTCTGTCGCAACCGATTCGGCGTATTTGATCAGGCGGGTATCACCATTCCTGTTCTTTAATTCAACGTTGATGTCTTTTCTTTCCCCTTCGCGACTAACAGTAATATTCACTTTATCACCGGGGCGGTAACGTCCAACCTGTTCCTGCAATTCTGGTACGTTGTTAACCTTAACGTTCTGAATCTCAAGAATAACGTCGCCTGCCTTAATTCCTGCTTCTTCGGCGGCACCACCGGAATTCAAGCCAGACACATAAACTCCTCTGATATCAGATATACTTTTTTCTTTTGCAAGCTGGGCATTCAGATCTTCAAGTACAACGCCGATGAAAGCACGTTGTACATCACCAAATTCAAGAAGATCGGCAACAACTTTACGGACAATATTCACTGGTATCGCGAACGAATAGCCCGAATAAGAGCCAGTATTTGAAGCAATTGCCGAGTTAATTCCTACAAGTTCGCCTTTCGCGTTTACAAGCGCACCTCCACTATTTCCGGGGTTTACTGCAGCATCGGTCTGGATAAACGATTCGATTGCAAATTTTTCGTTGAGGATATTGATATTTCGTCCTTTAGCACTGATAATTCCAGCAGTAACGGTAGAGGTAAGGCTAAAAGGATTTCCAACAGCAAGGGCCCATTCGCCGACTTTAACTTCGTCTGAATTTCCATAGTAGATAAAAGGAAGTCCTTTGGCATCAACTTTCAGCAAAGCCAGATCCGTACTCGGATCACGGCCTACCACTTCTGCAGTATACTCGCGTTTGTCATTAAGTATTACCTCTACTTTCTGTGCATTCTGGATTACGTGGTTATTTGTTACAATATAGCCGTCTTCCGAAATAATAACCCCCGATCCTGAGGCTGTAGCTTGTTGAGGAGGAAGATTTCTTCCCTGATTTCCGAAAAAGAAATCATAAAAAGGATCAGAAGAAGCACGGCCAGCAACCAGCGTTTTTACATGAACCACGCCGTGAACCGTCATTTCTGCTGCCTGAGTTAAATCAGGAGCATTTGCCAAAGCGGCAACATTTGAATTTGTAAAGCTAACCGGCAATCTTTCTGCAGTTAGCCGGTCGTAACCTGTTTCGTTTTTATTTACCAGGTTATTCAGACCCAAAGCGGCAAAACCGCCGACACATGCGATTAACAAGGAAGAAACTACTTTTTTCATATTAAATTTAAAAAAACCGGAATCGTTTTTGTCAAATATTATGCCTTCGAGATTTCTTTCTCAACGACCATTAACAGTATTTTGTGAATCATTCCTTTCCGGCTAACGAATTGACGCCAACAAATACTGTAGTTTTACGCAAAACGAAAAGGTTTCTCCGGTGTTGTGGGAGGAAAACATTTTTAACAATCTTTTAGAATAATGCGGGCACCAGGAAGCAGAACCTTTTCCTTTATCAGTGGTGTTTTTTTAGGAATGCTGTCAGCCTTTGGGCTTATATTCCTTATCCTCAACGATTTTAATCCTCTCAATGTTCTGGAACGTGAGCAATCAGGCACCCATGGTGATACTCTTGTCGATATGACACAGGCTCCAAAGGACAAGAAGAAAAAAACAGACAAAAGTTCAGAACCAGGCAAGACAGCAGAAAATCCGGCAGTTGCTGACACCGTTTTCGCAGCCAACTCTGACACAGCAAAAGACGGTTTTTCAGTTTCAGGAATTGATGAAATTGTAATCCGGCGTGATGAACTACTGGAAACCAAGAACATCGAACCAGTAATTTTAACAAATCCCAAAAAGAACAAAACCGACTCGCTGATCAAGAATTTCCAGGGAGCGCAGGAGCCTTTGTCCACCTCCTTCAAACTTGAATTCTGGAAATCGCCGGTGAATTACAAAGGCTTTAAACTAATCAGAAATTCATTGGTTATGTTTGGTCTTAACCCTGATGAAAATTCGACTGTGTACATCAATGATGACCAGGTTTATCTGAAGCATGGCGGCAATGCCTACAAGGTATTTGCAACAGAGAAGTTCGAGCCGTTCGACCGTATAAATGACGAAGCGCTTCTGAAACAATTGCGTTGATGAAATTATCTTTTTTTAAGTATCAGGCTACCGGAAATGATTTTATCATCGTTGATGACAGGAAGAGAACTTTCGATCTTCAAAACAGCAGCCTTATCCAGCGATTGTGCAACCGCCGCTTCGGAATCGGAGCAGATGGACTGATCGTTTATCGCCCGGAACAGGGTTTTGATTTCAGGATGTTTTATTACAATGCTGACGGTTACGAGGGGTCGATGTGCGGCAACGGCGGAAGATGCATTGCAGCATTTGCCCATCAGCTCGAGCCTGCAAAGAACACGTTTGAATTTATTGCATTTGACGGACCTCATTCGGCGAAGATCATTGGGATTACTGATGAGGCATGCATTGTAAAGCTTAAAATGCAGAATGTTGAGCAGCCAAAGGCCCGTGGTACGGATTTTCTCATTAATACAGGTTCGCCGCATTATGTGAGTTTTGTTTCAGATGCAGGTTCCATTGATGTAGTGGCGGAAGGCAGACGGATTCGCAATTCCCCTCAGTTTATCAGGGAAGGAGTGAATGTGAATTTTGCAGAATCTCACCAGGACTCCATCACGGTGCGAACCTACGAACGCGGAGTAGAAGATGAAACCCTTTCCTGCGGAACTGGAATAACCGCAACAGCTATTGCTGCTCATTTTAGCGGGCTGACCAAAAAAAAGGAGCTTGTTTTTTTTACGCGGGGCGGCGAGCTGCGGGTGAATTTTGAGGTTGATAGCAACAGATACATAAATATATTTCTCACCGGTCAGGCAATGCAGGTTTTTGAAGGATCGATTGAATTATGAATGATGGTTTTATTTTTAATACTATCAGGAACCTTTCAGAGTTCAAGGATAAAAAAAACTACCTCATTCTTGTAAATCCTCAATTACAACCACCGCACGTTGCGCTCGGTTTTGGAGAACATTATTTTTCGCTCACCGTTGCCGGACCTGAAACAGAAATTCCGTTAGAATTAAGGATTAAGTTATACCGTCTTCGAAAGATCCCGGTTTTATTTATTCAATTGAAAGATTCGTCGATGACACCTTCAGTTGCTCAACTTACTTCTGTTTTTAAGGAATTTCCCCCGCTTTCGGAGCACGGTAGCTGTCTGCAGCCTGTGGTTAAGGCGATTCAAATGATGTATACCTCAGAACCGCCAGAACCGTTGCTTTTCGGGTTACTTGATATGCTGGATAGCAGGAACCTGATCGGAAATAGTTTTCAATTAAACATGGAAAACCTTATCTCATGTAATGGCTCATTTTGCATTGAACGTTACGATGCAGCAACTATCAAAAAACATATTCAGCGCTTAAAGAACAGGAAACGTCAGCAAGGCAGGCAATAGCTTCCGCCCACATCAAGTACCAGTATTAAAGTTATCTACCGAATAAAAGAGGTGAATAGTCTCAAAGGCAATAAAAAACCTTGGATTTGCATTTTACACCATAGCTTAAAACGCAAAATCATGAAAAAGCGAGCTTATACTTTTTTGTTTTGTTTCATAACGCTACTCTCCTTCTCCCAGGACACTACGTATTTAAAAGTGCACTTTCTTTATGGGTCAAAGCCGCTTTATAAGTACAGGGAATCCGAGCCGGTCTGGTTTGGGGGAATACTTGGAGGCCATGTTGGAATTGAGGCCGACAGTGGGAAAATAATTGATTTCTCTCCGTCAGGAAAATTTCATGTATTCGAAAATGACTATTTCAGGCGCGGTAGATTCACAGTTAAAACCAGGGAGCGTTTTTACTCAACATTAGGCGGTGATCCCGACAGCGCGAAGAAAGCTATTGTATATATTCCGGTTTCCAAAGGCCAGCGGGATCAGTTTGACAGCGTTACAACCTGTTACCTCCGCCAAACTCCATATGACTACGCATTTATCGGAATGCGTTGCTCGGCTGCAGCATACGATGTTTTGGGTAAGCTGGGTATTGTAAATCCGTATTCGAGAAGGGAGACGTACAGAAGGATTTTTTATCCCAGATTGCTGAGGAAACGGCTTTTAAAAAAGGCAGTAGACAATAAATGGACGGTGGAGAGGCATCCGGGATGTTCGAAAAGAAAATGGGAGAAAGACCGGAACTTGTAGATTATTTTAAAAACCACTTCACCGCATCAGCGCATTTCTGGCCATCCATAGCAGCAGATACAATTCCGCCCGCATAACCTGCTCCTTCACCACAGGGAAATAAACCCGGTAAATCTTCATGCTGCAATGTATCATTGTTGCGTGGAATCCTTACCGGCGTTGAGGTGCGCGATTCAACGCCATGTACCACTGCTTCGTTTGTAAAATAACCCTTCATCTTATTGCCAAACCCTTTGAATCCTTCGCGAAGCCTGGAAGAAACTGCTTCAGGGAGTACTTCATTAAGGTTCGCTGATTTTATTCCTGGCTGATAAGAAGAAGCTGGCAGATCAGCAGAGATTTTTCGGTTTACAAAATCAACCATTCGCTGTGCCGGAACAGTCTGATTTCCGCCACCTGCTTCACAGGCAATTTGTTCGATACTTTGCTGGAAATACATTCCTGCAAGTGGACCTTTTTCCTTGTAATTCAGTAGGTCTTCTTCCTTTATTTCAACTACAATTCCTGAATTTGCGAATGGATTATTCCGTTTGGAAGGCGACCAGCCATTGGTAACAACTTCTCCCGGTTTTGTAGCACACGGCGCGATAATTCCGCCAGGGCACATGCAGAATGAGTAAACCCCGCGACCATTCACCTGCTCAACGAGCGAGTAGGAGGACGGCGGAAGAAAATCACCACGGAAATCA
>Ga0105044_10003829_pt1 | contig 20622 bp, 20 predicted proteins | sample MAT01_FD_78092 | JGI IMG/M metagenome (GOLD analysis project Ga0105044, IMG submission 78092) | Freshwater microbial communities from Lake Fryxell liftoff mats and glacier meltwater in Antarctica - MAT-01 | ecosystem: Environmental > Aquatic > Freshwater > Ice > Liftoff microbial mat | place...
ACCTCCCCGGAACCCCGCCCACCGCGCCAAAGTCACCGCACGCCCACAAAATTTTGCGTCATCGCGAACGCTTCGCTCGCGCGCCGCGCTGAAGTCCGACAGGCTCCTAGCACAAAGGCACATGGCGCGCAGTTTATCGGCGTCCGGGATTCGCGCAATCGCAGAGTGCCGGGCCTCTACGTTCGCAACGGGCGCTACTACGCGCAGCTTTGGGTGAGCCGTGAGGACGGCGCGAAGACCGCGCGGAAGTTTCCACTGCTCACCCCGGACGGTGCGCCGGTGGCGAATCTCGCGGAGGCGAAGGAGGCCGCGGACGTGCTCCGATGACCGGCGCGAGAACGCGCTCCCGACCAGCGGGCACAAGCCGAAGCTGGCCGAATACATCGAAACCTACTTCGCCAAGCCGGCGACCACGGCGAAGAAGGCCGGCACGCTCGCCAATGAGCGCCAGGCGCTCAACCGTTGGAAGGCGCATCTTGGCGATGCGCGGATTGACCGGATCGAAGCGAGCGACATTGCCGCGCTCCGCGATAAACGCCTCCGCGCTGGCGCGCACCCGCGCACAGTCAATCTCGACATCATCGAGCTCCGCAACGTCCTAAAGGCCGCAGTCGAAGACGACTATCTCCGCGAGATGCCCAAGGCGAAGACCTTGAAAGCGCCCAAGGCCGACAAACGCCCTTTGCTCACGCCGCACCAATTCTCCACGCTGCTCGCCGCGGTGCCGGTGGCGTGTGAGAAGAACGCCGTGCAATTCGCGGACCATCTGCGCTTCCTCGCCTACAGCGGCGCGCGGGAACAGGAGGCGCTCAAGGTCCGGTGGGATGATGTGGACGTGGCCGGCGAGCGCGTGACCATCGGCACGGGCGGCGTTTCCAAGAATCACGAGGCGCGCGCCGTCGAGTTCAACGACAAGCTCGGGGCGCTGCTCCGGGACATGGCGAAGCGGCGTGCCCCCGATTGTTTATGGCTCTTTCCCTCGCCGCAACGCGGGCCGCGTGACGAGCACGCGCGGACTTTCCGGGAAAGCCTCCTCTTGGCCCGCAAAGCGGCCGGGCTGGCGTGGGTAGGCTTGCACGACTTGAGGCACTTCTTTGCCTCATTCTGCGTCATGGCGGGGCTGGACTTTATGACCATCGCGGCATGGCTTGGACACAAGGACGGCGGGATACTTGTCGGCAAGATTTACGGGCACTTGCTCGCCGACCATCGGAAACAAGCCGCGCGGAAGGTGCGCTTTGATCTTGCCCTTGTCGAAGCGGATTACAGTAGTTGCCAGAGGGCGGAATAGGTGGCACGACTTTTTGTGCCTCTTTCTTGATCCGCTCGGCCTTCACTTTGGAAACATTCTCGTCACGGAATGGGAAACAGAAGGGAGGATTCATCCGCAATAGCCTCTGTTGATCTTCATCGGTCATGGCGCTGATCGCTTGGGCAATGGATTCAAGATGCTGCTGGAAAGTTCGCCCAGAAATGCCACGAGGTTTTTTCGGGACGCCAGTGAGGGGCAAGCCCCGGTCCCTTGATTTTCCCAGCGGAAAGCCTCTGCCTTCGCACGCTTGGCGAAGTCCGATCACCTGTCGAAGCGTGCCGACATCGACCTTTTTGCCCTTCTTCATTTCGGGATGCCGGAGAACGGAGCGTTCGACGGTCCGCCGGTGGATTCCAAAGTGGCGTGCGGCATCAGCAATGTTGAGAAACATGCGGCAAAATACTGCGGCATATAGCCGTTTTCGCCACAACGAAATTGCCCTGCCTTTCCATCCATTTCATTCGCCCCCGGTTGACAGGCGCGGAGGAATCAAATGCAAACCTCATCCGACACAATAGGCGGCCCGCTGTGCGCCCATCCACCGCTCAGCTTAGACAAATTCATGGAGCGAAGCACTTGCCGAAATCCGCGACCGCAAATTGTATCGCACCGAGCACGCGACCTTTGACGACTACCTCGAAACCAAGTGGCGGATGTCCCGTTCGTGGGCGTGCCGGCGGATTCAGGCTGCCGAGACGATGAAAGTGTTGCCCACGGGCAAGAAACCCATGACCGAGCGCCAAGTCAGACCTTTGGCGGAACTCCCGCCGGGAGAGCGCGCCGCGGCATGGAACGCAGCCGTGGAAGCATCGCTGACCGGCGCACCGACCACGAAGGAAGTCGAGTCCGCGGTGAGCGAACGCACAGGCGAACCACCCGAGCCAGCCGAAGCCAGCAAAACCACGCTGCGATGGCTCACGCATTATTGGCGGCTCGCGACCGACGAGGAGCGGCGGTTATTCGACAACTTCCGCGCAGGCATAGGGAGCGGACGATGACCGTTGGAACGCATTTCCCGCCGGAGGCGAAAGGATGCCGCGCCACCGCGCCCGTTTCCGCCTCAGCGGTGAACGCGCTCGCCCTCGACTCATCGGCACCGGTGCTTGCCACGAACTGCGTCATTATCGGACACGGCAGTAAGGCGGATTGCGCGTGGACTCGCGACGAGTTTTTCACGATCTGCGAGCACATGCTGAACGGCAACCCGCCGACAGACTTCCTGCTCGTCTATCGCGACAAGGAAAGCCGGGCGAAGTTTGCACGAGCGAAGAAGGCGATAGTGGCACGCCGCGCCAGTTGGTCCTGGGACACCATCACGGGCCGCGCCAAGAGCAAGGTCGGGATTGGCTTCTATCCATCAAACCGGGACGGTAAGACGCGATGGGGAGCGATGGACTTCGACGCCCACGACGGCAATGCGCTGCGGGCGCGTGGCTTTGCACTGCCCGCGTTCGAGATTCTGCACCGGCAACCGCAACTCTACGTCGTCCTGGGCACGTCCGGTAGCGAGGGCTGGCATCTATTCGCCTTCACAAGCGAGTTCTATCCCGTTGGCGAGTGGACCCGGCTGCTCAAACAAGCGGCTGCAATGATTGGGGCCGAGGTCAAGCCTAGCATCTGCGAAGTATTTCCCAATGACGCCAAGGAAGGGGCGTTGCCGTATGGCATCCGTGCTCCGGGGACGTGGAATCCGAAGACCGACGCCCTTGGGCGTATCGCTTATTCCACGAATGCTCCGCTGCTGGCGGAGAAGAAAGAGAGAAGAAACGAAAATCCTTTTCTATATCATGCAACCAACAGAGTAAAAAGCTCTCAGTTGCATGATAGTAAGGAACAAGTCCTGTATCGGGGTGCAGCGGGAGAATGGAGGTCGCAGTTTGCTATCACAGAGCCAGGCACTCGCCGCAACCAACTAAAGGCGCTTGTGCATCATGCCTTCCGGCAGATTGGTCGTGAAGTCGCCCGCCGCAACGCGGAATTGCAGCACCATGAAGCGAGCCCGACGCCGGTAACGACGATCGCGGAGCATTGGGAGGACTTCGAGGGACTTTGGACATGGACTGCATCGCAATGGCAGGTGGAGATCTCCGGATCGGAGCGCACCCTGTTTCGACTCGTTGAGCACCGGCACTGACCGTGACGCATTCAAGATCATCCGCAGCTTCGCCAGAAACGCGGAAATCGAAGGCATGCCGGACTTTCCCTTTCCCGTAGAGAATGTCGGGGCACGGTTGGGCGTCACCCATCAAAACGTCTCCAAGATGCGTAAGCGTTTCGTCGCGCTTGGCATGGTCACACAGACCGCGCCCTGTTGTCGGAATGTGGCAGCCGCACGCTTCCGATGGCTGCTAGGGCCATGCACGGGAGGGACAACATGCTGGACACCCTCAATGCTGTGATTGTTTTCCAGGCAGGCCGCTTACGATCTGGTCGCTTAGAGGGCGTCTAAAAAGTAAGTGAACCGGCGGATTCCAGTAATTAGAGCTGTACTTTTGCGACCACTTGAGATGGAAAGCTTGGGATGCCCATCAAAGAACCCTATCCGAGCAATCTCACCGACGCAGAATGGAAACAGATCGAGCCATTGGTGCCCGGCCCAAAGCTTTTCGGGCGGCCTCCGCGTTACAGCAAGCGAGCCATTCTGGACGCCGTCTTCGACCTGGTGCGCAGTGGCTGGGCCTGGCGGATGCTCCCGCACGATCTGCCTCCGTGGCGCATGGTCTATGAGTACTTCATGGTGTGGCGACGCGAGGGGCTCTGGCAGAGGATTCACGACACACTGCGCGAGCGGGTGAGGCTGCAAAGCGGGAAAAAAAGAGCCCGGACCGCTGCGATCCTCGACTCGCAGAGCGTTGAAGTAACTATCCACGGAGGAGTGCGCGGCGACGATGCTGGCAAGAAGATCATGGGACGAAAGCGACATCTCCTGGTGGACACGCTTGGTCTGATCCTTGTGGTGGTGCATTCTGCGGCGGTGCAGGATCGGGATGGAGCCAAGCTCGTCCTGCCCATCCTCTTGCTTCGCTTCGGCTGGTTGCGCTGCATCTTCGGGGACGGTGGCTATGCCGGGGAACTGGTGGGATGGGTGAAAAAACTCCTGCCCCGGCGCGGCCTGCGCCTGGAAGAAAGTCAAGCGCAGCGACGCGGACAAGCACCGCTTTAAGATCCTCCCAAAGCGATGGATCGTCGAACGCACCTTCGGCTGGCTCTCCAAGTTCCGCCGCCTTTCCAAGGACTATGAGTATCGCACCGAAAACAGCGAAGCCATGATCCTCATCGCCGCCACCAGACTCATGCTCGCTCGCTTGCCTTGAACTTACTTTTTAGACGCCCTCTGAGAGACTGAAGCGCTTTTTAAGGTGCGCATTGGAACTTTGCGCACGCTGTCCGGAGTCGCCCTGCGGGGCCTTCGGACGCTGGAGCGGGCCTCCCTCGAAGCCAGGTGAAAAAATGCGACGGCGATGGCACCGGCGCGGGGACGGCAGCCCCTTCGCCGAACGGACCTGAAGCCGAAGTACTTTATCCCACCTTCCGCTCGACATCCGATGTCCCGCTGCGCGAAATCGCGGGCTGATGAAAACGCTTTTCCTGACGAACGAATTCCCGCCCACGATCTACGGCGGGGCGGGGGTGCATGTGGATTATCTGTCGCGGGAGCTGGCGAAGCTGATGGAGGTGGAGGTGCGATGTTATGGGAAAGAGGCGCGCGAGAACCGGGTGGATACGGCGGCGCTGAAGGCGACGGGGTTCGGCCTGGATGCGAGCGGGTACACGGCTCCGAAGGCGTTGCATTCGGTCTTCGGCGCGGTGCAGCGGTGCGTGGACTGGAACACGACGGCGATCGACGCGGACGTGGTGCATTTGCATACGTGGTACACGCATCTCGGCGGGATCATGGCGAAGCTGAACTATGGCATCCCGATGGTCCTGACGGTGCATTCGCTGGAGCCGCTGCGGCCGTGGAAGCGGGAGCAGCTCGGCGGCGGCTATGACTTCTCGTGCTGGGTGGAAAAGACGGCGATTGAGATGGCGGACGCGGTCATCGCGGTGAGCGCGGAGACGAAGGTGGATGTGCTGCGGCTTTTCGATGTGCCGGCGGACCGGGTGCAGGTGATCTACAACGGGATCGATTTGGCGGAGTACCGAAAGATCACGACGACGGCGGCGCTGGAAAAATATGGGGTCGATCCGCGGACGCCGTTCGTGCTGTTCGTGGGGCGGATCACGCGGCAGAAGGGCATCGTGCATCTGGTCAACGCGATCAAGTATCTCGACCGGGGCTTTCAAATCGTGCTCTGCGCGGGTGCGCCCGACACGCCGGAAATCGCGGCGGAAATGAAGGCGGCGGTGGTGGAGGCGACGGCGGAGCGCGCGGGGGTGATCTGGATCGAGGAGATGGTGAACAAGGCGACGGTGTATGAGTTGTACTCGCACGCGGCGGTCTTTTGCTGTCCGTCCATCTATGAGCCGTTTGGGATCATCAATCTCGAGGCGATGGCGTGCGAGACGCCGGTGGTGGCGAGCGCGGTGGGCGGGATCAAGGAGGTCGTGGTGCATGGCGAGACCGGCTACCTCGTGCCGCTGGAGCAGATGAAGGAGAGCCCGTTTGAGCCGGTGAATGCGGATGGATTTTCGCGCGATCTGGCCGTGCGCATCAATGGCCTGATGGCCGACCCGGAACTCCGCGCGCGCTTTGGCCAGGCGGGCAGAAAGCGCGCGGAGGAGAAGTTTGGCTGGGCCGCGATTGCGCGGCAGGTGCACGGGCTGTATGCGTCGCTGATCTCCCGCTGATCAGCGCGAGGGGCCGACGGCGACGGATGGAAGGAGGAGGTCTCCGATGCTCGCGAGGACTTCTTCGCCGAGTCGGGGGCCGCAGCCGATGTGCTGGGCGCGGACGACGCCCTGGGGATCGAGGATGAGGAGCGCGGGAAAGCTCCGAAGCTGATACTGGCCGGCGACGCCGCCAGCTTTCAGCGTGGGAAAATCGAGGCCAAGCTTTTCGACGACAAAGCGGGCGTCGGTTTCATCGGCGTCGAGGTTCATGCTGAGCACGGCCACGGATTCGCTCTGGCACTGGCGGGCGATTTCCCGGAGCTGCGAGAGCGCACGAATGGACCAGCGGTTGCCGCGCGACCAAAAGGCGAGGAGCACGATTTTGCCGCGGTAGTCGCGGGAGCGGTACGGCTCTCCGTGGAGATCGACGGCCTCCCAATCGATGGCGGGCTGCCGGAGGACGGTGCGCTCCTGGCGGGCGCTCTCCGTGCGATGGCGGACGGTCGCGGGAAATTGTTCGAGCACCCGGTCGAATTGGGCGCGAACGAGCGGCAGGGAAACCAGGCGGCGCTGATCGCGGAGCACGCGCTCGGCGGTTTCGAGTGAGTGACGCGGCCCGGCCGAGCGCAGGGTCGCAGCCGCGCGAAAGGCGGCGTTGGCGGCGAAAAAGATCTCCGCTTCGCGGGCGAGCTGCGCAATCCACGCCGGGTCGCGCTGGATGACGGAGACGCGGACGGCGGTGCTGCGGCCGCTGCCCCGCTGGCCCCAGCCTTGGGTGAACTCCGCTTCGGCGCGCGTGACGAGGCCGAGCTCCGGGTCGAACTGCAACCGCGTGCGGGAGGTGGCGTGGTAGATGTCGTTCAGCAGGCCGGTGCTGGTCCGGTCGATGAACCAGTCGCCGCCGGCGTCATCCGCCGGAGGATAGGCGTGATAGTGCATGGCCTCGCCGGAGCCGTCGTCGGCGACCTGCCAGCGGTCGGGTGCGGCTTCGCCATCGGCCGGCAGGGGAAAAAAGTAGCCGGTGAGGGCGAGGCCGCGCGGGTCCGCAGGCGGGCGGGCGAGCCGGCCATGAGGGAAGACATCGAAGGCGTCGAAGGTGAAGGTTTTGTCCGGCAGGCGGCTGCTGGCTTTTTGATTCGCCGGGAATTCCTCGAACCGGTTTTCATCGAGGCCGATGACGTGCCAACTGCCGTCGGCATTCAGCGCGGTGACCCAGAGCGTGAGGTGGTCGGCGATCTTCTGGGTGCCGAGAGCGTGGTGAAATTCCGACGTGCCGAGATAGCTGAGCTGCTGGCCGACGGCGAGGCGGAACCGGAGCGGCGGGGCATCCTGCGCGGGGGCGAGCGCCGGGATGGCGGCGAGCACGGCAAACATTTTCCGCAGCATGGGCATTGATCGTTCGAGACCGGCGGACCACTCTTCCCTCGGGCCGCCAGCGCCCGTTTATCTATCAGCCTATGTTCGTCGATCATATCAGAATTTTTGCCAAAGCCGGCGACGGGGGGGACGGGAGCGCCTCGTTCCGGCGCGAATCGTTTGTGCCAAAGGGCGGGCCGGACGGCGGCGACGGCGGGCGCGGGGGCTCGATCATCCTGCGGGCGGAGTCGCATCAGGACAATCTGACACCCTTTTTCTACGAGCCGATCGTCAAAGCGCTGAACGGTGAGCGGGGCGGAGGACGGCAGTGTTTTGGAAAAAGCGCGCCGGACAAGATCGTGCCGGTGCCTGCGGGGACGATCGTCTATCGGCTGCCGGACGAGGACACGAGCGAGGAGGTGGATCATGAGGTGGCGCACGGTGACAGGGCGATGTTCGTGGATTTCTCGAAGACGCCGGAGGGGGCGGTGAAGCCGGTGCGCGACAAGAAGGCGTCGCTCAATCCCGATGAGTTGGAAATGATCGCGGACCTGACGGAGGTGGGGCAGGAATTCGTGCTCTGCGCGGGCGGGAAGGGCGGGATCGGGAACGTGCATTTCAAGAGCTCGCGCAATCAGGCGCCCACGCAATACACGGAGGGTGTGCCGGGGGAGCAGGGTTACTTTTACCTGGAACTGAGGAAGATCGCGGACGCCGGGCTGGTGGGGTATCCGAACGCGGGCAAGTCCACGCTGCTGGGAAAAATCTCGGCGGCGCATCCGAAGGTGGCGTCGTATCCCTTTACCACGCTGACGCCGCATGTCGGCGTGGTGGAGATGCCGGGCTACCAGCGGGTGACGGTGGCGGACATTCCGGGGCTGATCGAGGGCGCGCACGCGGACGTGGGGCTGGGGCATGATTTCCTGCGGCACATCGTGCGGTGCAAGCTGCTGGTCTTCGTGCTCGACATGGCGGGGAGCGAAGGGCGTGAGCCGCTGGACGACTTGCAGAAGCTGCGCAAGGAACTGGATCTCTACGACCCGAAGCTGAGCGAGCGCCCGTGGATCGTGGTGGCGAACAAGATGGATTTGGACGAGGCGGGCGAGCGGCTGAAAGGTTTCAAGCGCCACTACCGCAAGCTGGAGATTTTCCCGATCTCGGCGAGCACGGGGGAGGGGATCGAGCCGCTCAAAAAACGGCTCGGTGAGCTGGTGCTGGGGGAGGGGGGCGCGGCGGTGACGGCGTAGAGGGTGTGTAAAAAGTCAGTAGGCCGGGCGCAGGAGCGCCGGGGCGGGCGCGCAGGAGCGCTTGGCTCCGAGTATTCCGGGGGAGCCGAGCGCTCCTGCGCGACGAGGAGGCGCTCCCGCGCCCGGAGTTATTTCACCGTCTCTTAGCGGCGCCGGTCCAGCCTCGACAAAGAGGCGGGCGTTTTGGACATTCGCGGGCTTCATGTCCGAAACCGCCGCGCCATCGCAGAAGCCTGTTGTCGCCACCTATTGCACGACCTTTCTCAAGCCGGAGATGCTGCACATCTACCGGCAGGTCACGGGGCTGCGGCGCTACGCGACTTTCGTGGTGGCGCGGGAGCGGATGGGCGAGGCGGCGTTTCCGTTTCCCGAGATCGAGGTGCTGCCGCGGGCGCGAAAGAATTTCGTGAAGCGCTTCTGGCTGAAGCATGTCGCGCGAAAACCGCCGGTCTATTATCGCGGGGAACTGCAGGTGATTCTGAAACTGTTCGAGCGGCGGCCGGCGGACTTGATGCACGTCTATTTCGGCCACACCGGGGTGCATCTGCTGCCATTCGTGGAGGAGTGGAAAAAGCCGTGCGTGGTTTCCTTTCACGGGATGGATATTCAGGCGCGCCCGCAGCAGGAGGGGTACGACGCGCAGATGCGCGCGCTGCTGCAAACCGTGCCGCTGGTGCTGGCGCGTTCGCGTTCGCTTTTCGCGGCGCTGGAGCACTGGGGCTGCCCGCGGGAAAAGCTGCGGCTCAACCGCACGGGCATCCCGCTGGAGAGCTTTCCCTTTCAGCAGAGGCCGATGCCGGCGGACGGCTCGTGGCGCTTCGTGCAGGCGTGCCGGCTGGTGGCGAAAAAGGGGCTCGGCACGGCGATTCGCGCGTTCGCGAAATTCCACGCGCTGCATCCGCGGGCGAAGTTTCGCATCGCAGGCGACGGTCCGATGAAGGCGGAACTGGAGGCGCTGATCGGTGAACTCGGGCTGGGCGGTGCGGTGGAGCTGCGCGGCTTTCTCTCGCAGGCGGATCTCGCGGCGCTTTACGCGCGGTCGCACGTCTTCCTCCATCCGAGCGAGATGCCGCCGGATCAAAACCAGGAGGGGGTGCCCAACTCGATGCTCGAAGCGATGGCGACCGGCCTGCCCGTGCTGGCGACGACTCACGGCGGCATCCCCGAGGCGGTGGCGCATGAGCGCACCGGTCTGCTCGTGCCGGAGCGCGATGCCGCGGCGCTCTTCGCCGCCATGCGGCAGATCACGGAGGAGACGGATTTCCTCTATATCCTCGGGCAGGCTGCGGCGCGTGCGGTGCGGGAGGAGTTTGAGCAAGGCAAGGCGATCGAGAAGCTGGAGGGGTTTTATGATGAGGCGCGGGGGATGGGGAAATCCGAAATCCGAAATCCGAAATGAGTGAAAGGGTGGCACGCGGCTGGGTGGAGGCGTGGGCGGCAGCGTTGGGTTTTCCAGTTTTCGACCTTTGGAATTTGTTTCGGATTTTCCCGTGAACTCGTTCGCCTATCTCTTCGAGCGCTTCCCTTCCTTCGTGCAGACTTTCGTCTATCGCGAGGCGGTGGAGATGGTGCGACGCGGGATGGAGCCGTGGCTCGTCTCGATCCGCAGGCCGGATGATCCCGTGGATCTCACGGCGGAGATGGACGCGGACGTGTTTTACCTGCCGGAGGAAAAGGTGCTGCGCGCGGAGGTGGATGCGCTGCGCAGTGCGGGAAAGATCTCCCGGCGGGCCCGGCGGGCGATGGCCCAGGGGCGAAGTGAGCGGGATTCGCAGCGAATTTTCGAGGCCGTCTGGCTCGCGCCGCGGCTGCGTGAGCGGGGGGTGCGGCATGTGCATGCGCATTTTGGAGGGGTGGGGGCGCGGACTGCTTGGTGGCTGCGGCGGCTCTTCGGTTTCAGCTACAGCTTCACCGGGCATGCGAATGATATTTTTTGCGAAACCGACTTTCCCGTTTCCAATGCCGCCATCGTGAACGGCGCGCGGTTCGTCGTCACCGAGACGGATTTTGCACGGCGCTGGATGGAAGAGAGGCATCCGGCGGCACGCGGCAAAATCTTCCGCGTGTTCAATGGGATGGCGATGGATGGCTTTCCGCCGCGCTCCCCGGCGGGAGCGGTGCCGCGGATCATTTCGGTGGGGCGCTCCGTGGAGAAAAAGGGCTTTGGGGATTTGATTGCCGCATGCGGGCTTCTGCGCGGGCGCGGGCTGGCCTTTGAATGCGTGATCGTCGGTGGCGGCCCGCTCGAGCCGCAGTTGCAGGCGCAGATCGACACCGCGGCGCTCGGCGGCGTCGTCGAGCTCGCTGGCCCGCGTCCGCAGGCGGAAGTCCGCAGGCTGCTCGCCGGGGCGCAGCTTTTCGTCCTCCCCTGCGTGGTGGAAGCAGGTGGCGGGAGCGACAATCTGCCGACCGTGATTGCGGAGGCGATGGCCTGCGGAACGCCCGTCGTTTCGACGCGGGTGGCGGGTGTGCCCGAAATGGTCAGCGATGGGGAAGACGGGTTGCTCACGGTACCCGACGACCCGATTCTCCTGGCGGCAGCGATGGAAAAACTCCTGAGCGATCCCGACCTCGCCGACCGTCTGGCGGTGCATGCCCGGCGCTCGGCAGTGGACAAGTTCTCCATCGGAAAAACGACCCGCGACTTGCAGCATCTGCTCGTCCGGCGAGGATGCGTGATCCCGCCGGAGCCTGCCCGGATATTCGATCCCACCCTGCCTCGTCCCTCCCTCCTCTGCCGCTGGGCGATGTGTCTCGAGTGTTTTCTGTCCGCGTCAATACCGACAGTGTTGACAAGACAGGACTGAGCCCACACTTTCCGCACCCGAAGTTCGACGCCTCCCCGAATTTTTCTGCCACCACTTTCGATGCCCCCTGTACGCTTGCACACACACCTTTCGACCACACTCCGCCTGGCACTCGTCAGCGTCGCGAGCCTCTTGACCGGCCTCCTGCCTGCCAACGGAGGCGACGCCTACAAATGGACAGTGCAATACCTCATCGACAACAGCCGCACCGTTTTCGGTCATCCGCAGAAAATTTCGCCGCGCCATAACCGCGGGTTGGCGATCTCGCCAGACGGTCTGTACCTCTACGCCGGCTATCATCACAGTTTCGATAATTCGGGTGAGGTGCGCCGTATCCAAATCTCCGTGGGGGATTTCGAGCGGGCCACGGTCGCCTTGCTTCCGGGCGTCCTGGCGAAAGGGATCGCGACCGACGACAAGGGGCGGGTCTATATCTGCGACCATAGCGCAATCATGGTTTTCGACGCTGCGCTCGAAACGCGTTTGCTGCGCATTCCTGCGGGGATGGTGGATAGCGTCGCCGCGGCGCGCGAGGGCGGGGAATTGGTGCTCTACGGTTCGGATCGGGAGGACGGCACCCTGTCCCGCTGGGTGCTGAAGGAAAACGGCGACGGTCTCGGTACCGCCACGCTGGGCGGCTTCGGCGGGAGCGGCGTTTTCAAAGTGCCCGGCGCGACGGATCTGCGCGGGGTGAAGGTCGATGCGAAAGGAAATATCTGGGTTGTGGATTTGAAGGGGGACAAGGTTTTCAAAATGCAACCGGGGGGCAACGATGTGAAATCCGTGGAGGTCAAAGGGCCGATGGACGTGGCCATCGACGGGCAGCGCGTTTTCGTCACGCGTTGGCGTGAGCGCGCCATTACGGTGCTCGACGATGCCCTGAACGTCCTCGGAAGCCTCAGCGTCCCGTGGGAGGAAATGGAACTGTCGCCTTTTGGAAACAATCGCGGCGGCGCTCTCTCGGGCATTGTCACCGTGCCGGGAAAAGGCTTTTTTGTCGCCAATGAAGCAGGCCAAACCGGCAATCAGAAATCGACTTACGGACGCATTGATTCACATAGCGACCTGGTTGACGGAAAGCTGTTCCGGGATGTTTTTCAGGACGACAACGAGCCCATCCTGCGGGCGACGGAAGTCACCACAGCGCCGGAGTAACGCGCGTGGCTTGGGAGATTGTGAAAAATTTCACAAAGTTCTTGCCAGTCCATGCCGCCCGTTGTTTCATCGGCGGCATCTCGCGTGAAGCGGGTGTGCGGCGACTCCCCTCGCAGTGATTTTTCACCCGGGCCATCGACCTCCCGCGCTGCCCGTTTCGCCCCTTTTGGAAATGACTAACCCCGCCTTCATCACCCTTTCGTCGGCCCCGACCGGCCGCTGGTTCCGGTTGCTCGCGCTTTGCCTGGCGCTTTCGGCGGTCTTTGGGTTTGCCGGCTTCGCGGCACAGGCGGCAGAGGGTGGGCATGGCGAGACGGCGCATCACGGCCTGAGTCCGAACGCTCCCCTGATCGACCTCGGCCCTTTCAAGGTGACCAACTCGATGATCGTGACCTGGATTGTTGCCATCGGCATTATCGGGTTTGCGCAGTTTGCGACGCGGAAGATCAAGGACGTGCCGGACGGAGCGCAGAATTTCTGGGAGTGGCTGGTGGAAAGCCTGCACAACTTTTTGGAGAGCATCATCGGGCATGATTTGGTGAAAAAGACGTTCTGGTTTTTTGCCACGCTCTTCATCTTCATCCTGTTTACAAACTGGGCGGGCCTGATTCCTGGTGTCGGGACGATTGGCTGGGGCTTCCCGAATGCGCAGGGTGGGCTGGATCATATTTCGCGCCCGCTTTTCCGCGGGGTGAACGCCGACCTGAATATGACGCTGGCGATGGCCACGGTGTTCTTCGTCTGCTGGGTGGTGTGGGCGCTGCAAGCCAATGGCCCCGGCGGTTTCATCATGCATATCTTTGGGCCGAAAGGGAAAACGGAGGGTTTTATGAAGGTGATGATGGTCGTCGTTTTCATCCTCGTCGGCTTTCTCGAAATCGTTTCGATCATGTTCCGCCCCGTGTCGCTGAGCTTCCGTCTCTACGGCAATGTCTTCGCCGGCGAAAACATGCTGGAGTCCATGGCGAATCTCGTGCCTGCGCTGTCGTGGCTGATTCCCGTGCCGTTCTATTTCATGGAGCTGCTCGTCGGCGTCGTGCAGGCGCTCGTTTTCATGCTCCTCACCGCGGTCTTCACGCTGCTCATCTGTCAGCACGAGGAGGGGCACCACTAGCTTCAAAAGAAACACTTTCGCCGGTCTGACCGTGGGCAACCTGCGGGGATCGACGGGAAAAACAGCAAAACCAAAGGAAACATCATGACAATCGCAACCATCCTCGCAGAAGCCGTCGGAGTCACCGGCAGCATTCACGTCGGTCTCGCCGCTCTCGGCGCAGCCCTCGGTGTGGGTTTCATCGGCATGAAGGCGTCGGAAGCGGTCGGCCGGAATCCCGGTGCGGCCACCCCGATCCTCGTGCAGGCGATCCTGAGCACCGCCTTCGCCGAAGGCATCGTGTTCTTCGCCATCTTCCTCGTGAAGTAATTCAGCGGCGCGGGACCGGCGACGGTCCCGCGCACGCTTTTGCGACTCTTTCCTCATCCACCAGCTTATGACTTTCATTCCTCTCCTCGCCCAGCAGGGCGGCATCGTGGACAGCCTCACCGAAAGCGCGGTGCGCACCGGCGAAACCTTCGGCTTCCAGCCGTGGCTCTTTTTCTCGCAGATCATCAGCTTCTGCATCGTCGCGTTCCTCCTCCAGAAATTCGCCTACAAGCCGATCCTCACCGTCCTCGAAGAGCGCCGCAAACGCATCGCCGACGGCCTCGCGAATGCCGAGAAAATCAAGCAGCAGCTCGCCGAGTCCGAGCAGCGCTACCAGGAGATTCTGACCAAGGCCAACGCCGAGGCGCAGAAGATGATCGACGAAGCCCGCGCCAGCGCCGCCGCCGTCAAAGATCGCGAAACGCAACGCGCCATCAGCGAGGCCGAGCAAATCATGACCAAAGCCCGCGAAGCCGCCGCGATGGAGCACACGAAAATGCTCGGCGAACTGAAGCGCGAAGTCGGACGCCTCGTCATCGGCACGACCGCCAAAGTCACCGGCAAAGTCCTTTCCGCCGACGACCAGAAACGTCTCTCCGAAGAAGCCGCGCGCGAAGTCGCCGCTTAATTTCGACCGCCCCATGAAGCTCGACAAAGACGCGCGCAAGCTGACCAAGGGACTTTTCCAAATGAGCCTGACCGATGGCCGTCTGGACCGGAAGAAGGTTACCGCGGTCGTGCAGAAAGTCATCGACGCCAAGCCGCGCAGCTTCACCGGCATCCTCAAGGAATACCAGCGGCTCGTCCGGTTGGAGGTCGCGAAACACCACGCCATCATCGAAAGCGCCACCGCGCTCGACAAGGCGACCACAGACCAGTTGCTCGCCAACCTCCGCGCGAAATACGGCGGCGACCTCACCACCGAATTCAAAACCAAGCCCGAGCTGCTCGGCGGGCTCCGCATCAAAATCGGCAGCGACGTTTTCGACAGCTCCGTCCGCGAACGCCTCTCGCGTTTGGAAACCCAGCTCGCGCAAGCCTGACGCGACTCTCAACTCTCAACCCTCAACTCTCAACTTTCCCATGAGCAGCATCCTGCAAGAACTCGAATCCCAAATCAGCGGCCTCAAGACCACGACGACCAAGTCCAACGTCGGCATCGTCCGTGAGATCGGCGACGGTGTCGCCCGCATCGAAGGCCTGAGCGACGTCATGCTCAATGAGCTGATCGAATTTCCCGGCGGCCTCTACGGTCTCGCGCTGAACCTCGAAGAAGGCGAAGTCGGCTGCATCCTGCTCGGCGACGAAAAAGGCGTCGTCGAAGGCGTCGAAGTCAAAACGACGGGCCGCCTCCTCTCCGTGCCCGTGGGTAAAGGGCTGCTCGGCCGCGTGGTCGATACGCTCGGCGCTCCGGTCGATGGCAAAGGCCCGATCACCGCCTCCGCGATCTACCCGGTCGAAAAAGTCGCGCCCGGCATCATCAAGCGGAAATCCGTCAGCCAGCCCGTGCAGACCGGGATCATGGCGATCGACGCGATGATCCCCGTTGGCCGCGGCCAGCGCGAGTTGATCATCGGTGACCGCGCCACCGGCAAGACCACGATCGCCATCGACACGATCATCAACCAGGCGCGCATCAACAAAGCCAACGAAGGCAAGCCCGGCTTCCGCCCGCTCTATTCCATCTACGTTGGCATCGGGCAGAAAAACTCGAACATCGCCCGTTCGCTCGCCGTCCTCGAAGCCGCTGGCGCGATGCCTTACACGATCATCGTCTCCGCTCCCGCCTCCGACACCGCGACCAACCAGTATCTCGCCCCGTTCTCCGGCGCGGCGATGGGCGAGTGGTTCATGGATAACGGCATGGACGCGCTGATCGTCTATGACGATCTCTCCAAACACGCCGTCGCCTACCGCCAGGTTTCGCTCCTCCTCAAGCGTCCGTCCGGTCGCGAAGCCTATCCCGGCGATGTCTTCTATCTCCACAGCCGCCTGCTTGAGCGCAGCGCCCGCGTCGATGAAAAGAACGGCAACGGCTCCGTCACTGCGCTCCCGATCATCGAGACGCAGGCCGGCGACGTTTCGGCTTACATCCCGACCAACGTCATCTCCATCACCGACGGCCAGATCTATCTCGAAACCGACCTATTCTACCAAGGCATCCGCCCCGCGGTGTCGGTCGGTCTGTCAGTTAGTCGCGTCGGTTCCGCCGCGCAGATCAAAGCGGTGAAACAAGTCGCAGGTAAGATCAAGGGTGACTTGGCCCAGTTCCGCGAACTCGCCGCCTTCGCGCAGTTCGGCAGCGATCTCGACGCCAAGACCAAGTCGATCCTCGATCGCGGCGCACGCATCGTCGAACTCTTCAAACAGGTGCAATACAACCCGCTCGCCACCGAGATCATGGTGACCACGCTCTGGTCGATGCAGAACGGCTTCATGGACGACGTGGCCGTGGACAAGATCAAAGACTTCCAGCTCAAGCTGCAGGACTACTTTTCCACCCGCAAAGACGCCGTGCTCGCCAAAATCCGCGACAAGGGCGCCATCGACGACGACATCACCGCCGACCTCAAGGCCGCGCTCGGCGAGTTCAAAAACAGCTACCGCTAAGTGATCTCGCTGCCGTCGTTTGATCAGCTTATGTCCGAAGTCGTCACCACCGCCCCAGTCGTTGAGGACGCCATCCGCGTCATCCGTGGGCAGCGCGTGATGCTCGATTCGGACTTGGCGCGGTTCTTCGGCGTGACGACCAAAGCGCTGAACCAAACGCTGCAAAGAAACCTCGAAAGGTTCCCTGCCGACTTCGCGTTTCAGCTTACGCGCGTGGAGTTTACAATCTTGAAGTCACAATTTGTGACCTCAAGTTTGAGCCACGGCGGGCGTCGCACGATGCCTTGGGCCTTCACCGAACACGGCGTCATCATGGTGGCCAGTCTGCTAAACAGCCCCATCGCCGTCGAGGCCAGCGTCCGCATCGTCCGCACCTTCGTGCGCATGCGCGAATTGATCGTGGCCAGCCTCGAACTTTCCCGCCGCCTCGAGCAGGTCGAGCAGCGGATGGACAAAACCGACGGGAACCTTTCCGCGCTTTTCGCCGCGATTCGGCAACTCCTCGATGCGCCGCCGTCGTCGGAAGAACGCGAGATGGGTTTCCACATCCGCGAAGACGAACCCGTCCGTTACGGCAAGCCCCGCAAATCCAAGTAACTCATGGCCGCCAATACCCGAGACATCCGCCGGCGCATCAAGTCGGTTAAAAACACTTCGCAGATCACCAAGGCCATGCAGATGGTCGCTGCGGCGAAAATGCGCAAAGCCCAGCAGATCGCCGTCGCCGGGCGCGCGTATGCCGAGTTGCTCGCGAAAGTGCTGCGTTCCGTCGCCGGTGGGGCGGAAGAAGGCGCGCATGAACTGCTCGCCGCGCGGGAAGTGAAGAAGGAACTGGTGCTCGTCATCAGCACCGACAAGGGATTGTGCGGCGCGCTGAATACCAACCTGTTGCGCGAAGTCGCGAAGTTCGATCCGGCGAAAACCATCTTCGTCGCGTGCGGTCGCAAAGGTTTGCAGTATCTCGCCCGGACCAACCGCACGATTGCCGCCGAGTTCGAGTTGCGGGATGCGCCCGGCTTCCTCGAAACCAAGACGGTCTCGAAGTTCTGCATGGATAAGTTCGTCAGGGGCGAGGTGGACAAGGTGACCGTGGTCTTCACCGATTTCGTCAACACCCTCACGCAGACTCCGACCGTGAAGACGATTCTTCCGATCACCTCGCTCGAAGTGACCGTCGGCATCGGAGGCGCGCATGAGACGGCCAAGGTCCAAGTTGAGGAAGGTGAGAGCACCGAATACAGCTTCGAGCCCGCCATCGGCGAAGTCCTCAGTGCCGTGCTCCCCCACCACGTTTACTTCCAAGTCTATCAAATGGTCCTCGATTCCCGCGCCTCCGAGCACAGTGCGCGGATGGTCGCGATGAAAAGCGCGACGGACAACGCGAAGCAACTGATCAAAGACCTGACCCTCGAATACAACAAGGTCCGCCAAGCCGCGATCACCACCGAACTCCTCGAAATCACGACCGCGCAAATGGCGCTCGGCTGAGGAAAGTTGAGTGATGAGAGTTGAGAGTTGAGTGACGCCGCCAGCCTGCCGAACCAACTAACAACTCCACATAGATTTGCGACACTCCAACTAACCCTTTCCTAACTAACCAACCCCGCGAACCCTGCGCGCCACCCAACACTCAACTCTCATCACTCAACCAGCATGAACACCGGCACCATCGTCCAAGTCATCGGCCCCGTTGTGGACGTCGATTTTTCCGTCTCGGGCATCTTCCCGAAAATCTACGAAGCGCTTGAGATTCAGTTCAACGTTAGTGGCGTCGAGACCAAGCTCGTTCTCGAAGTGCAGCAGCACCTCGGCGAAGGCTGGGTGCGCGCCATCGCCATGAGCGGTTGCGAAGGTCTCAAGCGCGGCCTGCCCGTCACCGCCACCGGCGCGCCGATCAGCGTTCCCGTGGGCGACGGCATCCTCGGTCGCATCTTCAATGTCACCGGCGATCCCGTCGATGAACGCGGCCCCGTGGCTCACACCAAGCGCTACCCGATTCACCGCCCAGCTCCGTCGCTGACCGACCAGGACGTGAATTCCACCATCCTCGAAACCGGCATCAAGGTTATTGACCTGATCTGCCCCTTCACCAAGGGCGGCAAAGTCGGCGCGTTCGGCGGCGCCGGCGTCGGCAAGACCGTCGTCATTCTCGAACTCATCAATAACATCGCCAAAGGCCACGGCGGCTTCTCCGTCTTCGCCGGCGTCGGCGAGCGCTCCCGCGAGGGCAACGATCTCTACCACGAGATGAGCGAGGCCGGAGTTATTGACCAGAAGGATCTGAGCAAGTCCAAGGTCGCGCTCGTCTATGGCCAGATGAACGAGCCTCCCGGCGCGCGTCTCCGCGTCGCGCTCTCCGCGCTCTCGATGGCCGAGTATTTCCGCGACGAGAAGAACCAGGACGTGCTCCTCTTCGTCGATAACGTGTTCCGCTTCTCGCAAGCGGGCTCCGAAGTATCCGCACTCCTCGGACGCACACCGTCGGCGGTCGGTTACCAGCCCACGCTCGCCTCGGAAATGGGCACGCTCCAGGAACGCATCACTTCCACGAAGAGCGGTTCCATCACCTCCGTGCAGGCCGTTTACGTTCCCGCGGACGATCTCACCGACCCCGCGCCCGCGAACACCTTTGCGCACCTTGACTCCACCATCGTGCTCGAGCGTTCCATCGCCGAGTTGGGCATCTACCCCGCGGTCGATCCGCTCGCTTCCACATCCAAGGCGCTCGCGCCCGAGATCGTCGGCGAAGAGCATTACCTCGTCGCCCGCGGCGTCCAGCGCGTCCTCCAGCGCTACAAGGATCTGCAGGACATCATCGCCATTCTCGGCATGGACGAGCTTTCGCCCGAGGACAAGCTCCTCGTCTTCCGCGCGCGGAAAATCCAGCGCTTCCTCTCACAGCCCTTCAGCGTCGCCGAAGTCTTCACCGGCACGCCCGGCCAGTATGTCTCGATCAAGGAAACCGTCCGCGGCTTCAAAGAAATCCTCGAAGGCAAACACGACAACGTCGGCGAAACGAACTTCTACATGAAGGGCGGCATCGAGATGATTAAAGACTGATCCAATTTAGCATTTAGGAAGTATCATTTAGGAAGTCCGCCACTTTCCCATCGCGCGGAGCGCCTTACTTCCAAATGCTAAATGCTAGATCCTAATTCCTAATTCCTAAATTCATGCCCACCCTCAAACTCGAAATCGTCACGCCCGAGAAAGTCGCCTACAGCGACGACGTGGATGGCGTCGTCATCCCGGGCACTGAGGGTGAAATGGGCGTGCTTCCCATGCACATTCCGCTGATGACCATGATCCATCCCGGTGAACTCATCGTCAGCAAAGGCCACGAAAAGAAGTATCTCGCCGTTGGTGAAGGCTTCGTGACCATCGATCAGAAATCCGTGAAAGTGCTCACCAACATGGCGATCGAGTGGGAAGCCATCGACGAGTCCGCCGCCGAGGCCGCCGTCAAGCGCGCGCAGGACGCCATGGCCAACAAGCACGAGCTCGGCTCCGAGGAATCCGCCGCCGTCCAGGCCGCGCTCGCCAAGTCCCTCGCCCAGCTCAGGGTCAAGCGCCACCGGCGAAATATTTAGGTTTCGGCGGGAGCGAAATTGAAAAGCTCCGCGGCGAGGCAGTTTTTTTCACCAGGCGGTCTTGAGGAGACCTATTCCGCGCCGGTCAGGACTCGCCAAGCGGCGAGATAACGGCGGGGGCGCTCCACGTCGCGGTCGGTGAGGGTGGCCAGCCGGCGGATGTCCAGGTTGTCTGCGAGATCGGCCAGCTTCACCCGGCGGACGACCGGATGGGTCAGCGAACGGCGAATGATACGATTTATACAGTCCGACTGCACAAAGGTCCGCGAAAACGCCAACGGCGTTCCATCCTTCAGCCCAGGGTTGCGCGCCGCGCGCTACCCTGGGTCTCCCGGCCAAAGAAGAGACA
>Ga0105044_10003831_pt1 | contig 20621 bp, 23 predicted proteins | sample MAT01_FD_78092 | JGI IMG/M metagenome (GOLD analysis project Ga0105044, IMG submission 78092) | Freshwater microbial communities from Lake Fryxell liftoff mats and glacier meltwater in Antarctica - MAT-01 | ecosystem: Environmental > Aquatic > Freshwater > Ice > Liftoff microbial mat | place...
CGCGGGCTCTCGTTCGCCATGGTGTTCGGGTCTTTTCTGAGTGCGGAGGCCTTCAGGGACCTCGACGTGGCGGTGTGGGTCACCGCAGAGGCCGATCCGGCGTTCGACCTGGCACTGGCTGTTGAGCTCTCCGCAGCGCCTGTACTCTCCGTGGATGTGCGGCGCATTAACCACGCGCCACTCCCTTCCTGTTCCATGTCCTTCGCGGAAGGATTGTGGCCGAACGCGATGATCGTCAGATCTCGGCGCTGATGGAACGCGTCGGGCGGGAATATCATGATCTAGCCACGCACCTTCGACACGCGACGCGGGAGGTCTTCGCACGATGACCCTTGATCCCGACGTCGTCCGGGCGCGCTGCACGGAGATCGCGCAAGCCCTTGAGCGCCTGGAGCGTATTCGGGCTCAGGGCGAGTGAACGCGAACATCATGCAGGACTGTTTCATGGAGGAGACGCGTCCCGGCCGCACGGGCGACGAGATCCTCAGGTCCATCCGTGAGCGCATGAAGGGCGCGAGTCTCAACGGCGCCATGTACTCACATCCGGTCGGGTTGCAGGGCCACGGTGCGGGGCCGCTCATCGGCCTGTGGGACATGCAGGACGGCGTGGCCGGCCGCGGTGACGCGAAGGTGGTGCCATCGATGTGGTATTCGGTCGAACATCAGGTCACCACACGCGTTGATGAGTGGGAAGGGCAGCCCGTCCGCATGGCGCAGGAAGAAGACATGATCATCAGCGCCGACGGCACGGTGCGCTGGGCGCACAAATCACACTCAGGCGTCCCCACCATTCGCAGCCATTCGCCGCCGCTACGGCGGACAAGCCCTCCGCCTTTGCGACATCCAACAGATCCAGCAAGTTGGCGAGTGTTCCTGAACGGAGATTCCCATCCGGGTCTATCAGAGTGTCCTGAGTCGATAGCCCGTATGAAGTGGCTGTTGCTGACATAACCTCTCCTTATCAGACACGGGGCCGATCACCTTGCGCATCCACAACCCCAAATTGAACGCGGAGGCCTGCACCACCAGCCGCTTCAGAATGTTGGCGTGTCCGCGCAGGTACGTGCGACGCATGCCGACCGTTTCGTACAGATGCGCGTCCGAACGCTCGAGCAATGCGCCGCGTCGCCGCAGTAATCGCTGTTCGCGCGCACCACGAATCCGACGGTGATTGGCATGGACCGCGTCAGTTGCTCGACGGCCGCGGGGAGCGTCGTCTGCACCGTCGTTGTGTCGCCGAGGTCGGCCCCTTGCACCGTCACCGCGACGATAGCGCCGGTGTCGAGATCGACCGCACGCTCGGCTCTGAGCGCCAAGTGGGTGCGCCCATCCTTCATCTTCGTAATCCGCGCGCCAGGATGAGCACCAGGCCCTTGTCGGCCTCGGCATCGAACGCGACGATCGCGTCACATCGTGTTCGAGGCTGGCCGCCTCCGGTGTCTTGAATTCGCCTTTAATCTCGCCGGATCACGGCGTTGGACCATGGGCGCGAGATCGATCGCACCAATTCGATGACGTTCTGGGCCAATCAACTGAGCAAGTTGCTGACCGCGATCCTTAGACTTTGATCGCCAAGCGCCTCGGCGGCTTCCCATCGCCATAAGCCATAGTCTTTTGGGTAGTTCCACCCCTATCAGGCGCAGGCCGGCATGGCCCCCGGTCTCATCACGCCCTGGGGTGTCAGGACCCCGGATCGGGGGAACACGTGCCCCGGTGATCCGCTTCCACTGCTTCTAAGCCTCAAGAATTCTTTGGACTTCGGGCGAGTCGCCCTGGTGGCCCAGCCCTTGCATTTCGTTCGCATGACGCCCACCGCCGTCGCACCGAGAGTTTGAACAGCGCGTGGACGGGAGCATCACTCTGACGACATCCAAGCGAGGGCCTATGACAGCACCGAAGGGTAGTGAACGCGCGATGAACTTCTTCGTCCTACTCGCAATATTGGCGGCGGTATTGTTCTGGAGCCAAGACCTTCGCCTCAAAGCCACTCAGGCCGAGCAGAGAACAGTGCTCGCGTCCAGGCGCTTTCCCTTCTTGTTGACCGGCCTGCGTCTCGAAGTGCCGACACTCGTTGATGTTGTTGATGGCACGAGGGGCGCCGAGTCTGCCGCTACGCCCGGTCGGCGGTTCTTGGTGGCTCTAAGTGACCGCTGCCCTTTTTGCAAGGAAGCTGAGCCGGCAATTTGTGCGGTACTCAAGGCCGGCTCTGTACAGGCGAATGACGAGATCGTCCTGCTGTCATTCGCAGGTACTGAAATACTCAGCCGGTTGATGTCGTGCGCGCGACAGAATCCCTCGGTGCCCGCCGTCCTCGGCGGCATCATCAGAAACACACAAGAATTCTCGATGTTGACCGGCATTATGGCGACGCCGTCGTTCGTCAGAGTCGACTCGTCATGGCGTCTAACGGCTGCCTACTCCGCTCTGCAAGCGAAAGAGTGGGAGGCAGACGTTCTGGCCGGCATCGAACTCGAAAACGGTTCCAGTGAAGGGAGGTGAAGGAAAGATGAAGAGGATGATCACAATGCGTCGGATTCGTGCGCTGCTGATGTTTGTCGTCCTAGTCGGCTCAGCAAGCTATGCCATGGCCGACGGCGGGGGCGGTGACGCAGGGGATTGCTGTGCCAAGGCCTCCGACTGCAAGGAAGTCGACAATGAATCGGCATGCGACACCCAACACCCGTGCACGTCCAGCACTTACAAGTCGTGTTGTGCTGCTACGTGTCCACCGATAAACAACTAGCAGGGGGCGAAGATGACAAAGGTCACACTGAAACGACTGTTGTTCCTGGCACTCTTGGTCACCGTGGCGCACGCGTCTACGTCACAGGCCGAGGAAATCCTGTACGACTGTTGCGGCAATGAGAAGTCTGTGCTTGACAACGAGTGCCGTTACACGAACCGAAACTCGACGTGCACTTATGGCGCAGATTGCAATGGCGATACGTACGGAGCCTGCTGCATACAGGGCTGCTACAAGATCTTTGAGAACGAGTAATCCGTTTGTTGAGGGAGGCTGGATCACCGAGGGTCCCGCCTCCGTTGGGAGGTGAGATGTATTATCCGAAGTTGCTTCTGTTGTTGGTCGCCATCGTCACGCTGGGGTGGAAGGCGGCGGAGATCCACGCGATGAATAGCCGGTTGGCGGAGACAAACCGGGTGATTTCCGAGACTGCGCGCCGACCGATTGCGGTCGTGCAGTCTCCGGTGATCACGCAGTCGGCCGAACTGATGAAGCCGTGGCTCGGGGCGACAGGCGGCGCGACGATCGCTGCCACCGACACGACGCTCGTGCTTCTGTTTGGCGACCAGTCGCAGGCGTCGCAAGGAGCCGCGAGCCAATGGCGAGCCGTGCTCGAGGGCTATCGCAATGGCCGGGGCCGGCAGCTTTGGGTCGTGACTAAGCAGGGAGGGGGGAACGGTTCCGCCTTGTCCTATCTGTCCGAACGCGGGGCGGCATTTTTCGAGCTGCGCGATGCCCAGAGGTTCACGGCGGCGACCGGCGTCCGAACGGTGCCCGCAGCGCTACTGTTTCAGGGCAGCGACCTGGTCGCGATGTCGTCCGGGCACGTCGCGAAGGAGGACATCGCTATGTTCGCGAGGTACTTCCTGGCTGACGGTGCCGCCCCGGCATCACCCTTCCTTTTTGACAAGCCTGGTGATGACCTCAATCCCGTCAAGGACGACCCAACGCGGTCGGAGGTCAGATAGGAATGTCTTCCATCGTGCAGGCCCTTCGTTCCCTCGGGAAGCGGCCATTTGCACTGGCGGCGACGGCACTGTCACTGGCGGCTGGTGTCGGCCTCAATGGCGGCGTTCTGGCTGCCCTGTGGGGTGCGTTCGGTGGTGCGTTGCCGTATCGCGACCACCACGAACTGCTCATGGTCGTCGCTGCGCCAACGGCGAAAGCCCGTCGGGTGTTCTTGACCGAGGCCGAAGCGACGCAGCTTCGGAGTTTTCACGACCTGTTCGACGCGGTCACTACCATTGAGCGATGGCCCGCGAGCCGACGTGCCTGGATGGACGTCGAGTACTCAGGGCGCGCAAGTCGAGTCTCAGGTGCGCTGGTGCTCCCGAATACCTTTGAGGTGTTAGGCGTCAACGTCAGAGGGCGAATGTTTTCCGCAGCTGATGTAACCGAAGCGGCCAGGGTCGCGATTGTGACCGAACGTTTCGCGACTCGATATCTTGGCGGGGGGAACGCCATCGGCCGGACGATCCGGCTTAACGGGAATCTGTTTACGGTTGTTGGTCAACTCCCGCCCGACTTCGTGGCACCAACCGTCATTCTGCCCCCTCCCAACGAGACCTCGCACGCCATTGACGTGTGGATTCCGCAGGATGCTCAGCAGATCGTTGGCGGTGACGGTGGATCCCTGCAATATTCCGTTATCGCTCGAGCGGGTCGCCCCAACCTGTCGGCGCTGTCCGGAGAAGTCTCGAGGCGGCTGAAGTCCAGTCTCCCGCGTGCTCCTTCGGATGGTTACGCGGTGGTGAGCCTCCGTAGCGCGATGCTCGGGACGACATCGGCCAATGTTGCGGTCATTTCGGTCCTAGGCCTCCTCCTCTTCGGAGTCGCGCTCTTCAACGTCACAATCGTGTCTCTCCTCCGAGTCGACGAGATCGAGGGTGAAACGGCGATTCGTGCGGTGCTCGGAGCTTCGGGATGGCGCCTGTGGTTGTCACCGGCCGTTGAAGCCGGAATCTTGATTTGTGTGGGTGCGGCTTCCGGAGCGCTGACCTCAAGGCTGGTCGCCTCCATCATCGTCGCTGGAGTGCCCGGGGCAACCTGGATCGCCGATCAGTCCTGGGTCGCCTGGGTCTCGGGAGCTGTAGCGGCGGGTGTTTCGATTATCGCCGCGCTCTTCACTGTTGGTTGGTTGATTCGTGGCCAGACCAGGAGGGTTTCGGGTGCGTTGACCACCATCTGGCACAGTTCGCGTCTGTCCCGCCGTCCTTCCCGCCTCCAAGTACTCCTGACCTCGGCGCAGCTCGGGCTGGCCATCGTCCTGGCTGCGCCGGCGGTGGCACTGTGGTCTGCCTTGGCGCACGTCGACGATTCGAATGCGCATCTCAACCGGCCAGATGTGGTCGTCGCGCAGGCGTGGCTGCTGGATCGTGGCCCAAATGAGCTCCCCGACGTTGTGCGCGCAAAGGAGTCGCTGCGAGCGCGGATCGCGGCGCTCGGTGGCGTGGCAGAGGTCGGCTTTGCATCCGATCCGCCACTTGTCGGCAGCCAGAGCCCCATGTTGGTTGTCGGCGCGCCCTCCGGCAGCGCGAAGCGCGTCTCGGCGTTTGGCGACGCGGTTGACGCATCGTACCTCTCCCTCGCAGGCCTCTCGATTGTCAGAGGGAAATCATTTGACACGGCCGCCAGCAAGGCGGGTCGTCCGCAGGCAGTGGTGTCGGTGGCCTTCGCGCGAGATCATTTTGGTGCATCTGATCCGGTAGGGCAGTTCATTGACTACAGGGGGAAGCGGGAAGTAATTGGCGTCGTTCAAGACGAAGTCGGAAGAGACGGTGCATTGAGGGCAGCGGTGTACGTGCCGCTCCACGACGTTCCGTACCTCAAGCTCACGGCCCTCATCAAAGTCTCGAACGCTGCCGCGGCCTCGGACGTGGTGACTGCGCTGCGCACACTCGACGGTGTGCAGCCGGTTGATCGCGTGCAATTGATGAACACTCTGACAGACCTGGCATTTGCGGACCAGCGTATCTTCACGCGCGTCGCTGTAACCTTCGCGGCTGGTGCACTCGTACTGACGTTTCTCGGAATCGTCCTCATGACGCTGCACTGGGCTCTGCTCGCCAAAAGCGAGGTCGCCACTCGGTCGGCTCTGGGCGGTCTGCCGCGGAGAATCGCGATCGCGTTCACCGCCAGGCAACTACGTCTTTCGGCTATTTCGGCTTCGGTCGGTGCTCCACTCGGACTCCTTGCACTACACGGTGTGAGTACGGCCGTCCTGCCACTGGCGATACCGTCCATGGCCGCCCTCGTGATCGCCGTGCTGTCTGTGGTCGGCGGATCGGGCATCGTGACGTTCACCGTGTTCCTGAAGGTTGCGAGCCAGCAGCACGCGGGTCTCGGTGCGGGTCGGCATGAACGCGGGTCCGGCGCGGATGGGAGGCGAAGCTGATGGATCACCGATCGAATGGTATGAGCGCTCTGGTACGAATCTGGTTTGCCGGGTTAGCGGCACTCTCGGCATTTCTTGTCATCGCTGTTCAGCCGGCTGCCACCATGGCCGTGCTGCCACTGACCGGCGGTTCCCCCGCCTTCTGGCAGACAAGCCAGGCGCTGTTTCAAGCGATGTTGCTGCTCGGGTACCTGGGCTCGGCCCTCCTACTCCGCCGGCAGACCTCGCGTCGGCTGGTTTGGTACGGCTCTGCGATGGCGGCCGGATCGCTCGCCTTGTTCATGGCGTTCGGCACTCCGCCCGTACCTGACTCGGTGACTACATTGACACCGGTTCGGGCGACGATGGTCATCGGTCGGTACTTCGGGCTTGCATTTGTGCTGCTTAGCACGACATCGCTTGCCTGCCAGTACATGTTTATCCGTTTGACGCCGGCGGGGAGCCCATTCTGGATTTACGTAGCGAGCAACACCGGGGGTCTGACAGCAGCCGTCGCATATCCTTTCATTATCCAGCCCTACACTGACGTGTCTTCGCAATTGGCGGTCTGGGGTTCGATTGCGACAGCCAGCGCTCTGCTTCTCTCGGCCTCTGCGTTCGGCGTAGCGATGAAGCGACCGTCGGAGGCAGCGGTTCCGGCGCCGCGTGATCGGTTGTCTTTGTGGTCCGCGGCGCGTTGGTTTGCTGGTGGGGCGGGTCCGGTAGGCTTGAGCCTTGCCTGCACCAGCTATCTCTCAACCGACCTGGGCTCGCATCCCCTGGTTTGGCTCGGTCCCTTCACCGCCTACCTTGCGACGATGATTGTCGCGTTTAGTCACTGGGGCGGCAGATGCGTGGCCGTCGCGAACCGGATCGCGCCATTTGCCGTAGCACTGCTCCTTGCCGGGCTGGTCCAGTCGTGGCCAAACACTTTGGCGGCGTATGCGCTGCACCTCGGAGGCGTCACCATCCTGCTCCTGTCGTGGCACGGGTGGTTCGCTTCTATCCGGCCGAGGCACGGGAACCTGGAGTGGTTCTACGGATGCGCGACGTCGGGGGGCCTTGCAATCGGGGCGTTCCTCGGCGTGGTGGTGCCAGTCGCGCTGAACCCTGCGCTCTTTGGCAACCCGAACTTTCGTTGGCATCGGCTGGTGTTCGGCTCTCTGGCTCCCGAATACGTCGGATTCATCATTGCGTCCGGCATCCTGCTCGCCGTCGCCGTCCGTGAAATGCGTCATGGAGAATCGGTGACCCGCGGCAGTCTGGAGGGGTTGTTGCTGGGAGCCGCTGTGCTTCTCACGTCCGGCGCCGCAGTGTCCGCCCTGTCGCGGGCATCGTACGCTTCGCCCGCAGCCTGGATCGGAGTCGCCACCCTCATAGCGGTCGCCTTCGTTCTTCGAAGTCGCTGCCAGTTGGTCGCGTGCGTGCTGGCCATTCTCGTCGGGACAGTCGCGAAGACGTCAGCCGGGGCCGGTATCGTTGAACACCAGCGATCGTCGTTCGGTCAACTCAAGGTGCAGGACACAGCCACATCCCGCACGCTCACTCACGGATCCACCACTCATGGTGTTCAGTCACTCGCGTGCATCACTGGTGACAGCGCGGCAGAGTGCTCCAAGGCAACAGGCTATTACCACCAGGCCGGCCCAGTTGGCGCCGTCATCCGAGCGGTCAGCAAGACAGTGGGCGCAGTGGACGTCGGCGTGATCGGCCTCGGCGTCGGCACATTGGCAGCCTATTGCTCAGGCAGCGACACAATGACCTTCATGGAGATCGACCCGGCGATCGTGTCGATAGCCGAGAATTACTTCAGGTTTTTGTCACATGGACGACGACGGTGTCGCTCGATCAGTATTGACATGGGTGACGCTAGGCTCTCACTGCGCCGCGGTCAGTCCCAGAGGTTTGACCTCCTTGTTGCGGACGCATTTTCATCCGACGCGGTCCCAGTGCACCTGCTCACCGCCGAGGCCATGCGCGAGTTCATGCTGACGGTGAAGCCTCATGGGCTACTCGTGTATCACACCTCGAATCGCTATTTTGGCCTCGAAGACGTCCTCCTCGCCGCCGCGAAATCGGCAGGGTTCAAAGGCCTTGCGGTCGTGGACCGTGGCCGGTCTTCAGTGCCAACGCGCCAGCGCCTGGCCACGCAGTGGGTGGTGATTGCAGCCGACGAACGAGCCCTTGACCACCTGGAGGATGCGATGGCAGGCGATGGTTTCGTGGTGAAAGACTTCAAGGCCGGAGTTGGTGCGCCTTGGACGGACGATCGCCACAGTCTGCTGGCCGCGCTTCGCCGCTAGTGCCGTCGTGCTGTCAATCGGATACGGAGTGGCTTCGCTCGGCGCGTCTCCCACGGCCGCGTCCTGGTGTTGCTCGAGTGATACCGACTGTCCTGCCAACCACGTATGCGACAGAAGGCCGGGGGACGACTGCTCGACGACTCATAGGGGCTACTGTGTGCCGGTTGGCCGAGAGTAGAAGCGACTCCGCCGGGCATGCGCCGAACTCGAGAGATCGCCATCAGACGAGCGCTGGGAGCCAGCCGTCGGAATATTGTCTCGGTCGTCGTCTGGGATGCCGCCGTGGCGGCCCTGGCGGGTACAGCCGCAGGCCTCTTGGCAGGTCGATGGACGGCACGCCTACTTGAGAACCAGGTGTACGGATTGGCGACCGGCGACTGGAACGCGATCATCGCCGCTGCTGTTGTCATGTGCGCGGTGGCGGTAGGAGCATCGATCGTCCCTGCCCGAAGAGCGCTAAAGCTCTCGTCGACTGATGCTCTTCGAATCGACTAGCTGATTCGCGTGGAATGAGGGGCTGAAGCGCGACCCGAATCGGCACCCGCCGGCAGGGACACGCAGCCTATCCGACGGGGTGACCTTGCCTCATCGCGGGGCGGCAGATCCCCAAAAGCCTAACCCGTCATCGCGTGGATGGAGCGTGCCGACTCTGGCACACGCCTTGCTGTTCAGGCAGTGCACGCGGTCACGGACTTTGGTCCGGCCCACGTTAACAAGAACGTGTTTGAGCGTCACAAGAAAGGAAGATGCACATCTTATGTCTCGATTTGCTGTCACGAATCTCGCACTGATGTTGATCGTGATTGTTTCCCATTCGTCCCGCGACACCTCTGCATCGAGCCAGGTCACGAAGCTCGGATCGATCGTCGCTGCGGATGCCACACCTCTCGGCCCGCTGGTGGTCAGAGAGATCGACAAAGCGTCTGGGATTGCCACCGGCACCATGCCGGCGGCGCACGCCGCCGCGATTGCAACCGCCGTCAAAGGTCTTGCGGCGTTTGCCATCGTTCAACCCGCTGGAGCTCACGATGGCGTCCGCTTCCCTTCGCAGTCGCCTCAGAGCCCATCCGTTCGGACGAGTGAAGTCACCTTTGGTGTGCAGGAAGTAATTGATTTGAAGGCCAAAGCCGGACGGCTGTTTGTCGTTGCCGATCAACGGGCTGGCCGTGCAGTCGCACTGGTCGTCGACGGAGCCTGGATCGCAGCGGCTGGGCTGCCCGCGGTCCCTGTTGGCGCCAAGGGTTCGATTCAACGGGCTACGCAGCGGTTTGAAGTCGAGATCGTCGGCATCCTGGACGTGGTCACCCTTGCCGCCAATCCTGAACTCGACCCCGCCACCCAAATCGTCGTGCTCAAGACCGACGCTATGAACAAGTCAGACGCCAGCTCGTTGGCCTATTCCCCCGTCATCCGGCCCGTTTCGCCAGCGCGTGTCAAGGATGTCCAAAGTAAGTTGTCCGCGCTGGCTGAAAGTTTGGCCCGGCAGCCAGAAGCGGTGCCGGTCACGTTTCGCTTGGAATCGTTTCGCCAGAAGAAGTAAGGAGTCCCGATGCCTCGGATTCGCAGTTTCGCCCGCTGGATGATTACCTCGACGCTGCCCTTGATGGGGCTGTCAGTCTTCTTGAACGTGGTTTTGGCAACGCGTGTGTTGACGTTGGACCGAAGGATCGCGGCGATTCAGGCCGACGGCGAATTACAGCCCGGTACCAAAGTCGATGCGTTCATCGGCAGCTCAATCGACGGGGAAACGGCTACCGTCTCCTTTGCTGATTCCTCGTTGCCGACCGTGCTCTACGTGATGCGCCCCTCATGCGTCTGGTGCAAGAGGAACGAGTCCAATCTACGGTCCCTGGCCGAACAGGCTCCGGGGCGATATCGTCTGCTCATGTTGTCGCTGGACAGCAACGGCCTGAAGGAGTACCAGCAGGAGCACAACGTTTCGATCCCTATCGTCACCGACATTCCTGGTTCGGCTCGGGATCAGTTCATGATGGGGGGGACGCCTCAAACCACGATGGTCTCCCCAACGGGGGTTGTTCTCCACAACTGGATGGGGTTCTACAACTCAAAAACGGGACGGCAGATCTCAGCGACGCTCGGCGTCGCGCTGCCAGGCCTGGACGCGGACGCTCCGTCCCAACTGTCGGCAAAAGACCCAGAAGGGAGGTGAATCATGATGACGCGATGGATCAAAACCGCAATGCTACTGGGCGTGCTCTATGCAGGGGCCGTGGCCTTCGAGGGCGTTGCGTACGCAGACGAGGAAGAGGGACCGAAGTGCTGTCAGTTCGGAGAGGAGTGCGGCTCGGAAGAACTGTGCTGCAATCCCAATGCGATTGGAGCCCTGGCCTGTAGCTCCTCAAAGATCGGCTACTGCCGCTCCTACTGCAGCATTCCGCCTCCAGGCTGATGTGAGTCGTTCGCAGGTCCAGGGCATGAGCGGCGCCCTTGTGCCCTGGACATCTCGTTGTCACGCAGGTCGCCATGGAAGGAGAGGACAAAAATGCCCAAGACGTATTTCGCACTCAGCATCCGCGTGTTCACGGTCGTTCTGTTGGTCGTATGCGCGTTCATCGCCTCGCCCACCGAGGCACTAGGGAGGTGCTGCGACATCGAGGTCATGTGTGGCTGCGATGGTAATCAGCAGTGCTGTGATCACGAGGAGCTGAATGCGATGGCCTGCAGCGCGCAGGATAAGGACTACTGCCGCGACGTCTGCGACGTTATCGGCGGCTAACGGATCCACGACGTGTCTCTGCAAGTTCTTGCCCTCCTCAGAGAGTACCGGCGTCGCTGGCAACTGGTCGCCGCGATTCTCTTCGTGGTGGCTGCGCTAGGAGGCTCAGGCCTGCTGACGTGGGTCGTCATCCGCCCGGCGCTGGGGACACTCTCGTATCCTGACGCGGCCCATGTGTGGGCGGTCTTTCAACGTGGCGCGGACGGGCGTCCAGCGACACGCCTCGATGAGAACGCCGTGGGGGAGTGGCTCGCGCTTCCAGGCAAACCGGCATGGGCACGCCCATTGGGATCGGCGACCGCGCGCATCGGCGGGGACGAAGTGGGTGTGTCCGTTGCGGTGGCATCGGCTGACCTCCTGCCGATGTTAGGGGTGGTCCCACTCCTTGGTGGAGCATTCGATCAGAGCACTCCGACCCCGGCCCTGCTGTCCTACGCCATCTGGGTCCGCCACTTTGGCCGCGCCGCATCTGTCGTCGGGATGCCCATCCACACAACGTTGGGGACCGTGACCCTTGTGGGTGTGTTGCCCGAGGGCTTTCTGCTGCCCTGGATTGGATTCGATCAGCCAGACGTATTGACCTTGTCCAATGAAGCGCCGACGGAAGGTGTGCTCGCGTGGATCGCACGAAAAGGTCAGGACCGCGGTCCCGGCACCGCACAAGTGGGCACACTCACGCTGATGCCGCTGCGCGAGTATCTTCTTGGAGGCTTCGCGGAAACATCTCGCACAGCCGCGACGGCGCTCACTCTGTTCGGCGCGCAGATGGTCGCAGCGCTCCTCATGCTATTTGCATCTCTGCACGACGCTCGGTACGCCGACAAGGCGGTTCATGCGGCATTGGGCCGGCCGTGGCATCGCTCAATCGCGACGAGTGCTCTTGAGCTGTGCTTCATCGGAGGGTTCGGCATGCTGCTCGCGATTCCGGCTGGCCAATTTGCCATCCGGGCCGCAAAGAGCGGCCCGGTCTTGCGCGAGATGGTCCGACGCGAGATGGTGCTTGACGGCTTCGGCATCCTCATCGCGACGACAGTGACGCTCGTGTTGGCCGCACTGGCATATGGCGCAATCACATGGCGGCGGGAGTCGAAGCCAGCGGGATCTGCCGTCCTGGCGCGCTCACGTTCGCTCGGCGTCATGACCACAGCGCAAGTGGCGATTGCGGCGACGCTGGGCGTCGCGACGATGGCAACCGCGATGTCGGTCCGGACCAGTCTTTCGCGCGATGTCGGGTTCAATCCAACAGGCCTCTATGTCGCGGACCTGGCCGGGCCGACGACGCTTCAGACGAACAGTGATCGGCACACATATTTTCTTGGGGTCGAGCGTCACCTGGTCGACATCTTTGGTCGCGACTCGGTGGCCGCGATTGATTCGTTGGCGCTCGCTGGCGCCCTTCCGCAGAGACTCTTGCTGACCGATGCCGAGTTGAAGGGCGACGAACGGGGAGCGCTGTGGCAGGTGACTCCAGGTTACTTCCGGGTGATGGGGATGGAGTTGGTCGCTGGCAGAGCGTTCTCCGATGCGGAGATGGAGTCGGGTGCCGAGGTCTGTCTACTGACCCAGAGAGCGGCCGCGCGGCTGATGGGCACCCCTGCGCCAGTCGGACAAGAGTTGGAAGTGTCGGCTGGGCTCAGGTGTCAGGTCATTGGTGTGGTCGGCGAGTCGGCTGACGCCGTCCGCGGCTCACGCTGGTGGGGTGCCTACGTGCCGTTCACCCGTGAGCGTTTTAGGAGAATGACGCTCGTGATTCGGTCGAACCAGTCGCGTGAGCAGGTGGAGACATCGACCGTGCCCGCGTTCAAGATTGGTAATGAACAACCTCGTGTGCGCGTGGCGCCCGCCGTGGCGTTTCTCGCAAACCGCGCTGGCGACCTGGGTTTCCTGGCACCGATCCTCAGCGGGCTTGCGATGGTGGTTCTTTGCGTGGCGGTGATCGGCATGTACGGAATAATCACCGCGCAAGTTGTGCGGCAATCGCCGTTCTACGCATTGCAACTGGCCCTGGGTGCATCGGCCAGCCACGTGTTCGCCAATACTATTCGGCAGATTGGATGGCCGCTGATTCGCGGAGCAGCGCTCGGCGTAACCGGAGGCTGGCTCTACCAACGACACCTGGCCGCGTCATTCGAGCATCTCGTACCCGTCGAGAGTTGGATGCTCTGGTCAACGCTCGCCGGAGCGACGGTCGTGGCAATTCTGGGGTGCCGGGTCCTGGCGTCGGTCGTTTTCCGAAGACATGGCGCAGGTGTCATGAGCCAGCTACATCGAGGGCGATAGGGTGCTGCGATGGCCTTGTATTGGTTGCTCCAAGAGGGTGTGACCGATTCGGTCCGAACGGCATTGAACAATCGGGAATCACCGCGATAGTAACTGGTTCGTCAACGCGACAGGGAACTCATGGCGGTCGCCCTTTGAGGCTGCCGGGTTCGACGTGTTTGTGACGACCGCCAAGAATCTTCGATATCAACAGAACCTCGCCGGGCGTCGAATTGCGATTGTCGTGCTGGCCACTCCGATTAGTTTCGTCAGGAAGATCCCGAGAAACGCGTTCGTCTTAAATGAGTCGCCGGCGGGCAACCCTCGCGGCGGCGCTGCCATGTCCAAGCCAGTACTGAGCCAACAGACTCATGTCCAGAGGCGGCCGAGACGATGACCGGGCCGACGTTCGCGAGACGTCGGAAGCCAGGAAGCCGCCCGAACGGGCGGTCCCTCGGGAACGGTCCAAACCCACTGGGGATGTCTTCACGCGCGGGCTGACCCTGCCCTGCGGCGAGGAGCGCGAGCCCGTCGAGTTTCGAGACCGGACGTACGCGCTCGACGGATCAGACACCCGGGCACTCGCCACAGTCGGCGCGTTCCGCGTCGTCGATACCGGCGACTTCGAGGCGCAAGAGCATGCCCGGGCCGGTTCTCGCGACGACTGGCGTCACCTTCGGGAAGAGGGACTCGTGACCCACACGACGCTGACGGATCGTGAGGGTTCGCACCACGTCGTGAGCCTCACGCGGGAGGGTAAGGACTTGCTGGACGCGCATGCGACCACTCGGGCCGACAGCCGGCAACAGGCCTTCTACGCCGGGGTCGTCAAACCCCGCGAGCTGGCGCACGACGCCCGGCTGTATGGCGTCTTCAGGGAAGAAGTGCGGGAGATCGATCGCGAGGGCGGACGCGTGACCCGGGTCGTCCTCGACCACGAAGTGAAGCGCGAATACCAGCAGTTTCTGAATCGCAGAGACCGGCCCGCCGACGCCGACTTGGAGCACGACCGGCTGGCGTTCGCCCGAGCGCATGACCTGACGGTGGTCAATGGACATCTGCAGTTGCCCGACCTCCGCATCGAGTACGAGACCGAAGACGGCCGCCTTGAGTACCGCGATGTGGAGTTGGTGACGGAGCACTACTCGCGGGGCCAGGTGTCAGACAAGACGCAGGCGGGCTTTACTTGCTACCGCGCCGGCGGCCGCAGCGGCGAAGCGCGCACCGGCGGCAGCCCCTTCGATCCGCGCCACCTGGAGCGCCTGCGATGACCTTCGACGAACGCGTAACCGCCCTCGCCTCGCTGGGCTTCAGCGAACGGCAGACGCGCTTCCTGGTCATGGTCGCACTGCACAGCGGATTCTGCCTGCGCCGGCACTACACGGCCTTTGCGGACTTGCAGTACGGCGCCGGCGTGCGCGACTTTTTGGATCGACTCGTGTCCCGACGCCTCGCCCGGCGGCTCGACTTCCGACGCGATCGCGGCCACGTCTACCACCTCTACCACTCGTCCATCTACGCCGCCCTCGAGCAGAACGACAACCGGAACCGCCGCCGGACCAGCGCGGCGCTAATCGCGCGAAAGCTCATGCTCCTGGACTACGTGCTTGCCCACCGGGAGGCCGACTGGTACGCGACAGAGGCGGACAAGGTCGAGCTTTTCACATCGCATCTCGGGGTGCCCGGCGGAGAACTACCCCGGCGCGTCTACCTGCCTCAGCGGCCGAACGTCGCGCCGACGACCCGCCATTTCATCCACAAGTTGCCGATCTCGCTGACGGGCCACCCTCCCGTACCCTCATTGGTGTTCCTCGTGACCGACACCGAAGGGCGGGCATTCGGTCAGTTCCTGAATGACCACCTCACCTTGTTGAATTGCCTGAGCGAATGGCAAATCGTGGCGGTCGCACCACGACACCTTCCCGGGCTCCGTGCCTGCGAGGCGGTCTTCAGCGACTTTGCGCGGGGCCGCCAAACCCGAGGGGACCTGATCGCTGACCTTGAAACCCACTTCGTTACCCGGGACCGGATCGAACGACAGGACTGGGCCGAGGTGTCGATGGAGCAGATCAACACGTTCCGGGAGACGCGCGAGCGCTTCGCCAGCGACAGAGTCGAGATGCTCTACGCGCGGTGGAAAGCCGGGGAGCGATTCGTGCTCAGGACGCCGTCCTCAGCCGCATGCCTGGGTGTCCCGGCGTGCTCTCGTGGGTCTCTGGTCACCTACCAGCTGCCCATCCGGTACGACCGCTTCGGCACGTATGCGGGGGTCGTGTGACCCGCTACCGTGCCCGGCGAACGGTAGCGGGCTCGGTGGCTATTGCTGTGGCGCGCAGATTTCGTCGCGCAGACCCAAATTCAGGCGCAATCCCTCGGCCAATGACGGCGGGTTATACCGTCAGTAGGACGTCCGTGGAGCCTGGGCTACGGGGAGAGCGACCCCCTCGATTGCGGCCATCCCTGACCAGCGCGCCATGCGCGCCGGCCACGGATCGCCGACCGGGGTCGCTCTCCCCGTGGCCCAGGATGAGGAACCGTCGGTGGACACGAGAACGGACCAACGCGCGTCGCGTCGTCGATAGCCCGTATGAAGTGGCTGTTGCGGTGACATAACCTCTCCTTATCAGACACGGGGCCGATCACCTTGAGCGTCCCCCGATCCGCCGTGAGCCGCGTGGTGGGCCGATGCGACATCACGGAGGTCGAGGCGATCGCTGACGCGCTGAGGGGCTGGCTCCATCTTTGAGTAATCCGCTTGACAGTCACACTGTGTCTATCATGTAATGCGCAGGACAGTCACAGCGTGCTACTCCAATGCCCCAAACCCTTGGTGAGTTCGAACTGCTCCTGCTCCTGGCCATCGTCCGTCTCGGTGACGACGCGTATGGGGTGACCATCCGGCGGGCCGTCCTGGACCAGACCGGACGGGACGTGTCAGCCGGCGCGATGTACACAACGCTCGGCCGGCTTGAGGGACGCGGCCTCGTTTCTTCGCGTGAGGGGGAATCCGCCCCAGAACGCACGGGGATGCGACGACGTTATTACCAGATCCGACCGGAGGGGGCCCGTCAGATCCAGCAGTCGATGCGTCACGTGGAAGCCATGGCGCGAGGCCTCGGGCCGCAGCTCGCCGTGCTGGCGTCTGCGCGGCCGAGGCGCCGGCCATGAGGCCATGACTCACGCTGCCCCGCGCCCTCCGCGTCTGGCCCGCCGGCTGCTCCGTCTCGGGCTGGCTCCGGATCTTCGCGAATGTGTGCTTGGCGATCTCGATGAGGAGTTCGCCAGGTTCCAGGTAGCTCGGGGACGCATACGCGCGGGCGCGTGGTACTGGTCCCAGGCCGTGCGCAGTGTCATCAGGGCTCACGCACCGACACACGACCATCACCACTCCAGCAGGACTCTTATGCCTCAGCTCGCGCACGACCTTCGGCACGGCATCCGTCAACTGCGATCACAGTGGAGCGTCAGTGTGACCGCCATTGCCACGCTCGCGACCGGCATCGGGTTGTCCACGTCGTTGTTCACCGTGGTCGACGCGGCGTGGCTTCGACCACTCCCGTTTCCGAATCCAGAGCAATTGGTGAGTGTCAAGATCTCTGTGGACACGCCTGGCGGAGAAGCCACCATGTCTCCCTCGCTCAACGATGTGCGCGCCTGGCGGGCAGGCGGACGCGCGATCACCCACGGCGCCATTGACCGTGGCGCCAGACCGGTCATCGTCGATGCCGGTGGACCTGAGCGCGTGAGCGTGTCGGTCGTCTCGGACAACTACTTCGAGATGCTGAGTGTGGCACCCATGCTGGGACGCACGTTTGTTGCCGACGACATGAGCCGGTCGCGACCGCTGGTGGTCATGCTGGGCCACGCGTACTGGATGACCCGTTTTGATGGGGATACTGCCGTGGTGGGCAGGACCTTGCGCCTGAACAACCAGGTGGCCGAAATCATCGGCGTGGTGCCGGCGGGGTTCTATACGTCGGTCGCCGTCTGGAGACCATTTCAGGATGTTCCGGAATCACGACGCGGCCACGGGGCGCCGATTGTCCTGCGACTGCGTGAAGGCCTCTCGCACGACGCCGCCTCAACGATCCTTGCCGAAGAGACCCGCGCATCTGGTGCTGGCCGCGTGTTGGGCGTGCGTCTCACGTCGCTCCATGAAGAAACGGCGAGGGGCGGCCGAGTCACATTGCAGATACTCGCCGCCGCCGTCGCTGCCGTGCTGCTGTTGGCCTGTGTCAACGTAGCAGGCCTGCTACTCGCGCGCGGCACCACTCGACGTCGGGAGATTGCCGTGCGGGCATCGCTCGGGGGCTCGCGGCATCAGCTCATACGCATGCTGCTCGCCGAAAGCCTCGTGCTGGCCGTGGCAGGCGGCGCCGCAGGTGTCCTTTTGGCGTGGGTATCGCTCGACGGACTTGTCGCACTGCTGCCCCTTTCCATTCCCGACACCACGACCGTCACCCTGAATACCGCCGCGCTGGCGTTCGCCGTCTCGGTGTCGCTGACGACGACGGTCATTTTCGGGACCGTGCCGGCCATCCGGTTGTCGCGAGTGCGTCTGATTGACGCGTTGTCTGTCTCGGATCGCCGGACCGTCGGCAGTTTGTCCCGCCGCAGCGGCCAGACGTTGATTGCCGCAGAAGTCGCACTTGCTGTGATGCTTGTCGCCGGCGCCGGGCTCATGGTCCGGAGTTTCGTTCGCCTGGCCGGCGTGGATCTCGGATTCGACGCGAACACTTTTCTCGCCCTGCAGGTGGCACCGGTTGATCCCAGCCCCACCGTGTCCGCAGCCTACTACCCGGCGCTGCTCGATGCTGTTCGCGCGCTTCCCGGTGTAGTCTCAGCCGGCGCCGCCACACAGTTGCCCCTCGGAGGCAGGCAGCGCGCGGGAGTCGTCGCCCTCCCGGGACGCGATTTTCTGCGCATTGACGTCCGGCTGATGACGCCAGGATTTTTTGAGACGCTCGGCATCCCCGTGCGGAATGGCCGGATGCCGACCGATGCAGACAGGGTGTCCGGTCGGCGCGTCGTCGTGGTGAACGAGACGACAGCCCGGCAACTGTTTGGCGATTACCCCGCTCTGGGCCGAATCATTTCGTTCAAGAGTTACGATGCGGATGACGTACGGCCGTTCGAAATTGTGGCCGTCGTGGCCGACACACTGCCGAATGGGGCGCGCTCCCCTCGTCGCGCCAACGTGTACACGCTGTTCGAAGGCACAGAAGAGGTCGCGACGGCACCGTTTGTTGTGTACGTGCGACCTCGCGGGAACGCAGCGGGACTTGGGGACCGCCTGCGCGCAACCGCGGTCTCGCTTGGCATGCCGGTGGTCGTGGACAGTATTCGCCCCGGCAACGCGTTCGTCGCCGACAACATTGCTGTGCCACGACGACGGATGCAGTTGCTCGGTCTTCTGGGTGTCGTGGGGCTCGTGCTGGCCATGGTGGGGATCTTCAGCGTCACCGCGTTTACCGTCAGCAGGCGCACGACGGAGATTGGTGTGCGGATGGCGCTGGGGGCCAGACCTGCGGTCGTCGTTCGCACCATCATTGGAGATGCCGCCTTTCCCATCGCGGCAGGTCTGCTGACAGGCCTCGTGGGCTCCTATCTGGCGAGCCGTCTGGTCGCCTCGTTCCTCTTCGAAACGTCTCCACACGACGTGGTGACGTTTGTTGGCGTCACGGCCGTGCTCGCCGTGGCGTCGCTCGGTGCAGCTTGGCTGCCGGCACGCAAGGCCGCGTTTATCGATCCCGTGTCGGCAATGAGGGCCGACTGACGCCTGAGGCCACCCTGTCCGCCATGGCAACGGTGCTGGGTATGACATTTAGTCCACTATTATCATGAACAAAGTGGACTATGATCTACTCTTATGAGCACCCGCAGAGCCCTCCGGTCGCCGGTTGAGGCGGCACTGAAAAGCCGCATGGCCTTTATCGGCGGGCCACGGCAGGTGGGCAAGACGACCCTCGCGCTGTCGCTACTGGGGCCGAAGGCAACGGCCAAACATCCGGGCTACCTCAACTGGGATCACCCTTCTGTACCGCCAGCGCTGCGCCGCGGCCTGCTGCCGCCCAACCAGCCTCGCCTTGTGCTCGACGAAATCCACAAATACGCGCGATGGCGTACGTTGATGAAGGGGGTGTACGACACCGAAAAAGGCGATCGCCAGTTCATCGTCACGGGACCGGCACGGCTGGATCACTATCGCAAGGGCGGCGATTCGCTCTTTGGACGATACCGATATTTCCGGCTGCATCCGTTTTCCCTGCCCGAGCTGGACATGGCCCTGGGGCCGGCGGCGGATCACGTGTCGACATTGCTGACGTTTGGCGGGTTTCCAGAGCCGCTGCTGGCTCGAGACGAACGCACGCTCCGTCTCTGGCAGCGGGAACGACTCACACGTGTGGTGCGCGAGGACCTTCGGGATCTCGAACACGTCCGGGAGGTCTCCCTCATTGAGGAACTCGTGGACATGCTGCCTGACAAGGTGGGATCGCTGCTCTCGGTCAGAGGTATTCGTGAAGACCTTCAGGTCGATCACAAAACGGCCGACCGGTGGATCACCATTCTTGAACGTCTGGACGTCTGTTTCCGCATCCCGCCGTTTGGTGGTCGCCGTATTCGCGCGCTCAAGAAGCAGCAGAAGTTGTATCTGTGGGACTGGGCGATGGTGCCCGACATCGGCCCCCGGTTTGAGAATCTCGTCGCCTCGCAGTTGCTGAAGTTCTGCCACTGGCAGGAAGACGTCGAGGGCCACCGGATGGAACTGCGCTTCCTGCGTGACACCGACGGCCGAGAGGTCGACTTTGTCGTGATGAAAAATCGTGCGCCGCTGTTTGCCGTCGAGTGCAAGACGGGGCACAAGGCCATCAGCCCGGCGATTCGCTACTTCGCCGACCGCACGTCCATCCCGGCGTTTTATCAGGTGCACCAGCAGGACACGTACCTGCAGACCGCCAACATCACCATCGTGCCGTTCGCCCGATTCTGCCGCGACCTTGGCATGCCCTGACGGGCGCCGACTAACGAAGGTGGCTGTTGGCGACTCGTCGCAGGCCGTCAGACACTCGCGGATCGTCACTCACACGTGACCAGAACTCGCGCGCGGCGGCGCGGGCCTGGTCCCACACGTCGAGCCACTCGGCCAGTGCGATTGGCGCAGGATATTCCCGATCGCGGACTTGGCCGTCGGCGGTCGGCGCATGA
>Ga0105044_10003834_pt1 | contig 20619 bp, 13 predicted proteins | sample MAT01_FD_78092 | JGI IMG/M metagenome (GOLD analysis project Ga0105044, IMG submission 78092) | Freshwater microbial communities from Lake Fryxell liftoff mats and glacier meltwater in Antarctica - MAT-01 | ecosystem: Environmental > Aquatic > Freshwater > Ice > Liftoff microbial mat | place...
AACTGAGAATCGCCGCGAAAATTGCCGATGGCGCGATAGGCGCGCACAAAGGTGTCTTGCGCGACGTCCTGGGCTTCATGGAGATCGTGCACAAACCGCATGATCAGGTGCACGACTTTATGCTGATACTTCAGCACCAGCAGATCGAAGGCGCGCTTGTCGCCGCGCTGCACGCGCTCAACGAGTAGCGCGTCCGGATCGACTTTCGCTTCAAGCGAATCAGACAGCTGCATGGGTTTGCACTCTAGTGGGGTCAACGCTAGCAGCAAGGATCACCTCATGTTCAAGCCAAATGAAAGGCCCGATTGGCACCCCGAACTACGCGGTGCGAATCTTGGCACGCGAGGTGGACCGAGTGGTTAATAAAAAGTTTCGCCATTGGCAAAGACGTTGAGATGCGCAATGTCCCAATTTTTCGTGCGGGCACGTAACTCAAGAGCAACACCACAGCCGTGGTACTAAAGAGAACGCATCCATGTTGAACCGTAGCTTTCATATTGCCCAACGCTTGTGCTTCGCGGCTTTGTTGATCTCTGGCGCGGACAATCTCACCGCGCAATCGCCCGACTCCCTGCTCGGGCCACCGGGCGTTCGACCCGAGAGCGTGGTGCGCGAATGGAGCGCAGCCGATCGCCGCCGCTTCGACGGCATTCTGGCCAACACCCAGGCGCGGCGCGCGAGCATCCTCAGTAACGCTGAGGCCAACGCGGTCGCCGCCCCGCCACCGACCATCTCGCCTAAGCGTGCGGAAAAACTCCGTCTACAAACGGCTTATGGCGCTGACAAGTTTCCGCCGATGGATCAATGGGTCGAGCTGGTCACGCGTAACCGCGAGATTGAAGTCGCCGCGCAAGGCGGCGCCAAAGCGCTCAATAAATGGAATCCCATTGGCTATCAAATTTCCAATTCCGACAGCACTCCGCGAGGGATGGGGGCAATTGCTGACTTACAGTTCGCCTATGACCCTGTGCAGAACCGCACGGCGCTGTTTCTCGGCGCGCTCGGCGGCGGACTGTGGCAGCAGCGTTTATTCATTGTCCCGATCAATGCCCCAATCAGTGAAAACCTGCCCGGCGCACCGACGGTAGGTGCGTTTCACGTGGGCGGCAGTGCGGGTGCCCAGTTCATCCTGGTTGGAACCGGCATTCCCGGCGGACGCGGCGCGGGCAGCGGGCTGTATCGCAGCAACAACAGCGGCAGCAGCTGGACACGGGTGTTAATGGATGGCGTCCATCCGGGCGTTTTTTACGAAATCAAAGCATCGGTTGCCGATCCAAACAAGGTGTATGCATGCACCGACTACGGCCTGATCTCTAGCCGCAACGGAGGCCAGACGTGGCGTTTACGACCGCGCTTTCTCAACGGCTACTACATCGGCTGCTCCGATTTCGTTGAGGTAGGCGGCAGTAGCGGCGGCGTTTTGTTGATTGCCTACTACACCTCTGAGGGCCAACGCATTTTCTACGCAGCCCCTCCGAGCAATGACACAGTGAACTTTGACTTCTACCCCGCCGACACGACCGGCATTGTTGGCAGCGTCGGGCGCATCTCGCTGTCCAGCGGTAATCCTGCCAGCAGCTACGTTTACGCTTTCGTCGCTGATGCCAATAACAACGCTAACGGCGTGTTTCGCAGCGATGCCTATGGGCTTTCCGGCTGGACGCGGGTTGCGGGTGCGCTCGGTTTCGGCAACACAATGGGTTTCTACGCCAATGTGGTGGGTGCTGCACCGACCGACGACAACGTGGTTGTTGCGGGCCTGGTGAATATGTACATTTCGCGCAACGCTACATCCGCAAGCCCAACTTGGACGCCCATCGCGACCGACGTTTTTGACCAAACCTCAATCGATTTTGTGCCTCAAGCAATCTCGCCCGGCAACACCCGCGTGGTGTTCGGCAACGACGGCGGCGTGTTTGTGTACGACTGGGTTGCGCAAACCGTCAACAAGCAGGAAAACGCGCGCAGCATGAACGTGCAGTTAGCCATGGGCTTCAACTCCTCAATGACCCAATCGCACGCCGACCGCAACCTGCTCGGCGCGGGCCTGTGGGACGTGGGAACCTTGCTGATTAACCAAGCGTCGCCGGCGGTTGCGAACCGGCTCACTTACATGACCGGCGCAGACGGCGGCGCAATTGCCTTGTCTAGCGACAATGTGCAACACCTGCTCGGTAGCTTTGGTGCGCCGTGGTCCCGCTGGCGCAGCACTAACCGCGGGATTAGCTGGACGCAAATCGACAACGGCTGCGCGAGCGGACTGATTGACTCGCCAATGGCATCACCGTGGGCGCTAGCGCTTGAACCAACAACCGGCTATGGTCAGCGCGCTTACAGCTACTCGCGCATTCCAGCCGATACAGCGCTTGCACCCATCAGTTGGAAGCTCTTTCGCCAAGACCTCGACGCCGCGAACTGTTCTTGGTCGGTGTTGCACGCGGGCAACTTGCCGTCAGATGTCGTCACGATCAACGGCGAGGTCATTGTGCAGGTTGCCAACGATGCCGCAGCGGACCGCGTCTACATCAGCAAGTCCGGATCGATCAAGATTTGGCGCCTGACGGGTTCATCACCCAACATGACTGTCACAAATGTCTCGCCGCCGCCGTCGGTGATTTCGGGCGACGTTTTCATGAGTGCCGACCGCAACCCCGGGCAACCCCGCACGCTCTATCAGGTGCAAAAAGGGCTCAATAACAACCTAACACTGCGCATGAGTACCACCGCCGGCGACAGTTGGGACGACGTAAGCGGCGACATCAATGCCTATGCGTTTGGTGCCACGCCGTATGAGCTTATCGGCAACCCGACGGATTTGAACCAGCTCTTTGTCGCCACTGCGGTCGGTGTGTTTCGCTCTGATGACCGAGGTCTCAACTGGACGCCGTATAACCAAGGGTTGCCGATGTCGATTTTTGCAGTCAACCTGGAGTTCGATCCGACCGCATCGCCGCCGCGGCTCATCTTGGGCAGCTACGGTCGCGGTTTTTATTCGCGCGAAGTGACCCAGCGCCTGCGCGACGATGTGATCTTCAAATATGGGTTTGACCTGCTGCCGCCGTTCTGAGCGGACATACAGCGATCGATAGCGGCGCCAACCCTCCACTAGGGCGCGCTGCTAAGATCAATCGCTTAACCGTCCTCCCACATCAATCAGGAAGCTCCCATGACCCTACGAGTCGCCATCAACGGCTATGGCCGCATCGGCCGCAACATTTTGCGCGCGCTCTATGAATCCAATCGTCGCCACGAGATTGAAATCGTGGCGATCAACGATTTAGGCGATGCGGAAACCAACGCCCATCTGACCCAATACGACACCGCCCACGGGCGCTTTCCGCACGATGTCAGCGTAGACGGCGGCGATTTGCTGATCAAAGGCGACCGCATCAAAGTGTTCGCCGAGCGCGATCCGGCCAAACTGCCGTGGGGCGCGCACAACATCGACGTGGTACTGGAATGCACCGGTTTATTCACCTCCAAAGCGCGTGCCGGCGCGCACATCGCCGGTGGGGCCAAAAAGGTAATCATCTCAGCACCCGGCGATGCCGACGTGGATGCAACCATTGTCTACGGCGTCAACCACAGCGTCTTGAAAGCCAGCGACACCGTGATCTCAAACGCCTCGTGCACCACCAACTGCTTGGCTCCGCTGGCAAAAGTGCTGCATGAAAAAATCGGCATTCTCGCCGGGGTGATGACCACCATCCACGCCTACACCAACGATCAAGTGCTCACCGACGTCTTCCACAAAGATTTACGACGCGCGCGCTCGGCCACCATGAGCCAAATCCCGACCAAAACCGGCGCTGCCGCAGCGGTGGGTTTGGTGCTGCCAGAACTCAACGGCAAGCTCGACGGCTTTGCGATGCGCGTGCCGACCATCAATGTGTCAGTCGTCGATTTATCGTTCCTAGCCGCGCGCGAAACCAGCGTCGCTGAAATCGATGCGACCGTGCAAGCCGCTGCAGACGGTGCCCTTAAAGGCATCCTCGGCGTGAACCGCAAACCGCTGGTATCGGTCGATTTCAACCACGACCCGCGCTCATCAATCTACGACGCCTCACTGACCAAGGTCATGGGCGGTACCTTGGTCAAAGTCTGCGCGTGGTACGACAACGAATGGGGCTTCTCAAACCGCATGTTGGACACCACTTTGGCGTTGATGGCGGCGAAGTAGGGTCAATTTCGCGTAGCCCAAGACGAATTCACGCAACTTTGCTGATATTTGCTTGGGCTGTGGTACGAAAAATACACGCTTGCTGGTAGCATTCTCGAAGCTTCATCGTTCGATCTGATTGGTGTTTTTCGTATTTTTTGTATTCTGGGTGGCATTTTAATGAACTTGATGCGGATCAAATCTCAGCCTTCGAAGCAGGTATTTTCGTTTCACGTCCACTCGCAACTAGCAGCGTATTCCTCGGAATTTTCGAGTTCCTCGTCGATGGCCTACCGAGTTTTTGAAGGACAGAGTGGATATTCTTTTGAGTTGCAAGACACGCGTCGACAGGTTGCGCGGTCGCTGAGTCGGCTAACCAAGAGTTTTGTGCCCCGCGTCGATGCGCCAGGCACCTTAAGTGATTTGCGGATCAATGCATCTGCGAAAAAGTCAGCTCAGCAAGGATTAAAGGAATCCAATGCAGCGCTGCGCGAGGCATGGAACAAAGATTTATTGAAAAGACTGGTCCTCCGTTCGGCGGAAGATTTTGGACGCCAGTGTTTGGGGTCGACTTCAACAAACGCACGCCAAGTGGCACACCGAAAACTCAATGAAGGTAGCTGTATCGCCGTTCGCCGTGGCACCCGAGTGCTGTTCCCAGAGTTTCAGATAGACCTCGACACGCTCCAGCTGTATCCGGAGATCGCGCAACTTATCGCCCACTTCCCAGGCTTACGCGAAAAGCCTGAGCGCTCAATGTCATTGCTGCGCTGGATGGATCAACCGCATCCCGCACTTTATGGACTCACACCTTTTGATCGCTGGAACCAAGGTCAACGAGCAAGCGTCGTTCAAGCGCTAGTGGACGAACTGGCACCCGACGTCGATGGCCAGCCCGCTTGACAGGTTAGTTATCCCTGGTCCTGAATTGGCGCCGCTGCGCGCCGCGCTGGCTAACGGAGATCTAAAAACGTGTGCTCCGCGTCGGCAATCGATGTGGCGAATTGCCTCAATTGAACACGGCGCTACAAGTTTCGACCGAAGGTCTCAACCCAAAAGGTTTTCGCCAATTTTTGAAGCAGATGCGATTATTCCAGTGATGTATTTGGCGACCACGACGACGTGTGCATTAGCTGAAGCCGTTTTTAGGGCGCCGCAACCCGGCTATCGACGCCAAGTTTCAAGACGTGACCTTCTCGATCGGCAATTGGTGAGGGTCGAGTTCGCGAACTCGCTGCGGCTTTTGCAACTTCACGGTGTGTCGGTGCAGCATTCGTTGGGGGAGGGAATTATTGATTGCCTGCGCGGAACACTGAATTACCAAGCAACCAGCGCGTGGGCACAAGAGATCTACGCGACACTTGCCGAATGCGATGGTATTGAGTGGCGCTCACGGCAAAAAGATTCGGATCTGAACTGGTTGGTGTGGAAGCGTCCAACACGGATTTTCAACTTGAAATTTGCGAATTCCACTCCTCTGCTGGAGCTTGAAGGGCTCGACTTCGTGCGATCCATCGCGGCTAAGTGGAAAGTGATTCTCGACGATGATTTAGAGAACTGAAATGACAGCCAAAAGCCCGCGCTCAGTACTACATTTGGTCGATATCGTCTCCCGAGGCATCACCTCAAAGATCGATAGCCAATATGTCCCGGTCCTCAAATTCCTTGAGCACAATGCTGTGCTCACAGAAACGCTGGGCCGTTGGGCACTTTACTCGGCCGAATCTAACGGGGAACTTGTTGAGCGATCGCCACAACGCGAGGACATTGTAGTTTGCGAATCCGCTTTGCAACTCGTTGCACACGAACACAGCGGCTCGCACTCGGTTGAGCTTTACTCAATTGAAGTTACGGCTGCCGCAATCTACCGGCTGAGCGCGAACGCCGACGAAAACCTCGTCTTCGCAGAACTCTCGCGCCGCACTTGTGCACATGTACGTGGGTTTCTGCGCAATCGAGTCCTCCAGGAGTTGGCCGGAATGCGCTCACCTCCCGTCCCGTTCCAGAGTGAATGGGCAAAGCCAAAAAACCGTGCGAGAAAAAAACGCTCTCCACTCGGCGACCAAGCTACAAGTGAAGCCCCGAGCGCGCCAAAAATGTGAGTGGTTTTGTCACAGACACTAAGGACATTAGGTGTTTGCTCCGCCCTCGCACTACGCCATTTATGCTTGTGATCTACTGCAACTGGGATTCGTAGCTGACTCCATGAGCTTTCGGTTAACGCTCCCCCGTACTTGTAGTTGAATCAGCATGGCCCGCTTCACCCGCTCGCGCGTGCGCCCAAACTTCCGGCTTCATGTGCGGAAACAGCAGTACATCTCGAATCGACGGTTGGTCGGCGTAAAGCATTACTAGGCGGTCGATCCCGATACCTTCGCCGGCCGTCGGAGGCATGCCGTATTCCAGCGCGCGGATGTAGTCAGCGTCGTAGTGCATGGCCTCATCGTCGCCGGACTCTTTGGCTGTCATTTGTTCGGCAAAGCGTGCCGCTTGGTCTTCTGGGTCGTTGAGCTCAGAAAACCCGTTGGCTAATTCGCGGCCGGTCACGAAAAACTCAAAGCGATCGGTGACCTCTGGATCCAGGTCGTTGCGGCGCGACAGCGGGGATACTTCGGTCGGGTACTGAGTAATGAAGGTAGGCTGGCGCAAGCTCGCCTCCACGGTGCGATCAAAAATCTGCATCAAGCATTTGCCCCAACCGTCATTGGGGCTCAGCTTGATGCCCAGCCGCGCGCAATGCGCAGCCAGCGCGTCGCGATTGCGCGCATCGGCCGCGCTGATCTCAGGATTCACAGCCAATACCGCGTCGGTCGCGGTGATGCGCGCAAAGGGCGGTGCTAGGTCGATTTCTTCGCCCTGGTAGCGCAATTGCATGGTGCCTTTGAGCTCGAGCGCCATGGAGCGCAGCAAGTCTTCGGTCAAATCCATCAGATCGATGTAGGTCGCATACGCCCAATAAAATTCGAGCATGGTGAATTCGGGGTTGTGTCGGGTTGAGACACCTTCATTGCGAAAATTGCGATTGATTTCATACACGCGCTCAAAGCCGCCGACCACCAGGCGCTTCAGATAAAGCTCAGGCGCCACGCGCAGATACAGCGGCATATCGAGCGCATGGTGATGGGTTTTGAACGGGCGCGCGGTCGCCCCGCCCGGAATCACATGCATCATCGGCGTTTCTACTTCCAGAAAAGCGCGCGGTTCAGCTTCCAAATAGCGTCGGATATAGCTGATCATCGCCGAGCGCAGGCGGAACGTAGCGCGGGTTTCCTCGGTGACGATTAAATCCAGATAGCGCTGGCGATAGCGCGTTTCAGTGTCGCTCAGTCCAGACCACTTTTCAGGCAGCTGACGCAAGCCTTTGGCCAGCATTTTGAGCTCGCGCAAATGCACGGTCAGCTCGCCGGTTTTGGTGATGAACAAGGTGCCGACGGCCGCGATAATGTCGCCGATATCGAAGGTTTTGAATGCGGCATAGACGCCTTCCGGCAGCTCGTCGCGCATCATATACAGCTGAATCTCGCCACTTGCGTCGCGGGCTTTGGCAAAGCTCGCTTTGCCCATCACGCGCTTGATCATCATGCGCCCGGCGACACGGACTTCGATGGCAAGAGCTGCCAATTCAAGCGGATCACATGCGTCATAGCTTTGGTGCAAGGCAGCGGCAAAATGGCTCACCGAAAAGTCATTTGGATAAGCCTGCCCCAGAGTGCGCAGCGCGGTAAGTTTCGCGCGACGCTCAGCGATCAGGCGGTTTTCATCATTGGGTGCGGTGGGTTCAGTCACGGGGATTGGGCTCTGATGGCGGCGGCTCTTGCTTAAGCTCGTGCTCGCGTGGCGACGGCAGGCGGTCTAGGTAATGCACAAATTTGACGGCTGCAAACACGCCGATTGAGAAAAACACAATCACGGCCAACACCGCTAGCGCGATCGCTTCAATCTCGTTCATTTTTTCGGCCGTCGATTGATCAGCTTCAGACCAATCCAAACGCCCACCGCCAGCAGCACCACCGGCAGTAGCATCAAGGCGAGCACGATCAATCCAACCGACGCGTCGTTGTTCATGTGTCGCTTGCCATGCGCGCGAGCCTACAGGCCTTGCCGTAAAGACGCTTCGACAAAACCGTCGAGATCGCCGTCGAGCACGCGCTGGGTATCCATCCGCTCAACGCCGGTGCGCAAATCTTTGATGCGAGATTGATCAAGCACATACGAGCGAATTTGCGAGCCCCAGCCGATCTCGCTTTTGGCGTCCTCAGCGGCTTGCTTGGTGGCGTTGCGCTTTTGGGTTTCCATATCCCAGAGGCGTGCTTTGAGCATTTTCATAGCGGTTGAGCGGTTTTTATGTTGCGAGCGGTCATTCTGACACGCCACCACGATCCCGCTCGGGCCGTGGGTCAGGCGCACCGCGGATTCCGTTCGGTTGACGTGCTGCCCACCCGCGCCCGATGCGCGATACACGTCCATCCTGATATCGGCAGGGTTGATATCGATTTCAAAATCTTCATCCACTTCGGGCGACACAAACACGGATGCAAACGAGGTGTGGCGACGGTTACCGGAGTCAAACGGGCTTTTGCGCACCAGCCGATGCACGCCCGTTTCAGTGCGCGCCCAACCAAATGCATACTCGCCTTCAACGCGAATGGTCGCCGATTTTAAGCCCGCCACGTCGCCCGGCGATTCCTCCACCACCTCGGTTTTCCAACCGCGCCCTTCGCACCAGCGCACAAACATGCGGTAAAGCATTTGCGCCCAGTCTTGCGCCTCGGTGCCGCCGGAGCCCGCTTGAAAATCGATGAAACAGTTTAGCGGGTCCATTTCGCCTGAAAACATGCGCTGAAATTCGAGCTTGGCCACTTCGGCCTCGGCGCGTTCGAGATCGCGCGCGACGCCGGCCACGCCATCGGCGTCATTGAGCTCTTGAGACATCTCCAACAAATCGGACGAATCGGTGAGCAGCGCGGTCAACCGCACAATGCCATCGACGATGATCTCCAGGCGCACGCGCTCTTTTCCGAGCTCCTGCGCGCGTTCGGGCTGGTCCCAAATATTGGGCTGCTCCAGCTCGCCGCGCACTTCCTCCAGGCGTTCGCGCTTTAGATCGAAGTCAAAGATACCCCCTGAGGGCGGTCAAGCGCTCGGTCAGGTTTTCGATAGCGAAACGGTAGGGATTTAGTTCAAACATGGATGCGCACTTAAGGTTGATAGCCGTCGGCGTAAATTAAATCGTCGTAGTAGCGTGCAAGTGCACCGTCACCTGCATTCCCAGTCAGCGTCATGGAGCCTGAACTGAAGTCAAAATCGACTAGGTTCTGAAAATCTGCGGAGACGCTAAACTGCCCGCCGCCGTGCGCCGTGATTTGGCGCACCGCGTCAGTCGCATTGCCGCTGATTACAGCAAAGCTCAGTGCCTTGCCGCGTGAATTCAAGCGCGCAAAATACCCATCTGACAAGCCATCTGCAAGCAATCCGAGCGGCGCGCCCTGGTTGGGCGCAAACGTGCTCGCCCCACTAAACCGCCCGCCGACCAGTGCGCCACCGTCGGCAGCCGCACTCAGCGCCTCAACACTTGTGCGCTGTCCTTGGCTTGCCAGCAAGTGCTCGGCCCATTGAAAGCCGCCATTCGTGTCGAAGGCAAGCGCATAGGCACCAAACGCGCTGCCCTGCGGTAGATTACTCAGCACGCGACTGTTGGGGCTTGGGTCAAAGTCAATATCGCCAGAGAAAGCGCCGGTAACAAAGATCAATTGGCGATTGCTGATCAGCCGCTCGGCAGTCGCGAGGGTGCCTAAGGCCAAGCCTGAACTCGCGCGAAACCACTCAAACTGCTGGTTGGCAGTGAGCTTGATTAGCACTTGTTCGATCCCGCCTTGCGTCGTCAACAGCGCCTGACCCGGGCCTGGATCCAAATCAGTTTGGTTGTCGGCAAAGCCAACCGCATATAGCGCTCCCACAGGATCGACCAGCACATCGCTTAAATAGGTGCTTTGTCCCACCCCGCTAAACGGCAGCGCGGACTGATACTCGCCCGCCAAACTTAAGTTCAGCAAAAAACCATCGTTGCCGCCTAGCGATTGCAGCGGTGCAAACCCGGCGCTCGGATCAAAGTCGACCGTGCTGCGAAAAGAGCCGCTGGCGACGAGCCCGGCGCCATTGGGCTTGACCGCGATGCCGCCGCTGGCTTCATTCTCGGGGCCACCAAAGGTTTGTACCCAGCGCGTGCGACCGCCGGATTCCTTGGCCACGATAAACACATCGCGTCCGCCCAAGCTCGGTATAAATACGGCCCCCGAATCTCCGGAAAATTCAACTTCGCCCGTAAAGCTACCAATGGCATAGATCCGATCGCGCGAATCCACGCTTAAGCCGCTGCAGCTGGTCGCAGGTCCGCTTGATCGGGCTAACAAACTCAACCAAACCGGCTGGCCTGCTGCATTAAAACGCCCGGCAAATGCAGCGGACGCCGAACCCGTCGAAAGGCCTTGGACCAGTGCAGGCGACACGTTCACTGAGGTGGTAAAGCTGCCGCAAACTGCCGTTCCGCCGTCGCTGAGCGAACGACTTAAGGAGATGGAGCCGCCGATAAGTTGATCAAGTGATAGGGGCGTTTGCGCAATAACTAGGGTTGATTGCGCAACGAGCAGGGCCGTCACAGCGCTTCGCAGCAGCATGGACTTCATCCTTTAGCAGCTTTGGAAGCCACATAGTCGTAGGCCAAGCGTTAACTCACCGCGAAACTCATCACGTTCCAGAGCATAGGTGACCCGCGCGCGCTGAGTGGGCAGCACCGCGTCAAAGTCGGCAAAAAACTCGATTGCGCGAAATTGTAATGGCGAATCGCTGAGCTTAAGTGTCCAGCGCCGATGGCGTTCCGCGACCACAGTGACTTTGACGATTTCAAAGTCATTTTGAAAGCGCGGCTCGGGAAACGCCTGGCCCCACGGCCCCAAATCGTGCAGCAGCGTTGCCAATTCAAACGAAATCTCAGCCGGGGCCAGCGGGCCGTCATTGTGCTCGCGCAAGCTCACGCCCGATTGCGCCTGCGCGCTTGCGACTGCGCTTGCAAAATGGCTGGCCAGCGCGTCAAGCGTGCTTGCTGAGACCGTCAAACCCGCTGCCATCGCGTGTCCGCCGAAACGATGCAACATACCCGGCGCACTCGCGTCAATCGCAGCCAACACGTCGCGCAAATGCACGCCTTCAACCGAGCGCGCTGAGCCTTTCCAGCAGTCGCTTTCACCGTGCGCGGGCGCCAACGCAATCACCGGACGCTTATGGCGTTCTTTGAGTTTGCTGGCGACCAAGCCGACCACGCCTTCGTGCCACAGCGGATCCCAAACCACCAAACCGGCGGGCAGATTGAGCTTGTTCGCGAAGCGCTCGCCAATGAGCGCGCTGGCTGAATCGACCATCGTTTCCTGTAAATCGCGTCGTTCGCGATTCACTTGATCAAGCTGTGTGGCGGTTTCTAGCGCGCGTTCAGAATCCATACTAAGCAAACACTCCACGCCCAGACGCATGTCCTCCAAACGCCCAGCGGCGTTGATCCGTGGCGCAATCGCAAAGCCCAGATCTTGCGCGCTGGCGCGCTTCGGGTCGCGCTTCGCCACTTGAAACAGCGCTGCAATTCCCGGGCACATTTGCCCAGCGCGGATGCGCTTGAGTCCCTGAGCTACCAGCACGCGATTGTTGTGATCCAACGGCACCAAATCCGCCACCGTGGCCAGCGCCAACAAATCCAGCAGCTCGGCTAAATTGACCGCTTCGGTGTGGGCAATGTCGCCAGTCTTGAGCAATTCCGCGCGCAGCGCAATCAGCAGGTAAAACACCACGCCCGCACCACACAGCGATTTGCTCGGGAATAGATCATCGTTAAGGTTCGGATTAACGATCGCGTTGGCGTTCGGCAGCTCGCTGCCCGGAAGGTGGTGATCGGTGATCAGCACGCGCATGCCGAGCTCGCGTGCGCGCGCGACCCCTGCGTGACTCATCACGCCCATGTCGGCGGTCATTAGTAAATCGGGATTGAGTCCGCTGAGCTCCTCGACCAGCCGTACGCTTAAGCCGTAGCCATCGGTAACCCGATGCGGCACCCGGAAATCCACCTGGGTGAGCCCCAGCTTGCGCAAACCTTTCAGCGCAATCGCGCACGACGTAGCGCCATCGCAGTCAAAATCGCCGACCACCAGCACGCGCCAGTGTTCGCGCCGTGCAAGCACCAGCAATTCGACCGCCTCGCGGATCCCGCTGAGCGTTTCTGGCGCATGCAACTCGCGCAAGGAATAGCGCATCGCCTCGGGCGATGACACTCCACGGTTGCTCAGCACCTGACGCACGGCGCGTGCATTGCGTCCAAAACGCGCGAAAGGGTCCTTCATTTCAGGCGCTTCCAGCTTGCGCAGAAATCGAGCTGAAGATCCGCTTCGCCCGCACGCAAAAACCACGCGGCGCTTGAGCGGCGCCAGCGCAAAGCGCTTTGCAGGGGCGCAAACAAAAGCGCATCAAAAGTCTGCAAATCACGCACCGCACGCAGGTCGATCCAAGCGCTAGGCTCACGCAGCGCCAGCGGCAACAGGTTTGCAGTCCTAATCGATAAGCAGCTCGCGCCACGCGCCCACGCAAACGCCAGCGGATCGTCGCTGAACAACGCTTGGTAGGGGCAATGGGCAACGTCGACAAACTTGCCGCCACCGCTGAGCCAAATGCCGTTGATAGGCGTGGCGGTGGCTTGCAGCGCAATTTCAGCCTCACTGAGCAAACGCCTCAGCGCGCGCAATGGCTGCCCGAGCGGCAAAAATGCGTGCACATCGGCGCCAAGCGCTTGTTCGGGGGCCGCGCCGACAAAGTCAAACGCGGTCGGATGCGCCGCGAACAGCGCGCCATTTGCACCTCGCTGGAGCGACCAGCCGTCACTCAAAAACAGCGGCTCGATTACCGCAAAAAACGCCGCGAGCTCAGCGTCATCGAGCGTGAAATCACACTTCATCAAGCGCAAGCTCAAGCCGTCCGCGCGCAAATTGACGGGCGTCACCTGCAAGTAATAGCGCTCATCAGGAACCTGCCCCGCAGCAATTGCGGCGAGCGCGGCGCGGCCCTGATCCGGCAAACGCGGCGGGGCTTCGAGAGTCGCCAAGCGCGCCCGGCGCAGCAGCTTTGCAAGCACGCTGCCCGGCTCAATCAGCGGGTACGGCGCAAGCTCAATGGCGATCACGCCGCGTAGCTAACTTTGACAATCTCGTAGGTGCGTTTGCCAGCGGGCGCTTGAAAATCGATCACGTCACCCTCGTTTTTGCCTATCAACGCGCGCGCAATCGGCGAGTTCACCGATATCAGCGCACGTTTAATGTCAGCCTCCAGGTCACCGACAATTTGATAGCGCGTTTCTTCGCCTGAGTTCTCGTCGATCAGTTCAACCGTCGCGCCAAACACGATGCGCGTGCCCGCGTTGAGCTTGCTGATGTCGATTACCTCGGCCAGCGACAGCGTGCTTTCTAGCTGCTGGATGCGGCCCTCGGCAAAACTTTGCTGCTCCCTTGCCGCGTGATACTCGGCATTTTCTTTCAAATCGCCGTGCGCACGCGCCTCAGCGATAGCCGCCGTAATGCGCGGTCTAACAACAGATTTAAGATTATCCAGCTCCGCTTTTAATAAAAGCGCGCCTTTTGCGGTGATCGGTGGGCGGGTCATAGCGTACCAATGCGAAACAATCGATTAGCTGACGCCCGCACAATGCGGCGCCAGACGGCGGAATGTGGTGTCAGGGCTTTTTCTTCGTAGCCATCGAAATGATGAACAACAAGATCACCGCGCCAATGATGCTGGCGATAAATCCAGACGCCTCTCCAGGCTCGTAGAAGCCCACGAATTTGCCCAACGCTGTCACCAGCAGTGAGCCGCCGACGCCGACCACGCAGGTCAAGATCCAACCCATCGAATCCTTACCCGGTTTCAAAGCGCGCGCAATAAACCCAACAATCAGTCCAATAAAAATTGCATACAGCCAGCTCATGGTAGTGCCCAACGGCGAATGGAGTCAGGAAGATACACGCATCGATATGCTGGCTGCTGGTAAAGGCAATTGCACATGGCACGCGAAGGCTAAGAGACCCGCTTTACTCTTGTAGCCTCGGGATGTTTGCGATTCGCAGCTTTCCTGCGAGTCGCCAAACTTTTCAGCTCATTGCACTACTGCCCATTGCAATCCGACAGGGTTGGCAAAGACTTTTGCAGTACGAGCGTGCCGGAAAGGCCCGCATTCTCGCCACCGGTAAAGACATAGTTCATACGCACTCGTCGGCATCGCTCACTTAGCGTCGCGCCGTTTGGCTCAAAAACGACTGTGGCCGTTCCCACCACTGCACTTTGCGGCTGCGGCGCTCCTGAGTTAAAGATGCCACCACTAACCGCGCGGATCTGCATCGCAATCGTGCGGTCGTTCGCGCGGTAGGTCGACGGGGACAAGGGTTCAAGCGAAAACCAGCGCAGTCGATCGGCATCGCCAGCGGCGTTCAAACCACCTCGAGCGAACGTGTACCAGCCCCCAAAGGCGAGTTGCAGCTTCGGATTGATTTCTAGTGACACACCTTGGCCGCTTAGGTTCAAGTCGAAGTACGATCCGGAGTGCCCAAAATCAGAGGGCAATGGGCTGCCGAGGCCAAATTCAAAGCAGCCAAACGGCTCGCCGAACCTGTTTAAATCAACCACGCTTGAACCCAGGTTCCCAGACGTAAACTGGAAAGTGATGCGCGCTCTTGAACAGCTCAGGAACTGCACGCTGCCCGTCCCGATGATGGATTGCGTGGGCGCTGGAGCGGCCGCCAGGTTGCCGCCGCTCAAACTGGAGAACGCTAAGCTTGCCGTGTTTTGTCCCGCCGCAAGTGCGCCTGAAAACGCAATCCAGCGTTGGCTGGATGCCGCGCCAGCGGGGTTGCTGTCGTAGGTAAACCAGGCGCCAAAAAGATCGGCACTCCCGTCGGCCTTCGGCAAAATCTCAAAAACCATGCCTTGCCCGAGGGTGGCCGGATTGAACCATGTACCCGTCAGACCGCGCTGGGCCGCGACGAACCCAAGCTCGCGACTCCTGCCGATGTTCACGGCCACAGTGTCAGTCGAGCCATTGGCGTCGCCAGGAACCAGGTTCGTCGCAGAAGTCGTGTATCCCACCGCGCTGCCATCAGCTGAAAGCGCCGGCACTTGACTTGCGCCGTTGCCAGCTGCTCCGTTTAACCCTAGTGATTGAAGGACCAGTTCACCGGTGCTTACCCGCTTAACCACAATGTCGGTGGTGCCGTTGGTGTCGTTTGGGATCAGATTGGAGGCGTCGGTTTGGTAGGTCACCAGCTGGCCGTCGCCCGATAGCGAAGCATTCCGGCTATCACCATTGGCTTGATTGCCGGTGGACGACGTTGACACTCGAATCAGCTGCCGTACCTTCACGCCGTCAAGCTCAAACCAGAACACGTCTACTGCGCCGTTTGTGTCGCCGTTATCGGGCGAAATACCCGGCAGCAAGTTAGATGCAGCAGACTCAAAGACACCGTAGCGACCGTCTTGCGAAAGCTGAACGCGAGCACTGTTGCCATTGCCAGCGGCACCCGTCATCCGATTCCGACTGACCATCAGCTTAGCTTTTGAAAAAGGCAGGTCCGCGATGATCTGCGTCACATTCGGGGCCGTTAGGGATCCCGGCACATCAAGGTTTGTCGCGCACGACACAAATGCCCGCACTGAGCCGTCGCTCGACGCTACGCCTGAGGTGCTTCCGCAATTGCCGGCCTGACCGCTTGCCGATTTTGAAACGAGCTCCGTTTCGTTACTGAGCAGATTCCGCATGAACACATCGCTGGTTGCGCCGTTGGAGTCAGGCGCAAGATTGGTCGCGACTGAATCAAACAGCAGCACATCAGCGTTTTGCAGGTAGTAAGGCCTGGAAGACAGGCCGTTGGCATTTGCCCCGGCGGTTGAGCGACTGACAATTCGCGCGACGCCGTTACGCACATCAAACACCTGATTTGAACTGGCACCCACGAAAGCCACGCTTAAGCCATCTGGGGAAATCACTGACTGCGCATACGCTTCAGTGACGCCAATTGAGGTTCGTGCGACGTCGCTGACTCGGGAAAGCGCGCCCGTCGGGAGCTTTAAAAACACATCCGCATTTGGATTAACGTCACCCGCAACGAGGTTGGAAGAAGCGGATACAAACGCGCTAGCCGAACCGTCGCGCGACAGGGAAATACGCTGACTACCGGCATTTCCAAGCTGCCCCGCAACGATTCCAACAGGCGTTGGCCTCTCAACCTCACGCAAACCGGCCCCGCTACTGAGGAGAGTGGATCCAACGCCGATCAAGTCAAAAATGGTGTTCGACGCGACCAAGGAATTCTGTTCGTTTGCCGAAAAAAGATTGGCCGATGAAATCGAAAAAAGATTGCGCGAGGGCAGAACCTGACCGTTGACGCTGACGGCCGAGAAGTCACCACCTATAAACAACCGATCGTCCACCGCGGAGAGCGCATAAAACACCGGCGTGACAGCACCCGTTGGGGCGAAGCTCGGCTCCCAACTGCTGCCGTTAAAGCGCGCCAGGGATCGATCACTCGCCGCATAAATGCTCCCCTGAAACGTCGCGGTATCAAACACAACGCCCGGCAGTCCGCTTCCTAGAGGGCTCCATTGAGACCCCGTCCACGCTGCAATATTTCCAGCGTTTTGAAGGGGTCCGGCGCGCGTAAACAATCCACCAACCAGTAGCGTTGTGGCTGATGGCTTCAAAGAAAGCACCGCTGCGAACCCTTGGCCCGCAACACCGTTTGCGCCTCCATCGCCCAACGACAGCCACTGCTGTCCATTAAAGCGCGCGACCCGAAGTGCCGTGATCCCGGCTATCGAGTCAAAGAACCCCCCGGCGTAGAGGACGTTATCGAAAGAGGCTAAAGCACGTACCGTACTCGACGCACCGGTTGAAACCGACTCCCAAAGACCATTGGATGGATTCCACGCCGCAATCTTGCGCGCCGTCAAACCGGCCGCGCGATCAAAAGAGCCGCCCGCGTAGATGCGCCCCTGGTATTCAGCCAGCGCATAAACCACGCTGTCCGTGCCGTTGGAACTTGGTGTGCCCATTGCGTTCCAGCGCGTACCGTCCCATCGCGCGACGTTCCGTGCGGCGACCGAACCTGCTGAGGAAAACACGCCGCCGGCATAGATGTTGGTTCCGGAATTCAAAAGAGTGAACACCACCCCGTTTAGGCCGTTGCCACCGCTAAAGCCGAGCTGCTGAAAAGTGGAACCATTCCAACTGGCGAAGTTGGTTAGGGGCAAATCGCCCGCATCGACAAACAGGCCGCCAAAATAGACCGCATCAGCCGAGGTCGCAAAAACTGCGCGCGCTTCACTGTATTCCTCCGTCGACTCACCCATTCCAGAGGTGAGCGCCGACCAGCTGCCGTTGGCGAAAACGGCGGCCCTCTCAGCCGAAACGCCACCAGCAGTCGAGAATTTACCTGCGGCGTAGATTCTGCCGGCCACATGGTGCACCGCTGAGACGCTGAGATTAAACGAGTTTAGGAACGCAGCAGCCGTTATTCCCGTTCCCATCGTTGAGAATTGCCGCTGCGCAAGGTTGTAACGGGCCACATTGTTCGCACCGACGGCTTCGCCAATGTTGATGAATCGTCCGCCGACATACAAATCAGTGGGCGAGGCGCTTAAGCTGATCACTTGGCCAGGAAACGGGTTGTTAGGCTCGTTGCGCGTGCCTTGCGAGACGTCTCGCCAAGCAGATCCATTCCACGCCGCGATTGACGATACTGGCGTGGTTCCTGCTGTCCTGAAGTACCCCCCGACAAACACCTCGGGCCCAGCCGCCACAATGGCTCGAACGGCATCGTTATCGAGAGAGGGAGTGGCATTGGCGGCTCCTGCTCCGAAATACCCAGAGATTCCTTGCGCAAGAGCTGCCCAGACACCCGCTCTTAACCGCGCAATGTTGCGCGCGGGGACGGATCCGACTTGCTCAAAAGCCCCGCCAATGTACAGATCTGCGCCAGCGGAGGAGATCGCGTTGACCGACACTCTTCCGGCGCCTGCTACTGAACCCAGGGACTGCCAGCTGAAGCCGTCCCACCGGGCAAGTCGCACGTTGCTGTCTGGGCCGGTTTCAGAAAACTCGCCGCCAACGATCAGTGCCCCATCATGAACCGCGAGCGCATTGACTGGGCCGTTAGTGCCATTAACCCCGCCCGACACCAGTGGAATGAATGTGCTTGGCGGAACGAACAGGACGATATTGTTGGCGGCGACTTCACCGCACGCGCTAAACCGCCCGCCGATGTACAGGCGTGTTGGCGATCCCGGCACCGGGCTAAAAGTTCGGATTTCGCCATTGCAGCCAAATGCGACGGTCAATAGATTCGACGGCCCAACCACTTTTGCCCGTAGTTGCAGTGCAATTTCGCTAGGTTTCGTAACGGCTATCTGCTCAAGCGGCACACGCTTGGAGCTGCTGCCCACTGTATTGACAGCCGTAGGATTCGATGGACGCTGAACAGCGCGTTCAAGCGTTTGTGCTTGCTGCTCAGGGAACCCGCCGCTGCTAGGCGTGATCTGAATCGGGACAGATGAACTGCTGGCAAAAATGCTTATTGAGCTTGCGGCGAAAACCGCGCCTAACAACAAGCCGGACATGAGTGAACCTACACGCATAACTCCCCCTAATCGTTTGTTCCGAAATTTGAGCGGCTCCAATCCTTAAACTGTTGAGCCTTTCACATAAACTTTGCGCGCTTTCAGTGACCGAATCAAGTCAGTTGGGCGCACTCTTAAAATTTCTGATGGGATAGCGCAATACCGCTTACAAAAGCGAAATGTCCGCGACACGCAAGAAGTCAACCCGCAGCGCATTTAATAAGGCGAGGCGGTTGTGGCGTAAGCGGAGGTCGTCAGCCATAACCATCACTGACTCAAAAAACGCATCGATCGGTTCGCGCAGCTGGCTTAAACGCTGCAAAAGCGCGCTGTATTCGCGGCGCTCGGCGAGGGTTTGCACCTCGAGGTGGGCTTCGCGCCAGGCCGCATAAAGCGCCTGTTCGGGCGCGGTTGCGAGCGCGCTTGGGTCGATATCCGAGGGCGCCGGGCCGTCGAGCTTTTTCAAAATATTGCCGATGCGCTTGTTGGCGGCGGCCAGCGCAGGGGCTTGTGGGAGTGCCGCGAATGCGCGCGCGGCTTGAATGCGGGAGTCGAAATCTTTGAGCACGCGCACCTCTAGCGCGGCGACCGCATCAAACACGCGCGCATCAACGCCAGACTCAGCGTAAAAACCGCGCAGACGCTCGATTACAAACGTGGCCAGTTCTTGCGGATCGACGGTGCCCGCGTGCGCGCACTGCGCTGCGGCGCGCGTGAGCAATTCAAGCAAATCAATTTCAACGGCGCCTTCAATCAACGTGCGCGCCAGGCCCAAACCGGCACGACGCAGCGCAAACGGATCTTTGTTGCCGGTGGGCTTCATGCCCACAGCCCAGATTCCCGCTAGCGTGTCGGCGCGCTCGCAACATGCGAGCAAACGTCCGAGCGGCGACGGCGCAATGCCATCACCCGCGAAGCGCGGCAGGTAGATCTCATCAAGCGCGTTCGCCACCTGCGCCGGTTCGCCCTGCAAAAGCGCCAGACGCTTGCCGAGCGTGCCTTGCAGCTCAGGAAACTCACCCACCATGCGCGTCATCAGATCGCATTTCGAGAGCTGGGCCGCGCGCAGCGCGAGCTGCGCATCCACGCCGAACGCCGGCGCATACGCTTGCGCCAGTGCCGCTACGCGCTCGGACTTTTGCCAGATCGAACCCAGCTTGGCTTGAAACACAGTGGCTTCGAGCAGCGTTCGCAAACCGGCCAACGGCGTGCGCGCATCGGCGTCAAAGAAGAACTTGGCGTCGGCAAAACGCGGGCGAATCACCCGCTCGTAGCCTCGACGAATTTGCGCCGGGTCGAGCGATTCAATATTCGCCACGCCCACAAACTGCGCGCTTAAGCCACCTTGCTCGTCAAGCAGCGCAAAAAACCGCTGGTTTTGCTGCATGGTGAGGACCAGCGCTTCCTCAGGCACCGCCAGAAAATCGGCATCAAAGGTACACAGGATCGCTTGCGGCCACTCGACCAAATTGCTCACCTCGTCGACCAAGTCCTGATCGAGCTTGGCGCTTAAACCGGCCGTTTGGGCCGCCTGAGTGACCTGCGCCATCACGCGCGCGCGGCGTTCAACGGGATCGACCAACACGCGTGCGGCGGCGAGTGCCGCGACATAGCTTGCGGCCGACTCAATGCTGATCGGCGCGGGATGATGAAAGCGGTGCCCGGCGCTTAAACGACCCACCGGAATGCCAAAGACTTCTCCCGGTGCGATCTCAGTGCCAAGCAGCACGATGACCGAGTGAATGGGCCGCAAAAAAGCGTGGGCGGAG
>Ga0105044_10003836_pt1 | contig 20610 bp, 25 predicted proteins | sample MAT01_FD_78092 | JGI IMG/M metagenome (GOLD analysis project Ga0105044, IMG submission 78092) | Freshwater microbial communities from Lake Fryxell liftoff mats and glacier meltwater in Antarctica - MAT-01 | ecosystem: Environmental > Aquatic > Freshwater > Ice > Liftoff microbial mat | place...
CACCTGGCGGATGCCGACCCGCTGGCCGATATCGGCGAGAAGGACATCACCGCGCATGTGAACTTCAGCGCCAGCCCGCTGGCCGCGCACGACGCCGGGCTGGACGTGGCGGGCTATACCTCGCAGGCGCGCTTCCTGCTGAACTGCGGGCTGCTCGATCGGCTGCGCGGCGCCGACGCGCGCGTGCTGGCGCCGGCGCAGAAGCTGCTGGCCGAACACGAGATGGGCGAGCTCTTCAAGGTCATCGCGCTGTCGCGCGGGCTGGACTGGCAGCCGCTGGGCTTTGCCGCTGGCGACCGCCGGCACCGGCTGTGAACGTGGGGCCGACGCGATGCGCTGGCTGCTGATCTTCGTGCTCGCCTGCCTGGTCTTCAACGGCCTGCGCGGCTGGTTGCGCCGCATCGGGCTGGGCGGGCTGCCCGGCGACTTCACGCTGCGCCTGCGCGGGCGCGAGTTCTACGTGCCGCTGGGCAGCAGCATCGTGCTGACCGTGCTGCTGGCGCTGGTGGGCTGGATGCTCTGAGCGATCAGTTCTCGTTCAACTCTCGATCAGCCACTCGTGGGTGCATTGGCGGCAGCACACGCGCACCTGTTCGCCGGTGGCGTCGGCCTGCACCAGCGTGAAACGCGCGTAGGTGCCGCACGTCGGGCAGTCGGCCTGGTGGGCTACCGCCTCGGCGTGACTGAGCAAGAAGAGGTAGCGGCGCAGCGACCACAGCCCCACGGCGATGCACAACAGCATCGCCGCCACGTCGCTGGCCTGGTCGGCCGTGCCGCCCACGGTGCGCAGCGCCTCGAAGGCGGCGAAGACGCCGACCAGGCAGATGAAAGTCAGTGCCAGGTGCCCGTGGCTTCGCAGAAGCTGGCGCTCGTACCACTTGCGAAAGCCGTGGCGGCGGATGCCTTCGGAGAGCGTCACGATCGTTTGCCTGTGTTGCGCACCGATGTTGGCACGCGGCTCAGGGCGCGTCGAGGCGTTCGGCCAGTGTCGCCGCGCGCGCCGCGTGCAGCGCCTGGCCGATCTGCGGCCCGCTGCGGCCAGCCGCCAGCGCCGCGGCGGCGAGCGCCTGCGCGTCCACCTGCTGCACCAGCCGCAGCGCGCGCTCGAGCCGCTCACGCTGCGGATAGGGCCGCTCCTGCAGACCGGCGCGGCCGCGCGCGTCGCACTCGCAGGCCAGCAGCGCCTGCGCAAAACGCTCGGGGCGGCGCAGCGCGTCGCAGCGCTCGAGCAGGCGCAGCACCGCGGCGCCGGTCAGCTTGCCGCTGGCGTGCATATTGCCGTGTTCGCGCGCCACCACCAGGGCCAACTCCAGGCAGTCGGCGCTGACGCGCAGGCGTTGCGCCAGCTTACGCACCAGACGCTCGCTGCGCGCCTCATGGCCGAGGTGGCGCGGCCACTGATCGCGCGGCGTGCTGCCCTTGCCCAGGTCATGCCCCAGGCAGGCAAAGCGCACTGGCAGTGACGCACCAACCCGCGCGCACTCGTCGAGCACCATCATCAGGTGCACGCCGGTGTCGATCTCCGGGTGGTGTTCCGCCGGCTGCGGAACACCCCACAGCCGCTCGACCTCGGGCAGCAGCCGCGCCAGCGCGCCGCACGCGCGCAGCACCTCGAACATGCGGCTCGGGCGCGCTTCCATCAGCCCGCGCGAGAGCTCCTGCCAGACGCGCTCTGGCACCAGCGCATCCACCTCGCCGGCTTCGACCAACCCGCGCAGCAGCGCCTGCGTCTCGTCGGCGACGCGGAAGTGCGGCCAGCGCGCGGCAAAGCGCGCCAGGCGCAGCAGCCGCACCGGGTCTTCGGCGAAGGCCGGCGACACATGGCGCAGCAGGCCGTGCTGCAGATCCTGCTGGCCGCCGAAGGGGTCGATCAGCGTGCCGTCTTCATCGCGCGCCATCGCGTTGATGGTCAGGTCGCGCCGCGCCAGGTCTTCTTGCAGCGTCACGCCGGGCGCGGCGTGGAAGCTGAAGCCGTGGTAGCCCGGGGCGGTCTTGCGCTCGGTGCGCGCGAGCGCGTACTCCTCAGCGGTCTGCGGGTGCAGAAAGACCGGGAAGTCGCGCCCCACCGGCTTGTATCCGGCGTCGACCATCTGTTGCGGCGTGGCGCCGACCACCACCCAATCACGGTCGTTGCCGGGCTGCCCGAGCAGCGCGTCGCGCACCGCGCCGCCGACGACGTAGGCCTTCATGCGGCGGCGCGTGGCCCGGCGCTCAGCGCCGGGTGCGGTAGGGCTCTTCGAAGTCGAGGAAGTCCTGCTCGGCCAGCGCGTCGAGGGTCCAGGCCTTGACGCCGGGCGCGGCCACCACACGGGCGATGTAATCGGTGGCCTCGGCGGGCACCGGCAGCGCGTAGGTGCGCAGCCGCATGCACACCGGGGCGTAGAAGGCATCGGCTGCGCTGAAGGCGCCGAACAGGAAGGGGCCGCCACTCGAGGCCCGGGCCTCGGCCCACATCGCCACGATGCGCGCCACGTCGCTGCGCACCGCGGCGTGGTCGCGCCAGACCAGCGCGCCGATCTCGGGCAGATGGGCCTCGATGTTCATCGGGCAGCGACTGCGCAGCGCGCTGAAGCCCGAATGCATCTCGGCGCACACCGAGCGCGCGCGGGCCCGCATCTGCGCCTCGGTGGGCCAGACGCCGGCCGCGGGAAAGCGCTCGGCCAGTGCCTCGGCGATGGCCAGCGTGTCCCAGACCGCGAAGCCGTCGTCCAGCAGCACCGGCACGCGACCGGCCGGACTGACCCTCGCCACCGCCTGGCGAAAATCCGAGCCCGCGCTGAAGTCGAAGCGCAGCCTGATCTCCTCGAAGGGCAGGCCGAGCTGGCGCATCAGCACCCACGGCCGCATCGACCACGACGAGTAGTTCTTGTTGCCGATCACCAGTTGCAGTGCCATCGCGGCGGTTCCGAGTCTGCTCACCCGTCCCGGGCCGGACGATTAGCCCGGGGACGAAGCGGTCGATGCTAAGCCGAATGCAGGCTCAGACAGAACGACTGCTGCCCGCATCGGGCGACTGGCGGAACCCCCGGGCGAGGAGCCACAGCCCGAGCACCAGCTGCACCAGACCGACCGGTGCGAGCATCAGGAAGACGATCTCGCGGCCGAACAGCGGCATCGCCACTGCGGCCATCTGCAGCAGCGCGGCGGCGATGCCGAAGGCAGCCAGCACCCGCGGCACCAGCGCCGAACGGTACAGAGCGAGATGAAACACCAGCAGCATCAGGCCGCCGACGATCAGGTTGATGTAGTGCGCCGCGTTGCGTGCCGAGGCCACCAACAGCCGCTGCCCCTGGATCGACTCACGCTCGGCCGCTGCCACCAGCACCGAGGCCGCGATCTGCGCCGAATGGGCCGCGGCGTTGACCAAAAAGCCGGGTTCGCCGGACAGGGGCGCCGTGAGCACGAGGTTCACGAGCACGCCGCCGGCAATCTGCGCCAGGGTCAGCACCCCAACCAGACGACCGGCTCGGTCCAAATCATGCACAGCAGGCTCCAGGCGGTGATCTCGGCGCGGCAGCGTACACGACGGCGGGCTCGAGATCACTCGCCAGCGCACTTGCTGGCCGACGCGCGCCTGCGACCCGAACCGATGGTTGCAGGCCGGGGCGCCTAAGCGGCGCTTGAGGCAGGCGAATCCGGGGCCACCGTGCCCAGCAGCGGCTGGCCGCTGAACCAGTCATCAAGCGCGTGTTCGTTGCCCAGCGCCGCCAGCACGGCGGCCGACAGTTCATGGCTCGACGCTCGCAACTGATTGCGTTGGTAGCCGGCGTGGGTGCCGGCAATCAGGGCCTCGCTGTGCAACAACCGCGTGAGGTTCTGCGGGATGGTCTGCGCCCGCGTGGCGCAGGCCTGCTCGGACAGTGAATGCCCCTTGCGGCAGACTGCCGGCCGGATCGCATACACCGAGCACAGGTTGTCCTTGAGCAGCGCGCAGGGCTCGGGCACATGGCGAGTACCGGCCACGGCGCGCAACCGGGCAATGTGCTGAAGGCGCGCCGTGAGCTCGCGCTGCACCCCCGCTTCCAGGCCGCGCAGGTGGTGCGCCAGGCGCAGCGCTTCGGCCTCGTTGACTTCCACCCGGCGGCTGCAGCACCAGGCGCAGCCGGCCTTGCACGCGATGGCCGGCTGCGCGGCGTCCACCTGTTGGGCGACACGGTCCAGGTTCTCGTGCAGCACATCGATGAAGAGCACGGCGCGCCAGGCCGTGTCGGCCTGGGCGATGGTCTCGGTGGCGCGCTGCGCCACGCGTTCGACCGACTCGCGAACCCGGGCGGCTTCTTCGTCGGTCAGCACAGCGGGTTGACCGGGTGCTGCCGGGCGCGCTGGAGGGGCTGGTAAGGGATCAAGCCGCGCCGCGCCCCTGCTTGAACTGGTGCGTCGCGCCCTCCACCTGCGCCAGCACCTGCGCCAGCCACGGCAGCGCCGGCTTCAGCGTGGCCTGCAGCGTATGCGGCGGGTTGGCGACGAAGACGCTGCTGCCCAGCATGCCGAAGCCCCGGGCGTCGGCGCGCGCCAGCGTCAGCCCGGCCAGCAGCCAGCCGCGCTTGGCCTGCGCATCGGCCACCGCCTGCAGCCGCTGCGGCAGCTTGACCGCTTCGAGCAGCTGCAACTGGGGCATCCAGATGACCACCGTGCCGTCGGCAAAACGTTCCAGCGCCTCACGCAGGGCGGCCACCACGCGGCCGTAATCGGTCTTGATCTCGTAGCTGGGGTCGATCAGCAGCACACCGCGGCGCGTCGGCGGCGGCAGCGTGGACCTCAGCGCCTCGAAGCCGTCGCTCATCTTGGTCTCCACGCCGGGCGTGTCGTCCACGTACGAGGCCAGGATGCGGTAGTCGGTGGGGTGCAGTTCGTACAGCCGCAGTTGATCTTGCGCGCGCCTCAGCGTCTGCGCCAGCGCCGGAGAGCCGGGCACCTGGACGAGCTGGCCGTCGGTGTTGAAGGCGCGCACCAGCGCCATGTAGTCGGCCACCGCAGGCGGCAAGTCGGCGCGCGCCCACAGGCGCCCGACGCCGTCTTCCCACTCAGCGCGGCTGCGCGCGTAGTCGCTGCGCAGCGAATAACCGCCCGCGCCAGCGTGCGTGTCTACCAGCCGCCAGCCCTTGTCCTTCAGGTTCATGTGACGCAGCACGGCGACCAGGACGACATGCTTGAGCACATCGGCATGGTTGCCGGCGTGGAAGGCGTGGCGGTAGGCAAGCATGGCCGGCATCTTCCCACGCGTGCCGTGGCGGGCGACGCGAAGCGCGGTACCGTCGCTGCGTCGGGTTGGCCTCGCTCCCCATGCCCGATCTTTTCAGCCCGCTTCGAGTCGGCGAAATTTATCTCGCCACCCGCATGTTCATGGCGCCGGTCTGATCGTCAGCGAGGCCACAGCGCCGAGCAGGTGCCGGGCTGGCAGCGCGCATCACCCGCGCCGTGCACGCGCGCGGCGGGCGCATTTCCGATCGCGCCGCCTTCTACAGCGGCGGCGCCCAGGGCTGCACCGACGACCCGGCGCTCGCCGACGCGCCGCGCTGACTTCCTGGTCAAGCTGCAGCGTTCAGCTGCGGGCGCGGGCGCGGAACAGTTCCCGCAGGCCCACCTCGCGCGGGCCGGGCAGCAGCTCCACCGCCTCGCCGGCCTCGACCGTGCCCGGCTCGATCACCGCCAGGTAGGCGCCGCTGAAGCCCGACTGCACCATCATCTTCGAGGCCTGCGCGAAGCCCATCGCCGCGTTGAACTTGAAGCAGGGCATGCGCGGCTCGCTGACGGCCAGCACGCAGCGCGGCAGGCGCAGCCGGTCGCCGATGTACAGCGCGGCCTCGTCCAGACCGTCGATGGTGAGGTTCTCGCCCATCGCGCCGGGTTCCTGCGCGTCGTCCCACAGCGCCACGCGCGCTTGCGCGCGCACCGTCTGCCAGAACGGGTAGTGCTGCGCGCCGTAGGCGTAGACCGCCTTCGTCAGGCCGCCGTGCACGCTCAGGTCGGCCTGCTCGTCGCCGTCCAGGCCCATCGGTCCGACCGCCACCGGGCCGCTGACCGCCCGCTTGCCGATCGCGCTGATCACGCTGCGCCCGCCGACGTCGATGCGCCGCGCCCGCGCCACATTCACGCTGAGCAGCTTCACGGCCCGCGGGGCCTTGATGGGGGGTCTGAGGCAAGCATCACGCCATTCCGATTTTGCATGAAGGCCCCTCGAGCCCGATGGTTACAACGCGATTACAGGTGGACGACAATCGCTACCCCATCCTCGGCGAATCGCTGCGGTCGGGCCTGTTTCTCCCTAGCCATGATCGAAGCCCCCATGAATCGTCCTGTCCTGGAAGGCCTGCGCCTGAACGTCCCCGCTTACGTTCAACATCACCGGCTGGTGGCCTGGGTGGCCGAGATCGCCTCACTGACCGAAGCCGCCGACGTCTGTTGGTGCGACGGCTCGGCCGCCGAGTACCAGCGCCTGTGCGATCAGCTGGTGGCGGCCGGCACGATGATGAAGCTCAACCCCGAGCTGCGTCCGAACAGTTTCCTCGCGCGCAGCGACCCGGGCGATGTGGCGCGTGTCGAAGACCGCACCTTCATCTGCAGTGAACGGCGCGAAGACGCCGGCCCGACCAACCATTGGGTGGCGCCGGACGAGATGCGCGCCACGCTGCAGACCGGGCCCGACGCGCTGTTCCGCGGCAGCATGCGCGGGCGCACTCTGTACGTGGTGCCGTTCTCGATGGGGCCGCTGGGCTCGCACATCTCGCACATCGGCGTCGAGCTGACCGACAGCCCCTATGTCGTCGTCAGCATGCGCGTGATGACGCGCATGGGCCGCGCGGTGTACGACGTGCTGGGCAGCGACGGCACGTTCGTGCCCTGCGTGCACACCGTCGGCGCACCGCTGCAGCCCGGCAGCAAGGACGTGGCCTGGCCGTGCAACCCCACCAAGTACATCGTGCACTACCCGGCCACGCACGAGATCTGGAGCTACGGCTCAGGCTACGGCGGCAACGCGCTGCTGGGCAAGAAGTGCTTCGCGCTGCGCATCGCCAGCGTCATGGGGCGCGACCAGGGCTGGTTCGCCGAGCACATGCTGATCCTCGGCGTCAAGTCGCCGCAGGGCAAGAAGTACCACGTGGCGGCGGCCTTCCCCAGCGCTTGCGGCAAGACCAACTTCGCGATGCTGGTGCCGCCGGCCGGTTTCGCCGGCTGGGCCGTGACCACCGTCGGTGACGACATCGCCTGGATCAAGCCGGGCGCCGACGGCCGGCTGTATGCCATCAACCCCGAAGCCGGCTACTTCGGCGTCGCCCCGGGCACCAACGTCAAGACCAACCCCAACTGCATGGTCTCGCTGAAGCACGACGTGGTCTTCACCAACGTCGCGCTGACCGACGACGGCGACGTCTGGTGGGAAGGCATGAGCGAGACCCCGCCGGCGCACCTGATCGACTGGCAGGGCAAGGACTGGACGCCCGAGACCGCCAAGGCCACCGGGGCCAAGGCCGCGCACCCGAACGCCCGCTTCACCATCGCCGCCACCAACAACCCGGTGCTCGATGCCGAATGGGACAGCCCCGCCGGCGTGGCCATCGACGCATTCCTCTTCGGCGGCCGCCGCTCGACCACCGTGCCGCTGGCCACCGAGGCGCTGGACTGGGCCGAAGGCGTCTACATGGCCGCCACGATGGGCAGCGAGACCACCGCCGCGCAAGCCGGCGCCACCGGCATCGTGCGCCGCGACCCCTTCGCGATGCTGCCCTTCTGCGGCTACAACATGGCGAGCTACTTCGCGCACTGGCTCGACACCGGCGCCGAGCTGCAGGCCGCAGGCGCCAAGCTGCCCAAGATCTTCTGCGTCAACTGGTTCCGCAAGGGCGCGGACGGCAAGTTCGTCTGGCCGGGCTACGGCGAGAACATGCGCGTGCTCGAGTGGATGATCGGCCGCGTCGAGGGCAGCGCCGGCGGTGAGGTCACTGCCGTCGGCACCAGCCCGCGCTACGACGACCTGCGCTGGGACGGCCTGGCCTTCACGCGCGAGCAGTTCATCAGCGTGACGCAGATCGACCGCACCGACTGGCGCGCCGAGCTGGCGCTGCATGCCGAGTTGTTCAGGCAGCTCGAGCAGGGCCTGCCGTCTGCGTTGCCGGCGACGATGGCGCGCATCGACCAGCGGCTGGGCCTCTGAGGCCCCGCGTCAGAGCCCGGCCTGCACGCGGCGCGCGGCTTCTGGCAAATCGGCAGCGCCCCGGGATGTGAGCGCTTGCTCACTCCCATGTTCTTAGTATGAAACTGCAGCTTCTGTCGGATTTGCACCTCGAAAGCGAGGTCTTCGAGCCGCGGCCCGCACCCGGCGCCGAGTTGTTGGTGCTGGGTGGCGACATCGACACCACCTGGGACGGTCTGGCGCGTTTTGCCGGCTGGCCGGTGCCGGTGTTGGTGGTGGCTGGCAACCACGAGTTCGACGGGCGCGACCTCGGCACCGCCTGGCGCGCCCTGCGCAGGCGATGCACGTCGCATGGTCTGACGCTGCTGGAGCGTGAACGGCTGGTGCTCACCGGTGCGGATGGCCGCCGAGTGCGCTTCGCCGCCACCATCCGCTGGTGCGACTTCGACCTCTTCGGCGACGACATGCGGCCACGGGCGATGCGCGCGGCGGCCTACTTCCAGCGTCTGATGCAGGCCACCCGCGACGGGGTGCCGTTCGACCCCGCGGGCGTGCGCGACGAAGCCCTGGCCTGCCGCCGCTGGCTGGCCGAAGAGCTGTGCCAGCCCGCCGCAGGCCGCTGGGATGCCACGGTCGCAATCACGCACTTCGCGCCCAGCCTGCGCAGCGCCGATCCGCGCTTCGGCCGCCAGCCCACCACCGCCAGCTTCTGCAATGCCGACGACGACCTGCTGGCGCATGCCGACCTCTGGCTGCACGGCCATGTGCACTGCCGCCACGACTACCGCGTCGAGCGCCCTGGGCGGCTGCCCACACGCGTCGTGTGCCAGGCGCGTGGGCTCGATCGCAAGGGCGAGGCCGTCGGCTACGATCCCTTGGCCGTGCTCGAGGTCTGATCCAGCGCAGACCCACGGCCGGGGCCGCGCGACAGACTCGGCCACCCGCCAACATGATCCAGGAGACCCGATGAAGATCCTCGTTGCCGCCGACGGCAGTACCTTCACCAAGCGCATGCTGGCCTACCTGGCCGCGCACGACGAGTGGCTGGGCAGCCACCACGACTACACCGTGCTGTCGGTGGTGGCGGCAGTTCCGCCGCGTGCGGCGGCGGTGCTCGACCGTGAGGTGCTGCTCGCCTACTACCGCGACGAGGCCGAGAAGGTGTTCAAGCCGATCCGCACCTTCTTTGGCAAGCAACAGCTGAAGACCGAGTTCGTCGGCAAGAGCGGCGCTGCCGCCGACACCATCGCCGCCTTCGCCGAAAAGGGTCGTTTCGACCTGCTGGTGATGGGCTCGCATGGGCAGGGTGCACTGGGCAACCTGGTGCTGGGCTCGGTGGCGACCAAGGTGCTGGCCAAGTGCAGCACACCGGTGCTGCTGGTGCGCTGACCCGCCGCGCCAGGTTCAGGCCCGGGGCGGCGCCAGCCCCTTGATGCAGATGCCCACCACCCAGTCGGCGATCTGCCGCTCGTCATGGCGGCCCGCAGCCTTGAGGAAGCCCGCCACCGGGTCGCAGGCGCACGCGAACAGCGTGAACAGCACCACCTCGGGTGGCAGCGCCGGGTCGATCGAGCCCTCGGCCTGCGCCTGCACGATCCAGGCGCCCAGTGACTCGCTCACACCCAGCAGCCCGTCGGTGTAAGCGCGGCTGGCCAGCAGCTCGGCGCGCAGCGACGAGTTCTGCGACGGCAGGGTCGGCATCTCGCCGGCCAGTTGCACCTCGACAGCCCAGCGCGTGACCGCGGTGAGCTTGTCGATGGCCGAACGCTGAGGGGGCTGCGCGGCAATGGTGTCCTGCGTGCGCCCGAGCACCCGCACCATCGCCGCTGCGGCGAGCGCCTCCTTCGAAGCGAAATGCCGGTACAGGCTGGCCTTGGCGATGCCCACTTCGGCGGCCACCTCGTCGACCGTCATCAGGTCGAAGCCCTTCTCCGCCAACAGCCGGTTGACGGCCGCGACGATGGCGTCCTCGCGAACCTGTTGCACCTTTTCGCGAAACGACACCCGGGCCATCGCCGGATTCTAGGTGCCGCTATGGGCGCGGCCCCGCGCGCCGGCCGATGAGCCGGCTCAGCCAGCCGCGTGTCGGCGCGCCCACCTGCGCCTTGGGCTCGTCGTCGAACTCCGACTGGTCGAGCGACATCTCCAGCCCGAAGGCGGTGCCCATGTCGGCCGCATCGTCTTGCTTGACGGCCGGTCGTGAACGCAGGAAGCGGAAGAGCCGCATCGGGTCTGTGGCGGGCGTCATGGTCGGGCCTCGGCTGGGTGGGTGCCTGAAGTGTCGACGGGTGTTGCAAGGTGCAACCAGTTGAAAAGGCACCCCGGCGTGCGCCAGTTCACGCCGGCCCCGAGTGCCAGGGCCGCCAACCCTGGCCGTAGAATCCGCCCCCCCATGCAGTCCGCGAAGCCCACGTCGGCGACGGCCGCCGCAGCCGCCGAGGTCGCGGTGGCGATCGATTTCGGCACCTCCAACTCAGCCGTCGCGCTGCCGCTGCCCGGCGGCGAGGTGCGTCTGGTGGCGCTGGAAGACGGCCAGCCGACGATGCCCACCGCAGTCTTCTACCTGGCCGAAGGGCCGGCGCTGGCCGAGCCCGAGCGCCTGTTCGGGCGTGCCGCGCTGGCGGCCTACATCGACGGCGTCGACGGGCGGCTGATGCGCTCGATGAAGAGCATCCTGGGCAGCCAGATGCTGGAGCAGCGTACCGACATCGGCGGCGGCAGGGCCTTGCGCTACGCCGAGGTGGTCAGTGGCTACATGCGCCAGCTGAAGCGGCTGGCCGAAGCCAGCGCAGGGCACGCCCTGCCACGCGTGGTGCTCGGGCGGCCGGTTTTCTTCGTCGACGACGACCCGGTGCGCGACGCGCAGGCGCAGGCGGCGCTGCAGGCCGCCGCGCACGCCGTGGGCTTCAAGGACGTCGCCTTCCAGTACGAGCCGATCGCCGCGGCGCTGGACCACGAGCGCACGCTGACGCAGGAAGAGCTGGTGCTGGTGGCCGACATCGGCGGCGGCACCTCGGACTTCTCGCTCGTGCGCGTGGGCCCGGCGCGCCGCCAGCGGGTGGACCGCCGCGCCGACATCCTGGCCAACCACGGCGTGCACATCGCGGGCACCGACTTCGACCGCCGCATCCTGCTGGCGGCGATCCTGCCCCTGTTCGGCTTCGGCGCCCGCGGCCCGTTGCGCGACGACGGCACGGCGCGCGAAGTGCCCAGCAGCATCTACTTCGATCTGGCCACCTGGCACCTGATCAATACCGCCTACACGCCGTCACGCCTGGCCGAGATGCGCTCGATGCGCGGCTGGTACGCCGACGCGGCCGTGCACCGCCGGCTGATGGCGGTGCTCGAGCAGCGGCTGGGGCATGCGCTGGCCGCGGCGGCCGAAGCGGCCAAGATCGAGGTGGCCGGCGGCAGCGCCGCGCGCATCGATCTTGGCTTGGTCGAATCCGGCCTGCGCGCCGCGCTCGACCTGGCCACCGCCGCCGCGACGCTGGACGAGGACATCGAACGCATCGTGGCCGCCGCGCAGCAGGCGGCCAGGCAGGCCGGCGTGGCGCCGCAGGCGGTCGATGCGCTGTACTTCACCGGCGGCTCGACAGGGCTCACCCCGCTGGTGCAGCGCATCGCCGCGGCCTTCCCTGCCGCCCGGTCAGTGCGCGGCGAGCGCTTCTCCAGCGTGGCGCGCGGCCTGGGCCTGCACGCCGCGCGCGCTTTCGGCGGGCGGGTCCCGCGTCAGGTCCCGCGATAGCGCTTGGCCTCGGCGGTCGGGCGCCGGCCGCTGCTCTTGAACTGGGCGATCGCCGCCTTCAGGTCGGTTGCTTCTTCGCAGCCGCCGCCGCATACGCGCTCGAGCGTCGCCAGGCGCTGTTCGGCGCGCGGCAGATCACCCTTCATCAGCGCCAGCTCACCCGAGTATTCCAGCGCGCCCTTGTGCCGCGGATCCAGACGCAGCGCCTCGTCGTAGTGGCGCTGCGCGCCGTCGAGGTCGGGCGTGGCCTGCTTGCGCAGCGCAAAGCCCATCAGGCTGTTCCAGTCCGGGTTGCCGGCGGCATTGACCGTCTTGAGCAGGTCGAGTGCGGCCGGCCAGCGTTGGGCGGCAATCTGCTGGCGTGCCGGCCCGAGCGGGTCGCTGGCGGCGCGCGGTGCCGGCGGCGGGTCGTCGGCGGCGCGTGCGGGCAAGGCCGCCGCGGCGCAGGCGACGGTCAGCAGCAGCAGAGAGAGACGTTTGCGGTGCATGGAGTTCTCCAGGTCATTGGGACAAGGGCGACGCGCGTGCGGTCAGCGGTTGCGAACAGGGCGTCGAGTGCCGCGTGCCGCTGCCCGCGCAGGAACGGCGACCGGGCGCGTCACATCGGCGATCAGCAGCACGCTGCGCACCAGGTCCTCGACGGCTTCGGACAAGTCGGCCGGCGGCTCCAGCGTCTCGATGAGTTCCAGCAGCGCGTCGGCATCTTCCAGATCCTCGGGGTCGAAGTGGCGGTACAGCAGCGCCAGCGGTTCAACCAGCGCCGGGTCCTCATGGTTCATCACTTCCGGAAATTGATCCATCGCCGCGGCGAACCCCGCCACCCAGGGCAGTACGACCTGCGCGACGCTGGTGCTGTCTTCGTCGGGCTCGAAAACCCACGGGTCGAACCACTGACGGCCGGCAATGGCGCGCTCGAGTTCGGCGTGCCGGCGCTGCAGCTGCTGGTGCAACGCGGCTAGCGGCAGCCCGGGCGGCGGCTGGCGGCCTTCGACATCGAGCACCCAACGCAACCAATCGGCGGCAGGCACCGGCCTGGGCTGCAGCAGCACGCCGCACAAATAGCCGTCCAGCGCCATCGGGTCGGGTGGCTCCAGCGGCGCTGGCAACGCGTCCAGCAGCGACACGAGCACGGCAAGGTCGGCCGGGGCAGCGGTTTGGGCCCCAGTGTGAGCAACAGGGCGATGTGCGGGCATGCGCAGATTGTGGCGCGCCCGAACGATCGGCGTTTGCCATGTCACCTGATGGTGACCATACTTTAGTCACCCATCAGTGACGAAGAGCGCAAGACGGATCGACGCAGTTTGGTGCGCCTCGTCGGCGGTGCTTCCCGTGGATGATCAGCGAAGGCAACGCCCGCGCCACCCAGGTCAACGCCGGCCGCGCCTACGCGCGTGTGCAACTCGCGGCCACCGCGCAGGGCGTGGTGATGCAGCCGCTGCAGCAGGCACTGCAGGAGTACCCCGAGCAGCGTGGCCCCTACGCCGACATCCACGCGCTGCTGGGCGCGGCACGGCCGGCGCAGACGGTCCAGATGTGGGCCCGCGTAGGCTTTGCCCAGCCGGTGGGGCCGGCACCGCGCCGGGGGCTGGACGCCCACCTCGTCCGTGGCTGAGGCACCGCGCGCGGCGTTGCCCGACGCCGTCGCACCGCGCGCGCGCGACCGCGCGTCCACCGGAGACCGCATCCTGGCCGCGGTGGGCGCGGTGCTGGCGCGAGAGGGCTTCGCCGGCCTGGGTGTGAACGCCGTGGCACGCGAAGCCGGCGTGGGCAAGGTGCTCATCTACCGCCACTTCGGCGGTCTGCCCGAACTGCTGCGCGCCTGGGGCCAGAGCGGCCGCTTCTGGCCCCGGCTGCAGGACTTGCTGGGCGATGAGCCGGCCGCGCTGCTGGCCTTGCCGGCGGCCGAGCGCTACGCCCGCTTCTTCGATCACTTCATCGACGAGTTGCGCCGGCGCCCGTTGACGCTGGAGATCCTGGCCGCCGAGATGCAGCAGCCCAACCCGCTGACCGACATCCTGGACGCCGAGCGCGAAGCCTGGGGCGCCGACGCCTCGCGCGTGCTGGGCGGCAGCGACTTTGCCCAGGCGCCTTGTCCGAACGCCGTCACGCTGCTGCTGGTGATGGGGGTGCAGGTGCTGCTGGTGCGCACGCGCCACACGCCGGTGTTCAGCGGCATCGACCTGCACAGCGAAGCCGGCTGGGCGCAGATCAAGGCGTCGATTGCCGAGATGGCGCGGCGGCTGCTGCCGCCGCCGCCCGCGGGCAGCGATGCGGGTCAGTAAGTCGAGCGCCCGCCGGTGATGTCGAACACCGCGCCAGTGGAAAACGAGCAGTCCTCGCTCGACAGCCAGGCCACCATCGCGGCCAGTTCCTGCACCTCGAGGAAGCGGCCCATCGGGATCTTGCCCAGCATGTAGTCGATGTGCTGCTGCGACATGGTGTCGAACATCGCCGTCTTCGCCGCCGCCGGTGTGATGGCGTTGACCAGGATGCCCTTGGTCGCCAGTTCCTTTCCCAGCGACTTGGTCAGCGCGATCAGCCCGGCCTTGCTCGCGCTGTAATGGCTGGCGTTGGGGTTGCCTTCCTTGCCGGCCACCGAGGCGATGTTGACGATGCGCCCCCAGCCGGCCTTCAGCATCGCCGGCACCACATGGCGGCAGGTCAGGTAGGGCGCGATCAGGTTGACCTCGACCACCCGGCGCCAGACGGCCGGGTCGAGCTCCCAGGTGGTGCCATTGCCGCCGGTGATGCCGGCGTTGTTGACCAGGATGTCGATGCGGCCCTCGTCGGCCAGCGCCTGCGCGGTGGCGGCGGCCACCGCCACGTCGTCGGTCAGCTCGACCACCTGCCCGCGCGCCGGCCCCAGCGCAGCCAGACCAGCGCAGGCCTCGTCGAGCCTGGCGCGGTCGATATCCCACAGCACCACGCGCGCGCCACCCGCCAGCAGCCGCTCGGCGATGGCCAGGCCGATGCCCTGGGCACCGCCGGTGATGACGGCCACGCGACCCTTCAAGTCGATCTGGTTCATGCAAGTCCTCGCAGGGCGTCAGGGTGGCCGATCACCGGGTCGCGGCAATCGGCGATGTACTGCTCGATGATGGCGTCGAAACTGTCGTCGGCGCGCAGGCCCAATGCCAGCGCACGTTTGGCCAGCATGCCGCCCGGCCAGTTGGCCACGATGCCGGCGATGCGCTCGTCGCGCTCGGCTTTCACCCTCGCCCGCACGGCCGGCCCGGCCACCCGCGCCAGCGCGTCGAGCATCTGCTGCACCGAGACGTTCAGCCCCGGCAGGTTCAGCGCGCTGCGGCCGACGAAGGCTTCGCGGCTGGCCTCATAAACGGTGATCAGACCGTCCACGATGCGCTGCGGCGAGCTCACCGGGTGCGTCACCTCCAGGCCCACCGGCAGGATCGACTCCGTACCGGCCAGCGGCTCGCGGATGATGCCGCTGAAGAAAGAGCTGGCCGCCCCGTTGGGCCGCCCCGGGCGCACCGTGACGGTGGGCAGCCGCGCCGCGCGGCCGTCGATGAAGCCCTTGCGCGTGTAGTCGGCGACGAGCTGCTCGCAGATCAGCTTCTGCGTGCCGTAGCTGGTCTGCGGCGTGGGCAGCGTGTCGTCGGCCACCAGCGGCGGGAAGGCGTACGCCGGGTCGGGCCCGAAGACTGCGATCGAGCTCGAGAAGACCAGCCGCGTGGGCTCGGCGCCGAGTTTTTGCACGCGGTGGCGCAGGGCATCGAGCAGCGCGCGTGTGCTGTCCAGGTTGGAGCGCAGGCCCAGATCGAAGTCGAGTTCGCACTCGCCCGACACCGCCGACGCGAGGTGGAACACGCCGTCGAAGGGCTCGTCGCGCAGCGCGTCGCAGGCGGCTAGCAGCGGGCTCACACGCGATTCGACGCGCGGGTCGGCCGCCAGCCAGGCCGGCGGCGCGGCCTGGTCGGTGAGCACGATGCGTTTGATCGGCGCACCGCCCAGATGCCCGCGTGCCAGCAGGCCGCGCGCGAGCCGCGCGCCAACGAATCCGGCGCCGCCGGTGATGAGAATCTTCAAGGCTTGAGTCTCCTGTTTTGAGGTGTCGGGGGGGCCGCTCAGGCGCGGTCGCCGAAGACATGATGCAGTTCATCGACCTGCGCCGGGCTCAGCGGCGCGGGCCGCTGCGGGCTCATCAGCCATAGACGTGCTGTTTCTTCGAGTTCTTCGAGCAACGCCATCGCCGCGTCGGGGCTGCGCTGCCAGACCACCGGGCCCAGCCGTTCGCACAGCACGCCGCGCAGGCGCTCGCCACGCTGCGCGGCGTCGGCCATCAGCGCGGCCACCTCATCGGCCACGGCCGGGTCGCCCGGGCGCCGGTAGGTCACCAGCGGCACGCGGCCGACCTTCATCACGAAGTACGGCGTGATCGGCGGCAGCACCTCGTCGGGCCGCCACACGCCCGCCAGCGTCAGCGCCACCAGATGCGTCGAGTGCGTGTGCAGCACGCAGTGCGCGGCGGGGTCGCCGGCGTAGATGCGCCGGTGCAGCGCGAGCGTCTTGCTCGCCGGCTCGCCGCCTTGCTGGCGGCCTTCGGCGTCAACCCAGGCCAGCGCATCGGGCTGCAGAAAACCCAGGCAGGCGTCGGTGGGCGTGATCAGGAATCCAGCGCCGTCGGGCAGCCGCACGCTGATGTTGCCGGCCGTGCTGTGGGCCAGCCCGCGCTCGAACAGCGAGCGGCCGACGCGGCAGACCGACTCGCGCAGTGAGGCGGATCGCAAGGACGCGGTCATGCGGGCAACGCACTCATCGCCAAGGCATCGCTGAAAAACGCCGGCCCGCCGAAGTTGCCCGACTTCAGCGCCAGCCACAGCGCGCGGCCTTCGGCCTGCGTCCACGGCACGCCCGGGCAGATTGCCGCGCCGATGCGCAGCCGCTGCACCTCCAGCGCCTGCACTACTGCGCCCGAGGTCTCGCCGCCGGCGACCACCAGGCGCTGCACGCCGGCATCGACCAGGCCACGAGCGATAGCGGCCATCGCCTGCTCCACCTGCTCGCCGGCGGCGCCTGCGCCCAGCTCGGCCTGCACCGCCTTCAGCTCGGCCGGGGCCAGCGTCGAATGGATCAGCACCGGGCTGCTGCCCAGCCGCGAGCGGGCCCAGGCCAGCGCCTGCTCGACTACTGGCGCGCCCGCGGCCAGCGCACGTGCATCCAGCGTCAGCGCCGCGTGCCCGGCCTCGCGCCAGTGCGCGACCTGCGCTGCGGTGGCGCTGGAGCACGAGCCGGCCAGCACTGCCGCGCTGCCGCCGGCCTGCTGCAAGCGCGCGGCGTCGGGCTTCAGCGTGGCCCAGCCGAGTTCGGCGTAACGCGCAGGCAGCCCCAGTGCCAGGCCCGAGCCGGCTACCCACAGCGGCATCTCGGCACCGACGGCGGCCAGCAGGCGCAGGTCTTCGTCGTCCACCGCGTCGGCGATGGCCAACGAGACGCCCTGCGCGCGCAGCGCCGCGATGCGCGCGCGCAGCAGGTCGACATCGAGTGCGACGGACTCGCGCCGCAGCAGCCCGACACGCCCGCGGCATTGCGCCTGCAGCACGCGCACCAGGTTGGCGTCGTTCATCGGCGTCAGCGGATGGTGCTGCATGCCCGATTCGCTGAGCAACTGGTCGCCGACGAACAGATGCCCGCAGTACACCGTGCGGCCGTTCTCCGGGAACGCCGGACAGACGAGCGCGAAGTCCGCGCCCAGCGCTGCCAACAGCGCCTCGGCCACGGGGCCGATGTTGCCGGCGGGCGTGCTGTCGAAGGTCGAGCAGACCTTGAAGTAGATCTGCCGCACACCGGCTGCCTGCAGCCAGCGCAGCGCGGCCAGAGACTGCGCCACCGCGTCGGCCGCCGCGATGGTGCGCGACTTCAGCGCCACTACCAGCGCATCAACCGCCGGGGCCTTCACCGTGGCCGCCGGCACGCCGATCAGTTGCACGGTGCGCAGGCCCTGGCGCACCAGCATGCTCGCCACGTCGGTGGCGCCCGTGAAGTCGTCGGCGATGACGCCCACCACCGGGCGGCTGGCCGCGCTCATGGCAGCCATGGCGCTCACGGCCCGTCGCCCCGGGGCACATCGCGCCCGGCCAGCGTGGCGCCCGGACCGGGCACGCCCAGCGTGACCGCGGCGCGGCTCACACCACCCCCACGCGCGGGCGCTTGAGCCGCGGCGGCGGCAGCTTCAGCGAAGGCAGCGCGCGGCGCGCGGCCAGCACCTGCTCGATGTCCTCACCGGCACCGTCGATCAGCACCAGGCTGGCCAGCTCGGCCTGCGCCGGATTGCGCGCGATCACCGCATCCAGCACCGCACGATGCAGCGGCAGCGAGGTGGCCGGGCCGTCCGGGCGGGCGGTGCTGATCTCGAAGCTGGTGCGCAGCAAGGCGCCCAGGGCCTTGCTCATCTGCTGCACCATCAGGTTGTGGCCGGCGCGCAGCAGGCCCTGGTGAAAGCGCAGGTCGTGGCTGACGTAGTCGCCGCCCTGCTCGACCGCCTGCTTCATGCCGGCGTAGGCGGCCTCCAGCTCGGCGATGTCCGCCGCGCTGGCGCGCTCGGCGGCCAGCCGCACGCCGGCAGGCTCGAGGATGCGGCGCAGCTCTTGCAGGTCGCGCAGGAACTCGCTGGACAGCCCGGCGCGTGACCTCCAGGCGACCACATCGGCGTCGAACCAGTTCCAGTTCTCTTGCGGCAGCACCCGCGTGCCGAGTTTCGGCCCGGTAACCAGCAAGCCCTTGGCGACCAGCGACTTGACGGTCTCGCGCACCACCGTGCGGCTGACGCCCAGCTCCTCGCCGAGCAGCGGCTCGGGCGGCACCGCCGAGCCCGCCGGATAGCGCCCGCCGACGATGGCCGCACCCAGCCGGTCCAGTGCCTGGCCGTGGACGTTGCGCACCAACGCCGTCATGAACGCACGAACACGGTGACCAGCGGCACATCACCGCACTGGCGGCTCCAGTGCCCATGCACACCGGCGTCGAAAGTGGCGTCAGCGGGCAGCACATCGGCCGAGTAAAAGTGCTCGCCGGGGCCGAAGACGCGAGAGCGGCCGTCCTGCAGGCCGATCTCCATCTGACCGCTCTGGATGAACACCCACTGCGGGTTTTCGGTGCAGTGGAACTCGCTGCGAAAGCCCACCGGGCTGATGCGCAGCTGCATGCCGCCGCTGGGCATCAGCGGCGACAACCGGGCCTGCGGCTTGCCTTCGCTGAGCGTGATCGGCTGCTCACGAAAGCGCGCGCGGCCGTCGACGTCGGTGAACAGGATGACCTGGATGAAGTGCATCGGCTGCGGCTCCATCACGCGTGCGCCGCCTGCAGCTGATGGCACAGCGCCGCGACGATCTCTTGCGGCAGCGCGCCCACGTCGGCGCTGAGCGCATGCTCGTCGGGCGCCGGCGGCTCCAGCGTGTCGAGCTGGCTTTGCAGCAGCGAGGCCGGCATGTAGTGGCCCTGGCGGCCGCGCAGCCGCTGCGACAGCAGCGCGGGCGTGCCGTGCAGGTGCACCAGCCACAGGCCGGGCGCCGCGGCGCGCAGCAGCTCACGGTAGCGGCGGCGCAGCGCCGAGCAGCTGACCACCACACCGCCATCGGCCTGCGCCAGCTGCGCAGCGATGGCTTCGAGCCAGCCCTGGCGGTCGGCGTCGCTGAGCGCCAGGCCGGCGGCCATGCGCTGCACGTTTGCGGCCGGATGCAGGGCATCACCTTCGACATAGCGCAGGCCCAGCGAGGCGGCCAACGCCTGCCCGATGGTCGTCTTGCCGCAGCCGCTGACCCCCATCACCACGATGCGCAGCGGCTGGCTTTGCAGCACGGCGGTGGGTTCAGTCAAGCCGCTGACTGGTGCCGCTGTCGAAGACATGGGCCTTGGCCGGGTCCACGCGCAGGTGCACGATGTCGTCGGGCTGCGCCGCCGTGCGGCCGTGCAATACGACCGTCAGCTGCGCGTCGCCGACGGCCACCAGCAGCTCGGTTTCTGCGCCGGTCGGCTCGACCACCACTACCCGCCCAGGCACGCCGGCGTCGGCCAGTTCGAGGTCACCCGGTCGGATGCCGTAATGCACCGCCTGGCCCTCGGCCACCTTCAGATCAGGCACTACCGGCCAGCGCACGCCAAGCGCCTCGACAGCCCCGCCGCGCCCATGGCCGGCAAAGACATTCATCGCCGGCGAGCCGATGAACTGCGCCACGAACAGGTTGCGCGGGCGGTCGAACAGCGTCAGCGGCGTGCCGATCTGCTCGATGATGCCGTCTTGCATGACGACGATGCGGTCGGCCATGGTCATGGCTTCGATCTGGTCATGCGTGACGTAGACGGTGGTCGTCTTCAGCCGCTGGTGCAGCGCCTTGATCTCGGCACGCATGGCCACGCGCAGCTTGGCGTCGAGGTTGGACAGCGGCTCGTCGAAGAGGAAGACCTTGGGGTCGCGGACGATCGCACGGCCCATCGCGACCCGCTGGCGCTGGCCGCCGGAAAGCTCACGCGGATAACGGTCGAGCAGCGGGGCCAGGTTGAGGATGCGCGCCGCCTCGGCCACGCGGCTGGCGATCTGCGACGGCACGGCCTTGCGCAGGCGCATCGAGAAGCCCATGTTCTCGCGCACCGTCATGTGCGGGTACAGCGCGTAGCTCTGAAAGACCATGGCCACGTCGCGCTCGCCCGGGTCCTTCTGCGTCACGTCCTCGCCGTCCAGCAGCATGCGCCCGGCGCTGATCGACTCCAAGCCGGC
>Ga0105044_10003840_pt1 | contig 20603 bp, 14 predicted proteins | sample MAT01_FD_78092 | JGI IMG/M metagenome (GOLD analysis project Ga0105044, IMG submission 78092) | Freshwater microbial communities from Lake Fryxell liftoff mats and glacier meltwater in Antarctica - MAT-01 | ecosystem: Environmental > Aquatic > Freshwater > Ice > Liftoff microbial mat | place...
AATTCGGATTCGTCGATGACGATGCTATTGGGCATGGTGAGGGCGTTCCGCAGTTCCGGCGTCAGCACGTCCGCGGCACCCACGGAGTTGTGGCTCATCGAGCTGCCGAGCACGTAGCAGCGTTCCATGCCGCCATCGGCCCGCGTGACGTTGGCGTAGTTGGCGAGGAAGAGTTCGGGTTGCCCGACCAATCCTTGCTTTTCGGTGAGCCGTTCGAGATGAACATTGGTACGAATGCCAACGCCGAGGTCGATGCTCTTCACGTCCTGCGAACCGATCCAGATGTGGGCGTTGGAGTGATCGACCGGGATGCTGGTGGTTTCGAACAAGCCGAGCAGCAACCCCACCTGCAGCACCATCAGCATGGCGCTGAACGCGACCGCCCCCACGCCCGCCGCGTAACGGGTCTTTTCATGCCAGAGGGTTTGGAGTGCGTAAGACATAAAGTCGCAAGTCGTCAGTTAGGAAAGCCGTCAAGCCGTGGTTTATTCTAACCCGGTTTGGCCCGCTAGCCTAAACCGTTTGCGGCTCCATTGGAACCCGAATTTGCTGTGGGCAAGTCGCAGAGGCCGCCGCCGAGGTAAAGGTGGTGCCAGACTTGCGTGGCCGTCACTGCGGTCAAGCCCATTTCCAAGCCGGTCTTGCCGGGGGAGCTACGCTTCATCTGGCTCAACTGGGCCATGCCTTCGATTACCTTGGCCGCGTCGAAGTAGCCTGTCTTCTTCAACGATTCCGGCGACAACACTTGCGCGATCCATCCGGCCTGCCCCACGTTTTTCACCCACGAATCCATGGGTGCGCGGAACATCTTCTTCTTCCGCCAGGCGGTTTCCTTGGGCAGCCAGCGCTCGGCCACCTTGCGTTCGATGAACTTATCGTGGGTGAGGCCGCGGAGTTTCCAACGCGGGTGCAACTTCGCCATGAACGCAACCACGTCCTCATCGAGGAAAGGGTAACGCCCTTCCACGGAGGAGTGCATGGCCACGCGGTCGCCTTTGCAAGCGAGCAGGTGGCCGGGGAGCATGATGCGGGCGCCGAGGTACATCTGCCGATGGAACGGATGCCAGCGGAACCGCTTCTCAGTGAGATCGAGATCGGCGTATGCGAGGCGACTGAGGGCGAACTGCTTGAGATCGGGCGAGAAGAAGCGGAGCTTGTTGAGGCTCATCATGCCGTATACGTCCATCCAGCCGTTCGTGCCGCCCAGATACTTGCGAAGCTCGGCGACCATATGCGCGGGGTACACCGGCTGGCCGGTGAGGCGCAGGAACAGCCGCCGGGCGCGGTAGCCCAAGCCGGGGATGATGTCGAGCGGCTTCGCCATCCGGGCGTACTTGAACCACGGATAGCCGCCGAGCCATTCGTCGGCCCCTTCGCCCGTGAGCGCCACTTTGTAGCCGTGGGAGTGCACGGAACGCGCGAGTTCCATCATCCCCACGCTCGCGGTATCGATCACGGGGAACTCGGACGCCGCCACGAGTTCCGGATAGCCTTCCCGCAACTGCTCGTGCCCGCACTTCACCACCACCGGTTCGCAGCCGAGGGCCTTCGCCGTCTGCATCGCTTCCGATTCTTCGTTCATCCCTTCCTGAGTCACGCCCACGGTGAACGTCGGGATCGGCCGGCCCAGCGCCTTACTCGCCATCGCCACGACTAACGACGAATCGACCCCGCCACTGAGGTAGCTCACCACCGGAACGTCGGCCCGCAGTCGCCGTTGCACCGAGGCATATAACACCGCCTCGAACTCATCGACGAGCTTCGTCTCGTCTGAACCGTATTCCTCTTGGCCTTCATCCGGGTAGTTCACTTCCCAGTAGATGCGCCGCTTCAACAGTTGATCCGGGCTGGCGGTGCCAGGTTGGAACTTGACATAGCACCCCGGCGGCACTTGCGAAATGCCCTCGAAGACTGTGGCCGGGCCGGGCATGGCGAAGAACGTGAAGATGTGGTTCAGCCCGACCGGATCGGCCTTGGCCGGCACGAACCCGCTGGCGAACAGGGCTTTCATCTCCGAGCCGAAGAGCAGCCAATCGGTGCCATCGATCTTTTGCACGGTGTAGAACAGCGGGCAGATCCCCGCGCGATCCCGCCCCAGTACGAACTCGTTCGTGCGACTATCCCACACGCAGATGGCGAACTGCCCCTTGAGGTAGTCCCACATCCCCTCGCGGTACTCCTCCCACAAGTGCGGAATCAGTTCCGTGTCGGTGTGCGTGCGGAAGACGTGCCCTTTGGCTTCGAGGTCGGCCCGGCGTTCAGGGTAGTCGAAGAGTTCACCGTTGAACACCGTCCAAACGGTGCCCTCTTCGTTTGAGATGGGTTGCCGGCCGTCGGCGAGGCCGACGATGGAAAGCCTGCGGTTGACGAGGTGCAACCCCGGCCGGTCGAGGTCGCCGACTTCGTCCGGCCCGCGGTGGAAGATGGCTTGGGCCATACGATCCACGGCCCCCCGCGGTGCCTGTCGCTTGCTGCTGGTCAGATCGATCATCCCGGCAATGCCGCACATCCTTGTGTCCTTCTTTTGGGTTTTAGGCGTACATCAAACGGCCTTTGGCTTCCGGAATCGGCCGCCCCAACTCCTTAGCTGTTTCGATCCATTCCGCGATAACCCGTTCCGCCGCCATGATCGCTTTCCGATAAGTTGTGCCGTCCGCCATGCAGCCGGGCAGTTCTGGAACTTCGGCCAAGAACGCCCTATCCGCCTTGCTCCAGTAAATGATGATCTCGTAGCGGATGTCGTTAGTCATGATCTACACTCCCGTTGGAATTGGAATCTCGTTCCGGTTCGGTTTGCTCGGTATCGCCGAGGGCATAAGACAAGAAAAGATCGCGAACTTGCTTCACTTGATAAGGCTTGGCTTTCCCCTTTTTCGGCTGGATGTTCAAGATTTCGGGCAGATCGTCGTGGGTGAATATGTGATGACTCCCCCGGACACGAACTTCGAAGCCGAACGACTTTAACATACCGGACAAGTCCACGAACGCGATGTTCGCATCGCATGTCCCGGATAATATCCGATCCAAGGTCTTCCTCGCTCTGCTCATCGTTTTGCCCGTTCCTGCCACTTCATCACCTTTCGCTTCATGATCCACCGCACGCCGCGGGGCCATGTCCGACGGCCGAACCAGAGCCACCAGCTCACCGTGCCCACCGCCTTCTCCCGGCGGCCATTCACCATGCTTTTCACCACCCGTGCCGCGACTTCGTCCGCCGGTTGGGCATTCTCGAAATCGAGCCACACCTTCCCCTCGTTGCGGATCAGGTGCCGATCCAAGTCGTCCGACTTCACCAACCCCGGCAGGATCAATTGGATATCGATATTGAAGCGGGCGAACTCGGCCCGCAGCGCTTCGGTCAGCCCCACGAGCGCGTGCTTGCTGCTGCAATGCTCCGGCAAACTCGGGATGCCGGCCCGGCCGCAGATGCTTGCCACGTTCATCACAGTGGGCTGCCAGCCCTTTGGCCCCTTCGCGGCACTCGCCGTGAGGTGCGGGATGCTCAGCCGAATTAAATCGGCCGGGGCGAAGAAGTTGATCTCCATCACTTTCCGCAGGATTTCCTCGGTGGAACTGGCGAACTCGCCGAAGCTGGCGATCCCGGCACAGTTCACCAAGGCATCCAAGCCCCCGAACTTTTCCACCGCCGTGGCTACTAATAGCTCACGCTGGATTGGATCGGTGAGATCGACCGCGACCGCTTCCGCAATCCCGCCCGCCGCAACGATGTCGTTCGCCAAGGATTCCAATTCACCGGCGGAACGGGCGGTGATGGTGAGTTTAGCCCCGAGTCGGGCAAGTCGCTCGGCCACGCGCCGGCCAATGCCCCGGGAGGCCCCGGTGATGAGGATTGATCGGCCTTGGAATTCGCGGTGCATTGTGCGAATTTTACGGATTCGCCGAGGGAGTGACACCCACACGCCGGAAACAGTCTTGGCGCTTTTCCGCGTTCATTCCATTGCCGATCTGCCTAAAATTGAACAGGGGCAATGATTCGCCCCGCTCGCAGGGAGGTTCGGGATGTCTTCGTACAAGTTCCACAACACCAATCTGCCGCCCGATCTTCGGGTACTCAAAGAAGAGATCGAAGGTTACGCCAAGGGATACGGCCTCGATTTCTACGAGACGATCTTCGAAGTGGTCGACGCCGACGACCTCAACGAGATCGCCGCATACGGAGGCTTCCCTACTCGCTACCCGCATTGGTCGTTCGGGATGCAGTATGAGGAGTTGAAGCGCGGCTACGAATACGGCCTCTCGAAGATCTACGAGATGGTCATCAACAACGACCCCTGCTATGCGTACCTCATGCGGTGCAACCACACCGTCGATCAAAAGCTCGTGATGGCCCACGTGTACGGGCACTGCGATTTTTTCAAGAACAACCTCTTCTTCCGGCACACCACCCGCAAGATGATGGACGAAATCGCCAACCACGCCTCCCGCATTCGCCGCTATGCCGAACGGTTCGGCGAAGACGAAGTCGAAGCCTTCATCGACCGCTGCATGTCGGTAGACGATCTGATCGATATTCACTCCGTGGCGATCAAACGCCGGGATGATCCACACAAGTTTGAAATGCCGAACGCATCGGACGACGACCCCGAAGAAGAAAAACCCATCCGCTTCAAATCGAAGCCCTATTTGGATGAATTCATCAACCCGCACGGCGACCCGAATGCCGAGAAGAAGGCGGAACCGCCCGCCGCCCCGAGTTTTCCGGATCATCCGCAAAAGGATGTGCTGCTGTTCCTGATCGAACACGCCCCGCTGAAGAACTGGCAGCGGGACATCCTCAGCATCGTGCGAGACGAGGCGTACTACTTTTACCCTCAAGGCCAAACGAAGATCATGAACGAGGGCTGGGCCTGCGTCGTTTGCGATACGTTGATTCCGACGGATCGAGGATTCATTCCGGCGAGGGAATTGGTGGACGGGCGAGCGACGGCAAAAGTATCCGACGGCGAATCTCCGCGTGCCATCGTCGATTGGGCCGAGTTCCCGGATCGGGAAACCGTGCGGATTCGAACTCGACGTGGGTTCATTATCGAAGGTTCAACGACTCACAGGTTGCTTTTGCCCGACGGCGGTTGGAAACGGCTCGGCGAGTTGATTCTAGGCGATCGGGTGACACTCGCACGAGGCACTGGCATTTGGGCCACCCGGCCAGTGCAGTTGAAATGGGAAAATGAAGATCGGCTGAAAATCGAGGAGGTTTGCACCCAAGCCAACGTCTCGGTGCGGACTCTCTATCGGCACATCAACGGCCGTAAGGTGAAAGCCGCAGCACGTATCGAGCCATTGCTGGCCATACACCGCGAAGCGCTCGGTGAACGAGGCATGACGATGCTGAAGAAGCGGAAAGCGATTCTCATCCCGGAAACCGTAAACGAACGGTTCGCCGCATTCCTCGGCTACCTCATCGGCGACGGCCATATCAGCGACAAGAAACGCACCATTGGCCTCACAACCGGAGATGAAAGCCAAGCGGATCATTTCGCCGAACTGGTTAGCGAGTTGTTCCGAATCGCACCGCGGAAGCATTGGGATATCACCAAGTGGAGGGTGAAGTTCAGTTCGCGCAATCTTCGCGACTTCCTCGTGTCGATCGGATTGCAAACGGGCGTTTCGGCCCGGATGAAAACCGTCCCGGATTGCATTCTTCGTTCGCCTAAGGCAGTAGTCGCCGCGTTCCTCCGGGCGCTTTACGATTGCGATGGTTACGCCGGGCCGCACGGTGTGATACTCAGCAGTTCCAGCCCAAAAATGGGCGAAGTAGTACAGCAACTGTTGCTCAACTTCGGCATCCTCTCGACGCGCCGGCCGCACAAGGACGATTGTTGGCACATTCATACCCAAGGTGAATCGGCCAAACGCTTCGCCGAGGAAATCGGCTTCAGCCTCGTTCGTAAAACCGAGCGATTGAAAGAATATGTCGAACATCGCCAGTGGTTCAAGAAAGAATCCGAAGATGACGAGATAGTGGAAATCGTCCGTGGCCGCGCTGACGTGTACGATTTCACCGTGGAAACCACTCACCGCTATGCCGCCGCCGGGTTCATCAACCACAATAGCTTTTGGCACAGCACCATCATGACGACGAAGGTTCTGCAACCTTCCGAAGTGATCGATTACGCCGACCATCACTCGGGAACGATGGCCACCAGCGGCATGCGGTTGAACCCCTACAAAGTGGGGATCGAACTGCTGCGGGACGTCGAACGGCGCTGGAACATGGGCCAGTTCGGCCCGGAATGGGACGCCTGCGACGATGCCGAGAAGCGTCGATCATGGAACCGGGACCTCGGCCTCGGCCGGCAGAAGATCTTCGAGATCCGCAAGGTTCACAACGATATCACGTTCATTGATACGTATCTGACGCCGGAGTTCTGCAAGGAGTACAAGCTCTTCTCGTTCGGCTACAACCAACCCGGCAAGAATTACGTGATCGAATCCCGCGAGTTCGAGATGGTGAAGCAGCGGTTGCTCTTCAGCCTCACCAACTTCGGCAAGCCGTGGATCGAAGTGATCAACGGCAATCACCGCAACCGGGGCGAATTGCTGCTCAAGCACCGGTATAATGGGGTGGAGTTGAAAGCCAGCGAAGCGCAAGATACGCTGGTGAATCTCCGCTCCCTGTGGGGGCGGCCGGTTCACCTCGAAACGGTTCAAGACGATAAACCGGTGCTCCTCAGTTTCGACGGCCAAGATCACACCACCCAAAAAATCGGAGCCGACAATGAACAGCCTCGCCGAACAAGTGCAACGAAGCCTTAGCGAATGGAAGCCGACGGGCGAAGGTCGCCGCGTGTTCGCCACGGCTTACCCCGAAGCCGGGTGGAACTTCACCGCCACGTTCGAGAAAGCCGAGACCGTTGGGGGAAGCGCCTGGGAGTTCGCCCTCCAACGTATCGGCGACACACCCGCAGCGTTGACCCTGAAATCGTGGGCCGAGCGATCCGCAAACCGAGTGTCCGGATTGCTCGAATCGTTGAAGTTGTACGAAATCGACGACGCCAACGGCACCGCGCTGCTCCGCAGCGATGGCCCGCAAGCGCGCGGCACCGCCCGCAGTTACTACGAACTGACGCTCACCGGAACGACGGCGGCCTCGCTGAAACGCTACCAAGCCGATACTACTCCCGGCAGCAAACGCCAACAAATCGCATTCGCCCTCACTTACGATAGCCTCGGCCAAGTGGTCGAAGCCATCGCGGGTTGAACTCACCCCGGCGGAAGATCGCCGGGTAACTCGGGCGCCACCGGTTCCGGCATCACCTTCAACGGCATGAGCGTCGCCCCCGGTGCGGCTTTGAACGACGACACCGGCGGGATCGGAAGCAACTCCCCCTCCGGGCAGGGCACCGGGGCAATCGGTCGAACCCCGTTCACGCTCCCGGCTCGCGGGGAGGGATAGGGAATCGGGCCCAGCGGAGCGGTCGGCGCTTCCTTCAAACCGGTGCTCGGCCGCAACGCCCCGCCGATGCCGATGACTTCCGGCTTGCGGGCGACCTTGTCCGCGAACACTTCCAAATCCTTGGCGATCTTCTCGGCGCGGATCAGCGTGCGATTCAAGTTCGAGGCCGCGTCCACGAGTTGGTTGTAAAGCTGCGGATCGTTCAACACCTTGCTAAAACTCCCATCCGACTTATTCACCATCGCCAAGGTTTTCTTGGCTTCGCCGAGGGCGGAACTCAGGCTCTCGGCGGCGCTGGCCACATTCTTCATCACCGGCTCGGCGCTCTCCGCGAACGGTTTGATGGTTTTATCGATGTTATCTAACACGCCTTTGGCCTGTTGCGAACGGGCGTTGAATTCCTTCGCGGTGGCGGTGAGTTCCTTCAATGTGGTATCTGCGCGATCGACCAGAATTGCCGCGAGGCGGATCGTCTTGGTGAGGTCTTCGCTGCCGTCGCGCACGTTCCGCAGAATCGCCGTGATGTTCTTGCGATTTTCCTCGGTGAGTAAATCCCCGGCGGCGAGTTGAACCGTTCGCAGCAACTCGGAGAATGCACGGCCGTTCTCGTCGTTCAGGAATCCTCCGGCCTTCTCGGAGAGTTCCCGCAACGATTTCAACGCCCGGCCGAACTCCTGTTCATTGTTCTTCAACAGCGCCCGCAGATCCTCGCCGAGCGGTTTGTACGTTTTCACGAAGTCTTGCACTTCCTTGAGCAAACTTTTGAGCGTCGCCGGTTGCTCCGGTTTCGCCAAGGGATCGTTGGGGTTGGGGAGTTCGTTTTGGCCGATGAATTCTTGCACCTTCTTGTTGGTTTCGCGCAACTCGGGAACGATCTGCCGGGCGAGTTTGGCGAACTCGGTGAATTCGTCGAGCGCCTTTTCGGTCTTGGGGCCGACGCGTTCGAACCCGGCGAGCGTGGTGTTCAAACGCCCGAGGGTTTCGGTAGCGGTGGGGATCGTGTCTTGGGCTTGGCTCAGCAGCGCCCGAGGATTGATCGGCGGCACCCCGGCGATTTCGGTCTTGGCGGGGTAGTAATCGAGCCGCTCGATCGGTTGACCTTTGGAATCGAGTCTGGGGATGAAGTCGATGGTAGTATCGCCGCTGAGAAGGCCGCGGGAAATAGCCGGTTCTTCGTTCTGTCGCGGCAGATACTTATTCTCGACTTCCACGGTCACGCGGACTTTGCCGGTCTCTTCGTCGATGTCGATCGATTTCACCTGGCCGATGCGAACTCCGGATTTGCGCACGGGCGTACCCGGGGAGACGCCCGGCGCTTCCGGGTAGAGCACGGCGTACTCGGTGCGATTGCTGAACACGCGCGGCGTGCCGCCGAAGAGTACGACGAGCGCGGTGAGCGCCGCCCCCGCCAAGGCGAGGAAGCCACCGAGCCGGATCTTCTGATTGCGTTCGGCCATCGCTTGCTCCGATCATGATGCTAACCACGGAGGCACGGAGACACGGAGGAAATCCCAAGAGTGTTTTAACCCTCGTTTTTGTATTCTCCGTGTCTCCGAGCCTCCTTGGTACAAAATCTTTATTGTTCTTGTTCCACGAACTCGCCTTGGATTTCGGTCAGCCGATCCTTGGCTTCGCCCAACACGAACTGCCGCACGCGATCGTCGCCCGCTTCCGCGATGTTCGCGGCGGGGCCGTCGTAGATCACTTGCGGTTCGTGCTCCTGCAAGCGGGAGCGCGGGTAGAGCATGATCGTGCGATCCGCCACTTTCCGAACCGTTCGCATTTCGTGGGTGACGATCAGGCTCGTCATCGGTCGCTTCTTCCGCGTTCGCAAGATCAACTCGTTGATGACGTCGGTCATGATCGGATCGAGGCCGGTGGTCGGTTCGTCGTAGAGCATCGCATCCGGATCGAGTGCCAAGGCGCGGGCGAGGCCGACGCGCTTGCGCATGCCGCCGGAAAGCTCCGCGGGCATTTTCGTTTCCACGCCGAGGGGCAAGCCGACATCCTGCAATCGTTCGCGAACTTTCTCGATCAATTGATTCTCATTGAATCCGCCTTTGGCCCGCGGCCCAAAACTGACGTTCTCGTAAACGTTTAAGCTATCGAACAGCGCCGCACCTTGGAACAAGAAGCCGACGCGGAGCCGCATCGCCACGAGTTCGCGTTCGTTCATCCGTTGGACGGGCTTGCCTTCAAAGTAGACTTCGCCGGTGGTCGGCTTCAATAGTCCGACGATGAGTTTGAGCGTGACCGATTTTCCGCAGCCGCTTTCGCCGATCAACGCGATGGTTTCGTGCGGCATCACGGTGAAGCTCAGGTGGCGCAACACTTCTTGGCGGCCGAAACGGACGCAGACGTTCTCCATGCGAATCAACGGTTCTTCGGCCATCTGTTGCTTTCGTTTTCTTATCGCTTGCATCGAGCAAGAATCTCAAAGTAACCACACTGGCGAGCCGGGAGCGTCAGCGACCGGAGCAGTTTCATTCGAAGCACATTTCCCTCGTTGGAACTGACGAGATTATTGAGCATCCCTCCGGTCGCTGACGCTCCCGGCTCGCCAGTGTGATTCATAGCGAATCCATTATGCCACCCTGCCACCGCCGGCGGGCCACAGGGCCGTTTGCAATGCCTGCGTGAACATCGCCAGCACGAAATCGAGGAACATAATCGCCACGAACGAGAACACGAATCCTTCCGTCGCGGCACGACCGACGCCCTCGGCACCCGCCTGGCTGTGGAACCCCCGGTGGCAGCAGATCAAGCTCAACACACCTCCGAACACCACGGATTTCAACAGGCCGGAAAACAAATCGAAGTTCTTCACGTACTCGGTGGTGTGTCGCCAATAGTGGAACTCGTCGATGTGGAAGACCTTTAAGCAGATGAAAGAACTTCCGAGCACGCCCATCATATCGGCGATGACCGAAAGCAACGGGATCATCAGCACGCAGGCGAGGAATCGCGGGCCGACGAGGTAGCGCACCGGATCGACGCCGAGGCAAGCGAGCGCATCGATTTGTTCGGTGACGCGCATGGTGCCGAGTTCGGCGGCCATGGCCGTTCCCACGCGCCCGGCGAGCATCACCGCGGCCAGTACCGGGCCGAGTTCCCGCACCACCGACATATGGATGATGGCACCGAGCGAGGTATCGAGGCCGATCATGTGGAACTGAGAATACGTTTGAACCGCGAGCACCATGCCGATGAACATGCCGGTGATGGCGACCACGCCGATACTTTGTACGCCGACTTCGACGCAACTCCGCAACACTTCCCGGAGTTTCAAATGGCGACCGGCCACGCCACTCACGGCGCGTTGGGAGAAGATAGCCCAATCGCCGAGGGCTGCGAACGAATTGGCAAACAATGCGGCCACGGAACGGCAATCCTTTGCGAAAAGGCAGAGCTTCGGTCGCCCACGCGCCCGGCTCACCATGTGGTTTCATCGAATATCGCGTTTGAACAACTCCAACGCATTGCCGCTGTTGAATTGGGTTCAGCTCATCGCATCCCCTACGTACCGCGGAACCGGCGCACAGCCATCCCGCCGCGGTACTCCGTCCACATGCGATTGACCGGATCGAACTCATAACCGTCACGGCTTGCCGGACGCGAATAATTGAAAGAATCGTCCCGTTCCCACATCCGGGCTTGACGCTTCTGGGCTTCGCGCTGCCGAACCATTGCCGCTTCTTGTCCGCCGAGCATGAACACTGCGACCGCAAGGAACATTAGGAACGGCTGGGTATTTATCAGTGCCACAATGAACAGCCCGACGGCGATCACTTTGCCGACGCTTGCGGCGATGTCGGTCGCTCTGGTTCGATCCATGCCGAAGTTCAAAGTCGCCCGCAGCACGCGACCGCCATCCATGGGGAATGCCGGGATCATGTTGAACAGCACCAAGCCGATGTTCGCGGTGAATACCCGAACGAGGAATTCGTTCGCCGTGGGCAAACTGCCGAACGTCGGTGTGACGAATGCACCGGTGAAGAGAAGGAGAATACCGAGGGCCAATGCGATCGCCACGTTCACCGCTGGGCCGGCGAGTGCGATGAGGATTTCCGGCAGCGGTTTCTCGGGCATGCGTTCGAGGCTTGCGGCTCCGCCAATGGGGTAGAGCGTGATGTCTCGCGTGCGGATGCCGAAGGCGCGGGCGGCGAAAACGTGGCCGAATTCGTGCAGCACCACGCACCCGAAAAGGGTGAATACGAACGCGAGATCGAACATCGCACTATTCAACCCGGCTCCGCTCCACCCGGAGAGAAGCACGAATGCTGGCAGAATCCAGAAGGTGCCGTGGATGAAGAGATCGACGCCGAAGATTCTGCCGAGTTTGAAGTTTCCGAACATGGTGTCTCCTACAAAAGCGTTGTTCATTATTCGCTCGCCACTGCCGGGGCATTACACAAATGCCGGGAGTTTTTCGCCGAAATTGGGTAACTCCCGCCCTTTGGCCCAGCGATTACGTTACGATGGGAATGCTTATTGGAGGGTTCCCGCCATGCGGAAGATTCGCAATACCGCCGTCGCGTTGGCCTTCGGGCTGTTCGCGTCGGTTTCCCATTCGCAATCGTTTCTGCCTCAGCCGAAGCCTCTGCCACCGGTGACGGAACGCGCCGCCGCCCCGGCACCAACGCCTATGCCACGATTGGAAGCCATCGCCGAAACGCGCTTGCTGATGGAAGGTTTGAACCTTCCCAACTTCAACGGGCTGAACAAGAAACTCGCCGAGAAGCCTGCCGACGCTGCCACTTGGGCATTCGCCCGCGGCCAAGCGCTCATCATCGCCGAGACGGGCAACCTGCTGATGATGCGGCCACCCAAGGGAAAACCGGCCCATGAAGCTTGGATGGCCGCTGCCACGGAACTCCGCGGCGAAGCCGCGAAGTTGGCCCGCGCCGCCGGGGAGAAGGATTACTCCACGGCCATCGCGGCGATGGCGAAACTGGCGAACACCTGCAATCGCTGCCACGAGAAATTCGGTGAGAAGACCCGCTTGGTACCGTTTGGTCAGTGAGACACGCTTGACACTATCCCCTCATTTCTTAGGTTGTGGCGGAACGGTGAAATCCGCTCCCCTTGTGAGCGAATCACTCCGAACTCCAGACTCCGAACCCCCACGAGAGACTCGATGGATACCAACAACCCGAATAATTTGAACGCCCCTTCTCCGGAAACGATGCCGGGAAAGTCGAACGAAATCAAACTGATCAGCCACTCGAACCTCTTTTATTGGTGGCCGGTGTGGCTGTTGGCGTTCGTAATGGCCGGGTGGACGTACTTCGAGAATCACCGCCTCGCCATTGTTCCGGCGCACGGTTCGGTCGAAAAAACGGGCGACAACCAATTTACCGCCATGTTCAAGTTCGATAAGCGTAACGAACTGAGCGAAAAGTACGATGCGGCCGCCAAAGTGTCGGAGTCGAACAAGGTCAGCGGTAAGGAAGAAGTCTTTCGCCCGAGGATCGCCTCGGAACCGGGTTTGGGTTCGGTGTTCGTGATCGTGTTGGTTCTCACTCTCGTCATTACGAATGTGCCACTCCGCGGGTTGTGGTCTTTCCTCGTCATCATCGGCATTGTCACAATTTCCTTGTTCATCACCGTGATGAATAAATGGGATAGCCTCCTCGAAGCGATCGGCGGCTTGCATGTGTTCATCAACATGGCCGGCTACCTGTTCATGGGCACGGCCATCTTTATCGTGTGGGCCATGGCCACGTTCGTATTCGACCGCCGTTCGTTCGTGATCTTCACCCCCGGCCAAATCAAGGTGTGCGAACACATCGGCGACGCCGTGCAAACCCACCCGACCTTCGGAATGTCATTGAAGAAAGAACGCGACGACATCTTCCGCCACTACATCCTCGGCCTCGGTTCGGGCGATTTAATCCTCACCACTAGCGGCGGCGACCGCCGCGAAATCCGCCTCCCCAACGTGTTGGGTATCGGCTGGCGCTTGAAATCGGTCGAAGATATGATGCGCACCACAGCGACGGCCGAACGGTAGAATTTGCGGCGGGATGCCCGACTTGCCCGCTGGAATGATTCCTACTCCGCCGGTATTTGCCTAAACTATCGCTATGCCGATCTTCGCTTCATTTGCTCTGCCGTTGGTCGCTGCGGGTGCTGCGGCGGCGGCAATTGCACTACCGGTGTTGATTCACCTTCTCAGCAAGCAGCGGTACCAAGTGGTGCCGTGGGCGGCGATGCGCTTTCTGCTCGCGGCTCCGAAACAACAGCGCCGACGCATCGATCGTTGGCTGCTCCTATTCTTGCGGGCGTTGCTCTTACTGTTGCCCTTGGTGGCGATGTGCGCCGTTGCTCCTTGGGCCGAAGCGCTGTGGCAACGTATCACCCCGGGTAAACTGGAAGCCACGTCCAACCTTCCGCGCACGCACCACATTCTGGTACTCGATGGATCGTTGAGCATGTCGGCCACGGGCGAAAAGGGGACGCGGTTCGAGAAGGCGGTGGGCCAACTCGAACAGTTCGTGCAATCGGCGAACGCCGGGGATGGCTTCAGCCTGATTTTCGTGGGCATGACTGCTCAAGCCGTCGTGCCCGGGCCGACCCACGACCGCGAGAAGGTACTCGCCGAACTCCGGCAATTGCAGTGCACCCACGCCTCGGGGGAAACCGAAGCGGCACTCGCCGCGGTGGCCGATGCCATTACCCGATCCCCGCGCAGCTACCCCCGCCGACAAGTGACGATCTTCAGCGATTCGCAACGCACAGCGTGGCAACCGACACTTCCGGTGCCGGAAAGCAAGAGCGGCGAAATCTGGGGCCGCATCCTCCCCCGCGCCGAGATCGCATTCCTCGATGCCGCCAACGCCGATACCGTGAACCTCGCCGTGGTGGGTTTGGAACTCGCGCACCCGCTCGCACTCGTCGATTCCCCCAGCGCCGTCACTGCCGCGATTCACAACTACGGCCGCACCGACCGCAAACAAGTCTGGCTCCAGTTGCTGATCGGTCGCCCTTCGGCGGGAGGCCCGGAATCGGCCCTCGTGCCCATCGAACAGCTCGCCATCGAATCGCTCCCATCGGGGCAGCGCACTTCGATCACGTTCCCACTCGCCGATACAAAACGGTTTCGCGAAGCCGGTCTGCACCAGTTGCAGGTGCGCTTGGTCGAAGGCGACGCGCTCCCCGCCGACGATTCTCGAACATTGGCGTTCGAAGTCCGCGAAGCGTTACCCGTGATGGTGGTGAACGGTCGCACCTCGAGCGACCGCGAGAGGCGGGCGTCCGATTACGTTCAAACTGCGCTCGATCCATCCGAAAAGCGATTATCGTGGAACCCGGCCCGCCCGCGAACCGTGAACCTCTCCGAGTTCGCCGATCCGCTGCTCACCGATCTTTCGGCCGTCGATTGCGTGTTCCTCTGCGATCTCCCGGCGCCGACGCTTTCGCAGGTGGCCCGTTTGGAAGCGCACTTGAAACGCGGCGGCGGCATCGTGATCGGCCTCGGCCCGAATGCTTCGCAGAACCTCGAACATTACAACCGAGTTCTGTTCAACAACGGCAACGGGTTGCTGCCGGGGCCAATTCTCGGGGTGCAACACTCCACCAAACTCGGCGAATCCGATTATCGCTTCGCCGCGGATGAAGCGGCGTTCCGCCTCGATCCCTTGGCCGCCTTCCGCAAGCAGGATGCCCGCGTCGGCCTCACCGATGTTCCTTTCCAAAGTTACGCGAAGCTCGATGCCCCGGCCGATGGCCGTGCCCGCCGCATTCTCTCGTTCGTCCCAATGAAGCCGGTGGAACTGAAACCGGGCGAACAACCGACGAAGCCCGACCCGGCGATCGTCGAGTTCCCCCGCCATCGCGGCCGGGTGATCGTGTACTGTTCGAGCTTCAACCGCGAGTGGACTGATTGGCCGGTGCTGCCGAGCTTCCTGCCGATGATCCACGAATTGATGATCGCCTCGGCGGTGAACCCCGACCGACACACTCTCACCATCGGCGAACCGATCGAAGAAATTCTCCCACTGGCGACCGTGGGATTGAGCGGGACGATGATCGCCCCGGACGGGTCGAGTACGGCGATCCCCATCGTGGCCGGGGATGAAACCGCTTTGGCCCGATTCGCCGAAACCGCCCGCGCCGGTTTGTACCGCTGGAACGTGGGCAACCGCAAGGATCGCCTCTTCGCGGTGAATGTGCCGGAGAGTGGCGAATCCGATCTCGCGCGGATCGAACCTTCGTTGTTGAAGGATCTCGGCCCCCGAGTTCAAGTCGCTTCCGACCCCGGCGAGTTTCGGTTCGATTCGGCCGACGGCGAAGGAACCGTACTCACGCCCCGGCCGCACGGCCCGACCATCGCCCGCTGGTTGCTCACTTTCGCACTGCTTTTGCTGATCGTGGAACTCGCGTATGCATGGAGCGTCGGCCCGTCCCGTTCGACCAAGGCAGTGACCAACACCCCGGCGGAAGAAACCCCCGGCATGCGATGGAAACGCTACGCTTGGATGGCAGCAGCACTGGTGCCGCTCGCACTGGCGCTCGCCGTAATTGGCACCGTGATCCACGCGGAGCGAACCGGGCAGTTCCTCGGTTTCCTTCCCCAATCCGCTCGGGGAACGGCCGAGCGACTGTTGGATGTTCCCGGTGCCGCGCCCGGTGAAGGCACGCGCTGGCGCCTCGATCAATCGCCCGCTTACACGAACAATCTCAAACTCGATCAGCGGGTCATCCTCGCTCTCGCCGGCACGGCGGCCGCGTTCATCCTCGGCATCTATTGGCTCGAACGCCGCGCGAACAACCGCTTCCGAAGGGTGCTCGTGCCGTTGGCCCTGCGAATCACCGCCGCGGGAATGATCGCGTTCTTGCTTCTGCCGCAGGCGAAATTGGCTTTCGACCGCGAAGGCTATCCGGATATCGCCATCATTCTCGATCGTTCGGTGAGCATGGCTACGCGGGACGAACTGCAAGACCCGGAAATCCGCGAAAAGGCCAAAGCCCTCCGCGGGGCGATTCCCGAAGAACTCGATCGCCTGCGTCTCGCCAAGCAATTGCTGCTTCGCCCCGGCGCCGATTGGATCGATGCACTTTTGAACGATAAGCAATTGAAGGTTCACATTTACACGGTGGCCGACGACGTGCGTTTGTTGGCATCGCTCGAAGATGGCAGCGATGCCGGGGCCGCCCGCGAAGCCGTGCGAGCATTGAAACCGGACGGCGAATCGAGCCGGCTCGGCGATGGCGTGGGAGCGGTGTTGAAGAACTTCCGCGGCGGTTCTCTCGCCGCGATCATCGCCTTCACCGACGGCGTGACCACCGCCGGGGACGATCTCCCCAAGGCCGGTCGGGAAGCCGCCCGGGCCGGGGTTCCCCTGTACCTCGTCGGCCTCGGCGAAAGCCGCGATCCGTTCGATCTCGCCCTCTCCGATCTGAAGGCAGCGGACGTGGTGGTGAAGGGAGATCAGATCGTGCTCGATGCCCGCCTCACCGCCAAAGGCCAGAACGTTCCAGCGAGTGTCCCCGTGATTCTGTGGGAGCGCCAAGGGGAGAATCGTATCGAACGCGGCCGGCAGGATGTCGTGCCCGATCGTGCGGGGAAGCCGGTGCCGGTTCGCTTCACCCACACTCCGATGGAAGTTGGAGATAAAACGTTCATCATCGAAGTGGCCGTGCAACCGAACGAAGCGGAAACGAACAACAACCGGCTCGAACGCGTCATTCTCGTGGCGGAGCACAAGAAATTGAGGGTGCTGTACGTGGAAGCCTACCCGCGTTACGAGTTCCGATTCGTAAAAACCCTGTTGGAACGAGAAACCGAATCGGGCCGGAGCCGGGCGGTGGATCTCGATGTGCTCTGGCTCGATGCTTCTTCGGGGCATTGGCAACTCGATAAGAGCACCGAACGTTTACGCGGGGCACTCCCCACCAAATCGCAACTCTTCGAGTACGATGCGATCCTTTTCGGGGATGTGAACCCTGCGTTGCTCCCCAAGGCCGGGCAGTTCTTCAACGATCTCGGCGAATACGTTCGCGAGCGCGGCGGCGGCCTCGCGTTCATCGCCGGGGAGCAAGCGACGCCTCACAAACTCTGGGACACCACGCTTGCGGAACTGCTGCCGATCACGCCGACGGAAACCGCGTTGAAATCGGGAGGCCCGTCGCCGACCCCGGAGAACCCCGGCCTCCGCGAAGAATACCTGCCCAAACCGACGGCTCTCGGCCGCACCCACCCGATGCTCCGATTTTCCTCCAACGAATCGGAGAACGAGCGAATCTGGAACTCCCTCAAGGGCTTCTACTGGAGCAGTTCCGGCTACCGCCGCAAACCGGCGGCCGAGGTGTTGGCCACCCACCCGGCGAACGCCGCCGACGGCGAACCGACGGCCAAACATCCGCTGATCTTGCAGCAATTCGTTGGCCGCGGCCGCGTGATTTTTTTGGGCTTCGACGAAACGTGGCGCTGGCGCTTCCGCACGCAAGAAGAACGCTTCAACCAATTCTGGGGCCAATTGCTCACCGCCATCGCCAAGAACCGAATCGCGCGGGTGGAGTTGAAGACCGACAAACAGACGGCCTACCGCCGCGATGAACCGATTCGCCTCACGGTGCGTTACCCGGACGATGCTCCGGTGCCCGACGAGAATGCGGCGGTACGCGTGGCCGTCACGCGGAGGCCGCTGCAACGGCCCGGCCAACCAGACCTCGGCGGCCACGAATCCCAACTCGTACAACTGGCGAAAGTCGAAGGCCAACGGGCAACGTACGAAACAATCCTCACTCGCACGCCCGAAGGGGAATACGCATTCGTGATGACGCAAGGCCTACCGCCGAATGCGACCGACCCGCCGCGGGCCGAAGCCCGCGTGCTGCCCCCGCCTGGCGAACTCGACCGCTTGGAAATGAACCGATCCGACCTCACCCGCGCCGCCGCGGAATCCCGAGGCAAGTTCTACACCCTCGCCGATGCGGAGAAGCTCTTCGACGATCTCCCCGAACCGGTAAGGATTCCGCTGAACCAACCCTGCCCGCCCTTCGGCCTTTGGAACCACGCCGCCGCGTTCGGCCTTTTCGCTCTGCTCTTGGCGAGCGAGTGGTGGCTGCGCCGCCGGGAACGATTGGTGTGATCGGGTTTTGGAGGTTAGTAGACGATTCGCAATCACGGTAGCGAATTCCAATCTTTCGCCCCGATCAACGGCAATGCGAATTGAAAGTGCTTCTGCCAATCGTCCGCGTCGGCATGGTGAAACACTTCGTAAAGCAATTTCCGCCCGTCGGGGGTATTCACGCTGTCCGGCTTGTTCGTCCACAAACCTAACCGAAGCCCACCTTCGTGGGTGTGATCCACATGTCGGTGCAGGATGAACGCATCAATGCCCGGCAAGGCGTTCGCCTTCTTCCAACCGTAACAGAATCCGGCCGCTTGCTTCGTTTCCCCATCCGCGCCCTTCGGGGTGTTAAAACCCTGTTCCGATAGGATCACTCGCCTCGCGGAGCTGAAGCAACGCTGGATCGGGAGATCGGGGTAACGCGTGAGGACTTCCAAATTCTTGAACGTGACCTTCGGCTGGAGTTCGACGACCGCGAAAGATTCCGCACTGGAGCCGAGCCGGATGTTGAGAGTCTTGCCATCGGCCGAGGGTTCGACGGATTGCTTGCCGAGGGATAGCGAGAGACCGACCGATAAGGAACAAATCAAGATGGTGGAAAACATCGGCTGGAAACTCGCCTGAACGAACGGAATAGATGGTCTGGCGTTCGCCGAACTCACTCGTCGTCTTCCCGCAATTTCGCCAGCACGCCGATGTCTTCGAGCGTGGTGGTATCCCCGGCGGTGGTGCGGCCCGCAGCGATGTCTCGCAGCAACCTTCGCATGATCTTCCCGCTGCGCGTCTTGGGGAGCGTTTCCGTGAAGCGAATTTCATCCGGCCGGGCGAGGGCACCGATTTCCTTGGCCACGTGGGCCTTCAACTTCGCCTTCAAATCGTCGCTCGTTTCGATGCCGTGCTTCACCGTGACGAAGCAGAAGATGCTTTCGCCTTTGAGATCGTCCGGCTTGCCGACGACCGCTGCTTCCGCGACCGCCGGGTGATTCACGAGCGCGCTTTCGACTTCCATCGTGCTGAGGCGGTGCCCGGAAACGTTCAGCACGTCATCGACGCGGCCCATGATCCAGATATCGCCGTCGTCGTCCATGCGGGCACCGTCGGCGGTGAAGTAGATGTTGGGGTAGTGGCTCCAGTAGGTCGCCTTGTATCGCTCGTCGTCGCCGTAAATGGTGCGCATCATGCTGGGCCAAGGGCGTGTGACCACGAGGAACCCGCCCGCATTGGCGGGTACTGCCTCGCCTTCCTTATTCACCACCACCACTTGAATGCCCGGCAGCGGCTTGGTCGCACTCCCCGGTTTCGTGGGCGTGGCCCCCGGCAGCGGTGTAATCATAATCGCGCCGGTTTCAGTCTGCCACCAGGTATCGACGATCGGGCAACGGCCGCCGCCGATGACCTCGTGGTACCACATCCACGCTTCCGGGTTGATCGGTTCGCCGACGCTGCCCAGCAATCGCAGGCTGCTGAGATCGTGGGCCTTGGGATGATGGTCGCCCCATTTGATGAACGCGCGGATGGCCGTAGGGGCCGTGTACAGGATCGTCACCTTGTACTTGGCGAGGATCTCCCAGAAGCGGTCTTCCTTCGGTTGGTTGGGGGCACCCTCGTACATCACAATGGTGCTACCGTTTGCGAGGGGGCCGTACACGATGTAGCTGTGGCCCGTCACCCAACGCACATCCGCGGTGCACCAGTAGATGTCGTCGTCGCGGATGTCGAACACCCATTTGTGCGTGAGGCTGGCACCGAGCATGTAGCCGCCGGTGGTGTGCAGCACGCCCTTCGGCTTGCCGGTGCTTCCGGAGGTGTAAAGGATGTAGAGCGGGTGTTCGCTATCGAGCGGCTCGGCAGGGCAATCCTCGGAGGCCTTCGCCGTGAGTTCGTGCCACCAGAGGTCGCGGCCCGGCTTCATCGTCACTTCAGTATTGCAGCGATTGAGCACGATGCACTTCGTTACCGTCGGCGACTTCTCCAGTGCGGCATCGACGTTCGCCTTCAACGGCACGGCTTTGCCGCGCCGCCAGCCGCCATCGGCGGTGATGATGAGTTTGCTCTGCGCATCGTTGTTGCGATCCGCCACGGCTTCCGCACTGAAGCCGCCGAACACC
>Ga0105044_10003841_pt1 | contig 20600 bp, 29 predicted proteins | sample MAT01_FD_78092 | JGI IMG/M metagenome (GOLD analysis project Ga0105044, IMG submission 78092) | Freshwater microbial communities from Lake Fryxell liftoff mats and glacier meltwater in Antarctica - MAT-01 | ecosystem: Environmental > Aquatic > Freshwater > Ice > Liftoff microbial mat | place...
GGTCACACTGCGCTGATCAACACAGAGGGCTAGCTATTGGATTCGATGTTTCCCCAACGGTCCCGCTTGCTGAGGTTTCACATCAAATGGAACTCATTGATTTTGGCGTTTTTATAACACCCAAGTTCAAGAGAAATGGAATTTCGTAAAGACGATTTTTACTACAAGATTTGACCACTGGAGGTATGAAGAAGAGGTGCGGGTATTCTGCGATCTGAACGAAAAGGAGCCCGTTTCGCAGCATTTCTTCGTGGATTATAGTGCGGATCTTCAGCTAAAAGAGATTATCTTGGCGTAAATTGCAACGGTGATGCCCTTGGATACGGGAATGCGTAGCTGACGGTGAAAGCATAGAGTTCACGACTGCTCGCCTTGCATTTGAAACATTTTCTGTGGTCACACAGAAATCAAAGGGAAAGCAGTTCTAAATGGCGCTGCGCTGCACTGTAGCGGACCGCCTACTTGGCCCTGCCTGTCACATCCCGGAAGGTGACAGGGCTCTTTCTTGAACGGTTCCGGCTTCAGTTTGTGCCAGTCCTTCATCGCCGCGCCTCATCCCTGTATTCCCCGCAAATACTCCGCAATCTGCACCAGACGGATCGGTGTCGGCGTCGCGATCCCATCCCCGCCGTCAAACGGCACCAAGGTGCCCTCCAGCGCCTCGGAGAATTGCGGCATGATCCGACCGCCGTCGCGGCCGTCGGCATAGCCCCAGATCTTGGCCATCACCCGTGTCGCCGGAAACGTTCCGCCCGCCCGCTGCTTGAGGCCGGTCAGGTCCGCCGGTTTGAGGTCCAGCCCCGCAGCCAGCGGCCCGTTGCCGACCCCCGTCGCCCCATGGCAGGCGGCGCAGAAGGTGGTGAAGTCTGCCGCACCCGTGGGCATCTCGGGTTCGGCCACACAAGCGGCCAGCAGCGGGACGATGAGAGACAAGATGAGGGTTCGGTGAGGGAGCGGCATGGCTTTGGCACCTGTCTTTCTGATGGCAAACTCTCGCAGCGCGGGGCGGTCTGCGCCATGATCTGGATCAGGCGACCGTGTCTTATTTCAGCGGCGCAATGCGATACACCCGTGCGGCAAGCCCCCATCATGCACGTATCGGTCAGCGCGGAAAGTCCAGCGGCCCGCGCCAGGGGCCGTCCGCAGATTGCGCCGATAGGGCCTTAGAGATCGATCACCCCGCCATCGTTGCAGACAGAAGCCCGGAAGCCGTCAACCTGCAGTCATTTTCAGACTCGAGAACTCGTGTTAAACGGGCGCAGCATCAGATTGCCCGCGATTCGCCTCCTCGAACGCCGTCGCCGGGCCATCGCCACAGCGCGCCGGCTGATGGGACCCTCTGATGCCGGTGGCGGCCCAAATCAAGCCCGCGATGACGGTGGCCAGCCCCACACCCTCGATCGGGCCGGGGATCAGCCTCAGAACTGGCCAGAAGAAAAGCGAGGGTAGCCCGGGCGCAAGGGCAGGAAAGACGGCGGCGCGCGACAGGCCGGGGATCGACCCCATCCGGGAATAAAAAAGCGTGCCGGTGCCTGCGATCAGCCCCTTTACAACCACCTCGACAGCCAGCACGCGAGGGTCAAGCGCCACCAGGCCCGCGCTGCCGGTCTGCCAAAGTCAGACAGGCACAAAGTTGAGGAGGGCCAGAAGCATGTCGAGCCAGTTGCGGCGCATAAGAATGGCGACCCCCAAAAAGATCGGACAGTGAAGGAGGCCACGATCCGACATTTGCTGGCCTATGAAACAAGGATAACAGAGCACGTCGAAGCGCAGAAATCACGACGCGGCGTTCAAGTCGCTTGTGGCTTTGCAGGCGCTGAAGGGTGAGCGCAGTGATGGACGGGGATGCCGGTAATTCTGGGCGTGAGGGAAAAGTGCATGCCACCAAGATTGCCGAGGACACGGTCCGTGACCTGCATGCAAAGATCGTGAGCTGAGCCCCTGGACGCAGTGGGTTCGAAAGACCGGGCGAACCCCGTCGCCAATGATCCGTTGTCACGAAAGCTCAAACCGCGGTCTGGAAAATGAGGCAAGTGACAATCTAACGGAACCATCCCAAGCTGACGGTGAGGGTGGAGAAACCCGTTGCTGTCGATCTTGCGACCGTCGTTCCAAGCGCAACCTCAGAGCGAGATGGCGGTGAACCTCGACCTTATTTTGCTGGACGACAAGCAGTTCCGGAGCATCCCTTTTCAGGGGAGCGGCAGATGACATGGCGCTTGCAGAACGAAGGCTTCGGCCCCGCCGCGGTGCGCGCCTCAGGCGCTGCGCAGGCGGATGACCACGTCGACACGAGAAATCGCGGTACCGGCGGGTGCCTCGGGCAGACGCGCGATTTGCAGCCCTTCACCGGGCGCATCGGTCAAGGTCTGACTCTCTTCCCAATAAAAATGCGGATGATCGTCCATGCGGGTGTCGAAGTAGCTTTTCGAGCCGTCGACCACAATCTCGTTCATTAGCCCCGCTTCGCAAAAAGCGCGCAAGGTGTTGTAAACGGTCGCCAGGCTGACCGGCTCTTCGGCGCGGGCGGCGAGGGCAAACAGGCTTTCGGCGGTTACATGCCGGTTCTGCCCGTCGCCCACAAGCAGCGAAGCCAGCAACAAGCGTTGCCGCGTCGGCCTCAGGCCTCCGCGGTGCAGCCAATCCGGCCCCAAAGTGCTGTATGTCACCGGCATTCGCGCAAACCTTACTACGTTCAATTTACATATAGGGCCGGGAGGGGTGGATTTTCAATTGCAAATCACCCGCAACTGCCCGCAAGATCCGTTGATCAGCCCGAAAAGCCACGCCGTATCGAACGCCAGACTGCGAGGGAGAGGACAACCGTCCCGGTTCCCGCCACCCAGAAGGGCAGCGTCAGCGCTATGCCACGCGGCAGCACCCTCTCGCCATAGGTGACCACGACGCCCGAAAGTAGTAGCCCTACCGGCATCATCCCCCAGGCCAGCAGCCGGTAGAGGCTGTTCACTCGCCCCCTCAGCCGGTCCGGGATCATCCGCAGTCGCGTGCTGACAGAGACGATGTCCGAGACAAAGCCGGTGAACTCTGACGCTACAAAGCACAGGGCCAAGGCAATCGGCCCCTGTACCAGTGCGACGGCTGGCGGGCCCGGTCTTTGCGGGCCTGAACTGCCCGGCAAGCCCCGCCACCAGCAGCATCGCGAACCCAGAGGCCACCGCGTTAAGCCCGAAAGCCAGCGGCAGCCACAGCCCGATCAGTATCGCCCCGAGCTTCGGGCCGATCAGTGCATTGGTCAGAAGCTCAGCGCTCCACAATCGCCCGTTTGCCCGCTCCAGCTCTTCAGGTTGCACGAAAGCAGGCAATATGGTCTGCGCTGCATTGTCGCGAAAGACCTCCGCTGCGCCCACGATAAAGGCCGCGAGCGCAAGTGCCGTATAAAGCCCGGGGGCCGAGATGCCCGAAACGGGTGCCGGAGGCAGCGGCAGAGCGGTCCATATCGCCAGCGCTGCCCCGACAAAGGCAAGGCCCCGCAGCCCGTCCATCGTCACGATCAGACACCTGCGGTCCACCCTGTCGCTAATCGCTCCTGCAGGCAGAACACGGCTGTGCAAACATCCCCGACCTCCCTTCATCTTGATGGCAAAACTCCCGAACTGCCACGGGGCTGCCCTTGCCACCCCTTCCCCCCGGATGCTAGGGATCGGCAAAAGACCCAAACGGACCCGCAAGCCATGGCGATGACCGCGACCAGTTTTGACAAGGCGGCCCTCCTGGCCTGTGCGCGGGGCGAGTTGTTCGGCCCCGGCAATGCGCAGTTGCCCGAGCCGCCGATGCTGATGATGGACCGCATAACCGACATCTCGGAAGACGGGGGGATGCACGGCAAAGGTCACGTGGTGGCCGAATTCGACATATTGCCGGACCTGTGGTTCTTTGGTTGCCACTTTCCCGGCAACCCGATCATGCCTGGCTGCCTTGGTCTTGACGGTTTGTGGCAGCTCACTGGTTTCAATCTCGGCTGGCGGGGTTGGCAAGGCCGTGGCTACGCGCTCGGGGTGGGTGAGGTAAAGCTGACGGGCATGGTACGCCCCGACCGCAAGCGCCTGACCTACATCGTTGATTTCACCAAGGCGATCCAGACGCGCCGCCTGACCATGGGTGTGGCAGATGGCCGGGTCGAGGCGGATGGCGAGACGATCTATCTGGTAAAGGACATGAAGGTTGCCCTGTCCGAGGTGTGAGTTTTCCTGAGCTTCAGAGCTCGAGGGCTTCTGGATCCAGATCCTTCAAGTTCCGGGACGACTTCAGGCGCGCAGGGTAAAGCCACGGGCGATGTCGTTGCGCACGAACCAGATCATCGCCACCCCCGGGACCAGCGACAGACAGGTCATAGCCATCACGAGGCCGGTGTCGGTCTGAAAGCCGAACATCGCGTTGATGGCCATCGTGACCGGCTTTCCCCCCGTCACGGTCAGGACGCGCGCAAAGACCACTTCAACCCAGGAAAAGATGAAGCAGAAAAAGGCCGCCACCCCGATCCCCGGTGCAATCGCCGGGATGAGGTGTCGAAAGAAGAAGGAGGGGCCGGAATGCCCGTCGAGAAAGGCCGTTTCGTCCAGCGCAGGCGGGACCGCCCGGATGAAGCTTTCCAGAATCCAGATCGCAACAGGAAGATTGAACAGACAATGCACCAGCGCAATCCCTACCGGCGAATTCACCAGTCCCAACTGGGAAAACAGAATGAAGATCGGCAGTGACAGCACGACCGGCGGCGTCACCCGAAAGACAAGGATCATCAGCAGGAAATGCCGGTCCCCGACAAAGCTGTATCGCGCCAGCGCATAGGCCGCAGGCAGTGCCACGGCGATGCAGAGTCCCACGTTCAAGAGCACATATGCCGCCGAGTTGCCGATTGATGCCCGCACATCCGGGTCGGCCAGAACATTGGAATAGTTCATCAGCCCGATCGTCCCGGCCGCCACGCCACCGTGGGTCAGTGTCGCGGTAATGCTCAGCACGATAGCCTGAACCAGCGGCAGGAGCAGGAAGGTGGCTAGCGCGCAAAGGGCAAGAACCCTGATCATGCCTCCCCCTCCGGCGGCCGGGTCGCTGCAACAAAGGCCCAGACCACGGCCAGCACGATCAGGAAATAGAGCGTTGCCCGCGCGGCCGCCTGCCCGTAGGAAAACCCCTTGATCTCTTCGCCCAGCTCCAGCGTCAGGAACCGCGTCGCATCACCGGGGCCGCCTGCATTGATCGCGAAAGCTTCGGTGTAGATCATGAAACTGTCGACAAAACGCAAAAGAAACACGATCGAGAGCGCCGCGGCGATGCGCGGCAGCTCGATATGGCGCAACACCGCCCACCGTGAGGCCCCGTCGATGGCTGCCGCCTGCCGATAAGCGGGCGGGATCGCCGACAGCCCGGCATAGGCCAGCACCACAACCAGCCCAAGCCAATGCCAGGTGTCCACAGCAAGGATCAGCGCCCAGGTGTGCAGCGCCGTGAACTTGTAATCGAACCCCACCGCTGCAAGCCCCGGCCCCAGAAGCCCGGTGTCAGCGTCGATCAAGCCCAGCCACAGGATCGGGACCATGTTCCACGGCACCACCAGCGGCAGCGCACACAGCATCAACCCCCACGCCGCGCGCTTGCCAAAACCGAGCAGCAGCAGCGCGACCGCAATCCCCAATGGCACCTGGATGGACAAGGCGAGCACAGAAAACAGCAGGCTGCGCCCCAGCGAGGCCACAAACCGATCCGATTGCAGGATGTCGATGAACCATTCGAACCCCACCCAATGCACGCTGCTCAAGGTAAAGATGTCGTGAAAAGCATAGTTGAATACTGCGAGCAACGGCAGCGCCCCAACCACCCCTAGCAGGGAAAGCGCGGGCAGAAGCAGCAGCCAGGCCCGGTTGTCGTGAGGCCTCATCATTTCTCCCTGTCCGCCGTGGCGGCCTATCGCCAGGGTTTGCCACCGCACGCCCCCGGGCATCCGCTCTGCGGCGACACTGCCTCGCCTGTCCCGGCACATCAACTGCCATGTGCTTTTTGCTTTAACCCGCCCGGCCCTCGCTCAGGGCCGGGGGCAGATGGATCGCGGGAAAAGTCGCGAAGGGGGCGCAAGCATGGGGGCCCCCGGCGCAGATTGTTCTATGCGACCGCAACGGAATTTCATCCTGAAACCGGTCATGCGCTTTGTTGCCCGGGATGACGTCCGTCAGCGTCAGTGTGGCACAACCGGGCGAGTGTCGGGCAACACGCCAAGGATGTCTCGCTATCGGAAGCGGGATTTTCTGCACGCCCCGGCTCTTGGACATCGGCACCGACCGGGCAGGCGCGCCGCTCCTCCCCGCGCCCCGCGTCAACCCCCTATCATCTTGCTCCCTCTCCCCCTCTGCCCTAAACAGAACCCCAGAGATCAAGGGAGGCCCCCATGCGTCGTGTCGTCATCACCGGGATCGGGATCGTGTCTTCGATCGGCAATTCGGCGGCCGAGGTGGAAGCGTCCTTGCGCGCAGGCAGGTCTGGCATCGTCTACGCACCCGACTATGCCGAGAATGGCTTTCGCTGCCGTGTGCATGGCCAGCCCAACATCGTGCTGCAAGACCATATCGACAAGCGCGACCTGCGTTTCATGGGCGACGGGGCGGCCTACAACTTCATCGCGATGGATCAGGCCGTGAAGGATTCAGGCCTGGAACCCGCGGATGTCTCGAACAACCGCTCGGGTCTGATCATGGGTTCCGGGGGGCCGTCGACAAAGGCCCTGTTCCGCGCCCATTCCATCGTGCGTGAGACCGGAAGCCCCAAGCGGATGGGACCCTTCATGGTCACCAAGGGGATGTCCTCCACCAATTCTGCCTGCCTGGCTACACCTTTCAAGATCAAGGGCGTGAACTATTCCATCACGTCCGCCTGCTCCACTTCGGCCCATTGTATCGGCAACGGGGTCGAGCTCATCCAATGGGGCAAGCAGGACATCGTCTTTGCCGGTGGAGGGGAAGAGCTGGACTGGACCCTTTCCTGCCTGTTCGACGCGATGGGGGCAATGTCCTCGAAATACAACGACACTCCGGAAACCGCCGCGCGCGCCTATGATGCCAACCGCGACGGCTTTGTCATCGCGGGCGGCGGCGGCGTCGTGGTGCTGGAAGAGCTGGAGCATGCGCGTGCACGGGGGGCGAAAATCTACGCCGAGGTCACCGGCTATGGCGCTACCTCCGATGGCTATGACATGGTTGCCCCCTCGGGCGAAGGCGGCGAGCGTTCGATGCTGCTTGCCCTTTCGACATTGCCGAAGGGCCGCCAGATCGACTACATAAACTCCCACGGGACCAGCACCCAGGTGGGCGACGTGACCGAGATGGGGGCGATCCGCCGTGTCTTTGGCCGTGGCTCCACCCCGCCGGTTTCCTCGACCAAATCACTCACGGGCCATTCTCTGGGTGCAACCGGCGTGCAGGAGGCGATCTACTCGATCCTCATGCTCAACGGTCGGTTCATAACCGCTTCCGCAAATGTGGTCACGCTCGACCCTGCGCTTGATGCCGCAGAGATCGTGACCACCCTGCGCGACAATGTCGATCTCGACTCCGTCCTGTCGAACTCTTTCGGATTCGGGGGCACCAATGCCACCCTGATCCTGAGCAAATACCTGTCATAAGGACTGATCATGGCCGATCTGATGAAGGGCAAGCGCGGGCTTGTCATGGGAGTTGCGAACGAACGCTCCATCGCCTGGGGCATCGCAACCTCGCTTGCGGCCGAAGGGGCCGAGCTTGCATTCAGTTATCAAGGCGCGGCCTTTGGGACGCGCGTGGCGCCATTGGCGGCCTCGGTCGGATCTGACTTCCTTGTCGATGTCGATGTAACGAACGACGAAAGCCTTGACGCCTGTTTCGCGGCGCTCCGGTCCCGCTGGGGGACACTGGATTTCCTCATCCACGCTATCGCTTTTTCCGACAAGCGCGAACTCACGGGGCGTTTCATCAATACCTCGCGTGGGAATTTCCAGAACTCGCTCACAATCTCTTGTTTTTCCTTCGTGGATGTCTCCCGCCGCGCGGCGGAAATGATGCCCGAGGGTGGCAGCCTCATTACTCTCACCTATGGCGGTTCGAACCGCGTCACCCCCAACTACAACGTCATGGGCGTGGCAAAGGCCGCACTGGAAAGCGCCACGCGCTACCTTGCCAACGACCTCGGCCCGCAGCAGATTCGCGTCAACGCAATTTCCCCCGGCCCTATGAAGACGCTGGCAGGCGCCGCAATCGGGGGCGCCCGTGCCACTTTCCGCCACACAGAGGCAAATTCCCCCATGCGCTCCAATGCGACGCTTGAGTCAATCGGTGGAACAGCGGTCTGGCTCTGCTCGCCCTACGGTGCCTGCACGACAGGCGAAGTCATTCACGTCGATTGCGGGTATCATGTGCTGGGCATGCCGCAGCAGGAAAACCTCTGACAAGGCGGGCAAGGCGGCCAGTGGCGGTCCGGTTTCACTTGCCAGGGCAGACGTCTGTCGCTAAAGACCCGGCATCCTGACAGGTTCGCTGCCCGGCCGGTTCTCCGGACGCCTGCAGTTTTTCCCTTACGGACCATCAAAGACCGGCGGAGCCAACCGCGTGGCCAGAAAACCATGAAAAGGAACTGACCGAATATGTGCGCTAAAGCATCCATGGAAGAATTCGAAGCCCTGTTGAAGGAAAGCTTCGAGATCGACACCCCCGAGGAGGGGTCTGTTGTCAAAGGCAAGGTTATCGCGATCGAAGCGGGCCAGGCCATCATCGACGTCGGCTACAAGATGGAAGGCCGAGTCGATCTTAAGGAATTCGCCGATCTCGGCGGCAATGCCGACATAAAGGTCGGGGACGTGGTCGAAGTCTATCTCGACCGCGTGGAAAATTCGCGTGGCGAAGCGCAGATCAGCCGTGACAAGGCCAAGCGAGAAGAAGCGTGGGACCGGCTCGAAAAGGCCTATGCTGCCGAAACCCGTGTCGAAGGCGCGATCTTCGGCCGCGTCAAGGGTGGCTTCACTGTGGATCTGGGCGGCGCTGTCGCCTTCCTTCCGGGCAGCCAGGTCGACGTGCGACCGGTGCGCGACGCAGGCCCCCTGATGGGTATGAAACAGCCCTTCCAGATCCTCAAGATGGACCGTCGCCGCGGCAATATCGTGGTTTCGCGCCGCGCGATCCTCGAGGAATCCCGTGCCGAGCAGCGCGCAGAAGTCATCGGCAACCTGACCGAAGGCCAGAACGTCGATGGCGTGGTCAAGAACATCACCGAATACGGCGCCTTCGTTGACCTCGGCGGTGTGGACGGCCTTCTGCACGTCACCGACATGGCATGGCGCCGCGTCAACCATCCGTCGGAAATCCTGTCGATCGGCGAGACCGTCAAGGTTCAGGTCATCAAGATCAACAAGGAAACCCACCGCATCAGCCTGGGCATGAAGCAGCTGCAGTCCGATCCGTGGGATGCCGTGGAAAAGGCCTATGCAATCGGCACTGTCCACAAGGGCCGCGTCACCAACATCACCGATTACGGCGCCTTCGTGGAGCTGGAAGCCGGAGTCGAGGGGCTGGTTCACGTGTCCGAGATGTCCTGGACGAAGAAAAACGTCCATCCCGGCAAGATCGTCTCCACCTCGCAAGAGGTTGAGGTCATGGTGCTGGAAATCGACTCTGCCAAACGCCGGGTCAGCCTGGGCCTGAAGCAGACGCAGCGCAACCCGTGGGAAGTCTTTGCGGAAACCCATCCCGTGGGCTCGACCATCGAAGGCGAAGTCAAGAATATCACCGAGTTCGGTCTGTTCGTGGGCCTCGACAACGACATCGACGGCATGGTGCACCTCAGCGACCTCAGCTGGGATCAGCGCGGCGAGGATGCCATTGCGAACTATCGCAAGGGCGACACCGTGAAGGCCGCCGTGACGGAAGTGGACGTCGAGAAGGAGCGCATCTCGCTCTCGGTCAAGGCACTTGGCGATGACACCTTCACCGATGCGGTGGACGGGGTGAAGCGCGGTGGCATTGTGACGGTCGCGGTGACGGCCATCGAAGAAGGCGGCATCGAGGTTGAATACAACGGTGCGAAATCCTTCATCCGCCGTTCGGACCTCAGCCGCGACCGTGCCGACCAGCGCCCCGAGCGGTTCCAGATCGGCGACAAGGTCGATGCACGGGTGACCAACATCGACCCCAAGACCCGTCGGCTGGGTCTATCGATCAAGGCGCGCGAAATCGCCGAAGAGAAGGAAGCGGTTGAGCAGTATGGCTCCTCCGATTCGGGCGCGAGCCTCGGCGACATCCTCGGCGCAGCGCTCAAGAGCGGTGACCGCGGCTAATACGGCCCTTAGGGCAAGTATCCGGGGCTCCGCAGCGATGCGGGGCCCCTTTCTATGCCCTGTTTTCAAACTGTTTTCGTTTGTGCGGCGGTTTTTTTTGCCTATAGTCCGTTAACAAAACAACGTGGCGGTCACTGCCAAGGGCCGAACCACAGGGGGGACTGTCGGATGATCCGATCTGAATTGATCCAGAAGATTGCGGATGAAAATCCGCATCTGACGCAGCGCCATGTGGAGCGCATCGTCAACACCGTATTCGAAGAGATCATCGAGGCTCTGGCCAAGGGCGACCGGGTCGAGCTGCGCGGCTTCGGCGCGTTCTCGGTCAAGGCGCGGGATGCGCGCGTCGGCCGCAACCCCCGTACCGGCGAGGCTGTGAAGGTCGAGGACAAGAAGGTGCCGTTCTTCAAGACGGGCAAGCTTCTGCGCGACAGGCTCAACGAAAAGTAGGGATGGCTTGCGCTGGCGGGTGGGTCGGCGGATAGTCTGTCCGACGACTCCCCTTACGTGAGAAGACCGATGATCCGCACCCTTCGCCTTGTGTTGCTGCTTCTGCTTGGGATAGCGCTTCTGACCATTGCTCTGGCCAACCGCGCCCCCGTGTCGGTCCGGCTGCTGCCCGAGGATCTGGCCGCCCTGACCGGAATGTCCTTTGCGGCGCAGGTCCCGTTGTTCCTTGCGATCTTCGGTGGGATTGTGGCGGGGTTGCTCATCGGATTCGTCTGGGAATGGCTGCGCGAGGCGAAGCACCGCAGCACGGCCTCTACCAAATCGCGCGAGGTGACGCGGCTGGAGCGGGAGTTGTCCGTCTTGCGTGACAGCTCATCCACGCCGAAGGACGAGGTACTGGCGCTATTGGATGCGCCGAAGCTGCGTTGATGGGGGCCGTGCTAATGGGAGAGGTGCGGGTCAAGATCTGCGGTGTTCGGACGTTCGCCGAAGTGCAGGCCGTGGCCGCGGCGGGGGCGGCCTATGTCGGTCTGAATTTTTTCCCCAGATCCCCAAGGTCGGTCACCATCGGGACCGCCCGCGCCCTCGCGCTCGCAGCGCCCGAAGGGCTGTGCAAGGTGGCACTGACTGTCGACGCCGATGACGCGATGCTGGAGGCGATCCTCGCCAGCGTTCCCATCGACATGCTGCAACTGCATGGCCACGAGACTCCGTCCCGCGTGGCCGAGGTGCGGGCCCGCTTTGGCCTGCCGGTGATGAAGGCTTTGGGAGTGGAGGGCGAAGATGACCTTCTGGCATTGATCGAGCATTCGTTGGCGGCAGATCAACTGCTGATCGACGCGAAGCCCCCAAAAAATGCGACCCTGCCCGGCGGCAACGGCCTTGCTTTCGACTGGAGGCTCCTGGTCGGGCGCAAGTGGTTGCGCCCCTGGATGCTGGCCGGGGGCCTGACTGCCGCGACTGTGGCTGAAGCCGTCCGTCTGACCGGCGCGAGGCAGGTCGATGTCGCGTCCGGCGTGGAATCGGCACCGGGAGTGAAAGATCCCATCAGAATCGCCGCTTTCGTTGCGGCGGCGGGTTGATCATGTGGCAGGGCCGCCTGCGTCACATCCATATTGCTCCGCAAGGCCGTGCCCCGATGCAGGCGCTGGACCGTGTCCGCGCCATTGCAGGCTTCGGGCTGGACGGCGACCGATATGCCACCGGGCGCGGCCATTACTCTGAGTTTCCCGACGTGCGCGAGGTGACATTGATCGAGGTGGAAACCCTGATTGCGCTGGCCCGCGATCACGGCACGACCCTTGAACCGTTCGAGCATCGCCGCAACCTGACGGTTGAGGGTTTGCCGCTGAACCACCTCGTGGGCCGCCGCTTCCATGTGGGACCGGTCTTGCTGGAAGGTGGCCGCCTCAATACCCCCTGCCGCTACCTTGACCTTTTGACAGGCAAGATTGTCTGTGATCTTCTGACCCACCGCTCTGGTCTCAATTGCCGGATCATCGAAGGTGGAGAAATACGGATAGGCGACGCTGTTCATCCGGCCTGAAAATGCCCTGGCGCTTCATCTTTGTAAAAATATCCCCCGCGGAGCGTCCCGCCCGACGGACAGGAGCCTCCGGCGGAGATATTTGTCGCAAAGATGAAGAGCTTACCGTTTCCAAGCATTGGCGGCTGCGCTAGATCAACGTCAGACATGGGGAGATGGATATGGCCGAAGACGGAATCAACAGCTTCATGACCGGGCCGGACGAGCAGGGCCGGTTCGGCATGTTCGGCGGCCGCTTTGTCAGCGAAACGCTGATGCCGCTGATCCTTGATCTGGAGGCACGCTACGAGTTCGCCAAGACCGATCCGACCTTCTGGGCCGAGATGGACTGGCTTTGGAAGCATTACGTCGGCCGTCCCTCGCCGCTGTATCATGCCGAGCGGATGACCGAGCATCTCGGCGGCGCAAGGATCTACATGAAGCGGGATGAGCTGAACCACACCGGCGCGCACAAGATCAACAACGTGCTTGGCCAGATCATCCTTGCCCGTCGCATGGGAAAGTCGCGCATCATCGCCGAGACTGGCGCGGGGCAGCATGGGGTGGCTACGGCCACGGTCTGCGCGAAGTTTGGGCTGAAATGCGTGGTCTACATGGGCGCTCATGATGTGGAGCGCCAGGCACCCAACGTCTTTCGCATGAAGCTTCTGGGGGCGGAGGTCATTCCTGTGACCTCGGGGCGCGGCACTCTGAAGGACGCAATGAACGACGCATTGCGCGATTGGGTGACCAACGTGCGCGACACGTTCTACTGCATCGGGACGGTCGCGGGACCCCATCCCTATCCGGCGATGGTGCGCGACTTCCAGTCGATCATCGGTAAGGAAGTCCGCTGGCAGCTGGCCGAACAGGAAGGCGAGGGACGCCTGCCCGACACGGTGATAGCGGCCATCGGTGGTGGTTCGAACGCAATGGGGCTGTTCTACCCCTTTCTCGACGACCCTTCCGTGAACATCATCGGGGTTGAGGCCGGCGGCAAAGGCGTGGACGACCGCATGCAGCATTGCGCAAGTCTGACCGGCGGGCGCCCCGGCGTGCTGCACGGCAACCGCACCTACCTTCTCCAGGACCCGGACGGGCAGATCCTTGAAGGCTTTTCGATCTCGGCTGGCCTCGACTATCCCGGAATCGGACCTGAACACGCCTGGCTGCATGACATGGGTCGCGCGAAATACGTATCTATCACTGATGCAGAGGCGCTGGAAGCTTTCCAGCTGAGCTGTGCGCTGGAGGGAATCATTCCTGCGCTGGAGCCTTCGCATGCCCTGGCCCATGTGATGAAGATTGCGCCCACCTTGCGGCGCGACCACATCATCGTGATGAACATGTGCGGGCGCGGCGACAAGGACATCTTCACTGTCGCCAAGCATCTCGGCGTGGAAATGAAGGTCTGAAGGCGCGTCAACTTTCGTTGATAGCCCGTGCCAAAGGTTGAAACCTTCCGTTTCAACTTTTGGCAAATGGCAAAGCTGCCCGATTTGCGCATTGCTTCGGACGTTGGGGGGACGCAGCGTCCTGCCGCAACGACAAGAATGGGCAACTGCGATAAAGGATCCAAGTATGAGTGATATCTTGAAAGGGCGTATGTTTTTGCTGGCCACGGCGTCCGTGCTGACGCTTGCGGCGATGTCATGGGGGGCCACGTCCGTGGCGCAGGAAACGACCGACGACCCCGCCGCAGGGGGCGAAGCCTCAATTGAGAATGGTACAGTCGAGGACGAAGTAACCATCGGTGATGTTTTCGATGGGGAAGTCGTCGACGAAGGCTCCGTAGGAATCGTTGACGGGGATGCCGGTACCGCCATTGATCCGGCCGAAGGCTTCGGGCAGGAGCCGGTCGTCGACGAACTCGGAGCGGTCGGGGTGGACGTCACCGAAGAGGGCGGAGTGCTGGGCGATGGCGCTCCGTCAGACGTAGATGTGATGCTGCAATCAGGCGCGCCCGAAATGCGGGCCGATACCGGGATGGCGGCGCCTCTGGCTGCCGAAGGCGGAATTGCGCGGCAGCCGCAAGCCGAGGCCGATCACGACAAGGCCTGCGCGAACCTTGTGCAAGAAAAGGACTGCGTCGCCAACTGACCCCCCCCGGTGACGCAGCTCGAGGCGGCACCCTCCCGGGTGCCGCCATGTTTCAATCCCTGCAGCCTTGCAACATCTGTCGACTTCTCCGACCATGCACTCTGCGTAGCCCAACGAGGCCCTGAATGCCCCGCATCGCACTAATTCTTTGCCTCGTCGTCTGTGCGGCCGGTTCGGCCCGGGCGGAATCTTCGCGAGAGCGGCTTCTGGCTGCGCTGGAAGCTGACGGGTATGACATCCAGCAGGTCGAACGGACCTGGCTTGGTCGGCTGCGGATCGTCGCGACCAAGGGAGACCTTCGGCGTGAGGTTGTGATCAACCCCGGCACAGGCGAGGTGCTGCGCGACATTGCCAGCTCAGAGGACGCCGAAGAGATCACCCCGGAGAGCGCCGGCGCGGTTGCCAGCACCGGGCCTGCCAGACCTGGATTTGCCGGCACTGGTGCAGGCGTCACGGCCGAGATTAACGAGGCCGCCTCTTCGGTTGCCCCGGAATCTGGCGGTCTGGTTCAGGACGGAGTGACGACGTCGGGCGCCCCCGACACAAGCGCGGATGTGCTTTTGCCCGAAGCCGGGGTAACTCAATGAGCCATTGCCGCCTTGCGCAGCGGGCCTTGCGCAGATGACACGGGCTACGGCATTTCTCTTGTTGCTGATCGTGCAGGCGCTTTGCGCGCTCGTGTTCCTGCTCGACATCCTCCAGTCGATTTTCGGCATCTATTCAGCGCCTCTTTCATGGTCGGTCCGCGAGCTGATGGAAATGGGCGCGGGCGTCGGGTTGCTTCTCGGTCTTGGTCTCGGGGCTGTTCTGGTGTTGCGATCTTTCAAGGACCTCCGCCGGGCGGAAGCACGGCTGCAAAAGGCCTCCGCAGCCTTTGTCGATCTGCTCGACGCGCGATTCGATGAATGGGGGCTGACCGAGGCAGAACGCGACGTAGCCCTGTTCGCGATCAAGGGAATGTCGGTGCAAGAGATGGCGCACTTGCGCGCAACGTCTGAAGGCACTGTGAAGTCGCAGACGGCAGCGATCTACCGCAAAGCCAACGTCACCGGTCGCCCACAGCTTTTATCTTTGTTTATCGAGGACATGATGGGCGCGGACAGATCTGCGTTCAGCGGTTCCGAGCGCACCCGCACCGCGGACCCTGCGGAGTCTTCCACGTTCCGTCCAGGCGCGTCCCCGGGCATAAACTCTGGTTTAGGGCGCTAAACCAAATGCCAATGGACCGAAACCTAAACCTCAGATCAATTTTCAGAGCATGTCGGCCGTGGTCTGTGTGACGTCGGGGCACCACACTCTGCCAACGCATACATCGCAAAGGAAATCTGATGAAAACCAAACTTGTACTTCTCAGCACCGTGTTCGCTTTCTCGGCCGGCATGGGTTTCGCGCTGACCACCGACCAGATCATCGCAGATCTGACCTCCGAGGGTTTTACCCGCATCGAAGTTACCACTGGCCCGACCCAGATCAAGGTCGAGGCGACGCGCAATCTGGAAAAGCGCGAAATTGTCTTTAGCGCAATGACTGGCGAAGTGCTGAAACTCGAAACCGAAGTTCTTGAGGCCGACGAGGACTTCGTGTCCGGAGTGAGGATCGAAGACGAGGATCAAGATTTTGTCGGCGTCATCGAGGATGAAGATTCGGCCGATGACGCGGATGAAGATGATGCGGATGAAGATGATGCCGATGAAGACGACTCTGGTGACGGAGACGCAGGCGAAGACGATTCGGGGGGCGATGATTCTGGCGACGACGGCGCAGGCGATGATGGCGCAGGCGATGATGGCGCAGGCGATGATGATTCCGGCAATGACGACGCTGGCGAAGACGACTCGGGCAATGACGACGCAGGCAATGGCGGCGCAGGCGACGATGACTCGGGTAATGACGACGCAGGTGAAGAAGACGGAGGTAATGACGACGCAGGTGACGACGACGCAGGTGACGACGATGCAGGTGACGACGATGCAGGTGATGACGACTCGGGCGAAGACGGCTCGGACGACAGCGATGCAGGCGACGACGACCACTGATCGCGAGACCTTTGCAACCGCTTCGCATACCCCGGCACCGCCGGGGTATGCTGCGTCGGTAAAACCGGCTAAACTTGAATCCAGGCTGATCATCGGGAGAATGCCATGAATCGCCGTACCATTTTCGCCCAGGCCCTAGCGGGCGCCGTTTCGGTGGCGCTGGCCGGACCTGCGTTTGCTGTCGATCTGGTTGGTGAACTTGTCTCGGAACTGCGCAGTCAAGGGTTTACGACCATCGACGTCAGCCGCACGATGCTGGGCCGCGTGCGGATCGATGCGAGCGGTGGAAGCGGCATGCGCGAAATTGTTGTCAATCCCAATTCCGGAGAGATTTTGCGAGATCTCTGGACATCTTCGGGATCTAAGACGTCAAAGTCGTCGCTCCTTGCTCGCAATACGCCAGGGAAAAAGAAAGACAAGCTTGAGGTCGGGGACGACCTTCAGGCCGACGATGTCGAAGACCCCGAAGAGGACGACGATCCCGCAAGCAACGAAGACGATAGCGGTGGTGAAGACAGCGGTGGCGAAGACAGTGGTGGCGAAGACAGCGGTGGCGATGAAGACGATAATCAGTGATACCGACTGATGCGGCAAAAATGGATCGTTCTGGCGGTACTGATGGTGCAGGTACCCTGCGCCGCTTTTTTCGTGTCGGATATCCTTGCCTCGGTCCTGGGGATCGAGACCACTCCGCTGAGCTGGGAGGTGCGTGAGTGGATGGAGCTTTCCGCCGCCATTGGGCTGGTTCTGGGGGTGATCCTTGGTTCAGTTCTGCTGTTTCGCGCCTTCCGCGACCGCAATCAGGCCGAAGCGCGGCTCTGGCGCGCCTCCGGTGCCTTCGCCGAGTTGCTGGAAGCGAAATTTGTCGAATGGGCGCTGACACCCGCTGAACGGGACGTCGCGCTGTTTGCGATCAAGGGCATGTCCACAGCCGAGATCGCGACCCTGCGGGCAACATCCGAAGGCACGGTCAAAGCGCAGACCAACGCGATTTACCGCAAGGCCGGGGTAAGCGGGCGTTCACAACTGTTGTCGTTGTTCATCGAGGACCTGATGCGCGATGACGGAGCATTGCGCCCGCCACGGGAAGGGGCCGAGGCAGCGCCCCGGTCGGTTGCCTGAGCGCTCACTCCACTGCGTGTTCGCGCAGCACGGTCAGCGGCACAATATCCAACGTCCGGATATGCGTGGCGGCAAGGCGCACCTTTGGCGCGGCCCCCTCCTCATGCGCTTGCAGAAACCTCGCGGCACACAGACACCAGCGGTCCCCCGGCGCTAGCCCGGCAAAGCCGAATTCCAGCCTCGGGGTGGACAGGTCGTTGCCAAGGTATTTCGACAGGGCCAGAAACTCTGCCGTCATGGTAGCGCAGACTGTGTGACGCCCTTGGTCTTGCGGCCCCGTATCGCAGCAGCCGTTGCGAAAGAATCCGGTGAGTGGTGACTGCGAGCAGTCCTCAAGCAGGCCGCCAAGCACGTTGACCGATGCTTCCTTCATTGCACATCTCCGCGTTTCATGGCGGAATGATAGGGTATTCCCGGCGTAAGCCAAGCCCTTGCCCCAAACTTGCAACCACCGGACAACACACATGGGCAGCCTCGCAGAAAGCCTCGTCACGATGATCCGCCGCCCGCTCAGCCCGCATCATGTGGAGCTGTTGCGCGCTGTCGGAAAGGAGCGTGACGTTCCCGAAAACGCGTTGGTGGTCCGCAGTGGCGAGGCAGCAGAACAGTTCCATTATGTGCTCGAGGGGGAGTTTGAGCTTTATGATCCGGTTCGCCGAAAGCGCATCGGGTAGAGCGCGCTTGGCCCCGGGCAATTCATGGGCGAGATTGCTTTCTTGAATGGGGCACGGCTTTTGAACACGGTGCGGGCGGCCAGGGCCGGGCGGTTGCTGGACGTGCCGCGTCAGGCGGTGCTGGACCTGATGACCGCCACGCCCGAGATGTCGGACATTATCGTGTCGGTCCTCGCGTCGCGCCGCAGGGCGCAGCTGGAGCTGGGCAACAGCCCGATCATCGTCGTGGGCCCGGCCGAGGACAGGCAGGTGCGCGCCGTCGCGGCCTTTGCCGGCCGCAACCGTCTGCCTGTTCGCTTTTTCGACCCCGCCAGCGATGAGGCCGAAGGGTTGGGAATGGCCTGCCGGTTCGACCCAAACAGCGGTGCCCACGTGATCTTTGGCGGCAGTGAATTGTTGCCCGAGGTGACGCCGGCTGCCATCGCCGCGCGCCTGGGCCTTGGAATGGCTGCAAACGAGGACCGATTCCATGACGTGGCGATCGTGGGCGGCGGCCCGGCAGGCATTGCCGCAGCCGTTTATGCCGGGGCCGAGGGACTCTCGGCCATGGTGATCGAGGATTTGGCGATTGGCGGGCAGGCCGGGACGTCCAGCCGGATCGAAAACTACATGGGCTTTCCCACAGGCATTTCCGGCGCTGATCTGTACTGGCGTGCCGAACTTCAGGCGATGAAGTTCGGCACCCGTTTTGCCATGCCGCACAGGGTAACTTCGCTTTCCCGTGCAGACTGCGGACGGTGTTTGGCACCTGATGCTGGGCAACGGCTTGGACGTGCGGGCGCGGGCAGATGTGGTCGCCACGGGCGTGCAATACCGCCGCTTGCCGTTGGTTTGGATTGGAGGGTTTCGAGGGGGCGGGGATTTACTATGCTGCGACCGATGTGGAGGCGCGTTATTGTCGCGACAGCGTGGTTGTGGTTATCGGCGGCGGTAACTCGGCGGTAACTCGGCGGGACAGGCGGCAATGTTTCTCAGCCGCTCGGCGCGGCACGTGCATGTGCTGGTGCGGGGCAACTCACTTGCGGCGTCGATGTCGTCCGATCTGATCGGGCGGTTGACACGGGACCCGGGGATCACCCTCAGGCCGAGGTCACCGGACTGGAAGGCGAGGGCGCACTGTCTGCCGTGACGATCCGGGAGGGCGCGGCGACCTGGCACCTGCCCGCGCGCGCGGTTTTCGGGATGGTGGGGGCCGCGCCAAACACCGACTGGCTGGCAGGGCATTGCGCGCTGGACCGGCAAGGCTTCGTGCTGACGGGTGCGGCGGCTGGGGGGGCCAGTCAGTACGGCACCTGCTGTGCCGGGATTTTTGCTGTAGGCGACGTGCGCGCAGGCTCGGTCAAGCGTGTGGCCTCGGGCGTGGGGGAGGGGTCGGTGGTGATCTCTGAGGTCTGGGCGCATCTGAACCCGCGCGCTGAGAGGGCGCGGCAGCACATGTTTAGCAAAGCCGCACGGCAGCGCTGTGTGTGCACAAGGTTGCAAGCTACCGTGCCGTTACTTTGCTACTGGCCGAGGTGGCTTGACGGTCGCGCCGGGAATGATGTTCTGATTGACGTCGGAAACATACCGTTCGGATTTGTCGGAACGATCGGGCGCGACGTGCTGCGCGGTGGCAACGGTGATGACGAGCTGCGCGTCTAATCTTCGGACACAGGCGATGTTGCGAACGGCGGCGCCGGGTTTGATACATTGCGCCTGCAGATGGGTTACTTTTCAGGCTTCGCATTGCCGCCGGGGACGGTCGTCAACCCGACCATGGGGCCTGGCGGGGCTGCGAGCCTTTTGCAGGTCAACGGCATCAATGCTCTGTCCGTTTCCAATTTCGAGCAGCTTCTCTATTTTGGCGTCAATGCCACCGACATCATCACCGGCGGCGCCGGGAACGATATCATCGCAGGCGAAAGTGGCGATGACCGCCTGTTCGGCGGGAATGGCGACGATACGCTGGACAGCGGCACCGGGATTGTCGACATGGACGGCGGACAGGGCTTTGACGTGGCCTCATTCGATCTGGGCGGCCTTCAAAACGGGCTCACCATCGCCAACAGCGCCAATCAGAACCTTGGCGCGGGCGGATCGTTGCGCAATTTCGAAGCTTACGAGGACATCGTTCTGGGCAACGGCGTCAATACCGTGACCCTTTCGCAGACCCAGTCCGTGACGATCGCATCCGGCAGTGGCAGCGACACGTTCACCGTTCTGAATGCAGCTGCCGAAATTTATGTCGGATTTGGCGACGACAATATCACGACCGGCGGCGGCAACGATTACATCGAAGGGTCGGTAATCCCCCCCGAAAGTAAGGGGCTGCATAAGTAGAATTTTCTCGGCAAGATGCATGAGGAGATTCTGAATGAAGACAAGCAGATACACGGAAGCCCAGA
>Ga0105044_10003842_pt1 | contig 20598 bp, 14 predicted proteins | sample MAT01_FD_78092 | JGI IMG/M metagenome (GOLD analysis project Ga0105044, IMG submission 78092) | Freshwater microbial communities from Lake Fryxell liftoff mats and glacier meltwater in Antarctica - MAT-01 | ecosystem: Environmental > Aquatic > Freshwater > Ice > Liftoff microbial mat | place...
AGCCCTTCGGGCTTTAGACTGAACTGAGTCATGCGTGCAAACCTGAATTGATGTAAGATCTTATGTGCCGCTCGCCTAAACGCATTATGCTCAATAACTTTTGAATGGGTGCTTACTCGTCCTGAAGTGGAATTCCTGCGCGTGCAATATTACTTTTGGCCCGTGAATGACGACATTGTGATCAAGAACACGAATCATTGGTTGTTAGCAGGGACGGGGTTACGGGGCGGGGTTACGGGACGGAGATCTGTTGGTTGGGCTTTGCGGTTACGAAGCCGATCGAGGCACGCCAGACAGTCCTTCCAACATTGTCGTTTTGGCCGAGTCCCCAATCGATACAGGGACTGAAATTGGCTACAACAACATGACCGTCTACCAACACCCAAGCGGCGCAATTGTTTTTGCGACAGGAAGCATGCAAGAGTCCTGGGGATTGGACAATTTCTTCGGCGGCGAAATACACCTTGGGTCCGACAGAGGGGCGAAATCAAGTATCTCTGCTAACGGAACCTTTGCTTCGATTCGGCACGTGCCCTCCCTACGCCGAATCAACGGGCAGCGATTCCAACCGCCCAACGATATGGGCGACCTCGCCCCACTCGCCGTCGAAATAGACCGCCTGCATGGTAATCAAATCGCCGATGATATGGTGATTCCTCGTTTGCGCTCGATCGGATCGCTGTCCATCGTGGCTCCGACTCCGTCCGCACCGCGAACGTCGTGGATCTCGTGGATGCGTCCGCAGTAGTAAAGCATGCGTTCCGTTAATGTGGTCTTACCCGAGTCGATGTGAGCGGAGATACCAGTTGTAGTTTGGGACCATTGTCCCGAACGAGTCAACGGACGGGACATTGGTCCCATCCTACGGTAAATTTGTTTCTGCAACTTTCATTCTGCAGATCGCCTAATACGAAACAAGGAAGCGCAAAACTTCCTGATTGAGCTTGCAGTTCGCGGACACGAGGATTTTATTGGGCGTCTTGCTCGGACGTCGCGTTAGATAGTTCCGAATCGTCCCTCATCATTTCCTATTGAGAAACGGAACAGGTTTCAGTTCGATAGGCAATATCGATTGTAGATAATCGAGCGTAGGCTTGGCTGAGGCCCCTCCCCAGAGCTGTCTCCCAGTCTCCTCCTCCCCAATCTATTGAGGCGTTCAATAGCAGCGGTTCGCGTTCAAGCAGCTTTTTAATCATCTCTAGATCGGAATGTGAGTAGATGACGAAGTCCTGTACGAGCTGCCGGTTGATCTGCGGCTTTTTCTAGGATGGCACGAAGGATGGCGGATCGTAGTCTCGCTCCAAAGGGGCTTCTATGGGCCCGGTTTTTGCAGCATTTGGGCTATCCTGAGCGCAAATACCATATTGCGTTGAACCGGCTGCCACCGCTCCGATAACTGCCCCGAATACCCGTCTCGTTACACGTTTGGTCATGTTCCGTTTTTCCGATGTCCTGGAAGGAATCACGACGCGGAGCGCCGCGCAACTAAAGGAATCACGACGCGGAGCTTCGTGCAACTGAGAAGGGAATGATGTTTGTTAAAACAGTATAGCAGCCAGTACAACACGAAAACCGTATTTGCGACTCGCGTTTTCTCGTTCGCATAGCGATAATCAGTAAGGAGAGTTGAGATCACAACTCGCGTGGATTTTAGCAAAATCCCATGCAGGCTAACGCCGTCTTTTCTTTTGGATGCTACCCGACTCGAGTTACGGACACCAAGGATTGTATGAGCACCGAGAGTCGCCATCCCGTCGAACGAATCGCTGAGGAGTTTTCCATTCGGCTGCGGGCTGGCGAGCATCCATCCATCGAGGAGTATGTAGATCGCCATCCCGAACACGCGGAACTGATTCGTTCCATTCTGCCATCGATAGCCATGGTGGAACGTGTCTCCGATCACGAAGGTATTGTCCGCTCCGACGATATTCGACGTCTGGCAAGCCAATCACTTAAGCAAGCCGAAGTACTTGGGGACTATGAAATTGTTCGCGAGATTGGACGAGGTGGAATGGGGGCCGTGTACGAGGCTCTGCAGCGTTCTCTCAACCGGCACGTCGCGCTCAAGGTCATTAGCAGCGCTATCTCAGGCAACGAACAGCATAGCAACCGATTTCGCCGCGAAGCAGAGGCAGCAGCATGCTTGCACCATACCAATATTGTCCCGATATTCGGTTTCGGACAGGACAACGGTCGTCACTACTATGCCATGCAACTGATCGATGGGGAAACCCTACAGACTGCCATCCAACGTAGGCTTGCCGACGTCACTGCGGAATCTGACGCCGAACGCATGCAATACTATCGAAAAGTAGCTCGTATCGTCTCGAGCGCCGCCAATGCTTTGGACTACGCCCATCGTCAGCGAGTCTTACACCGCGATATCAAACCAGCAAACTTGTTGTTAGACCGGCAAGAGACCCTTTGGATCACCGACTTCGGGTTGGCTCGACGAACCGATCTTGAATCGGAAACGCAAGCCGGCGAAATCCTGGGCACTCTCCGCTACATGGCGCCTGAACAATTTGCAGGACGAGGTGATTCTCGAAGCGACATCTACGGCCTTGGGCTAACTCTCTACGAAATGTTGACGCTTCAACCAGCGATCGAGTCACCCAAATCGAGGTTGCTCGACCCTGTGCGAAATTCGATCATTAGAAACCCGCGTTCCATCGACTACAGAATACCTATCGATTTGCAAATTATTGCTCTCAAAGCGTGCGCGTATGCTGCCGAGGACCGGTACCAATTGGCTGCCGATTTCGAAAAAGACCTGCTTCGATTTCTGGAGGATCGGCCGATCCTGGCTAAACGGTCAACCCGGATTGAATTGCTGGCTCGCTGGGCTCGAAGAAATCCATTGATTGCATCGCTAACTGCTGCGACCGCGGGATTGTTGCTGCTCGTGGCTGGTCTCCTTGGCATCTGGAATCGACAGCAGCAGCGGGCCATCGTCGAGATTGAAAAACAGTTTGCTCGGGCCGAAACCAACTTGGTTGAGAAATCGAAGGCGTTGGATCAAGTAGAGCAGGAACAGACTCGCGCCGAAAAGAACTTCGATCTGGCCATGAAGGCTTTCAGTGAAATCACTATCAATATCGCATCCCGCGGCAACTCGCTGATGAGTCTCGGTGGAATGGAGGAGGAAGACGAGTTTTCCGGATTTGAGGATGCGGAGCTGAATCAGGCTGACGTAGCTTTGCTGGAAACGCTATTAGGATTCTTTCAACGTTTTTCTGAGGAAAACGAAAGAGACTTGCGGATTGAAACAGCCATCGGACGACAGCGAGTAGGGGACATACAAAATCGATTGGGCAAAATGGACGAAGCCGAGAAATCCTACCAAAAAGCCTTGGATGCTTTTCGTTCGATCCATCGGCAGACTCCTGGTCGATCGGAAGTCGTGCTACCTATTCTCGAAATTCACAGCCAGCGGCTCTTGCTCTTTGCCAATCGGGGCCAGTTGCAGCGAGTAAGAAGCGAGTACGATGACGCGCGCCGGCTAATCGAACAATCAAGTGACGTTATGAAACAAGCCGAAGGACGGTTCGCCAGGGCAAAGTTACTCAGTAACATGGGGGCCATCGGCGCTAGAATCGACGAGGCTCGACTCAAACCCAATCGTTCAGGCCCGGGCAGATTTCTACCCTCACCCGATCAGATCGCGAAATTCCGGTCCGATGCTAAATTCAATGCAGAGGCCATCTCGCTGCTCATCGAGCTTTGCGCGGAGTCCCCTGACAATATTCAATACCAAGTGGCAAGAGGACGTGCTCTGAGAGACGAAGTGCGAATGTCGTTGATCGGTAAAGATTTGGCAAAAGCAGACGAATCACTTCGCAAAGCAATCGAACTGTTTGAAAGCCTTTGCAAGTCCTATCCCGAATCAGCAACCTTCCAATTTGAACTGGCCGATACTCTCACAACCGGTGTAGGGTCCCGGCCAATCGATAACGAACGCTGTCTGAGAGCTCTTTCGATCTGTGAAGAGATTTGCAAAACGCATCCTCAATCGCCCGACTACCAGTCTCTGCGTGCGAAGACTTTAGTGAAATTGAGCAAGATGGCAGGCCGGGCGCCGCGAGCCATAGAACGCATAGAACAAGCCATAGCGATCCAACGGGATTTGGTCCAATCGCACTCGAACATCACCACCTACCGCATTGGATTAATCCAGTCGTTGCGACTATTGTCTGAGAATTACGAGGCACGCGAAAACTATCAACGAGCGATCGAAGCAGTCGACGCGATGATACAAGAATTCACCCGGCTAAAGCAGATGGGTAAATCCCCTTTACTGTTCGTTCAAGCCGTCGATAACCTAAAGGGAAAACGCGCATCCTTGGAGCGGAAGATTGCGGAAAACGTTCGCTCCCCAAGCAAGTAAGTCCCTCGCCGATCGAGTTGTAGCAAATTTACCGCACCAGATACTGCATCAAGAAATCGGTCATGATTTGAAACTGATGATTTGTTTGTTCTGGGTCTGTGATGCCGTGCCGATTGCTTGGGTAGACCATTAAATCAAACTTCTTGTTCGCCTTCTGCAAGGCGTGCACGAGTTGCATGGTATTGGCCAAGTGGACATTGTCATCGATCTCGCCGTGAATCAACATCAACCTACCTTGCAGATTGTTGGCTGCCGCAACGACCGAGCTGGAACGGTAGCCATCCGGATTTGCCGCGGGCGTATCCATATAGCGCTCCGTATAGATCGAGTCATAGTTGTTCCAGTCCGTCACCGGTGCGCCGGAAATCCCAGCTCGGAACAGTCCGCTATGGGTCATTGCATAGCCGGTGAAGTATCCGCCATAGCTCCAACCCCAAAGTCCAATGCGATCTGCGTCGACCCACGCTTGCTGCTTCAACCAGCCGACAGCGTCCTCAAGATCACGGAGTTCCGTCGAGCCCAGATCCTTGTAGATCTTCCACGTGTCCGTGTTTCCCCTTCCAAGTGCCGATCGATTGTCGCATAACAAAACACAGATCCCTTGCTCCGCCAAAAAGCGGTGCCAAAGATCGTATCGATGGTTCCGTGTGTTCTCCACCGTTGGTGCGGACGGACCGCCATAGACGTGGATTAGCACAGGCATTTTTGAGCCAGACCGGCGTTGCTCGAAGTTGCTCGGCTTGTAGAGCAGCGATTGCATGGAAAAACCGTCGCGAGCAGAAATTTCAAACAGCTCTACGGTTCCCGATTTCACATAGTCCCATCGGTCGCTTCGGTAACCACCCGAGGTTCGGATTTTCCCGCCATCATGCTTTCTAAGCCACGTTTGACCAGCCGTGCTCACGTCGCTCCAAGCGTCAAAGTAGTAATTGCCCGATGGATGAACGGAGATGCGGTGAGAACCTGTCTTTTCCCCCATCATTTCAGCATTGTTTGTCTCAAGATCGATCTTCAATACATTCAACTCCGTGCGGGCTGAACGATGTGCCGATATCCACACCTGCTTGCCATCGGCAGATACCCAATCGATAGACTTTACATCCCAGTCCCCTTCGGTAACGGAACTCCACTTTCCATCGGGCGAGATTTTGGAGATATGCCGCCTCCCCTGGAGCGAGTCGCTCAACCACAGAAAGCTACCGTCCGGGAGCCAATGCGGCTCATCAATCACATCGACCCAAGCGGGCGATGTCTCCTGGACTATTTTTCGGGACTTTTTTGTGACTGTATCAAACGAGCACAAATCGAGTTTGGTTTGGATTCGATTTTGCACCTGGTAGATTAGCTCGTTGGTGAAACCGGGACGCCAGCCTACCCGTACCACCAAACGATCTGTTGGAGCATACTCATCGAGCGGTACTTCAACGTGTTTTCCGTTCTCAACATGAACCACATGCAAAGTCACAATAGGATTGGCCTGCCCGCTCTTGGGATAGCGAGTTTCTTCCAGCGTTTGAGCGAAAGAGAGGGAGTTGTTTATTCCAAACCGAGGCACAGGTGTCTCATCTAGCCTCAAATAAGCTACCATGGTCCCATCCGTGCTCCACCAGTACGCTTTAAATTTTCCCCGACCATAGATCTCTTCCTGATAGACCCAATCCAGTTTTCCGTTGAGCACCTCGGAATCGGTGTCATCCGTCAGCTTGCGGACCTCGGTGCTTTCGCAGTCGACAACCCAAAGGTTGTTCGATTGCACAAACACCACATGTCTTCCAGTGGGGCTAATTTCAGCCAGTTCCTTGGTTTTGTCCGGTGAGTGGGTTAGCTGGCGAACGGTATCCTTGGCTTGGTCGGCGATCGCGTTGTTGCCAGCGCGGAACAGATAAAGATCGTTCTTGTTTTCGATCAATGCGTGCTCCAAGTCGGCATCGAATCCGTCGATTTGGTTGAGATAGTTGTTGGCTTTGCCACCGCCAAAGGCTTCGAGTCGCGACAGCGCATCGACGAGGCGTTTGGGGCGATCGAAGGGCTGAATCGCTCCCGATTTGCAATCGACCGAATGCCATTTTCCATTGTGCTGAACCAAATATGCCTCTTGATTCGACAGCCATTTCGGAAAGGGAGCGGGGGGTGTCACGAAAGAGACGCGATGGTCTGGGTTATAGATCTTTGCCAGCGATAGCTCCTCTTGGGACATTTGGGGCGCCGGCGATTCCAATAAGCCCAATGGTCTCATCGGAGCTGGAACAGACAATTTCGTATCGATTCGCAAAACTGGATACACACTGTTCGGCTTGAGCGAGGGATCAAAAAAATTCCAAACTGCGAGCGAGTCATCCGAGTGAGGCTCCAGCAGGTAACATCCGAGCGTTCCCAGTTTCTGGCGAGGGGATACCAGCCAGCCAGCTACAGGCTGCCATTGCACTTTCTCGGCGGTTACATCGACTTTTCGCAATCGATGCTTTTGGAACTCGGGTAACTCCTTCACGGACGTTAAACGATACTGTGTGGCTGCTGTGGGCTTCAAGGTACCTGCGTACGCCGGATCGAACCACGTGAGCTCAATCCCATGCATGCGCAGCCTGCTGGCTGCCCAAGCGTTGTCGGCGGGAACAAAATAATATTCCGGCGCATCGATACTGAGCACGCCTGCCCCCACGTTCACCAGTTTGACTTCAAAGTCGGTAGGGACCATTTCCGACTTGCGATTCCGATCCTTAGGAGTCGGGAACTCGCTCTTGTTTGGCTCGATAGCTACTGAATGTTCATGATCATCATCCTCTTCAACGGTCGCGTCCCCGGGTTTAGGTGCCGTCGCACTGTTGGACGATTTCTTCGACCAAGAAAAACCCTTGGCGATGGCTGGGCTACTATCTTCCACCACTTTGGCCTGAATAGTGATCGCTTTCGCTTTTTCGGGATTAGGATCTGCTTTTGATAGTCCCAGCAACGTGTTGACTTGTTTTGCGTTCTCGGTAATTTGCTTCAGGCAAGCATCGATAAATAGATAGCTGGCATCGATTCGCCTCTGGTAACTGGTATAGGAATAGGATTCGACGAGGATTCCCATTTTGCCTCGCAGGCCCATGTATTCAGTGCTGTAACGAGGCTCGTGCCCGAACGATTCCCAGCGTTTGTGGTCCTGGCTGAAGTTGCCATAATAGAAGGTCGGAAAACCCTGCGCCAGTAAGTCTTTGGTAATCTGCGGCAACATATCATTTCGCAACCACTGCACCATCGGTTGGTTGGCAGCTGGATTGTGGGGCACGTCGTAAGTAAGATCGTACTGATGAAGCGACCCGTTGGTCGTATGCGTATCGATAAGGACGTCGACATCCCACGCGTCGAGCATTCGAACGAGGGAGCGAACTTCGGGCGAGTCAAGTTTCATGAAATCCCGATTGAGATCCAGGCCGACGGCGTTCTCCCGGGTTCCCATACCGCGATCAGGACCATCTTGACCAGGGCGATGCAAAGGTCCGATGCGTTCATTGCCATCGGCATTGAAATTGGGAATAAAGATGAGCACGGCTCGGTCGAGGTACTTCGGGCTGGCGTCTGCAAGCAAATCGCGAGCAAGCGCCAGTAGGGCTTCTTTGCCGTCATTCTCGCCACTGTGGATTCCACCCAACAAAACGATTACGATTCGGTCGTCCTTGACTGGCAGAGGTAACTCAACCTTCGGTTCCCTTGCGAGAATCAGGGCTTGAATCGGCCTGTCTTCGGTCGTCTTTCCGATTTGAACTTGGGATGCGTAGGGACTGGCTTGGTCAATTGCAGATAAGAAGTCGAGAACTTCTTGTTCGCGTGCTGTGGCTTGGTAGTTCGATTGCTCTGCCACCGTTCGCAGCGACTTGAGCGAATCACTGCCTGCTACTTCGTCGGCTTTCGGATTCTGAGCATCGAGCCCATTGCAGTGGCAAATCAGGGCAGTACAAGCGACCATTCGAACGAGAAAAGTTTTAAAGCGCATCAAGGTTTTCTCAGCACAAGTGTGGCGATGATGCCTATAGATACCAGGCCCCACAGGATCGTAAAAATCAATCCGCACCCAATCCCGATCCCAGCGTGGATGCTGCCCTTGATGACCGGGTTACGACTTCGATCGCGCAGCCCCATGATGCCTAGGACAAAGGCTGCGATACCGAGAGGTAGCCCAATGAGGGGTAGTCCACTCAAAATACCCAGATAATACGCGATCAATGCTTTCGGGTTCTTGTACGGAATCAGCCCACCCGTAGCATCTCCCTGGGATGCTGACGACATGGGCGGGTTCATACCGGGCGGCACTGACGAGGCCAACGGACCGGAGTAGGGATTACCGGAGTAGGGATTACCGGAGTGAGAATCATTGAGCAATGGGTCGTCAGGCATGGGCATGATAGAGTGTGTCCAAACTTCTTTTCGGGCAATGTCCAACTTCTTTTCGGGCAAGCAGAGAAGAAATCAGAATAGCTACCGCGGTGTGTCACCGCAACCAGACCGACTGAATCTAAACGCGTTTCAGGTACATCATGACACCTTAACGAGGGAGGCGATTTGCTCGGCCGTGATTTTGAAGTGTTTATACAACTGGTCAAACGGTGCGGATGCGCCGAAGGTGCTCATGCCTACAAACTCACCGTCGGAACCGATGTACTTGTCCCAGCCTTGTCGTATTCCGGCTTCGCAGGCCACTCTCATTGTTACGGCCTTGGGCAATACACTGGTTCGATAGTCCGGTGTTTGGTCGTCAAACAACTCGAAGCAAGGCATACTGACCACGCGTGTTGCAATTCCCTGCGCAGCGAGCAGTTCTTGCGCTTTCATGCATATGGGGATCTCCGTGCCTGATCCCATGAGGATGGCTTGTGGCGTACCTGCGCAATCGCTCAAGACATACCCACCTTTCTCAGCGCCGGCAGCGTCGCCTAACTTGGTTCTATCCATAGTGGGAACATTCTGGCGGGATAAAACCATGGCGGAAGGATGATTATGTAATTGCATCACCGCCCTGTAGCAATGCAAAACTTCGTTGGCATCGGCGGGACGGAAGACGTAAAGGCCAGGGATAGCACGGCAAGCAGCCAGGTGCTCCACCGGCTGGTGCGTCGGTCCATCCTCGCCTAACCCGATCGAATCGTGCGTAACGACGTAGAGGACGGGTTGATGCATGATGCTGCTCAGTCGCATCGCCGGTCGCATGTAGTCGGTGAAGACAAAGAAAGTGGCGCCATAGGCTCGCAATCCGGACAGACTCATGCCGTTGAGGATCGAGGCCATGCCATGCTCTCGAATACCGAAGTGCATGTTGCGATTGCCGTAATTGTTCGAACCGAAACCCCCTTGGCCATCTAATAAAGTCATGGTCGAAGGTGCCAAGTCCGCTGAACCACCAATCAAGCTTGGTAGATGTGGCGCGAGCATATTCAATACCTTGCCGCTACTGACCCGTGTCGCAAGTCCTTTTGCATCGGCCGCAAACGGTTTCAGGCCGCTATCCCATCCCGCTGGTAACTCGCGATCGATGATGCAAGTAACCTCCGCTGCTTCTTTAGGAAACTTGCTCTGGTATCCGGCAAAGAGTGCCGTCCAAGCCGCCGAAGCCTTTTTGCCACGCTCACCCATAGTGTCAGAGAAATACTTCCTGACGGAATCTGGCACGTAGAACTTTTCGTTTTCTGGCCAGCCGTAAGCCTTTTTGGTGAGCTTGATTTCATCGTCGCCGAGCGGAGCACCGTGAGCACCGTGTGTGTTGGCTTTATTTGGAGAACCGAAGCCGATAACCGATTTGACTACGATCAGCGTGGGCTTGTCTTTGGTCGCTTTGAATTCGTCGAAGGCCTTTTGCAAGGAGACCAAATCATTCGCATCGTCGATTTGGATCGTGTGCCAGCCGAGTCCTTGAAATCGCATGCCGACGTTCTCGCTGAAAGCAAGGTCGGTATGGCCTTCGATGGTGATGCCGTTATCGTCATAGATCCAACATAGGTTCGACAGCTTCAAGTGGCCCGCGATCGAAGCGGCTTCGCTCGAGATCCCCTCCATCAAATCGCCATCGCTGCAAAGAGCGTATACTTTGTAATCGAACAGGTCGAAGCCAGGCTTATTGTATTTTGCTCCAAGGTGCTTGCTGGCAATGGCCATGCCGACAGAGTTACCGACCCCTTGTCCGAGCGGGCCAGTGGTTGTTTCGATTCCGGCGGCGTAGCCGAGCTCCGGGTGCCCTGCGCATGGGCTGTGCAATTGCCGGAAGTTTTTAATGTTGTCGATCGTAATCGACTCCTGCTCCGTAACCTTGCCGTGCGCATCGACACTGCGAATGCCGGCCAAATGGATCATCGAGTAAAGCAACATGGAAGCGTGCCCACACGAGAGCACAAAGCGATCGCGATTGGCCCATTCCGGATTGGTCGGATCATAATACATGGCCTCCGTCCAAAGCTGAAACGTCACAGGCGCTAAGGCCATCGGAGTGCCGGGGTGACCGCTATTCGCAGCTTGCACACCGTCCATACTCAGGGTTCGAATTGTGTCGACTGCCATTCGGCGAATATCAGAAGCGGGTGCGTTCATCGGTTCGGCTTAAAAAAATGGGTTAGAATGTCTGGAAGGATGGCAAGAGAAGCAACTTGCGACGGGAAGAATAACGATTTTCCGGCGTTTTCGCAATCCGTAGCAATTGGTTCAGCCATCGAAAACCGTTTCAACCTACATCAAGGGCTATTGCGCATGAGTCTTTCCAGGTTTTCCTTGGCCATGGGTTTCCTATTGCTCGGAATCATCGGTCGTCTTGCATCCATTTCTCTCGCGGACGAAAGCCAGAAATTTCAAGCTGGTTTTGCTCAGGTCGACATAACGCCGCCACGTCCAACCCCTATGGCAGGTTACTATGGCAAACGGCTTTCGACCGAGACGCACGATCCATTGTGGGCCAAGACGACGGTGTTGGACGATGGCAAGACCACCGTTGCTCTCATTGCAGTAGACCTGGTCTCCACCACCCGATGGATGGTGGCTGAGACGCGAAAGAAAGTTGCATCGGAGTTCAAGTTGCCACCCGAATGCGTCTTGATCAGTGCCACCCATACACACACCGGTCCGGTCCTTTTCGACCCGGATAATTCCAGAAGCAACCGATTCGGTAACGATTCGCCGGAGACCAAACAGTACATGCTGGAACTGCCAAGCCGAATTGCAGAAAGCGTTGCGAAGGCCCTCGCTGCGAAACAGCCTGTGGTTGTGAAACACGCAATCGGTGAAGAAAAGCAACTCGCATTTAACCGTCGTTTCTTCATGCAGGACGGTACGGTAGGTTGGAATCCAGGCAAAATGAACCCTCGGATCGTTCGCGAAGCAGGCCCAACCGATGACGGGCTACCGATGGTCGCTTTCCACAGCAGAGAAGGGGAGCTCCAAGGGCTCTTGAGCAATTTTTCGATCCATCTCGACTCTGTCGGTGGAACACAATGGAGCGCCGACATGCCCTTTACACTGGAGCAGTCTCTCGCACGGGCTCTAGGATCGAGCTGCCACCTGCAATACACAACTGGCTGTTGCGGCGATGTCAATCATTTGGATGTGAGACACTCCTACAATCAAAAAGGACATGCTGAAGCCGCTCGCATCGGTACCAGGCTGGCCGGCGCTGTCTTGAGATCGTGGAACGATTTGAAAGCAACCGATTCTTATCGCTTGCACGCAACTCGATCGGTCGTGCGGTTGCCGCTGGCGACGCACTCGCCTGCGCGATTCGAATGGGCTCAAGCGATTTCGGAAAAGGCAAACGACGAAAAGCAGCCACCCTTCATGGAAATGGTAGAGGCGTTTCGCATCCTGGATGTGGAGGCACGGAAAGGAGAACCTATCGAAGCGGAAGTACAAGTCGTTTCGCTCGGCAAGAGCATCGCTTGGGTTTCCATGCCGGGCGAGATCTTCGTTCAATCAGGTCTTGCGATCAAAGATGGCTCACCCTTTGAATTAACTATGGTAAACGAACTTGCTAACGGTTCGATCGGATACGTTCCAACACGCCAAGCGTACTCGCAAGGAAACTACGAAGTGATCTCCGCGCGGTGCGCCGCAGGAAGCGGGGAAATGCTAGTCGACTCGGCTTTGGAACAATTGCGAACGCACTATGATCAGCAAAAGCATTAGTTGGGGCCTGGCTACTGCACCCGTTAGTGATAGCTTCTGAGCGAATGGAATGCGGTGCGTCCGCCGCTTTTGGCCACATGGTGTACAATCAGAGGTTAAGTTACAAAGCGTTGCAGTCACCTAAACTTGAAGTTCGAGAACCTTGCGTGTACCAACCCAACAAACATGCCCGTTCACTGCGTCCACGCCCATTTCGTACGTTATGGATTCCGATGGGTTGCGTCCTTTTGCTGACTGCCTATGGCGTGGCTCAGGAAGATTCCTCGGCCGACAAACCGAAGGTTAACGACACGACCGGCATGAAGGAGCGGGTAGAAAAGCTCGCGTCGGATCTCGACGCAACACAACAAGCGGTCCGCGATAAAGCCGAAGCAGCTTTGCTGCAGATGGGTCCCTCGGTGATCGAATTCTTACCTCCCATCAGCGCGGATGCTTCCGCCGAGTGGAAAATGCGTATCGATCGGTTACGAGATTCACTGGACAAGCTCGAGATCAAAGAGTTCACGCTCCCAACGACGGTTACGCTCAGCGGAACCATGTCGGGACGCGACGCGTTAGCCAAGATTGCAACGGCGACAGGGAACAAGATCGAAGTTAATAATGCGCCCAATCTGGAGCGTGAGATTGTTACCGATTTTGAGGAGACTCCGTTCTGGGAAGCCTTCGACGAAATTCTAGATCAGTTGGAGCTGACGGTTGCCGATGGTGACGGGGTTTCCATTCAGTTGGTACCGAGAGCCAAGAACGCTCCGTTGAGAATTGCCGCTGCTGGATATGCCGGTGTGTTTCGCTTGGAGCCACTTCGGGTGCAAAAGACCGTGCTTCTCCAGAACCCCTCTCAGAGTTCGGCCCAAGTGGAATTGTTGCTGTCCTGGGAACCGCGTTTGTTGCCTATCTTTGTCAAGTTCCCGACGAAATCGATGAATCTCATCTGCGATGATGGCCAAGTGTTGGAGGCCAAAATGAACTCGCAAGAATCGGAGTTCGTTCCCACCGGCGGTTCGCAACTCCAAGTTGCCCTCGATTTCAACCTGCCCGAACGCTCGGCCAAAAAGATCGTACGTTGGACCGGAACTGTCTTTGTTGCAATTCCCGGTAAACCCGCAACCTTTGAGTTCGATGACTTGACCAGTGAAGGCAAGAAGACTGCAAGCTTGGGAAATCTCAAAGTCGTTCTGGAAAAGACTCGAAAGAACCGGGACATCTACGAGGTTCTGGTCGGTATCTCGATGCAGTCAGAGGAAAGGTCGCCTGAGTCTTTTCGCGGTTGGACCAATACGCACGAAGCGTTCATGCTGAACAAAGACAACAAGATGATTGAGCACGTCGGTTGGTCAACCACACGCATGAACAATGAGGATATCGGCCTATCCTATCTGTTCGATCTTGAAAAAGGACTGGAGGGTTGCAAGTTCATGTACCGTGCGCCCGCGACGGTGGTCGAGCAGACGGTGGAGTTCGCGTTGGAAGATGTGCCTTTGCCATGATCGAACTTCCCTGGGATCCCGAAGTGGATTCCCCCGCCACGATCGCAATCATCGGAGGCGGACCGGTCGGCATCGAAGCGGCCATCTACGCTCGTTTTCTCGGCTATTTCGTCTCCATTTTTGAGCAACGGCGCGTCGCGCATCGGATGCTCGATTGGCATGAGCGACCGCTTGCGGTATCGGCCCACCTATGCACCACACCGATGGGGCACGCTGCAATACAAGCACAAGAACCAGTCTATCAACGCTGCAAGCCTGATCACATCTACTCAGGCAAGTCATATGCCGAAGAGTATCTGTTGCCGCTCGCCAAATCGGATCTACTCTTCGACGACATTCATTTCTTAAGTCCGGTAGCGGACGTCTCCCGGATTCGCACAACGCGAACCGATGCAATCCATCCGCAAGAACGATGCAACGATGAGTTTCGTATCCTGATCGACGGCCGACATCGAGGGCCATGGGTCTCGCTAGCGGACGTTGTCATTGATTGCCGCGGTTGCCAACAGCAATCGGCCGGTCTCGGACCCGGCGGTGGACTGGCAATCGGCGAGTCGGCCTTGCGCGAGTCGTTCCTTTTGCACACTCCCCGCGACCGCAAGTTTGTTACCAAATCGATCGCGGGCAAGCATGTATGCGTCGTCGGCCAGACCGTCAAGGCTTGTCAATTTGTGACAGAGTTTGCAACGCACTATCCCGACATGGCTGAAACTCGATTGACGTGGGTTATTCGTCCAGACCGATGTCACGATTCGGCCATGATGACCGAATCGTTACAATCGATCCTTCCGTTATACCCAACCAACGTAGTCATCCTCGAAGCATTGGGGGTGGAACAAATAGATCGCAACGAAGCCGGTTGCTACCTTGTTCGATTGCTCAAGGATGATAACTCGTGCGTCGAGCTGAAGTGCGATGCCGTCGTTTCCATGACCGGTAGCCGAACTCGAGTGCTGTCCAACGAGTTGCATCCAGGGATGTTGCGAGAATCTGCCGAGGTACCATCCTTTGTGTCTAACGAGCCTGGACTCTACGTATTGCAAGGTGGAGACCTAGAGGATGGAGCGGGAGTTGGGCTCGCTCAGGCATTTGACAACATTCGACAATTGTTTGCGATGTTAGCGGGTCGCGAGGATTTGGATCTCTACGGAATCATTGAAAAGCAAAACCATGGAATTTGACGCAGTTATCTTCGATCTCGATGGAACGTTGTTGGATTCGTTGGAGGATATCGCGACGGCGGCCAATCGCGTGCTCACAGACCTCGGAAAGTCGGCATACTCGCTTTCCGAGTACAAATATTTGGTTGGGGACGGATTGGGCATGCTTTTCCAGAGAGCTCTGCCGGAATGCGAGACTTCGGCAGAGCTAAAAGCGGAATGCATGCATCGCTTCCAGGAGGCTTATGCGGACTGCTGGAACAATCGATCGAAGCCCTACCACGGGATCGTCGAACTGCTAAAAAAATTATCGGAGCATTCGGTGAGTTTGTCGGTTCTATCGAATAAAGGGGACACCTTTACAAAGCGGTGCGTCACCCATTACTTTGGATCCGTTTCTTTCGACCACGTTTTGGGCCAAACCGATAGGTTTCCTCGCAAACCGGATCCATCGAGCGCCAAATGGTTAGCATCTCAATTGGAAGTTGGCGTCGACCGTATCGCTTATGTCGGTGATACCAATACCGACATGAAAACTGCGGAAGGAGCCGGCTTATTTGCGATTGGAGTGACATGGGGATTTCGTCCCGAGAGTGAACTTCGTGCGGCTGGCGCTCAAGCCATCTGCCATGAGGTTGACCAGCTAGCAAATTGCTTGTTGGGCTCGCGCGGTATGCCCTGAGATTTTTACACGTTGCGAGCAATCTGCTAGCGGCGTCGATCGTGATGGAACGAGTTCCAAGTGCGCAGGAAGCCATGAAACCAGCCAATCCAAGTACACGTACATCAGACCAATCGAAGCAAGACGAGTTTGAGGCCATCAAGCGACGAATGCACCAACGACTCGTAGACAAGATCGACTTGTCACGGGTAGGTGATCTCAAAGGAGAGTCGTTCCGTCGCGAAATTCGACTCGTCGTAGAGCATCTTTGCGATAGCGAGAATACGTTTCTCAATCGCTCTGAGCGAGACAAGATCGTCGAAGAGGTACTCGACGAGACGCTCGGCCTCGGACCCCTGGAGTTCTTGCTCAAGGATCCGTCGATCAGTGATATTTTGATCAACGGTCCAAAGAATATCTTCGTAGAACGACGCGGACAGCTGGTGAAGACGGATGTCGAGTTTCGCGACAACGCTCACTTGATGCAGATTATCGATCGGATCGTATCCAAGGTTGGGCGACGGGTCGATGAAACGTGCCCCATGGTAGACGCTCGTTTGGAAGACGGTTCCCGAGTGAATGCCATTATCCCCCCCCTAGCGTTGGATGGCGCCTGCGTTTCGATACGTCGGTTTGGCTCCAATCCGATCAAATTGGAAGGGCTGCTCAACTTCAAGGCCTTCACTCCAGAAATGGTCATGCTTTTGGAGGGTTGCATCAAGGCCCGCTTGAACATCGTTATCAGCGGGGGTACTGGTTCGGGAAAAACAACGTTGCTCAATACGCTAAGCAGCTTTATCCAAAACGATCAACGGGTCGTAACCATCGAGGACGCGGCAGAGTTGCAGCTGCAACAGGAGCACGTCGTTCGATTGGAAACCCGACCATCGAACATCGAAGGGACCGGCGCCATCACAGCGACGGACCTGGTGCGCAACGCTTTGCGTATGCGACCCGAACGGATCATCATCGGAGAATGCCGTGGTGGTGAGACGTTGGATATGCTTCAAGCCATGAATACGGGTCACGATGGTTCCATGACGACGGTCCACTCCAACACTCCTCGTGATGCGATCGCCCGATTGGAAACCCTCGTCATGATGGCAGGTTACGATTTGCCGATCAAGGCGATTCGACAACAAGTCGCAGGTGCGGTCGATGTGATCATTCAAGCCAACCGACTGCAGGGTGGTCCTCGACGTGTCATGAACATCACCGAGGTCCAAGGTATGGAGCAAGACACGGTCGTATTGCAAGATATCTACCGATTTGTCCAGGAAGGGGTCGACGAGAACGGCAAGGCTCACGGTTACTTTGAAGCCACCGGAGTCAGACCCTCGTTCATGCCACGACTAGAGTCTGCTGGAATTCGTCTGCCCGCAAGTGCATTCCGTCAACGGATCATGATGAGAGCCTAAAGAAATGATTGTTTTGATTATTGCTGCTTCGGTAGGCGTCTGCGTCGCCGCGATCATAGGTGCCGTGGCCATGATGGTTCGCGGCGATGAGACTTCCGTCGCTGAAGACCGGTTGTCCTCCATGACCGCAAGGTCGAAGAGGGATATCAACGGGGACGATGGCATCGAATCGCTGACCCTGCGAACTCCACTCGACGGTACGACCAACGCACTCGAACAGTGGATGACGCGCAAGTTCAACATGAAAGTCATGCTTGAACAGGCCGGACTCACTATTCCGCTCAACAAGTTCGCGCTGATCTGCATGGTCTTGGCTGGGGCCGGAACAATAGGTTGCTTATTCGCCCCGATTCCGTTCTTCATCGCTCCAGTGGCAGGCGTGATCCTGTTCTTCTTGCCATTCTATTACGTAAGCTTTATGAAGAAAAGAAGGATCGGCAAGTTCAATCAACAACTGCCGGAAGCTTTGGAGATGCTTAGCCGATCACTGCGGGCTGGTCACTCTCTCGGAGCAGGATTCGGCCTCATTGCCGATGAGATGCCCGACCCACTAGCTAAAGAGTTCGGGCGTTGCTTTGAGGAACAGAATTTCGGAGTTTCGCTAGAGCAATCACTGGAATCCATGACAAAACGTATTCCCAATCTGGACCTACGATTCTTTGCAACCGCGGTGATTTTGCAAAGACAAACCGGTGGTGACTTGGCGGAAATCCTCGACAAGATCGGCGGTTTGGTTCGCGCTCGCTACCGACTCGCTGGACAAATCCAAGCCCTCACGGGTGAGGGAAGACTTTCAGGGATCGTTCTTCTCGCTCTCCCGCCAGGTTTGTTTACAGCCATGCTATTCCTCAACAAAGACTATGTGATGAAGCTGTTCACCGATCCAGCGGGACAGTGGCTCCTCGGTGGAGCGATCGTGATGCAGTTTTTGGGCGCTCTGGTTATTCGGAAGATTATCGACATCAAGGTGTAAAGGACAAAAGCCGTGTGGATCTTAGCTGCGATTGATATCCGTATTCTTATCTCGCTATCGGTTCTGCTCGCCGTGGGATCGCTGGCTTGGTTCGCGCTCGATTTCCTCAATAAGGATGATCGTTCGGCTGCCGAAGATCGCCTCGACATCATGAACTCTTCGATGCGAAAGGGTTCCGAATCGAAGGAGTCGAAGAAGGAGATGCTGGCCAGAGTAATGGAACAGGCATCTCCCAATATTGCCAAGCATCTCCAACCGAAGACTGAGGTGGAGATTGGAAAACTCAAGTCTAGGCTAGCCGAGGCGGGATTTCGCACAGAAGGAGCCAGCGGCGTCTTTCTCACGATCAAGGTACTGGTCGCTGCGAGCGGTTTGGTAATGGCTGGCGGACTCACCGTCCTGACGATGGGATTCAGCTCTGCGGTCCTGCTGAGAGCCGTTCTGGGCGGAGGCATAGCATTCTTTCTACCCGAGCTAGTGCTGGACTTCATGCGATCGAGCAGAAAGAAGCAAATCACTTTGGGGCTACCTGACGCGTTGGATTTGCTCGTTGTGAGCGTGGAAGCCGGCTTGGGATTGGATCAAGGAATCAAAAAGGTTTCGGACGAGATGCGAAATACTTATCGCATCCTATCGGACGAGTTAACTTTGAGTACGCTGCATCTACAGATGGGACGCGCTAGAGCGAGTGTGCTGCAGGATCTGGGGAACCGAACCGGGGTCGAAGATCTTAGAACACTGGCCTCGTTGCTCATTCAAGCAGACAAATTTGGTTCGGGAGTCGCGCAGGCTCTTAGAGTGCAGAGCGAATCGATGCGAATCAAACGTCAGCAAATCGCCGAAGAGAAAGCAGCAAAGACCGCCGTCAAGCTGATCTTCCCGCTGGTTCTGTTCATTTTCCCTGGTGTGTTCGTCGTGCTCGTAGGGCCTGCTGCGATCCAAATGGCTCGCGAAATGTTCCCCGCTATGCAGGGCAAATAAAGATGAACCAACCCCTTAGCCACCCGATGCTCTCGATCGCAATGGATGCCGTGGCCAAGGGGACACAGGTTCTCAGGGATCGGTATCAAAAGACCGTTCGGGTCGAAACCAAAGGGCTAGCCAACTTCGTGACGGAAGCCGATTTGGATTCGGAAAAAGCTATCGTCGAGATTATTCGGCAGGCATATCCAGACCACGCGATCATTTCCGAGGAATCTCATTCCGACCGGGCCGACGCGGCCGATCTATGGATAATCGATCCATTGGATGGTACCAGTAACTTCATGCACGGCATCCCTCACTTCGCAGTCTCTTTGGGCTATTACCATGATGGCAAGCCCGAGCTCGGTATCGTTTGCAATCCAGTTAGCAATGACCTATACGTCTCCGTGTTTGAGCAGGGTGCCTGGCACAATGGAGTTCGGCAACAGGTAGACCCCTCGGAGAACCTGAGCGAAGTAATGATTGCATGCGGTTTCTACTACGATCGCGGACAGATGATGCAATCTACCTTGGAAACGCTCGGGGATTTTTTTCGCTGCAACATCCACGGGATGAGACGTTTCGGAGCGGCAGCGCTGGATCTTTGCAATGTAGGTTGTGGTCATTACGGAGTGTTCTTTGAATACAAACTGCATCCATGGGATTATGCTGCAGGGCAACTGTTTCTGTCCGAAGCTGGCGGGCGAGCCACCGATTGCAATGGCAATTCACTACCGCTCCACTGTGCCAGTAGTATCTGCGCAACCAATACCAAGCTACACGACCGAGCCATGCAAGTCATCACTCCGAACTGGAGAAAGCTGTCGGGTTATGTCGGTGGTTAACCATGACGCACCGGAATCCAACGTGATTGCTAGCGGTCCGCTGCTCTCCTTTACCGCGGGTTCCAATCATATATCGCGTGCAATACTTGTCGCTACACAAGAATGAACCACCTCGATGAACACGTTTTTTCTCTGTCGGTTCGGCTGGGTCAAATGAGGATGGTGGACCCGTTGGATTGCGTGCGACCTGACCTGCATCTTTCAACGTAGAGTAATAGTCAGGTCGATACCAATCGCTGACCCACTCCCACACGTTGCCAGACATATCGTACAGTCCATACGGATTGGACGGAAACTGCGAGACCGGGGCGATGCCCTTGAATCCGTCGAGGCCGGTATCGCCATCCTCGACAGGAAAGCTTCCCTGGTAAATGTTGGCTTGAAATTTGTCGTCGGGTTTCAGCTTAATACCACACGAGTACAACCAACCCGCTTTGCCCTCACGGGCTGCGAACTCCCATTCCGCCTCGGTTGGTAGTCGTTTTCCAGCCCACTTGGCATATGCCTCGGCATCTTCGTATGCGATCTGTACAACAGGTAGTCTCTCTCGGCCAACAAGATTGCTATC
>Ga0105044_10003843_pt1 | contig 20595 bp, 15 predicted proteins | sample MAT01_FD_78092 | JGI IMG/M metagenome (GOLD analysis project Ga0105044, IMG submission 78092) | Freshwater microbial communities from Lake Fryxell liftoff mats and glacier meltwater in Antarctica - MAT-01 | ecosystem: Environmental > Aquatic > Freshwater > Ice > Liftoff microbial mat | place...
AAAGGGGCCAATCTCGCCGCTGAAAAAGTCGACGCCTCGCTTCATGGCTGGCCGCTAGCCACTTATCAGACTAAGCATGAAACGGATGCCAACTTCAAAAGAATGCTTACTTATGCCTGTGAACCTGAACATGCTAAATCCGTACAAGTCGGTGTAGGCAGTCATAATTTATTCGATCTTTCTTTCGCACTAGTGTTAAGCATCGAAAAAAATGTTAAACCTTATGTGCAATTCGAAATGTTAGAAGGGATGGCAGCCCCACTCCCGCTTGTGATGAAACAAATTGCTGGCGATGTTTTACTGTACTGCCCAACCGCAGATAAAGAACACTTTCAAAATGCAGTCGCCTATCTCATTAGGCGTTTGGACGAAAATACGGCTCCGGGAAATTTTCTTCGATACCTATTCAATCTGATTCCGGGAACTAAAAATTGGCAAACGCAGGCTAATTTGTTTTCTTACGCTTGCCATACCATCCAAAATGTAAGCATGAGCCCCAAACGCAATCAAAATCGTTTTTTAGCCCCTCTAGAGCCTCCTCTTATCTCACCATTTATCAATGAACCAGACACCGATTGGTCTTTGCCGGCCAATGCTAAATGGGCTGAGAGAGTTTTAGGGGAATGGCAAAATTTACCTATAGAAGCCATTCCCATTGGAATCAATGGCAAGTTTATACACACAGCGATTATCGGCAAGGGCAAGGACCCGTCAAGACCTAATCATGAACTGTTTAGCTATTCATTAGCTGAACCTGTACATGTTAATCAAGCTATTGAAACAGCTTTAAAAGCCTATCCGGCCTGGAAAACAACAACTGTCAGCGAACGTTCGCTTCTGTTAGCAAAAGCAGCGCAAGCCTTGCGCACCCATCGTGGCAAACTCATTGGTGCCATGGTCGCCGAAACAGGCAAAACCGTCGGTGAAGCAGATACCGAAATTTCTGAAGCGATCGATTTTGTTGAATATTATCGACGTAAAGCAGAAGAACTCTTCCAGCTGCATGACATTAATTGGATGCCTAAAGGGATTGTTGTTGTCGCCCCACCATGGAATTTCCCCTGCTCAATTCCCATTGGCGGAATCGTGGCGGCGCTTGTCACTGGTAATTGCGTACTTTTTAAGCCGGCACAAGAAGCCATTTTGGTGGGGTGGACTCTCACTGAAGCCTTATGGGAAGCAGGCATCAGTCAAAATGTGCTGCAGTTTATCCCATGCGATGATGCTTCTGTCGCAACACAACTTATCAGCGATAAACGCATTTCGACAGTCGTGCTCACCGGAGCGACAGCCACTGCCAAACATTTACTTGAAGTGCGTCCAGGCCTAGATTTAATTGCTGAAACAGGTGGTAAAAACACTTTGATCATCACCTCCATGGCAGATCGCGATCTAGCCATTAAAGATCTCATTCACTCCGCATTTTCTCATGCGGGTCAAAAATGTAGCGCCTGTAGTTTAGCAATTTTGGAAGCCGAAGTTTATGATGATCCTTTATTTCGGGATCAACTGAGAGACGCCGTCAAAAGCTTAGCTGTGGGAAGTGTGTGGAATCTTAACACGCGCATTAATCCATTAATTCACCCACCTGAAAAAGACTTAAAACACGCTTTAACGACATTAGAGGAGGGGGAATCGTGGCTATTAGAGCCAAAATCAGATCCTCAAAACCCTAATCTTTGGAGTCCTGGCATTAAATTGGGTGTTTCCCAAAACAGCTTTACTTACACTACAGAGCTTTTTGGACCTGTATTAGGCCTCATTCGCGCTCAAAACCTCTCACATGCCATTGAATTAGCGAATGGAACAGCGTACGGCCTAACAGCCGGCATCCATTCTCTTGATCCTCGTGAGCAAATTGAATGGATCAGTTATATCCAAGCCGGCAATTGTTATATCAATCGAACCATTACAGGTGCAATTGTTCAACGGCAACCCTTTGGAGGATGCAAGCAAAGCAGCTTTGGACCCTCTATTAAGTCTGGCGGCCCGCACACTCTAACTCAATTTATGCATGCTGAACAGCGTTCTCTGCGGCAAAATGAGATTCCTCTTCCGGACTATGCTGTACTCTTACAAAACTGGTTACAGAAAAATAACTATCCTTCTGAGCAAATCTTCAAATTCACTGCCAGCGTGGCAGATTATGTCCAGGCTTGGCTTAATTATTTTAGCCGCGACCACGACCCAGCCAAGCTCATGGGGCAGGATAATATTTTGTCATATAGGCCCTATCAAAAAATGTTTTTTCGGATTCAACCTGACGATCACCCCATCGATTGCCTATTAGTTATGATTGCAGCTTCTATCTGCGGGACTTCTCTAGAAGTCAGTGTCGATAAAGATAAATTAGAGGCTTTGTTGCAAATTGAAGGGGTCAAAGGAATTCCACACATCACTTTGATCGAAGAAACTGAAGAAACATTTATAAGTAAAATTTCCCAACAACCTAACCAGAGAATTCGGCTGCTCTCCGCCCCTTCTCCCAAATTTGCTAAGGCACTAGCTAGTGCTTCATCTAGCTTAATTACCCTGCCACCTATATCAAAAGGGCATTTAGAGTTAATTAAATATTTGCGCGAAGTTTCTTTGAGTTTCAATTATCATCGTTATGGCAACCTTGGAGAACGGGAATTTCAGATTTACTAATAAAATTTTAATCATTTTCAAAGCATAGAATCAAACATGCAATACACAAATCAACTCAACCAACCTATTGGTTTTCCACTAGAAAATTTTGTAATTCCTCAAATGCCAAATTTTAAAACGCTTAAAGGAAATTACATTACGCTTGAAACTCTTGTACCGGAGCATTTAATTGCTTTGCATCGGGCCTTTTTGTTAAATAGCAATGGCTCCAATTGGACCTATATGGCATATGGTCCTTTTGCAAATGAAAAAGATTTTGTTGACTGGGCCCTGGCCTCTTGCTTTGGATCTGATCCAAAATTCTATGCGTTGATCTCAACTCAAGGTGCTGCGGGTCTGGCAAGTTATATGCGCATTGAACCCAAAATGGGCTGCATTGAAATGGGCCACATCCATCTCTCCCCTCTTTTACAAAAGACTCGAGCAGGAACTGAAGCTCTAATTCTTATGATTAAGTGGGCTTTCGAGGCTGGTTTCCGACGCGTGGAATGGAAATGCGATGCGCTTAATCTGCCATCCAGACGTGCCGCCCAAAGGCTCGGACTTTCTTATGAAGGAGTCTTCCGTCAAGCTTTAATCTATAAATCGCGCAATCGTGATACCGCCTGGTATGCAGCTACAAATAAAGATTGGCCGGCTCTTAACGAAGCCTATCGAATTTGGCTTAACCCTGCTAATTTTAATGATGAGGGAAGGGAGCTCCAAAAACTTTCGACACTGACAGCTCCTCTTTTAGTCAAACAAGGTTAAAATCCTTAAAATCTAAATTGAAAAAAAACTTCTCCGGATGCTATAAAAGTTATTTTCTTAAATCTAAATTTTTTAATCACCAGGGGTGCTGAGTCCAATTCTCAGCTGAGAGAGTCCCTAATAACCTGATCTGGATTGTACCAGCGGAGGGAGTGTGAAATGCAGTTACATCCAATTCCCTCTCTTTTTTGTATATTTAGCTTCCTTTTGCGCACTTTAATTTCTTTATATTTAAACCTTTAATCTCCAATTCATCTATGCAATTCCAAAACATCAACGAAGAAACTTTTATTCAAAATATTCTTCAAAATTTTCCAGTTAAAGAACCTATATTAGGGATTGGAGATGATTGCGCCGTCATTCCAGATGCACAAGGTAACGGATGGCTTATCACCACTGATGCGCTCGTCGAAGGTATCCATTTCTTAAAGGATCAAATATCCTCTTTCGATCTTGGGTATAAAATGATGTCGGTTAATGTCAGTGATATCGCGGCAATGGGAGGAACTCCAAAATATGCATTTCTTTCGATCGCTTTTCCAAAAACAATTAATGCAACGTGGACGCACGATTTAATTAAAGGACTCAAGGAAGCTTGTAATAAATGGGATATTCTTCTCCTAGGAGGAGACACTGTCGGTTCAAAACGGGACATCTTCATCAATATAACTTTGATTGGATCTGCTCCTCTACCACAAATTAAATATAGGAATCGTGCTCAGGTTGGAGACGCCATCTGTGTCACCGGTTTTTTAGGAAATTCTTGGGCTGGTCTTAAAGCTCTCAAAGAGAAAGTTCCTGTTGATGATTCGGTCTCTCATTTGCTTCAAGCCCACTTCCATCCCGAGCCTCATCTTGCGCAAGGAATTTGGCTGGCTTCGCAAAATGAGGTGCATGCAATGATGGATGTTTCCGATGGGTTAGACCGCGATCTAAAACGGTTACTTAAAAGTTCGAAATGCGGGGCCATTGTTGAAACCTCGAAAATTCCTCTCGCCCAAGCTCTTTTAGAAGTCAGCCAGCATAACCAATGGGATCCATTAAACCTTGCCATGAACGGGGGAGAAGACTATTGTTTGCTCCTCACTGTTTCTTTAGACCATCTTCCTGCTCTCCAAAAAGCTTTTTGTGCACAATTTAATACTTTTTTATATGAAATAGGATTGATTACAGATACACCAGAAAGACTGATTTATCAAGATTGCGGAAAGGAATTTCAGCTAAAGGAGGAAAATTTTGATCATTTTCAATAGAAGTAACAGCTCGCTAGTTTTATTTATACTTTTCATTATTGTTTTTGGTGGTCAGCTTGACAATTCCCCAAAAAAGGACTGAAGGACTACCATAGAGCCCAAAGAGAGGGGCTTATTGAAGTTTTCTCTAGAGTTTCTAAAGGGGTAAAACTAATCTTCTCTCTGTGTTCTCTGGTAGTAATTTCTTTAATTAAGCTCGTCACATTATCATTAAAGGCTAAAATTTTACACAGTTTTAATTAATTAGCTTTTCTGCGAAAATCGATCTCAAATTTTTAAATTAAAGACGAATATTATCCTATGGAAGTTATGCAAGATCTTAATTCAGAACAAATTCGCGCTGTCCATTCACTAGAAGGCCCCTTTCTAGTCTTAGCTGGTGCCGGATCGGGTAAAACACGTGTTGTGACATATCGCATCGCGCATCTGATTGAAAATGGGATTCCCGCTTCTCAAATTCTCGCTGTCACTTTTACTAATAAAGCTGCTGAAGAAATGAAGCAAAGGGTCAATGAATTAACCTATCATGCGGTTTTGATTAGTACTTTCCATAGCTTAGGTGCGCGAATATTACGTGAATCGATCCATGTCTTCCCTGGTTATTCTCGCAATTTTGTCATTTATGATGAAGATGATATTTTAAAAGTCATTAAAGGCTGCATGGAATCCCTGCACTTGACGAATCAAAAAATTGAGGCTAAAACTTTCAAACATTTGATTTCACGTACCAAAAATGCACTTAAATCTCCGCTCGAAATAAGCGATTTTGAACCAGAATCTACGGCTGAGCAGCATTTTCCCGCTCTTTATACGCTTTATCAGCAACGGATGAACGAATATAATGCCTTAGATTTCGATGATCTTCTCTTTTTAACTGTGCGTTTGTTTCGCGAGCACCCAGATGTTTTAGCGATGTATCAACGTCGTTGGAAATTCCTGCTAATCGATGAATATCAAGATACTAATGAAGCTCAGTATGCCATGGTGTCCCATCTTGTGGAAGAAAGCCATAATCTTTTTGTCGTTGGAGATCCAGATCAATCTATCTATTCCTGGCGTGGTGCTAAAATCCATAACATTTTAAATTTTGAAAGGGATTTTCCGGGGGCGCAGACGATCCATTTGGAACAAAACTATCGCAGCCGCAGCACCATCTTGGAAGCAGCAAATGCTTTAATCCAAAATAATGAAAACCGGCTGGAAAAATCCCTGTGGAGCGATCGCGGTGCTGGTGAAAAAATTAAGCTCTTTATCGCCGAAACAGACCGCTTTGAGGCCAGTTTTATCACGGAGCGCATTCTGCATTATCATCAAAATCACCGCATTCCTTTTGACGAAATGGTGGTCTTTTATCGCACAAACTTCCAATCGCGAGGGTTTGAAGATCGCTTCTTGCAAAACGGCATTCCTTACGTTATTGTAGGCGGACTTTCTTTCTATCAAAGAAAAGAAATCAAAGATATTTTAGCTTTTCTGCGGCTTGTCAATGAGCCTAGCGACTATGTATCTTTTGTGCGCACCATAAATCTTCCTAAAAGAGGATTTGGAGATGTTTCCTTAGAAAAAATTCGTTTGCATGCCAATCAAAATAGACTCTCCATCATAAGATTTTGCCAAGAAACAGTTGCCGAGCATCCTTTGGAATTTCCTTTAAAATTAAATTTAAAGCAAAAAGAAGGCCTTAAAGAATATGTAGGTGTACTTTCTCGTTTAAATGAGGTGGCTGAAAGCGGCTCTATTCAAGATTTGGTCGAAGCCGCTATCAAAGAAAGTGGATACATTGGGATTTTAAAAGAAGATGTAGAAACATTTCAAGATCGCAAAGCTAACTTAGAGGAACTTATTTCTAAAGCTAAAGAATGGGAAGAGTCTTCCTTGGAACCTTCTTTATCGGCGTTCCTAGAAGAACTATCACTCAAATCTACCCTAGATGAAGCTGATGTACAAAGTCGCGTCAATTTGATGACAATCCATAATGGAAAAGGGTTAGAGTTTACTGTGGTGTTCCTAGTCGGCCTTGAAGAAGATCTTTTTCCACATGCGAATGCAAGAGGAAGTTTTGATGCTTTAGAAGAAGAGCGCCGTCTTTGTTATGTGGGTATGACGCGCGCTAAAGAATACCTTTATCTTACTTTCGCAAGAAACCGCAATCTATGGGGAACAACGCGCCTGCAAAGGCCAAGCCGCTTTATCAGTGAAGTCCCTTCGGAGTTTATTGAGAAAGCCCGCTCCCAAGAAAGGCGCGAGTCTTTTTATAGCCGCTCGGTAGAACCTTTAGAGGAAGAAGAAGATATTGAAGAGGCTTTGGCTGAAGAACTGCCTTTAGAGCCAGGCGACACTATTTTCCACAAAGATTTTGGTGTCGGACGCATTAACAAGTCCTATCAAAGCTCGGTAGGGCTCACTTACCAGATTTTCTTTGTGAAAGATAACCGGGAACGGTCCCTCGTTGCTAAGTACGCTAAATTAAAAAAACTGTAGATAACAAAATTTGAAGTTAGCTATTTGCCTTCGAAAATGACATTAAAAAGACGTCGATATTTACCCTCTGGAGACTTTAAAGCCTTCACTCCATGCCATGCATTTGGCGTGTTTTTAAATAGAAAGCTATGATTATCTAGAATCTTTATAGCGCTTGATGTCATAAAATCTTTGAAATCTGGATTTTGGTTTGGTGTCAGCTTATCGCCTAAAACAATTAGGGCTCCTCCCCACTCCATATTCCAGTCTTGAGAGGTATTAAAGTAAAAAATGTGAGTAGCGATTTTAGAAGTATTATCGCAATGGGGAGACACTTCATTTGTCGACATGCCTGCATGCCAAGCGTACCGCATTTCAAAATTCTGGCTGCCCAAGATTTGACGCATCAAATCCTGATAGTTTTTATTCGTTTCAAGTTCATGAATAAATTGTTGCCAAACTGGTGTCAACGCTTCAGATGTCACAATACCGCCTGTTTGCGCATTTTTCTTATAGATAGACTTTTCATACGCTAAATAGTAGCGATTATGGGGGCGTTGCCCACTTCCACGAGAAAGATTTTCATGATATTCAAAAAATTCTAAGGAAGGAAATTCTGCATAGAGTTGAGAGAAGCCTTCAGGTGATAAAAACTCATGGAAATTATTCCAAGGAAAAGGCCAACGTTTATTAAACGCCTCTAACGGAAATGATTGAATGACTGCATTATTGATCAATTCCATAGCTGTACCCTGACTCTTATGATTCTATCTATAACTCTCTTATATTTGAGAGGATGCCGACATCCTCTCAAATGGTCTAGTGAGCATGAGGTCTGCGCGATGTTTTCTTAGGCACTGCATGACTTTTCGGCGCGGCTTTGGCTCTTGGAGTAGCCTTTAGCACTTTTTTAATAGAAGCCGAATTAAGCTGGCTAGCCATTTTATGTCTTAATTTTAGACCTGTAGTTGGTGTTAGCAAGAGAGCTGTAGCCGCTCCTAGTACCGTACCAATGAGAGTTCCCAATAAGAAGTCCCCTTGAGTTTTGCTAACCATGGATTATCTCCTTTTCTGCAGTTGTTGCAGAGCTTTAATTCCTAAATTGGCCCAATCTACTATCTCGTCAAACATCGAATTAGAACGTTTGCCTTTGGAATTAGAAAGCTTACTTACAAGTGTGCTTAAAGTATCTTTCCACTCATCGGCATATTCCATAGCATCATGCCCTTTGTCGTTGACATTCGAAATAAAATCTTGAGCTTGCGAAATGATTTCTTCATATTTTTCGCCGAGGCCTTGGCGTAACTTGTCTCCAGATCTTGGGGCTAAAAGCAAAGCTGAAGTGGCTCCAAGTATGGCACCAAAGGCACCCCCCATGAGCATTGAAGAAGCGTTACTTTCTTCGTCATTTTCATGATTTCTATCAAATGCATGCAACATTCCCTGGCTTTTTTCTTTCACTTGATCGCTGAAGCGATGGGATTTGTCACATAAGTCACCATAGGTACAAGAGAGATCGTCTCTTAATTCTCTGCCTGATTTTGGAGCAAGCAAAAGAGCGGCTATTGTTCCTGTTAAGCCTCCCACAATAGCTCCTTTCAAAAAGCAATTGAGATGGTTATCGTGAACCATAATTTATCTCCTTTTTAAGAATTTCTTTACTAATATTAAGCTTAATAACATCCAATCCGTCACATCATTTTGAGGACTTTCTTGGGCGTCGATGAACTTTTTTTTTTCAATAAATTCATGGTGCAAGGCGGCGGTTTTCTCTTCACATATTTCGCCTACATTGGAGACTGCCCGAATCAGTGGATCCACTTTCTCCATTCGCAATTCCATATCTTCCATAAAAAAATTCAATTTTCTTAGGGATTCTTGTACCACTAGCAAAGTCCTAATGACGACGTAAGTCAATACTGCAAAAATGATGATTGCTATGACTAAAATGATTTCAAAAAACATAGAACCTTTATTTTTTAAATAAAATTTGTTTTATAGTTCATAATTCAATTCATATTCGATTTAATAAAATCCTGTCAATAATAGATTGCTCTTTTATATTAAAAATTTCTATATTACAGATATGTGGTACAACTCTTCATTTATTAGCTATAGCACAAAAATTCTTTTGGGACTCATGATTCTTTTCTTGTCCCTTAAGCTGCTACCGAATTTATACCCGGTGCTTCAGTTTGTCGAAATTTTTTTCAGCCCCCTTATCCTAGGGATTATACTCTATTACATTTTTCGGCCGCTGGTCAGAAAAATGCTCGAATTAAAGCTTCCTTTTTTCGCGGCTATTATCTTTGTCTTCCTCATTCTCGGAGGCGTCTTAGCTTTAATAGCTACATTCCTTGTGCCTATGGTAATGACTCTCCAAGAAGTTGCCTCGGCACCCACTCAAAAAATGGAAGAAGTCAAGGAAGCTACCTTAGGATTTATCAATGTTTTTAATTTAAATTTATTTTCTTACGATGAAATTAAGGGTTTAATCACAGGCTACTTAACGACGATTCAGCAATACCTCTTTTCCAACACCTATAACATCATCTCTACAATTACGCATGTGGCCTTTCTCTTTGTCATCACCCCATTCTGTTTATTTTATTTGTTAAAGGATGATCAAAAATTTTATTCTTGGTTGATAGAAGCAATTCCTGCTCGCTATAGACCACAAACTGAAAAAACACTCCATCATCTGGATCAAACCCTGCTGACTTTTTTTCATGGCCAAATAGTAGTCGCCTCTGCTGTGACGTTCATGGCTTTGATTGGTTTAAGCATTATTGGGATTGACCGTTTGATTTTTTTAGTTTTCCTAACCTTCTTATTATCGTTAATCCCTTATATGGGAACATTTATCGCTATCATTCCTCCACTGCTAGTAGGATTGACGAAAAGTTATGTACTAGGAGGGCTTGCAGCAGCAGTCATGATTCTCATCCATTTGATCGAGGCCAATTTAATCACTCCTTATGTCATGATGAAACGCTTTGATGTACACCCTTTGACAGTGATTTTACTAATAGTTGCCAGCTTTTCTTTTTTCGGCGTTACAGGACCTCTATGGATTACTCCATTCTATGTTTTTATGCGTGAGGTCATTGTCCAGTTATATGACTTCTTATCTAATAAAGAGTTAAATCCAGAATAAAGCGGGAGAAGGGATCCTTCTCCCGCTAGAACAAATTATTTTCTTTTTGAAGAAGTGTGCTCTCTGTCTTGCATTAGAGATTCTTCAAAACTTTGCACTTCTTTCTCAGCACGTTCTTTAGCCATGCCATATTTTTCTTGGAGTTTGCCGACCAACATTTCGCGGCGTCCATTGATTTGAGTGAGTTCATCATCTGTCAGTTTTCCCCATTTTTCTTTAATTTTGCCTTGAAACTGTTTCCATTGACCTTGAAGTGTTTCTTTATTAACCATAATATCCTCCTTTGTTTAGAGACAAAAAGTTATAACGGCAATCTGCCGGTTAAAGCTAAAATCAATAAAACGATTAAAAGGATTGTAATCAATCCAAAGGGACGATACCCCCACCCTTTACTATGCGGCCAGCCAGGAAAAGCGCCCAAAAGCAAAAGAATCAAAATAATCAGTAGAATGGTTCCCATAAAAGGCTTCTCCTATTTTTCGCTAGCTAGTTTGTTAATTCCTGCAGTAAAAAAGCCTCCTTCTGCTATCGAAGTCAATTTTTTATCTGCATTGCCTTCTTCTTCAAGCGTTTCTTTGAGCAATTGAGCTATATCATAAAGTTCTAGCTGTGTAGCAAAAGTTTTGGCGACGCCATACCCTGCAATTTCGTAATGCTCAATTCTTTGGGCTGCTCCGATTAGAGCTGCATCCCTGACGACTGAAGGGGCTTCCAACTCAATCATCTCATTGCCTTCGGCAATTAATCCTTCCATGGCCTCGCATGTTTCATCAGAGGGTTCTTCATTTAATTGCGTAAAAATATTGTCTAAGCGCGCGACTTGATTGTGAGTTTCTTTTAAATGGTGTTGAAAGGCTTCTTTAAGTTCAGGTGTTGATGCCGCTTCAATCATTTTTGGCAAAGCTTCAACTATTTGGTTCTCAGCGCTGTATAAATCGCTAATTTCTTTCAAAAAGAGTTTATAAAAAGCATTTTGAGTCATAGATCCTCCAGTTAGAAAGCATTAAATAAATCCAATTAGTTTCAATATGATTAAAATTGAAATCGGTATGCCTAACATCCATAATAAGAACATGCGTCCCATAATAATTCCCCCAAATTAGGTTGAAAACCCGGTTAAGGGTTTTCAACTCCGTTAATTTAGCTACCTGAACGTGTTTTTTCATATGATGTCGAGATATCTGTTGCGCCTTCTTTTTTAAGAAGATCGCACGCACGATCGATATCTTCTGCGTTATTGGTATGGATGCTAATTAAGATACCGCCAGCTTTAAGACTGTTCTCGTATCTTTTGGCTTCATACTCGGGCATTCCCAAGCCAACTAAAGCTCCAATTAACATTCCAAGGCCACCTCCAACCCCTGATCCTGCTAAAGCTGCCATGAGGGGTCCTGCAGCAATAAATGGTCCAAGCCCAGGGATTGCTAGAGCACCAATACCAGCAAGAATCCCTAGAGAGCCACCAATAATCCCTCCTGAAACAGCTCCTGTTGTAGCTCCTTCTGGGGCTTTTGTGTGTTTTTCATGAGCAATCGTGCCTTTATCATGAGCAATCGTGCCTTTATCGGGATTGCGGGAAGTTACACTACCTGAGCGATCGGAAAACAACACAGAAATTTCATCAGTCTCAAAGCCAGCGGCTTGGAGTCTTTCAACGATACGTTGAGCGTGACTTTCATTTTTGGCTAAGCCAAATACAGCTTTTTTCATATTAACCTCCTGACATATCAGTTATTAAAACATAATTTAGCGACTAGCTTGTTGAAGTACTTCAAGTTGATTATCTAAGCGATCGATTCCTGCAACTTGAGAAATAATACGTTCAATAATGGCTTTTTCTTGAGCTGTATTAACAGGACCGCGCAAAGTGACGATACTATCGATCGTAATAATCTTGATGTTTTTGGCATTTGTAGATAATGATGAATCGTTCATGAGTGCTCTTCGAACGGTTTGAGAAATCGTTCTGTCTTTTTCACTTTCAGATTGATCAAATGAAGTCAATGCCCCTTCATTACGATCTCTTACATTACGAGCGGTATTGTCCGCATCGCTATTAACGGAGTTAAATCGCGTATCATTTGAATTAAAGTTTGAATTTGAATTCATGTGATCAACACTTGAATTGATACGATCTGGATTGGAATACATCGCCCGATTACTTTGATCTGAATCGATGCGCATGTCATTATCATCAAAATTCATTGAATGAGGATTCATTGTATGGTTCTCAGTAGGGGGGGGTGGTGGTGGATTATGCATATGAGATTCGCAAGCTACTAGGGCCATTGAAAGTAAAGGGATGTATAAAATTTTTGACTTCATTTTTAACTCCTTATAAAAATTTAAATACTCAATCTAATGTTGATCGCCTATTTACATTTTAATTTGGCATTAATAACGAGAATGAATTAATAGTTGGAATATATTTAGAAACGCTTAAAGTAGATAAGCTATAGATTCAGAATATGAAATAAAAATATTTATGTAAACTAATTAATTTTAATTACACAAATACTTTTACGCTTTTGGTGGGTAAAAAATTCCATCTTACAGAAAGCACACGTTGGGTTTTAATCAGTTAAGTTTTATAATAGATTTCTCCGTTTTGCTTGAGGGATCTATGCATTTTGAATCAACCACCCAAGTTTATTTAAGTAATCAAATTGAGTTGCTCCTCCAACCTATGAGGCAGCAATTCATTTCAGCTTCACCCCTATGCAAGCGATTAATTATTGTACCAAGCCCAGCCATGAAGTCCTGGCTCACGTTCAAAATAGCGCAAGAAGATGGCATCGCCATGGGGTTTGAAACAACCTATCTGGATCAAGGCATTCAAACTCTGTATAAATACTTTCATCAAGATCCATGCCAACTTCATGAAAAATTTCCTACCTCCCACGAACTAACCTTGGCTTTAGATTGGGAAATTAAAACTTTGCTAAAAAATTATGCGTCACTCAATCAAACTCTTCAGGAGATGTGGAAGCCGTTATTAAATTACTTAAAAATAGTCTCACCGACGGATCAGCTTTCCAAAAAAAGTGAAAAAAGATTGATCAGCTTGGTGGAAAGACTGGCAAAATTATTTCTGGAATATGGGGTGTCAGGCGGAGCTGCAATCGAACCTTGGATTAAATTAGGAGCTTGTTGGCAAAGTTTTCTATGGCAGCAAGTTCTTGAAATTGGCAACAAATACCAATGGACTTATCCATACAGAGCCTTAAGTCAAACCATTTTCCCTGACAATTTTGAACATCTGCAAGTGCATCTATTTGCTATGAGCTACTTGCCTCCTCTCTATCATACCTTCTTAAGGGAAGTTTCAAAAATACTTCCCGTTTCGTTTTATCTACTTTCTCCTTGTGAAGCTTTTTGGAGCGACATCTGTTCTGATAAAGAATCGCAAAGAATACGAATGTATTGGGAGAAGCGGGATGCGTCCGAAAATCAACAGCTAGCTCTCGAAGAATTTCTGCGCGATCGCAATCCTTTGCTGGCCAATTTTGGACGTATTGGTCGCGAAATGGCTGAAGCTGTCGAAGATGCACACTCTCATGTGGCTGCCCAATATGTACTACCTGGGAATGTGATCAATTTTTCTTGCTATGAAGAGAGCATCCATCAAGATTTCCTATTAACCACCCCCAAGCAAAAATCCCTTACACTTTTAGAGGCCTTGCAAACGGATATTACATTGCTGAGAAACCCGGCAAATGCCCCTCATGTTGAATTAAATGGTGAAGATCTTTCCATTCAGGTGCATAGCGCCCCCTCCATTAAACGCGAGGTACAAATTTTACATGACCGGTTACTGCACTTGATGCACCTGAATGCCTTAACTGACACCCCTCTTTTTCAAAAAGATTGGATTGTAATGGCACCGGACATTCGCCTTTACGCCCCCTTCATCAAAATGATTTTTGGAGCGGCTGACAGTCCGCTGGATTTTCAAATCATGGATGCAGAGCTCCCTCAGCAAAACCTTTATATCCAAGCCTTCTCATCTTTATTGAAGCTCGCTTCATCACGCTGGGATACCGTTTCAATACTCACGCTGTTAGATTGCCCGGCTTTTAGAAAAAAATTTTCATTTACTTCTGAAGAAATTGATCAAATTCGCACCTGGATCAAGGAAACGGGTGTTAAATGGGGTGTAGATGGAGCCCATCGCCAGAAAATCTTGCAACAAAACCATTGCAAAAGCCTGCCTGAAGCCTCATCACTAAATGGAACATGGGAAAATTGCTTTCAACGATTATTAAAGAGTCTCGCCATTGAAGAGAGCGACGAACCGTTAGTTGAAATGTCTCAAGCCCCATTGATCGGAAAATGGATTTTCGTCATTCGCTCTTTACATAGCCATCTAAAACCCTTCAACGACGGTTCAACTCGCACCTTAAATGAGTGGGTAGAATACCTGAGAATGATCGCAAAAACCTATTTAGCTAGTGAAAAATCAGAAGATGAAGAAATTTTAGAGTCGCACCTACAGCATTTTCAACGTGTGCCTTCTCACATGGAACAGTGTACTTTTCCATTTGAATCAATTCATGCTTTATTAGAGGGGGATTTTAAAAGGGAAAGCGTTTCCTATAAAGAAACACGATTGCATACCGTCCGATTTTGTTCGATGCTTCCCATGCGGGCGATTCCTGCCAGAGGAATTGCTTTACTAGGTATGCAAGAAGAGTCTTTTCCACGTTATTATCCAGATTCTTCACTTCACGTATTTTCCAAAGACCCTGCCGCAGATTATGCACCTTCTCAGGTCGATTTCGACCGCTATCTATTTTTGGAAACTTTGATTTCTGCCCGTGATTATTTTTTGATGAGCTATCAAGGATACTCTGCAGACGGAAAGGAACAACCTCCTTCTTTGCTGGTGCAAGAGCTTTTAGCTTATACCGATAAAAATTATCGATTAGGGCAGGTACCCCCTTCGTCTATTTGCCACCATAAGCACCCCTTCCATGCCTACGACCGAAGCTATTTTTCTGCCAATAAATCTCTCGTAAGCTTCTCTAAATTACATTATCAGCTCGCTCAAGTCCAAATGAATGAAAAACGTCCTCATTATTCTTTCATTCCAGCTTTTCAGCTTAAAGAATGCTCATCTCAGACAGAAAAAGAACTCACAATTGATCTTAAATATTTAATTTCACTCGCTCGCAATCCGCTAGAAAATTATTTTAATCGTCAACTGGGCATGTTCTTAGAAAATGAAGAAAAACGCAAAATTCATACTGAAGACTTCTTTTATATGACTCAGCTTACCAAAGCTATATTAAAAAAAGATGCCCTTAAATATTCTGTAGATAAATTATTTTTAAAATCTGAAAAAAAAGGAGATTTTCCTTCAGGATATTTTAAAGAAATTATGAGTGAACAACTGATTGAGGAAGTAGATCGCTTAAAAACCCCCTTAATGCTCAGCGGTGTTTCTCTTGATGCCATTTTTCAAATAGAATTTTCTGATTCAACCTCTGTTCCCACTCAAATTAATTCCACCTGCTGGTCTGTCCCCCCCTTGAAGATTGCCGATCAAAGCGGAAATGTGATCAAACTGATAGGCACGCTTTCAGACGTGACTCCTCAAGGGTTGCTGGCCTATATCAAAGACGAGAAAAAAGAAGTCACCAAAGCTTGGCCAGGATATATTTTACTGAACTGCGCTGCCGCTCTCTATCCCAATCTTTTTGGCACTCATTTGATTTTTGGCAAAAGCGGAACCATGAAAGCTCCTTTTTTTAATGATCCCTTTGAAGAGCTTAGAAAATACTTAACTTACTATTTTTTATGTCAAAATAATGCCTCACCTCTATTACCAGAGTGGATCCCTGACTTCATTGAAAAGCCTAAAGAAAGCCAATTCAAAATCCAAAAGAGTTTAATGGGTCCTCATGCAATCTACAATGACTATATGCACTGGATAATTCGCGGTGAAACCCACTTGGATTATGATAAAATGCTTGAAAATTGGCATGAGATGGCAAAAACATTCTTTTCTGAGATTTTTACGCATTGGTACCCAAGCCGTAGTAAAGGGGAAACGCATGTTTGACATTTTAAACCGCACATTAAACATTCATCATCACTATATTCTAGAAGCTTCAGCTGGAACAGGTAAAACCTTTTCCATTGAAAATATCATTGTGCGCTTATTGATTGAACCTTCTCCCAAAACTCTTGAGGTACTGGAAATCCAAGATATCCTGGTGGTCACATTCACCAGAGCAGCTGCTCACGATTTGAAACTTCGCATTCGTCAAAATATTGACAAAGCCATTGGCTGCTTGCAGCTCCTACTTGACCCCTCCAAACATTCAGATTCAAGCATTCCAGATTATCTACAAGCCTTAGCAGATCTCGCTCCGCAGCAACTTAAAGCCGTCAAAAAAAAGCTCGAAAAAGCTCTTTTTGACTACGACCGTGCCCAAATTTATACAATCCACGCATTCTGCATGCGTATGCTGCAAACCCATTTTTTTGAAGGAGACCTGGCTTTATTCGCACTATCAGAAGAAAAAGCTTTAACTCAATCTGAAATCTTAAAAGTGATCCGAGATTTCTTCAGGACTGAAATGCATGCAAGTGTCTATGGTAAGGCACATTTTCAACTTTTATTAAAAACATATGATCATTCAGTAGAGCAGCTAGAGACAGCTTTAGGACGCCTCATTACTCAAGGCATGGAGGTTGCTCCAGCGCCCTCTTTCCTCGAACTTTTTGCAGAATTTAACCAAAACATGCAAGCCCTAAAAGCTCAAGGCTTTAACTCCCAAACTATTCTCGCTGATTTTACACAACTCGCTCCATTTTACACGGGTTTACTCGATAGGAAAAAAAAGCTCAAAGAAGACATTTTTAATCGAGTGAGCCGTTTTGCTCAATTTTTTGATCAAACTGAGTGGTCTATAGCTGATTTTGAAGCCATTATTTACGACAAATTGTTTCTAGTCAAAGCCCTGGATCCCCTCCTGCGCAATAAGAAAGCCGAAGCAGACTTGCCTGAAGTAGCTCTCAAACAAATGCGCCCTCTTCTTAAACAATTTTTAGAGCATTTAGTTGACCCTTTAAGCGTATTTGCCAAGCTGGCGTACGATTGTCAAAAATTTTTAAAGCATTATCAAGAGGAAGAGGAGAAACTGCGCTATGATGATTTACTACATGCCATGCTTAAAGCTATGCAAGATCGAGCTTTCATTCAAAAAATTCGGGAAACTTATCAGGCTGCCCTTATCGACGAATTCCAAGATACTGATCCCACGCAATGGAAAATATTTGAGTCTCTTTTCTTAGAAGAAAGCTACCAAGGATGCCTCTATTTAGTCGGAGATCCCAAACAGTCTATTTATGCCTTTCGACAAGCTGACATTTACACCTACCTGTCGGCTTCAACTGCAATAGGAGAACAGAATAAAGCTTCGCTCACTACGAACTTCCGTTCTCATCCAGCTCTAGTGGATGCTTTAAATGCTCTTTTTCAGCAAAGCTCCACTCCTGATTTTATTTATCTTCCCCGGCAAAAGCAGTCTCTACCCTATCTTCCCGTTCAGGCTTCTACACAAACTTTTGCTAAAAACCTGCCCGATGCTCTAGGATCAATTCACTTTATGACCACTACGGAACGGCAACGGTCGTTAGAGTTATTGGAAGAAGAGTTTTATTTACCCTTTGTCGCCAATGAATTATTAAAGCTGCAAGGGAGTCAACAGTTCGATTACCGAGAATGTGCCATTCTTGTTTCTGACAGGTATCAAGCTCAGCGCATCATGCTTTTTTTAAAAAAATATGGCATCCCCGCTTATTGTCAACGGCATGCCAATTTAGCTGATTCTGCCGCTCTTTTAAGTCTCAGAGAGCTTTTGCAAGGAATTTTATATCCTCGTCATGCTAGTTCATTAAAAATTGCTTTGGGAGGAAAAATTTTAGCTTGGGATCATCTTAATATCGCTCGTTTGGAAGATTTGGCGTTTTATGAGACAACTCTTGGAGAGATCAATCAACTCAGAAAAATTCTTCTACAAGAAGGTTTTGGGGCCTTTTATCATGCCTTATTGCATCAACCCCATTTTCAATCCACATACACTTTAGGGGAGATGCTTTTACAACAGCAAGAAGGGGAGCATTTCTTTGAAGATATGGAACAAATTGCTGAATTATTAATCAGCCAGCAATATGAAACACACTGTCCTGCGGAAGGATTGATTGCCTTCTTAGATGAATTTAGCGAACTTAAATCCAATGATGATGAACGTTTGCACAAGAAAATTAATACCTGCCAGGATGCGGTGCAAATTTTAACGCTGCATTCCAGTAAAGGGCTTGAATTTGAAATTGTCTTTATCATGGGACTAATCAAGCACAGCCCTGTACCAGATCTTTTTTTACCTGATCGACAGCTTTCCCCTCCTGCTTTAGCCCCTATCTTTGATACCGAAGATCCCAGGTACCTAAGCCATTGCCAAGAAATTGATGCCGAAAAAATGCGCCAACTCTATGTGGCATTTACTCGGGCTAAATATCGTTTATATGTGGCGGCCGATTCCCCTATTAATAAGCAAACGGCTTTTGGATGTGCTAGCGCGATGGAAATATTTTTTGCCAAACTTGCACAGCCTACTTGTACCTACCTAGAGCTTTACGAACGCGTGCATGCCTATGATTTCGAAGCTTTTTTCCTTTGGCTCGATACTCTCGATCCCTCTATCAAAATAACATATAGCACTGAAACCCAATCGCTGCCGTTTTTAAAAGTTCAAAGCATCAAAGTGCCGCTTGAAGACCTCATTCCGCCTCTAACGATAGACCTTCCAAGCGAAAAAACATTCATCTACTCATTCACCTCCCTTGCCAAGCACATTGAACAAACCGAGATTTCCGAGATTGCTCCACCGCATGATTTTGCTTCACAAATTAAAAACCAACATACTCTTCCGGCGGGAAATACGACCGGGATTTTGCTGCACAAAATTTTGGAGCACCTCCCATTCGAAAAAACCCAAAATTGTTTAAGCCCGTATGAACTACTCCCTTTCATTACTCCCTATACAGAAGGCACCCCCTACAGCATTTGGAACATGGTTCTTTGCGACATGGTCTTCAAACTCATGAAAACTCCTTTACCAATGGATGGACAGCAGTTTACGTTAGAAAACATTCATTCACACCAGACTTATCGCGAAGTGGAATTTTTATATCCTTACGAAAAAGATATCTTTCATCTCAATCTCCCTAAAAGCTACTTTAAAGGGGTAATCGATTTAATATTCGTACAGGCTGGAAAATATTATATTATCGATTGGAAATCGAACTGGTTGGGACCTGCTTCTGAATCCTATCAAGGGCCTGCCTTAAAAAAAGCCATGCAAACCCAGGGCTACCTCTTGCAAACCTCAATTTATCTCGAATCTTTAAAACGTTATTTAAAAATTTATGATCCGCAAGATTTTCAATCCATTTTTGGCGGCATTTATTACATTTTTTTACGTGGTTTTGAAATGCAACCCGATCAATTAAGTGGGTTTTTCGCCTGTGAAATCGAGGAGAACAATCCATGTCCCCTTTGACAAATAAAGATTGGCCTATTTTGAATCAATTGCTCGAATATGGCGCATTACCCTACGAAGCTTATGCCTTAGCTGAACTTTACCTCACTCAAGAAAAAAGTGAAGCCATTGCGGCATTTATATGCCATCTGGTTCTAGCAGCCCAAAATGGCCACCTATGTATCAAGATCCAATCCAATACCCTTAATCCCCCTCCGGAGGCTATTTGGCTAAGCGAAGCTAAAGAAGATGGTCTACCATCTCTCGTGCCAAAACTCTCCGCTTTAATTATGCGCGGAGCTCATGAAAGTGCCTTATACTTGCAAGATAACAGCCCCACAGAAGATTCTCTGAAACCTATCTGCAAATCTGGAAATCTTTACTATTTGAAAAAATATTGGTCTCAAGAAAACTTATGGATTAACTACGTCGAAAAAATGCTGCAGCCTGTCCAGGGAATTGCCTTTAACCAAGATCTTATCCAGACAACCATACAGTCTTTGTTAGCATCCAAAAAGCTTCTTTTAGAGCAAGCCCAGGCTATTTTTCAGGCTTCACAGCAAGGATTGCTGCTGATTTGCGGCGGCCCTGGTACAGGAAAAACTTACACAGCAGGACAATTGATCAAAACACTGTGGGAGCATCTGTCTGAAAAAGAACAGCAAACCTTTGAGATTGTTTTAGCAGCCCCTACAGGTAAAGCTGCCGCAAATTTGCAAAGCAGCCTTGTAAAAGCTACAGAAGGGATCCAAAACTGGCAAATTCCCAAAGCCAA
>Ga0105044_10003846_pt1 | contig 20591 bp, 16 predicted proteins | sample MAT01_FD_78092 | JGI IMG/M metagenome (GOLD analysis project Ga0105044, IMG submission 78092) | Freshwater microbial communities from Lake Fryxell liftoff mats and glacier meltwater in Antarctica - MAT-01 | ecosystem: Environmental > Aquatic > Freshwater > Ice > Liftoff microbial mat | place...
TGAAGCGCATGCGCGAATGCATCACCCGCGGCGGCCCCTTCGGCACCGAAGCATGGCAGACGCAAACCGCCAGGGAACTGGGTCTGGAATCAAGCCTGAACCCGCGCGGTCGGCCGCGGAAGGCTGCAGAGGAGGCGAAGTAATGTTGAATGTCCCGTTTGTGTCTCTAGCGATCGGTCTGGGACTTGCTGCCACCGCATCGGTACAGACTCCCCGAGCGCCGGCCAAGGCGACGACCTGGGATAAGAAGCAGACCGGCACGCAGTTCATCGAAGTGAAGCCCGGCACTTTCATCATGGGCGAAGGTAAAGACGCCCAGAAAGCGGAGATCAAAACCGGCTTCTATCTGGCCTCTACGGTGGTCACGCAGAAGCAGTGGAAAACGATCATGAAAACCGAACCATGGAAGGGAAAGGTGATGATCAAGGAAGGCGACGACTTTCCCGCCACCGGGGTCAGTTGGGATGACGCCAACGCATTCTGCAAGAAGCTATCCGAATCGGCCAAACGCAGCTTTCGCCTCCCAACGGAAACCGAGTGGGAATTCGCCTGCCGTGCCGGCACCAGGACCCGATATTTGTTCGGCGATCAGGCGGATAAACTCGGCGACTATGCCTGGTACTACGACAACGCCACCAACGCCAAGGAATCCTGGCCCCATCAAGTCGCTCGCAAAAAACCCAATCCATGGGGTTTCTACGACATGCAAGGTAACACGTGGGAGTGGTGTTCCGACGTGTTCCAGAGCAAGCTCTTGATGAATCAACGCGTCACGCGAGGAGGTGCATTCTTCGGCAATGCCGATTCTTGTCGCGTTGCCTTATCGTTCCTTTGCTGATCCGAAGAGCGCCGTCTACCACCTATCCTACCGCGTGCTCATGGAACTACCGTAATCGGGAATAGTGAAGGGGGCATTCCGAACTATCACCGCTTCCCGTTGGTCACCCGGTCGAGTTTGAGGCGCCCTGAACGTTCAGTTTCTCGCGATTGCGACCGGTACGCACCCCGGGAAGCGTTCGGGAGACGACTGTCAGGCTGCGAAAGCCATAAGGTGTGGAAATGCATCGCCCCGTGAGCCTGAAGTGCAGGCAACGGATGATAGACTGCTTGCGGCCCAAATTGAGACATCGATCTTGCCGGGAGCCCGCAGCGCAAGCGATGGTCTTACGTACCCTTGTTTGCGCTGCGGGCTCCCGGCAGGATGTATCACCATTGGCCGTGCGCAGTATAAACTCCGTTGCTTGCGCTTTCGGCTAAGGATTCGCGCCGAAATAAGTTACCGGATTGTATCGGCGCAGATGAAGAGAATCACGAAAGCACGAAACGACGAAAACACGAGAAATGCGGCATTGCCATAACACTTTTTCGTGTTTTCGTCGTTTCGTGCTTTCGTGATCCTCTTCTCTAAAAACGGGCATCTATTCTGCCGCGACTCCTAACGGGCGAATTGCGTTCGCGATTATGGCCGGTACTTTTCCACCACGCCGCGTGTCGCGCCCTGGATCGACTGCAGAGCGCTGTTGATCTCCCGGGTGGTCGGGCGGCCGAGCATTTCGAGGTTGGCGGCGGCTTCCAGGTCTTCGATGGCCGGGGTGGTCTTGCCTTGCTCGTAGCGGGACATGCCCAGGAAGTAGCGGTAGCGGGCGTCGCGGTTGTCGAAACGGACGGCCTCACCGAATTGTTCCTCGGCCTTGTCGAACTGGCCGGCGCGGAAGAGTTCCAACCCCTGGCCGTAGTGCTTCAGGGCCAGTGATGCATCGTTCGTGCTGGACGATACACGCTGCAGGGCAGGGTGTGTGCTGATGATCCGGTCGAACAGGTCTTCCTGTTCCTTCGGCAACGCTTTCAACGACTTCACACCCGTGGTGAAGTCCTTCAGCGCGGCGTCGTAGTTGCCGGCCTTCAGGGCTGTTTCGGCCTTGTTGGCCTGCTGAACGAAGTTCTTGTTGTTGTTCGCCAGGCGGTCTTCGTACATCGCCTTCTGATCGGCGGCCGTCGTCTCCACCTTCTTGATTGCGGCGGCTGCATCGTCATTGGCTTTCTTCGTGGCGGCCGCTGCGTCGTCATTGGCTTTCTTTGCCGCGGCGGTTGCATCCTCGGCTGATTTCTTGATGGCCGCGTCGGCGTCCTTTTTCACCTTGTCCGCATCGGCTTCGAGCTTGGCGGCCTTGTCCTCGGCATCCTTCTTCGCAACGGCGAGCTTTGTAATCGCATCGGCAGACCCGCGGGCGATTGCCTCGTCGATCGCTTTAAGCATCGCCTCCTTTGTCGCATCTGCTTCGATGTACTTGGCCTTCTCGAAGCGTTGACGCAGCGTCTTGATGATCGCTTCCGCTTCATCGCGGGAAGTGACCAGCAGCGCCAGTGCCTTGGCCGTGTCGGGTTCCTTGATGCCGGCTTTCTCAATCGCGGTATCCAGGTCCTTCACTTTCGTCTCGGCATCGGCCTTGCCGGTCAGGGCTTTCTTCAGGCCGTCTTCGATCTTCGGATCGTCGATGCCGGCGTCCTTCAGCGATTTTCCGAGTGCCACCAGCATGTCGTCTGCCGCTTTCTTGCCGTCGTCGGCCAGCTTCTTCTCATCCTCGGCCTTGGTCTTCGCGGTGATCAACGTCTGGATCGCTTCCGCGGGCTTCTCGTCCGCCTTAAGCATCAGCTTCTCGGCCACCAGCTTCATCGCGTCGTCGTTGTCTTTCGACTTGGCGAAGACGGCGGCAAGGGCCTCACTGAGCTTGCGTTGCTCGACAAGCATTTTGCCTTCCGGCCGTTTGTACAGTTGATCGGCGATCGTCCACAGGCGGGCGAGTTCGTCGAGCGTGAACGGCGTCAGTTGTTCGCGCGGGTCGCTGAGCGGGTTCAGGCCGCGGCCAGCCATCTTCACCTGCTGGCGGGCGTGAACAGCTTTGATCTGCGGGATCTTGGCGGCGGCCTCGGCGTACTGATGTTTCGAGGCGAGCAACAGTGCTTCCCAGAACAGGTAGCCTGCTTCCTGCCCGGCCGGTTCGTCGGCCTTGGGAGTGCCTGTGGGGTCGGCCAGCAGCAGCGTGAAGGCGAGCAGCAGATGCTCGGCCGGAATGGCCGTCAGCGGGGCCGACTGCGGACGCAGCACCTTCAGGCGGTTGCCGGCGGCGCGGATCGGGGCCAGGGCGGCGTCGCTCTTCAACTCCATTTCGGCATCGGTGTAGATTCTCTCGGCCGCGGCATCGTCGTCGAACAGTTCGGCGATCAGCCCCTGCCAGAGGAAGGCACGTGCGGCATCGAGTTCGGCTTTGTCGTTCCCCTTTGCCTTTTCGACGGCGGCCTGCAGATGGGCGATGGCGGCCTTCGCCTCCTCACTGTCGCGGTCCAGCGGCTTGTCCTCTGCTGCCGCTTTCTGCAGGTAGGCGAGCCATTCCGCCTGGCCGCGCCCGGCCAGCACGTCGGGCTGTTCCTGATCGAGCTTGGCGAACACGGTGGCGGCCTTGGCCGGGTTGCCGGCTTCCAGAAGGGCGCGGGCGCTGGCCGGGGTCTCGGCCACTGCGACCGGCGGCGTCGTCGTGTTCGGTGTCGGCGGCTTAGTGACGATCGGCTTCGTGTTGGCTGTCGAGTCCTCCCCGAGAAGAGTCTTCGGGTCCGGCCGGGCATCGAAGTACATCGCGGCGAACAGTCCCCCGGCACCAAGCAGCAGACCGAAGGTCGTGCCGATCAGCATGCCGCCGCGCTTTTTGCGTTCCTTCGCCTGTCTGGCGGATTTGCCGGCCCGCGCGGGCATCGGCTCGTCGGCCACCGGTTCAGCTTCGGCGAATTCCGGCTCGACGACTGGCTGTGCCACGGCGCGCTTGCCGCGTGCGGGAGCAGAAGTGGCCGAGAACGTCGGAGCGTCATATTGATCGGTAGTAAGCATGTCATCGGCAACCGGTTCGAGCTTTTTCTTGCCCTTCTTCTTCGTCGGCGGTGGCGTCACGGGGAAGGACGGTTCGTCGTCGAACACTTCGGCGGCGATGAACTCTTCGGTTTCCTCGACCGGCGCGGCCATGTTCTTGAAGTAGGGGTCTTCCCGCGCGACATCGTCGAACTTGCGGATCATCGAACTGTCCAGCTCGTTGCCCGCGGGCAGTGACAAATCGACCAGGTCTTCAGCGACGAGTGCCTTGCTGGAAGTGGCGCTTTCGACGTCGATCTCGAACATCGACGATGTATGCTTGGAACTCAGGTCGATCGACGACGATTGCTGTTCCTTCTGCATCCGGGCGTGCTTGGCCAGTTCTTCATCGGTGATCTGCAGTGAGCCCGAATCGCTGATGCCGCGGTTGAACGGGCCGTCGGAGTAGAGGTCGACCGCATCTTCCGGGTTTTCGTCGGGAAGCTGGAACGAGGCCATGGTGCGCTTGTTGATCGCACTGTCGCCGCCGCTCCGTGTCGAGCGTGCGGGGCTGGTTTCGTTGAGTTTATCCGAGATCCTGTCGAACGATTCGATCGCCTTGTCATCCGCAATGCTGTCCCATGCGGCGTCAATGTCGATCGGCTGTGCGGTTTCGACGGCTTCGGCCGCGGGCACATCGTCCTCGATAACTTCGGCCGCTTCGACCACGTCCCACGCTTCTCCGGCAACCTCGACCACCGGCGCGGCGGCCTTCGTCCACGAATCGCCGGCTGCGGCTTCGGCGAGCGGGGCGGCTTCTTCAATCACATCGAGGCTGTTCCACGTTTCTTCGGCCGGAGCCGGCGGCGCGGCGGCCTTCGTCCACGAATCACCGGCAGCTTCGGCGAGCGGCGCGGCTTCAACCACATCAAGGGTGTTCCACGTTTCCTCGGCCGGAGCCTGCGGCGCGGCCTTCGTCGTCGTATCAACGGCCGGCGGCAGCGGTTCGGCTTCGCCGATGTCGAGCGTGTGCCAGGTTTGCTCTTCCGGCCTGCGTACGGGCGCCGATTGAGTCCACGAGTCGCCCTTCGCCACGGCGTCCCCGATGCGCGGTGCGGCTGGCTCGGCGGCCTTTGTCCATGAATCGCTCTCGACGGCTTCGGCGGCGGGCACATCCTGTTCGATGACGTCGAACGATTCGATCACCGGCTCGGCCGCTTTCGTCCAAGAATCGCTCACAGCTTCGGCGGGCAGCACAACGTCCCAAGCGACCGTCTCGTCGGCGGTGGCTTCTTCAATGACTTCGAATGCTTCGAAGGCGGGCTCGTCCTGGGCATGCTTCAGCGCATCGCGCATCCACGAATTGCCGGGCTCGACGGACGACGGCTGTACATCAGGCACAATGAACTTGTCATCCGGCGGCACAAGCCGTTTGCGGGACGATAGGCCCGAAAGAACACCCGATCCCGGCGCGGACGCCAGGTCGACAATGCCGCTTTCGGGACGGTTTCGCCCCGATCCATCCGCCGCCAGAAGGAAGTCGAGTACCGACGACTGTTCGGACGTGATCCCCGAACCGCTGCCGGGGGGGATGTCCAGCAGTGCGTCTTCGTTTTGGTCCTGAATGAAGCGGGCCACCGAACCGCCGGACTCGGCCGTTTCTTCCGGATCCAGTGACAGCATGATCGGCTCGTCGTCGAGCGACAGTGCCTCGGCCACCGGTTCATCGTCGATCTCGGCGTCATCAAGCGGGATGGCTTCCATGACGCCGCTGTCGGATGTCCAGGGCATCGGCATCGCCCCGCCGGCATCGTCGGGCAGCTTGCGCAGGTCGAACTGCACGGCCGAACCCGACGGTTGCTGCGGGGGCATGGCGTCCCATTCGTTGCCGAGCTGTACCGACGAACCGGAACGTCCGGCCCCGTCGTCGGCGACGAGCGGCACCTGGCTGAGCTTGTCGGTATCGCGCTCGCCGGGGGACATTTTGCGCTGATGCTCTTCGGCGACGATCCGCTTCAGCAGGTCCTTGTCGGAAGAAGAGTCGATCTTCACCGGCTCGCCGAAGGATGAGCCGCCGGTGACCGTCTCACGCTGTTGGCGGATGACGTCGGTCCAGGAGATCAGCGACGGGCTGCTCTGCGGGTCGGGCAGCGTCTCGACGTTCAACTTGCCGGAGGCGCCTTCGCGCACGGATGCTACCGCGCCGAAGTCGAGAATCGAATCATCGGAATCATCCGGCTGCGGCGTTCGCGGCTTTTCCGGCATGTCCGGGTTCGACCCGAAGTTGAAAGGATTGTCAGAGGGATGATCTTTTTTTTCGGCCATGACCGAACAACTCCAGGGGCCAAGCGGCCCGATGACCCGGCGCAGCGTAAAACACGAATGACATGGGGGCTCGCTTACCTGCCTCCATTGTTCCAGAAAGCCGGGCAAGAGCAACCGATTTCCCTGATTTCCCTGCCGGAACAGAATACCCGATCGTTACATCCCTCACCAACGGCCCAAATGGTACAACCCGCGCCGTTTTCGCAATTGCTTCTGTTTGAATCGTGTCGCAGGCTTCTGTTAAGGCTTGCGGGTCGGGTATGCTGCCTTAAACAGGGCATCGTTTGCTGCCGCATTACGCTGTCAGCGAAAAATCGCGGGGTACCGACGAACCGGGTTTCCTGCTAAGTCGCCTGCAACCATCCGGTTGGAGTTCGCGCCGCTTGTGGGCGACGCCAATCGGCACAGACAATGCCCTGAAAATCTGAGCCGGAATGCCTGCGGCGGTCGAATAGAAGAGTAGCGGCCGTTCGGGGGCGAACAACACACGGAGCATGCAGATGTCGATCAATCCCTACCGATCAACTCATGACAGTCGAAACCTGCAGGCTTCCTTCAATCCGGGCGTTGTGCAGCAGTCGCTGCGGGCCAAGCAGCAGATCATCAGCGAGTTGATTGCTGGCCGACTCAAGTTGCTGGAAGCGACCGAGCGATTCCGCGTCGCCCATGCGGCTACGGCGGCGTGCCTTTCGGGGGCCGCGATGGGTACTGGCATCGAGTCCGATCCCGAGAACCTTTGCCGTACTGTCATCGGGTGGGTTTGCCTCACACTCAGCAACCGCCCCGAAGAAGCGGAACGCGTTTCTGCATCTCTGGAACGGGAATTGCAGCGGGAGATTGAACGCAACGGCAAAGTGACACTGATCAGCCGTTGAGGACATCGCCGGGTCGAGGCTGACCGGTCGGTGGATCCGCAGTCGGCCTTAATCAAGTCCCCGGTGGACGATTCTATGTCAACGATGGTCGCGACTGCCGTGCCTGAGCCTGTAACGCTCGGCCACGACATGACTTCGCTCGACAACGACGTGATCGAATTGGCGCTGTTGCTGCCGCGCTGGCAGGCAATGGCCCTCGGTTCGGTTGCCAAGCAGCGCGGCATGACGGCCGCGCAAATGCTGCGTCGCCTGATCGGAGCTGCAGTCGGCCAGCAACCTCCCTTCCCGCAATCGTAAACCACCATTGACCAGTTTTGAATTTGCGTTATCTGCATCCCCGTGCACAGGCATCGGCCACGGGGGGAATCGCGATGCGCGCATGCTTGAGTTTTGCATCAATCGGACTGTTGTTTCTGACCTCCGGCTGCGCGACCGTTGCCGGCGGGTGGAAGGACAAGGAAGTGACCGTCACGACGGAACCGCCCGGTGCCGCGGTAACGGTCGATGGCCAGCCTCACGGCCAAACGCCTGCCGTCGTGAAGTTGTCGCGCAAAGCGGATCATCAAGTCGTCGTGACGCATTCGGGTTACGAGACGGCTACCCTGACGGTCAATCAGCGCCTCAATCCGTGGATCTTCGGCAACCTCCTCTTTGGCGGCCTGGTGGGTGTCGTAGTCGACGTCTGCACCCATGCGACATTCACGCTGTCGCCGGATGAGATTACGCTGAAGTTGCAGCCGGTGCCGACCACATCCCTTCGGGATGCACGTTAAAGTCGTTTCTTTGTTTGAGGCGTCTCATTGGGATGCCCGCGAAACGGGATTCGCTTACATTCAACTGCATGGGCAAATTCGCGTTATCTCTCGTCGGGCTGTGGGCGTCTGTCTTCGCCATGGCGGCCCTGACCGGCCCCGGGCGGATCGATATTGTCGATGGGCAGACGCGCTTTGAAGTCAGCCAGAGTCTCATTGATGATGGCGACTCCGCGGTACGTGACCCACGCATCTGGTGGGGCCGCTTTCCCGGGCGGGATGGGCTCGACTTTACGTATTACCGCTTTCCGCACAGTGTGCTTGGGGCCGGGGCGGTCTGGCTCGCCGATGCGACCGGGCCGGTCAGTGAAGGCCGTCGGCATTTCTTTTTCACGATGGTCGGCCCGTTCTGCTGCGGACTACTGGCAGTGTTATACGCGGTCTGGTTTCGGCGAATCGGGTTGTCGCCACCGGCTTCGCTGTTGTGGGGCGCGGGTGGTATCTTCTGCACGCCCAACTGGTACTACGGCACCAGCACGTTCGACGAGTTTTTATGCAGTACCGTCATTATTGCCGCCCTCGTCACGGCGTGCGGCGGTCGCGGCCGGCATATCGGTTGGGCGGTCAGCGCGGGCTTGCTTTTTGGCCTCGCCTTCAACTGCAAGCAACCGCTGGCGGCGTTCGCGCTGATGGGGATCGCGCTGCTAGATGATCGCTCGCGCTCACGCCGCTACCGGCTATTGAGTGCGGGGCTGATCGCCGCGGGTGTACTGGTGGGAATCGCGGTCGAACAAGGTTACGACCGGATGAAGTTCCCGTTCGATAAGAAGATCGTCCACGCGGAACTTTACAAGTTGTATGGCGAGAACTTCGCCAATCATCAACTGGCGGCCATCGCCTGTGTGACCGTCAGCCTCGGGGCCGGGGCGATCTGGTACTTCCCGCCGATCTTCCTGACGCTGGCGGGGCTTCGTGTCTGGTGGCATTTTGAAAGGCGGATCGTGTTGGCATTCCTGCTCGCCTCGCTGCCGTTTCTGGGCTTCTTCCTGTCGTTCTCGTTCTTCAAGGGCGACCCGGCCTGGGGGCCGCGTTACCTGACGCCGTGGTTCGCAATCCTCTGGCTGTTCGCGCCGGCGGGCGCGGCCAAGCTGAGCCCGTTCATCGTCAAGCTGTTGCTCGCGGCAGGAGTAGTTGTTCAGGCGCTGGCGCTGAGCGTTGATTGCCATCGGCTGTATGTGGAGCGTGATGCATCGTCGGGTTTCGGGCGGGTCTTGCCTTGGCTGTACTTTCAGCCGGGGATTTCGCACATCTGGAATCGGCCGCGGGAGATCATCGAGATTGCCGGGGCAACGCCCCCGCCGGAATACACGCCTGCCCCGTCGCCGACGTTCACGTTTCCGATTCTCGATCCGCCGTACCTGCCCGAACGGGGCAGGGGAGTAGTGGAGCGTTACCGAGTCCTCAACGGCTATCGCCCGTTCTGGTTGAGCATGACGACGTTGCCGGTCGATGAACGCCCGGTGAATCTGGGCAAGGCAGTCGGCGTGCTGCTGATGACGCTGGGGTGCGGGCTGCTGCTGCTCGCGCCCGCGACGCGGCGTAACTGACTTCACCCCGCTTTACGAACGGTCAACGCCGTTGCCGCTTTACGCATCATCGCGGTGGGCGTCTCGATCACGCGCGCGGTCGTCTGCAGCACTTTGGCCACCGCGGTTTTCACGACGCCGGGCTTCTGGCGTTCCTGCCAGACGGTGCCGTGGGTCTCGCCCTTCTCTTCTTCGGGCCGGCCATTGGTGTAGTAGTAAAGTGCCATCGACTTGCGTGTGCGGTCTCCCGGGCACTCGAGCCGATCGGGGTGGCCGTGCCACGAGAACCCGGTGGTGTTGAAGATCACGCAGCGGTTGAACACCGGCAGAATCTTCTTCACGCAGCCCTTCATCTCGCGGTCCCACAACTGCAGGTGGCCGTTGTATTCTTCCTGCCATTCCGTGTTCGCGTAGACGATCAGGTTGATCCGGCGATCGAGTTGCAACCGGCGGTGGTAGTTGAAGTCGACGTGCATCTTGAGGAAGCCGCCGCGCTCGATCTGATGCAGGCCGCCGCCTTCGAAGTACGGGTTGCCGATCAGGCCCTTGATGCCGGTGAGTTGTTCGAGGAATCGCAGGCACGCGGCACTGTTCATGTGCGTCAGCAGTTCACGCGTGAAGTCGCCCAACTCCCGGTCTTCTTTCGTGGCCGGCTTCTTGCTGTGGTGCCGGTCGAAGCGCAACCAGTTGATCTGCTTCGAGTCGGGAAACTCGCCGAGGATCCTCTCGGCAACTTCAATGGGCAGGAAGTTGTCGATGACCGTATGTGGGAACGGATCGTTGACGTTGTAGGCAGAACCGTATTGCTGCGCCAGTTCGGCATAGCGGGCGTCGTCGAACAAGCGCACGGGCGGGCTGCCGGGGGGGAAGGTTGGGGTGAGTAGGTTAGTCCGGGTTGGATCGCCAGTTGGGGATGTGATCTTGAATGTCTAGCGATCGACCCGTCGGATCGACGATGCTTCAAATCAGCCGGACGCCGGCATAAAACGTGTGCCGGTTCAACGCACCGTTGGCGGGTAGCAGCATGTAGGCCGCCGGGGACGAACAACTGTCGATGATCACCTGTTGTTCGTTGGGTGTCGTGAAGCCGTGATCGCACGGGATATGCCCAGTCACCAGGAAGTCGCAGTCGACCAGTTTCAGGAACTCGGCTGTATTCTCCGCTGAGACATCCCGGCCCCAGACGAGCGAGTAGAGCGGCCCTTTGGGGGCGTAATCCTCTTCGGGATGTTCATCCCGCATCAGGTGCTCCAGTGAGAACAGCGGCCGATTCTTCGGCGTAGGAAGGCTGTGGCTCAGGAATACGCGATTGCCGGTGCGGATGGCCAGCGGCAGTACAGCGAACAGATCGAAGTATGCTGATTCGATTTCGCGATGGCGTTCACCGTAGGCCTGTCGCAGACCATCGATAAACAGGTGGTTCAGGTCTTCGTCGCCCTTGATCACCGGCCGGCCGGTCCATTGGGCGATCTCATGGTTGCCCATCAGCAGGTGCACGCGGTCGGGGAATTGGATCTTCATGGCGCAATACAGGTCAATGATCTGGTGAGACTTGTCTCCGCCGTTGGGGTAGCGGAACTTGCCGTGGACGACTTCCTGGAGCACCAGGTGCCGGCGTGGGTTGTTGACAAGGTCAGCGGCTTTGTACAGCATTTGAAAGTTGCCGAGATGGCCGTGGAGGTCGCCGGCGATCAGCAGGTCATCCGCCCCGGCAAGATCGATCAGCCTGCCGCGGCGGCCGGGTTGGCGGCGCGTGGCATCCACCGCGCGCGCGATGGTGGTCAGCAGTCGCCCGGGGTCGGGCATCGGGTCCTTTCCTATTTTGAGGAACATGGCACGTTCGTGCCAACGTCCCCTTGCCGCGCGTCGGCCGGTTGTCGAGAATTAGCTATCATAACGTCGGCTGCGGCCGCTTGTCGATATGCTGATTCGCGGAAGTTGTTGACGGGTGAGAGGTTTCGGGGCGCCGGTTCATGGAGTTGGCACGCAATCTTCGTGTGGACAGCGTCTCCCGCCTCGAGCCGACGGCGCCGCATCGCGTTGAAGCCTCCCAACTGGTGCAGGATGCCGTCGATCTGATGCGCGAGGAACATGTCGGCTGTCTGCTGGTCTGCCAGCAGGGCAAGTTGATCGGCGTGTTCACCGAGCGCGATCTGATGTGCCGGGTTCTGGGTGTCGGCAAACCGCTGTCGATCCCGATCGGCGAAGTGATGACCGGTGACCCGGTCACCGTTTCCGCGAAGGATCCGATCCGCGTCGCCATCCGCAAGATGCAGCACGGCGGTTACCGCCATCTGCCCGTCGTCGATGAAAACAGTCGGCCGACGGGAGTGCTTTCTGTAAAGAGAGTAGTCCATTACCTGGCGGAACATTACCCCGCCGCGATCTACAACCTGCCGCCGGAACCGGGTGCGATCCCGAACGAGCGCGAAGGAGCCTGAGTTTTCCCCGCATGACCCCCGGCCGTTAGCGGACCTCTCCCCGGGACTAGTTTCCGGTAATCGATTCCCCCCGCAGCGGCCCGTTCAATCCATTCGAGGTTCCCATGTCGTTGTCCGCATCCGCCGGGGCCGTTGCTCCGTCCGCCCCTGTCGCTTCCGCCAACGGGATGGTTCAGGAAGTCGAGTCGATCACCATCCGCTTCGCCGGCGACTCCGGTGACGGTATGCAGTTGGCCGGCACCCAATTCACCAACGTTTCGGCCATTCTGGGCAACGACATCGCGACGTTCCCCGACTTTCCCGCTGAAATCCGTGCCCCGGCAGGTACACTGGCCGGCGTGTCCGGCTTTCAGGTTCACTTCGCCAGTACCGACATTCATACCCCCGGCGACCGACTCGACGCGCTGATTGCCATGAACCCGGCCGCGTTGAAGACCAACCTGCGTGATCTCGAGCTGGGCGGCATCCTGGTCGTGAACTCGGATGCGTTCGGCACCAGCGATCTGGCCAAAGCAGGGTACAAGACCAACCCGCTGGAAGACAATTCGCTGAAGGGCTACCGCCTGATCAGGGTGCCCATCAACAAGTTGAACCGTGAGGCGGTGGTCGAGTGCAAGCTCAGCCCGCGCGAGGCCGACCGTTGCAAGAACTTCTTTGCCCTGGGCCTGGTGTACTGGATGTTCGAACGGCCGATGGAGCCGACACTCAAGTGGATCCGCGACAAGTTCGGCAAGAATCCCGCGGTTCTCGAAGCAAACTCGAAGACCCTCCGTGCCGGCTACAACTACGGGGAAACCGTCGAGTTGCTGCCGTTCCACTATAGGGTGGCGAAGGCGAAGATCCCGCCGGGCACCTACCGCAAGATCACGGGCAACGAGGCACTGGCCTACGGGCTGGTGGCTGCCACTGAGCTTGCGGGGATTCCCCTCGTCTATTGCAGCTACCCGATCACCCCGGCCAGTTCGATCCTCGAACAGCTTTCAGACATGAAGCGGTTCGGCGTGAAAACACTGCAGGCCGAGGACGAGATTGCCGCGGTCGGCATGGCGATCGGCGCTTCGTTCGGCGGGGCGATGGGTGCGACTGGCACCAGCGGTCCGGGCATCTGCCTGAAAGCCGAGGCGATCGGCCTGGCGGTGATGACTGAACTGCCGCTGATCATTGTCAATGTGCAGCGCGGCGGACCCAGCACCGGCTTGCCCACGAAGACCGAGCAAGCCGACTTGATGCAGGTGATGTGGGGTCGCAACGGTGAATGCCCCGTGGCCATCATTGCCGCCAAGACGCCGTCGGACTGTTTCAACATTGCTTTCGAGGCCGTGCGTATCGCCACCCGGTTCATGACGCCCGTCATTCTGCTGTCGGACGGCTATCTGGCCAACGGGGCCGAGCCGTGGCCGATCCCCAAGATGGATCAACTGCCGCGGTTCGAGATCAAGCACCCGACTGCGCCCAACAGCAATGGCGAACTCGGGCATGAGAACGGCGCGGGCGAAGCGGGCAAGTTCCTGCCCTACAAGCGCGACGAATTGCTGGTACGGCCCTGGGCCTTGCCGGGTACCCCGGGTCTGGAACACCGGATCGGCGGTATCGAGAAGCAGGACGTGACCGGCAACGTGAACTACGAACCGGCCAATCACGAGCACATGATCAAGACGCGGGCCCAGAAAATCGCCAACATCGCGGAGACCATTCCCGACCTTGCGGTGGAAGGCTCCCCGGAAGGCGACGTGCTGGTACTCGGCTGGGGCGGCACCTATGGTTCGATCGCGACAGCCGTGCAGCGTGCGACGCGCAAAGGTCTGAAGGTCGGCCATGCCCATCTGCAGTATCTGAACCCGATGCCGAAAAACACCGGCGAGGTGCTGAAGAAGTTCAAGAAGGTCCTGATCCCCGAGTTGAACGCCGGGCAGTTGATTCTGCTGATCCGGGCGAAGTTCCTCGTCGATGCGGTGGGCCTGAACAAGTTCCAGGGCAGGCCGTTCCTCGTCAGTGAGATCGAAGCGAAGATCGAGCAGATGCTGGGGTGATTGTTCGATCTGGAAGAAGGGTGGCTTGTGGAGCAGCTAACGCCCGTGGTCCGGCATCTGATTGTCTGCGAGAATGTACGACCAGATTCGGCTAATCCCCGCCGGATCACAGTCGAAGGTTTGCTGCACACGATCTACGCGTTGGATGATCAGCCGTACCCATTGCGATTTCGAAGGTTCTGTGTCTTTGTGCAGATGACCGCAAGCCGCAACAGCATCGCCGAGTCCTGGATCGAAGTACGGCAGGCGGATTCGAATCAGTTGGTGATCGAGACGAGCCGGCGGCATCTTCCCACCAGTAGCAATCCGTTGGACGTGCTGGGAGTGAATTTTCAGTTACTTGATTGTCTGTTTCCCGCGGCGGGACTTTACTGGGTGCAGTTCTGGTATGATGACAACATGCTCGGCCAGCAACCGCTCTTGTTGAGGTGACCGATGGATTCACAACACTTCGAGTTTTCGAGCTGTGACCAGTTCGTTGAGTTTAGTGACGTTGCCTGCTCAGGAAACGCCGGAACATTGGCACCGTCGACTTCGAACATGCTGGGTTGCAGTGTTGATTCATTGGTTGAATATGTCGATTACGGTGCGCACTACCCCGTGTTCGAAAGTGGAATCGTGAGCCGGTCGATCGTGATGACTCAGGGAAACATCGAGAACAGCAATATTTACCTGACGACTGCAATAGACCTGTTTCCGGACGACGTGTTCGGCGGCCCGAATGAGACGGAAGCGGCTGCCAGCATCATTGTGGATTGGGGCAGCGAGTCCATTGCGACCGATATCGTGAAAGAAAAGAACACCTTCCGCAAACGGGGCTGGGTTCGGACCTTCTTTCTGCAACAGCGTGTTGCCGCAGGTGATCATCTGCTGCTGGAACGCATCGAGCCGTACGTTTTTCGCCTGTCGAAGCTTCAGCAGGACTAATTTGCCTGAAATTGTAACGAGTCAGCGAATTCCGAGGTTCATCTGAAATGTCCGCAACTGCTCTCCCGACTCTGACCGCCAAGGAACTCTCCAGCGACCAGGAAGTGCGCTGGTGTCCCGGGTGCGGCGATTACTCGATCCTCGCGCAGATGAAAAAGGCGCTGACCACGGTCGGCATGCCGCGCGAAAAGATCGTCTTCGTCTCGGGCATCGGCTGCTCCAGCCGGTTCCCTTACTACATGAACACCTACGGGTTTCATACGATCCACGGCCGGGCGCCGACCTTCGCCACCGGCCTGCGTCTGGCCCGGCCCGATCTGCAGGTCTGGGTTGTCACGGGCGACGGCGATGGCCTGTCGATCGGTGGCAATCACCTGATCCACGCCATCCGCCGCAACATCGACATCAAGATTCTGCTGTTCAATAACGAAATCTACGGATTGACGAAGGGGCAATACTCGCCCACGTCACGCCTCGGAACCAAGACCAAGTCGAGTCCGCAGGGTTCGATCGACTCGCCGATCCGCCCGTTGTCGCTGGCGATCGCCGCGGAAGCGACGTTCGTTGCGAGAACGATCGATATCGACGTGAACCACCTGACAGAAACACTCCGCCGGGCGGCCGCACACAAGGGAACAGCATTCGTCGAGATCTACCAGAATTGCAAGATCTTCAACGACGGTGTGTTCGAGTATGCGACCGACAAGAGCGTGAAAGCGGAGCATGCCCTCTACCTTGAACACGGCAAGCCGATGATCTTCGGTAAGGATCGCAACAAGGGCATCCGTTTGAACGGCATCAATCCCGAAGTCGTCAACGTCGGCAAGGATTGCGAGATTGACGACCTGCTCATTCACGACGAGAAGGCCGATCAGCCGACGCTGTCGTACCTGCTGAGCCGGATGGTGCATCCGCAGTTCCCCGAGTGCATCGGCGTCTACCGCAACGTGCAGAAGCCGACGTACGAGGAACTTCTCAACGGCCAGATCGACGCCCAGACGAAAGCAAAGGGCAAGGGCGACCTCGACAAGCTCTTCCGCAGCGATGACCTCTGGGTGGTTGAGTAGCAGTTTTGCATCGCCCGTGAGATCTGTTCAGTCGAACCAGTCGTGCGCAGGGCGGACAGCTCATCTCGGTTCTACCGGGACGGACTGATTGGATAATGCGTCCCGTTATCCGTCAGAGAAAATCGTTGAATCCGACGCGATTGTCGGGTTAGCATGTGCCTACTGCCTGGTGGCGGTCACCGGCAGTGTTGAAGTTGAACCGGCCTTCCACCGCGTCCTTTCGCGGCTCTGCGCCCGACCAGCTCTGTTCGAGTCGCGGGCCTGCCCTTGACAACTTCATTCTCATGGTTTGGATCTCTCTCTCACGGTTTGGGCGTCATTCTCACGGTTTGGGCGTCATTCTCACTGTTTGGACCTCTCTCTCACCGAGGGTGTGGCAGATTTGAGAACGACGACATCCGGCGACCCGGACGCGAAGATACCCGACCAGGTTGGCAAACAGCATCCTGAAGTTCGCGAGGTAATGCTTCATGAATGCTCCCATGAGATGTCAGGGACCGGTCGGCCTCAGTCGCCGTAACATGCTGCAGGTCGGCGCGATCGGCGCGTTGAACCTGTCGTTGCCGCAGTTGTTGACGGCCGGCGAGCGCTCGTCGCCGCAGGGTGGCTCTCCAAAGGCGGATTCGTGCATCCTCGTGTTTCTCAACGGCGGTCCCAGTCATCTGGACATGTGGGACATGAAGCCGGAACTGCCGCAGGAAATGCGCAGCCAGTTTCAGCCGATCGCCACGTCGACACCCGGTGTCCAAGTCTGTGAACATCTGCCAAAGCTCGCAAAGATCATGTCGCGATGCGCACTGGTGCGTTCGGTCAACCACGATCAGGTGGCCCACGCGCCGGCGGTCTACACGGCCCTCACGGGCGCAAAGAGCATGGTCCGCACCGGACTACTGGGTGCCAAGCCGACGGACCATCCTTCCATCGGCTCAGCAGTCGGATCTTTTCGTCCGCCCAACTCTCAGGTGATGCCCTACGTGCTTATGCCGTACCTGACGCAAGAAGGCGCGGGCGGTCCCCCGCAACCCGGCTTCATGGGCGGCTGGTTCGGCAAGGCGCACGATCCGTTCCTTGTTCTCAAGGGAACCGGCCCGGGCACCCTCGCCATGCCGTCACTTTTTCCCGGTTCGGGAATGACGTCAGAACGCGTTCAGGCGCGCGGCCGCCTCTTGAATGACATGAACCTGACCGGTGGCTCTCTACGGAACAGTCAATCGCGGGATCTGGAGAATTTTCAGGCCAGGGCCTGCGACCTGCTGACTTCCTCCGCCGCACAGCGGGCATTTCAGCTTGATCAAGAGCCGCTGCGCGTGCGGGATGCCTACGGCCGCAACATTTACGGTCAAAGTATGCTGCTGGCCCGTCGCCTGGTCGAGGCCGGCACGCGGCTGACTTGTATTTCGTGGGCCCCTGATGCGAACGCCACCTGGGATACGCACGGCGGCAACTTCGCGAAACTGAAGAACGACCTGCTGCCGCCCTTCGATGCCGGGATTTCCAGTCTGATCAACGATCTCACCGATCGCGGCTTACTGGAGCGTACTCTGGTGGTCGTGATGGGCGAGATCGGCCGAACGCCGAAGATTAACGGCGGGGCCGGGAGGGATCACTGGGAGTTCTGCTATACGGTGATGATGGCCGGCGGAGGCATCAAGGGCGGACTGACGTACGGGGCCAGCGACAAGCGCGGTGCGTATCCCAGCAACTGCCCGGTCACCGCAAGCGACATCGTCGCAACCATCTACCATGGATTGGGAATCCGTGCAGATCAGGAAATTCACGATCGGCAGAATCGTCCGGTCGCACTGGTTCCTGAAGGCAGCCCGGTTCGGGATCTGTTCGTCTGAGCATCCCTATCCCCGCCGACATATGAAGCTCGATCGCACGTTGATGCGCTGCACGACGGTGACTACACTGACCGAGCCGGCTGCGATGGCGGAACTGAATTCCATTCGGAAACTACTCGATGATCTGTCCCTCCTGCGGTCACCAGAATCTGCCGGGCACTGATGAATGTGCCCGCTGCATGTTCGACCTGGCGTCGCTCGATCAGCCCGAGGGGCACGACAAGGTCGAACGCAGTGTCATGTCAGACCCCGTCTACGAGCTTCGGCCCAAGCCGCCGGTGACGATCTCCGGGAATGCGCTGCTGGGTGATGCACTTCAGTTGATGGTGGACAAGGAAATCGGCGCGTTGATGGTGGTGGATGACGAGGCCCGGTTGTCCGGCATCCTGACCGAGCGCGACTACCTGATGAAAGTCGTTGGTCAGATCGGCGACTATGCCCGGCAACCGCTCAAACTGATCATGACGCCGAACCCGGAGACAGTTGGCTCAAACGACACGATCGCCTACGCACTTCAGAAAATGGATATCGGCGGCTACCGCCACCTTCCCGTGGTGGATGACGGGATGCCGGTTGGCATTATCTCCGTCCGCGATGTGATCCGCCACGTTACGCGGCTTTGTAGGGATGCGTGATCTCGGGCGGCGATTGCTCAACCATCCAGCGCAGACACCGCGACCAGCTTCGCGGGTCGCCGGGAGTGACCCGGCCCAGCAGTCGGCCCACCGCGCCGGTCGCGGCCGGGCTACTGCCGGGGATGCCGTCCAGAGCCATGGCCGCCAGGACGGCCGCCCCCGATGACTGACGCGCTTGCGTCGAGACACCCAGTTCATCCAGTCGTTTCAGCGGCACGCCCGGCAACTCCTGCTCGAACAGTCGCCAGAACAGGCCGTTGCGGGTGCCGCCGCCGCTGAGCCATATGGGCAAGTCGGCTGATGGCTTCGGCAGTTGTTTCCACGCCCCCGCTACACACCGCACCAGAAAGTGCGACAGTGTGCAGAGGAAGTCTTCTAGCGTGCCCTTCAATTCCATCACCGATCGCGCCTGCCGGTCGACCCAGTCCGCCCCGAACTCCGAACGCGGAAGACTTTTCGGCGGCGGCTGCGTGAAGTACGGGTGTTCCATCCATACGGCCAGCAGCGCGTCGAGGCAGCGCCCTTGCACGGCGTACTTCCCGCCGGCGTCGCATCGTTCGCGCCCGCCGGAGCCCAGGCGGATCACAGAATCGAGTAACCTTGTGCCCGGGCCGACTTCCAGCGCGATGACATCCTGCGGTCGGGCATTTGCGGGTATGTAGACGGCCGAAGTGATGCCGCCCAGGTGCACCAGGAGCCTCGGTTCATCGCGATGCCGGAACTGGACCCAGTCGGCCAGGGCCGTGATCGGCATGCCTTGTCCGCCGGCCGCCACATCGCGTTCGCGGAAGTCGCTGACGACGGTCAGCCCCGTCCGTTCCACGATGGCCGAGCCTTGACCGATCTCGAATGATGCAGGCGAGCGGCCCGCCGGCTGGTGCCACGCCAACGGCCCGATATGCCCGACGGCCAGTACCCGACTCAGGTCGAAATGGGCCTGTTGTACTAGCTGCTGCACGGCTGCGGCCGCGCTTTCACCCAGCTGGCGATGCAGGATCGCCAGGTCGCCATACGACGACACCGAGCCGGTCAGCGCTTTGATAAACAGATCCTGCGTGTCGCGCGAATGATTCCGCCGAAGGTGCTGCACCACTCGGGCATTCAACTGTAGCCCCGCCCCGGTGATCTCGACCAGCGCAGCATCAACCGCCTCCCCGCCGGAGCCGCTCGCAAGACCGATAAACCAGCGCGCGATTGTCATTTGGAGGGGTCAGGGGTCAGGGGGCAGGGGTCGGTAAAGAAGAGAGGTTGCAGAAAAGGGCAGGAGTGAAAGATTGGGATCTGTCTGATTGAACCCTGACCCCTCACCCCTGACCCCTGCTTACGCAGCCAACTGCAGCCGATCCGACATGCGGACGGTCGCCTGCACGAAGCACTCGAACAGTTGCATGTCGAGGGCGGATGCCGTGTCGGCCTCGGGGTGCCACTGGACTGCCATGCAGAACCAGTTCGGATCGACCGATTCCAATGCTTCGATGATGCCGTCCGGCGAGCGGGCGCCCACCTTGAGGCGCGAGGCAACATTGTTGATGGCCTGATGGTGTCGGCTGTTGACGCGCAGTTCGCAGTCGCCGTAGATCTCTTCGATGCGGGTATCGGGTTCCAGCATTACCATATGCCGATGCGGCCCGCCCGACGGGTCGAAGTGGGGCAGAGCTTTCGGCTGATCGATCGGCAGGTGCAGGAACAGGTTGCCGCCCATCAGGTTGTTGAGTTGCTGCATGCCGAGGCCGATCGCCAGTACCGGCATTTCGCGATCGATGACGCTCTGAACCAGCAGCCGATCACTGACTTCCCGGCGCTCGGCCATCGGCTGCACGGCCGCGTTGGTCGGCTGGTTGGCCCGGCGCGGGTCGATGTCGAGTCCGCCTGTCAGTACGATGCCGTCGATGCGGTCGAGGATCGCGTCGAGATCATCCTGCTTGCCCATCGGCGGGATCAGGATCGGCAGGCCGCCGGCCTGCAGCACGGCATCGAAGTAGCCGGCGTTCAGCCGGGCATGGGCCGAATAGGTCTTGGTGGCGGCGAAGAAATCGGTGTTGATGCCGATCACGGGACGGGAATTGCTCGACATGGCGGCTGTCATCCTTCCATGGTGACCGATGCCGGGGGGACGGCATCGCAACAGAAACCACCCGGCATCCTCACCGGGTCCCCGCTGCAGCTGGACGATCGGGGAAGGGAATTTGAGCAAACCCCGCCGGTTGAGGCAAGAGAAGATTTTTTCGGGGTCAAAAGTCGCCGTGCCGCTTGCGGCGTCGCCCAGATTAA
>Ga0105044_10003849_pt1 | contig 20583 bp, 15 predicted proteins | sample MAT01_FD_78092 | JGI IMG/M metagenome (GOLD analysis project Ga0105044, IMG submission 78092) | Freshwater microbial communities from Lake Fryxell liftoff mats and glacier meltwater in Antarctica - MAT-01 | ecosystem: Environmental > Aquatic > Freshwater > Ice > Liftoff microbial mat | place...
AAATTAACCGTGATGTGGATTAACGAAAATAGGTCGTTTCAGGTTTTTATTAATTATCCTTATGATCGTAAATAGACCACGCTGTAGGGGTTTAGCAATGCTAAACCCTTACGAAAGATGTGGTTTTCAACCGTATCCATATTTGGTATTTCTTGTCAATGCGTAAGTCCTACATTAATATTTAGAGAACACCCAAGTTATTTTACTGAGTATTTAATTTTGCTTAAAATTACTAATTAGCCATTCTTTTTTCTTAAATTTTTCAAAAGCTCGAAAACCCTGCTCTTACTGATTCTCAGCCTTTAACTTTTATCTAAAACACAACTTTTATATGCAAGATGTTACTCTAAAACGTGGACAAATAGAATCTTTAATGTAGAATCAAAACCAACTTCAAACATATAAAATACGTATTACTTTTGGAGGTAGGCTTATTAATTCTTCTACCAGCTTACCAGATGCCAAATTTGCTCCCGAAGCAGACTCCTCAGTCTTGCAAATTTGGGGTGGGCATCCTTTGCGAGGTCATGTGAAAATTAGCGGGGCCAAAAATTCAGCACTGGTAATCATGGCTGGAGCCTTGCTGTGTCCGGGTGATTGTCGCATCCGCAATGTCCCTTTATTAGCGGATGTAGAGCGGATGGGTCAGGTATTATCGGCTTTGGGTTTACGCTTAACACGGCAAGGCGATATTTTAGACATCAACGCTAGCGAAATTAAAACATCAAAAGCTCCTTACGAATTAGTTACCCAATTGAGGGCGAGTTTTTTCGCCATTGGTGCCATTCTGGCCAGATTGGGAGTAGCGCAGATGCCCTTACCAGGTGGTTGTGCTATTGGAGCAAGACCAGTTGACTTGCACGTTCGGGGACTGCAAGCAATGGGAGCTGAAGTCCAGATTGAGCATGGCATTTGTAATGCCTACGTCCCTGGCAGCAGCCGGAGATTAAAAGGAGCGAAGATTTACTTAGATATTGCCAGCGTCGGAGCGACGGAAAACTTGATGATGGCGGCTACCCTGGCAGAGGGCGAAACGATCATCGAAAATGCTGCCAGAGAACCAGAAGTAGTTGATTTGGCTAACTTTTGTAAAGCAATGGGAGCAAAAATTAAGGGAGCGGGGACTAGCAGGATTATTATTGAAGGAGTCCCTAAGCTGCATTCTGTTGACTACACCATTATTCCCGATCGCATAGAGGCCGGGACGTTTTTGTTGGCAGCAGCAATTACCCGCTCAGAACTTATCCTCTCGCCGGTGGCTCCAGAACATCTTGTACCAGTGATTGCCAAGCTGCGGGATATTGGGGTGACAATAATTGAGGAAGAGCCTGAACACTTACACATTCTGCCAACGGAAATTCTCAAGGCAACGGATATTGAAACTCAATACCATCCAGGTTTTCCCACAGATATGCAAGCGCCGTTCATGGCTTTGCTAACATTGGCGGAAGGCGACAGTGTGATTAACGAATCCGTCTTTGAAAATCGCTTGCGTCATGCCTCAGAGTTAAATCGCTTGGGGGCAGATATTCGGGTCAAAGGCAACACTGCTTTCGTCCGGGGAGTGCCAAAATTATCTGGCGCACCAGTGTTAGGCACAGACTTACGAGCATCGGCAGCACTAGTCATAGCAGGACTGGCGGCGGAAGGACAAACCACAATTCAGGGATTACAGCATCTTGATCGCGGCTATGATCGACTTGATGTAAAGTTGCAGCAATTGGGGGCTAAAATCCTGCGCGTGTCCGAAGAATCAGCAGATACAGAAATCGCTCCCCCTATCAGTAGCCTATAAAGTTGAAATTGATCAGTTGAGACTGAGGCGGTGACACCAGCACAAGGGAGACAAGGTAAAATTTTTTCTTTTGTCTCCCCCCTGCTCCCCTGGATAGGTAAGTAGGTAATAGCCACCCGACTTAATCGTTATACTAGCTGTGGGAGGCTGTTTATCTAACCAGTCAAATTCCATAGTTTTGTTTTTTATAGCTTGTTGCACCATGTCCTTCTTCAAAACTCCGCTGATTGGTTTAAAAGCTGACTCATTTCGTCATCCATTAGACCTAGAAGCTACCAAAACCCTCAAGCAGATACCTGGCATAGATATGATGGTGCGGAATTTGCTCGGGCCAATGGCAGAGCAGGTTTTCTATGTAGAAAATATTGCGTCCAGCATTCTGGTGGGTGAAAAGCAACTGCCCGATTTATACAAGCTGTTGTTAGAAGCCTGTAAAATCCTGGATATAGAGCCTCCCCAGTTATACGTCCGGCAGCATCCGGCTCCGAACGCCTATACTTTTGCTGTGCGAGGTAAGCAGCCATTTGTTGTGCTTCACACATCCCTAATTGATATCCTCACACCAGAAGAAATACAGGCAGTAATTGCCCATGAGTTAGGGCATCTCAAGTGTGACCATAGTGTTTACTTGACTCCTGTAAATTTATTAATATTAGCTGCGGCAAGTGTGCCTACTATTGGAGGCTTCATTGCCCAAACGATACAGGCACAACTTTTAGAATGGGTGCGTTGTGCTGAGTTTACCTGCGATCGCGCCGCATTACTAGCAACCCAAGACCCGAAAGTTGTCATGTCAGTGTTGATGAAGTTGGCGGGTGGTTCTCCAACCTTAGCGCCACAACTAAATCTCGATGCCTTTGTTGCCCAAGCCCGCGCTTACGATGATATCAGCAAGACTGAACTAGGGGAAATGGTCAAAGTTGCCCGTACAGCCCAATTAACCCATCCAGTGCCAGTGCTGCGGGCACGAGAAATTGACCGTTGGGCAAGCAGCACAGAATATCAATCTTTAATTCAAGGTCACGGGCTTAAGTCTACTAATAATGATGAAGTTGCAATCAAAGGCGGTTGGCGCAATTGGTAGAGCAAAAACTAACAATGATTAGTTATGACTAAAAATGTTGCAGAAGTCTTGGAAGCCCTAAAAAACATGACGACTGAAGAACGTTTGGAAGTTATTGAAATAGCATCAAAGTTAATTCGTGAAGAAATTGCTGCCAAACCGCAAGTTACTCCCCAAAAAGAACTGAGTTTAGCTGAAGCTGCTGAGGTCATGCGTTCTTTTTACGAGCTAGGAAGTGAGTTAGTAATTTTCGCTGACCAACAGACAGAAGACTTCTATTGCATTAATTAATGTATTTGTCAATATTTTACAGGAATGCGATGTTTGGCGACAAGCCCTCCGGGTTCAGCAGTCGCTCATGGGGGAAACCCCCAAGACCGCGCTGCTTCACCGCTTTGCGTTTACGCACTCATGTAAAATACTGGTACAGCCAAAAAATTAGCTAATGACCAGGTTTCCCTACGACCAGTTTGCAAAAGACTACCTTAAAGAATTGTTACAACCACTAGGACAAGTGGAAACAAGTCGGAAAGTTACGGCTGAAATCCGGGAGATTGATGTATATTTTGCACCTTCACCCCCATCGACAAGCGATAAAATAGAATTAGGATTATTAGGAAAGTTTGCGGCTGAACCTGCATTAATTGAACCATTTAGGAATGCGGCTACAGTTTCAGAAATTCGCAGTTGTATAAACAAGTTATTTGATATATTTGCTGATTTAAAACGTCAAACCAAAGGTGATAAAAAGCGGATTGCAGAATCAGAATTACCACGGTTATGGATTTTTTCACCTACAGCTTCTGAATCTATATTGGACGGTTTTAAAACTAGCTTAGATGAAGAAAATTGGGGAGTAGGAGTCCATTTTTTAGGCGATTATTTGAGAACAGCAATTGTGATAATTCACAAATTACCATGTACGGCAGAAACACTATGGTTGAGAATTTTAGGTAAGGGAAGAGTTCAGCAACAAGCGATAGATGAACTAGAAGCACTTCCCCAAAATAATCTCTTGCGTTCTAAAGCAATTGATTTATTATTGAGTTTAAAGACTACGTTAGAACTCAATCAAAATATAGACAAGGAGGATAGAGATTTAATTATGCGCTTATCGCCTATTTACGAACAGAAATTAGCAGAAGCCAAACAAGAAGGAATCCAAGCAGAGCGTCGTACTGTTATAGAGAATTTGTTGCGAGTTCGGTTTGGTTCTTTAGATGCAGAACTGAGAAGAATTATTAAACCTTTATTGGCACTATCTCCAGAGCAATTTACTCCTTTATTATTGCAACTATCTCGAGAAGAATTATTGGATAGGTTCAATTAGAAAAACTCAATCAGAGAGACTGTATTCTGTACGTTTACTAATAAATCGATGATTACTGTAGCTTTATTAATCGGACAATTGGATTAAAAAATATCCCCTTGATTAACCCACAGCCGTTACCATGACAATTGTACCCAACAGCGATCGCTCTCAACCCATTAACCTTTTTGAGTACGAAAAGTTAGCAAAAGATCATCTGTCTCAGATGACACTTGATTACTACAGCAGTGGTGCTTGGGATGAAATCACATTGCGGGATAATCGTGCTGCCTTTGAGCGAGTCAAGCTGCGGCCTCGGATATTAGTCGATGTCAGCGATGTCTACGACGGGCTACGCCTACGCAATCTAACTACCTCCATTTTAGGACAACCCTTACAACTACCTCTGTTGATTGCGCCGATGGCTTTCCAATGTCTAGCCCATCCAGACGGAGAAGTAGCCACGGCTCTAGCTGCGGCATCAGCTGGTGTGGGCATGGTGTTAAGTACAATGGCAACAAAGAGCATTGAAGAAGTGGCGACTGCGTGTGATGATAAATTTCCAAATTCTCTGCGATGGTTCCAGCTTTACATCCACAAAGACCGAGAATTAACTCGTGCTTTGGTAGAAAAAGCCTACAAAGCAGGCTACAAAGCACTCTGTCTGACTGTAGATGCACCTGTTCTCGGACAGCGAGAGAGAGATAGACGTAACGAGTTTGCCTTACCCCCAGACTTACATCTGGCTAATCTCGCCACCATCTCAGGACTAGATATTTCCCATGAAAAAGGTGAATCTGGGTTATTTACCTATTTTGCCCAACAGCTAAACCCAGCAGTAACTTGGCGTGATTTGGAATGGTTAGAGTCTTTATCTCCACTACCTTTAATACTCAAAGGAATTTTACGCCCAGATGATGCTGTACGGGCTGTAGAATATGGAGCCAAAGCAATTGTTGTTTCCAATCATGGGGGCAGACAACTCGACGGTGCGATCGCCTCTTTAGATGCTTTAGCTGATATAGTAGCAGCAGTAGATGGTAAAATAGAGATATTGTTGGATGGAGGTATCCGTAGGGGTACAGACATTCTTAAAGCTCTGGCATTAGGAGCAAAAGCGGTACTCATCGGACGACCTATTTTGTGGGGATTAGCGGTAGGAGGACAAATTGGTGTATCCCATGTCATCTCACTACTACAAGATGAGTTAAATGTAGGAATGGCACTTAGCGGCTGTGCCAAGTTACAGGATATTGACCCTAGTTTATTGGCACTCCCACGCTTTTAAGCCATCGGATTTTAAGATCAATAAGATAAAATTATCCAGTAAATCTCTATAGTAGACATAAATCACTACTCTAAGCTATAGCAAATAAATAAATAGACATTCTGAATACACACACTGTCTCAAAGCCTAAAAATGCTTGTGAGCTAGACGATAGAGCCATACAGTATATTTGCTCAATTAATTTAAAAGCTATTATTCCAGCAAAACTTTTAAAATCACTTTTTAGACTTGTCACAACACCACTTAATAGAGTATAGTAGTAAAGTTGGATGTAAGGGCGGGTGGCGGAATTGGTAGACGCACCACACTCAAAATGTGGCGGCCTTGCGGTCATAGGAGTTCGATTCTCCTCCTGCCCACTATTAAAAGCTTAAATAGCAAAATTTTTAGTAGAGGTATTATCTATCTGGATTATTTATTGTAATTTTAGAAAATAAATAAACTATTTTTAAGATTATGCTATATTTCCAAATAGTAAAAAATATTTTATTAAAAACATAATTTGATTTTTACAAGTGTAGAGATTCTATAAATGTATTCAATTACTTAAGAGCAAATATCAAACACAACAGAGGTTAAAGATTATGCGCCTGAAAAGATGGGAATCTCCCCGTAAAGAAGGCAGGAATGAGAAAGGTAGAGGCAACTCAAAAAGCAAAGGCAGATGTTACGGCAAAGACTTAAGGAAGCTAACAAACCAAACAATAACAAAAATAATATAACGGGGAAGATAAGCCTATCTTCCCCTTATTTTTTGAGTATTCCTTTCATAAAAAATATAAATTATAGATTTATTCAGTATATAGTCTAAATTAAATCTGTAATAAATTTTAAAATTATTAGAAAAAATTATTAGCTTATTCTTCAAATTATTATATTTTGAATCAAACCTCTTAAGTGCATACTTACGTTATCAAAATTAGTAGACTGAGTGCTTGGTATTTTGCCTTACTACACAATTGCTTTTGTAGCAAAAACAACATAGTATAATACGCCTTTACTAAAAATTTATCGCAATTGTAATGCTTGGATGAACTAAGCAAAAATTAATTATGAAGGAAGTATGAATTTTACCAAACAGCATCTGAAATCCCTTGCTTAAAACAGTAAACTAAGACATAACACCAAATTATTGTATTATTACCAGGAAAACTAAAATGTAATAAGAAGACAATTGCACCTCCATATGTTAACTTCCAACCATGACAGAATCCTTCAAAAAATTAGGAGTCATCTAATCTGAATTCTTTAATATTCGGAATGGTCTAGGTAATCTATGGATTCTTTTCTTCGATACAGGAGTTATTTATAGTGGCAATAGTGCTTCTACCTACTAAAAAGGTGCTTGATTTTCCCATTACTGCTTTACGCTTTGATGACCAGGTACAAACAATAGTCAAGTGGGCGAGTAAACGTGAGAGTAAAAGTGTATATGTAGCCAATGTACATATGCTTATCGAAGCTCACTGGGAACCAGAATTTGCCAACGTATTACGAAATGCAGATATAGTTACTCCTGATGGTATGCCTCTAGTATGGATGATGCGGAAAATGGGAGCGCCCTGCCAAGACCGTGTTGCGGGGATGGATATTTTCCTAGCATTGTGTCAGCTAACTCAAACACAAAATTTCAGTGTTTTCTTTCTAGGTTCCCAAACAGAAATCCTTTCTAAGATGCGAAGCCGGTTAGAGCAGGAATTTCCTCAGATGAAGATTGCGGCAATGGAGCCTCTACCCTTTCGTCCCCTGACTGAAATTGAAGACGAAGCTTTGGTTGAAAAGATTAACTCTAGTGGTGCCGGCGCTGTCTTAGTATCTCTTGGATGTCCAAAACAAGAAAATTGGATAGCTCAACATAAGGGTAAGATACAAGCTGTAATGATTGGACTGGGTGGAGTTTTTCCAGTTTATGCAGGAATCCGCAAACGCGCACCCCGTATAGTTAGAGACTTGGGACTTGAATGGCTGTATCGATGGATTCAAGAACCACGACGACTTTGTGGCCGCTATGCTAAAACCATTCCACTCTTTATTTGGCTGGCTACCAAGCAACTACTATCATCAAATCGTATAACATCGGTCTTCCTTCAAGAGACTGGGGATTAAGCAAAAGGAATATGTGTTCTGTAGAAAATAACATTGTTGATACATATGTCAACTGTGATAATCAAAAAACCTATGTTGTTTTAATAAAATAATTATCAAAGTTATATCCCATCCAAAGCTTAAAAATCTAAGCAATGGTGCATTTTGTGTAAAAATTCAATAGGCTCATCAATAAATTTTCTGCTAAGAGTACCTTGAATAGCTAACAATTTACAAAAAGATTGTGGTCAAGTCTTCTGGGAGTAATTACTTACTTAGCATAAAGAGGATTTTTTGAGATATCACACTAATCGTTGTTATATGTAGATAGTTTATGGGCTATTTTTGCAGTAAAAAACTTTAATAGTAAAATGAACTATTAAAGTACTTGACATCAACCCAGGACTAAGTGCTATACTAAATAGAGTAGAGTCGTTGGGGCGTCGCCAAGTGGTAAGGCAGCGGGTTTTGGTCTCGCCATCCCTGGGTTCGAATCCTAGCGCCCCAGTATATGTAAAGACAGGCTGTAATGCCTGTCTTTTTGCATTTAAATTTAGATAACTAAAAATCTGTCTCAATTCATCTAACTCGATAATAGTTACTTATCAGGAGATTTCAAAGCTTGATCTAAAATCTGCCGAGCCTGTTCTGCTTTCGCTCGCGCTTCCTGGTAACGCACATTAGCTTGGGCAAAATTTTTGAGAACTTTAAAACCTTCTTTGAGTCGAGCAATTTCCTCTTCACTCACCGAATCGTCGGTGAACAGAACATCAACTGCTTTGCGAATTTCTAGCGCTTCATCTCGTGAGTCCTGAACTTTCAGCTTGAGTGTGGCCAAGTTACTCAGAACCTGAACAGCTTGCGTAATGCTATCCTCACCGCTAACAGTATCAATAGTTGGCTCTTTAACTTCAATTAGTTGTTGAGGACTAAATCCTTCTTCCAGTTCCGTGGGTAGCTTACCTGCATCCATCAGTTCCATCAACTGATCCATTGCTTTTTCACGGGCTTTGACTGAATCTTTTCCAGAAACAGTGAGGATAATTTCTGGGCTTTGAGCGAGAGTGTACTGAACCATATTTGAGCAGAAAATTTGCTGGTTAACCAAACCGAGGAAAATAATATTAACATATTGTGTGTCAGGTTATTTGTTGGTTTATCCACTTTAGTCTCGGTTTCCCAAATTTATGTAATTTCTATATCTGATGATTTCACTTTCATTTCTGCCTCTGCCAAGTCGCTCAAAATAAAACTTTATACTTAAGAAAAGGGAAATAAGTTTCAACAGGAAGGAAGAGCAATGGCTCCCAATCCCACCATCATGCAAGCTGTAGAACAACTGGGCTACCGTGTCACCGTTGGTGATGTGTCAACCCAGGTAGGATTGAATGTAGCTGAAGCTAATCAAGGCTTGTTAGCCCTAGCATCTGATGCTGGGGGGCATTTACAGGTGGCGGATTCAGGTGATATAGTTTACCTTTTTCCCCAAAATTTTCGAGCAATTTTGCGTAATAAATACTTCCAATTACGATTGCAGGAATGGTGGAAAAAGGTCTGGAGTGTTCTGTTTTACCTGATTCGCATTTCTTTTGGAATTTTCTTAACTGTTTCCATCGCTCTGATAACTGTTACCATCTTCATTATTATTACTGCTGCCAATTCAGACCGTGACGGCGATAATCGGGGGAGTAATTCAGGCGGTGGGGGGTTCTTCTTTTTTCCAAATTTATTCTGGTATCTTAGCCCAAATTATGACAACCACTACCAGGAAAGGCGACGTGGCAGCCGGGACGAAAGCAATCTGAATTTCTTTGAAGCTGTGTTTTCGTTTTTGTTTGGCGATGGTAATCCTAATGCCAAGTTAGAAGAACGTCGCTGGCAAGAAATTGCTACGGTGATTCGGAATAACCGTGGTGCAGTGGTAGCGGAACAAATTGCCCCATATTTGGATGACATTGGCGAGGGATATACAAGAGAGTACGAAGATTATATGCTGCCCGTTCTGACGCGATTTAATGGGCAACCAGAGGTAAGTCCAGAAGGGCAAATTGTTTATTACTTTCCAGAGTTGCAGGTGAGTGCAGCTAAAAAGCGCCGTCATGCAATATCAGATCACTTGGAGGAATTGCTTTGGCGTTTTAGTGCCGCAAGTTCCGGACAAATTATGCTGAGTGCTGGGTTAGGGGTACTAAATTTTGTTCTTGCTTTAGTGCTGGGAAGTTTGTTGAGAGATGGCACGATCGCTGCTCAATTAGGTGGACTGGTAGCTTTTGTACAAGGAATTTATTGGCTACTATTGGCTTATGGAGCAGGTTTCTTAGGTATACCGTTATTGCGTTATTTCTGGATTCGGTGGGGTAATCGCAAAATTGTTGCTCGCAACCGCGATCGCCTTTCCAGGGCAAAGCTGTTGGCAAGTCCTGATGCACCTTTGCAACAAAAAATCGACTATGCTCAACAATTTGCCACAGAAAGAATCATTGGCAACGAAGATTTAGTGTATTCCAGCGAAACTGACTTACTCGAACAGGAAGCTGAACGTTCTGCACAAACTGACGCTGAATGGCAAAAGCGCTTGGAACGCGGAAGTGGAGAATAAGAAATAGGGAATTGGGCATTGGGTTAAGTAAACATTTTTTCTCTCTCCCTTTCCCCTGCTCCCCATGTTCTCTCATCCCCAAGTCCCAATCCCTGATTACTTCGCCTGAATTGGTGTGAGAGCTACACCTTGGTAATAATGCCCCAAAATTTGCAGGTGATTTACTCCTTGCCGAGCCAGATTGTACGCCCCCCATTGACTCATGCCCAAACCATGACCAAAACCAAGCCCTTGGAGTACAAAACTACCATCTGCTCCCTTGGCAACGGTAAAGCGGGTACTTTTTAATTTCAGCGCTGTCCGCACTTCCTCGCCTCTTAGCATTTTTGCACCTTTATTGCCAACAATTTTTAAGACTTTAACACTGCGGAAACGCGAGAATGTTTCTGGAATCATATCCTTGACATTGCCCACCTCAGGAAATTTAGCGCTAATTTCACTGGGGGAGAAGGTTTTTATCCAATTACACTGTTTGATATTTTGATCGTAGTCTTGAACAGCACGCAGGTAAGGCAGGGTATTTCCCCAAACATCTTCCACGTTTTCGGTGTGTCCCCCAGAACAAGCGTGGAAGACTGAGAGAATAATCCGGTTTTTGTAAGTTAGTACCTGCCCTGCTGTGGCATCAACTGCTTTGTAAGTAGCAGGAGATTCACTAATTACACCTTTGTAAATTTGCCAACGATCTGGGGTATTGCCTAAATCGTAAACGGGGTTATTCCGTTGTTTTTCTCGCTCGTAGAGAGCGTAGGTACGGGCAGCGATCGCTTGGGCTTTTAGGGCTTCTTGAGGCCAGCTAGCATCCATCTCGCCACCGAGAACGCTGTAGAGATATTCTTGGTAATCTACCCAATTAACAGCAGTTAAGCCTTTATCTGTGGGGACAACCAGAGTTCTGCCCCGATACCAGCGATCGCCAATATAAACGAATCCTTTACCAGTTGGCTCAATCCAAAATAAACCAGACTGCCACTTATCTAAAGCAACTCCGCCCGGAACGGCTTGGGCATAATATGCACTCATCGCCGGCAACTGTCCGAGAGTACGTCCGGTACTATCCTTGACGATCCCAGTGGTGGAACTGCCCACTTTTACCTGATTAACTCCCCTCTCAATTGCCACGCGCAGGATTACAGACGCTTGAGCTGGGGCAACCAAAGCAATCCACAAAAGGACACTTACCCACCAATGACGTACTTTAGTCTGAGAAAATAAAAAGCCTAAGTAAAGTTGGAATTTCATGCTGATCATCTAATCATACCAGTATCTAATTGACGCTCTGGATTATGGCGTCTACTACTTTAAGATGAGACACTTCTCCAACGCAGGAGGTTGCCACCTGCTACTAATTATGCATTTTAGTTTAGCTATAGGGTAGTGAAAACAAAAGTTTTGCTCCTGAATACTGCTGTATTTGTTTCTGCTCTTGGAAATCTGGAGTTATGCAGAATATTTTACTTCATTAGCGATAATTCCAATTAAATTCAACTCACTCAAAATTTCTGTAGCTTGAGTCAGTTCAGTTCGGGTCACTTTACCCATGCGCTCTACCATCACAATCCCATTACAAAAAGATGCCACAATCCTGGCATCGACTGTGCCTAAAATTGGTGGAGCGTCTATCAGTACTAAGTCGTAACTTTGCTCAAACAACTCTATTAATTCTTTCATCCGTCGAGAACTGAGCAACTTCACCGTGTCTTCTGGTATGGGTCCAGCAGTCAAAATATCAATGGAGGGGTGAATCGGCTGGATGTAATCTTGAAAATGGGTAGTTGTATCATCAATTAATAACAGAGATAGTCCCCAGTCATTGGATAGGTTGAGGATTTTGTGCAAGCTAGGATTCTGGAGGTTAGTATCAATTACTAATACCCGTCCATGCATTCGGGTAGCGCTAGCCACAAGCCCTAATACTAAGGTTGTCTTCCCTTCCTGTGGTAGTGCCGAAGTCAACATTAGCGACTTGAAAGGTAAGGGATATTTTAATATTTGAATATTTTGGTAAATCATGTCCAGAGTTTCATGGACGGGCAATCTAGCACTAGCTTCTACCATAGAAGGAGGTAAAGTTCGCTGTTTATTCCAAGACAGGTCTAGGAGCCGCTTCTTCGGATAACGCGACGGTAGTTTTGGTACCGACCCCAGTATACGCAGGTTCGTCAGTTTTTTTAAATCTGCCGCACAATAGATAGCGTCATTAAACTTTTCCAAAATCAGGGCTGCTAAAATACCTAAAATCAGACTAATTACTGCTCCTCCAGTCAAAAGTAATAATCTGTTGCTCCCCATATAAGTGCCTAGAGCAGGTTCTGCCAAAACTTGCCAGTTATATCCTTCCTGAGCAATTTTCAGTCCCAAAGACTGTTGTGCCTGGAGCAGTTGTTCAAGGGTTTTCCGACTAGTTTCAACCTTTGGTATCAGACGATTATACTCTGCTATTAAGCTTGGGTATTTGTTTAGCTCAGAGCGGAGTCGCTGTTCTGATTCTGTTAGACTCTTTTCATTAGCAATCAGTCCTAAGACATTTGTCTGCACCAAAATTAACTCGTCTACTAGCTTTGGTTCAACCCCTACTATTTCCCCTTTTAAGAGTGGTTTTCCCTTACTGCTAGTAGTAATTATCTTCACTTCTTGTCGTAACAACGACAGTTGACTTTGACGCTGCTGCTTTAGTTTTTCTACCGATGGATAATCGTCTGTGTAGCGTAGCCGCTCTTTAGCTAGCGCTAGTTCAGTCTTTTGAATTTCAATCAATAGTGTTTGGTAGCGGCTTGACTGATTTAAGCGAGAGGAAATTAGGGCATTTTGCTGGGAGGAAGACGCTATTTGTTGTTCTAGGTTTTCGTAGCGAGCGTTTACATCTTGAAGATTGGCACGAGTGGTTTGTAGCTGTTTTTGAATATCAGCTAAAGATTCTAGCAGGATTTTACTTTGTGCTTCGGGGTTAAGTAAATTATGTTTCTTGCGAAACTTTTCCAAATTTTTATCAGCTTTACCCACCTCTTTTTTTATTTCTGGGAGGCGGGCATTTACAAAAGCCAGTCCTTGATTTAGACGCTCTTTTTGTTGTTCTATATTGTAGGTTTGATAGATTTTTTGTAGAGCTTGAAGTATTCTTTGTGCTTTGATTGGATCGTCATCACTATAGGAAACTTCAAAGACTTTATTAAAAACTTTATTAGCTCCTATTCCTTCCTCTTCTTGAGTCACTTGCAGAGGTGCTTTTTTGCTTTGTTCTCTTTGACCATTGATATCCTCTAAGGTAATATCAGGATAATCAGAATGAAGTAAGTCTACGGCTTTCTGGAGCAGTTTTGAACTCAGCATAAGTTTCATCTGAGTATTGTAATCAACAACTTGAGAGTTGGGGTTAGTAACCTCGGTGTCTACGCCTTCTGGGATATTATTTAACGGTGTTCCTTGAGATAAATTGGAACTCACCAATATCTGCATATTGCTCTGGTAAGTAGGTTTGGCAATAATAGCCAAGAGGCTAGCCGCTGACATAACTACACAGGAAACTCCTAAGACAAGAAAGCGTCGGCGAAGCAAAATAGTAGATAATTGTCTGATGTCAACTGCGCTTTGTGCTGAAGTAGTAACCTGTTGCTCTTGATTCAGACTAGTCTTAACCACTATCAAACTCCTCTAATATCGAAACACTATAATTGTTTATACCTATAGCCACGACAGTATGCTTAATTATCCTGCCAACAATGACAAGCTTATTTGGCACTATATTATGCCAACTAGCGCTTTCATGTTCATCAATTCACGCATATAAATTCTTAATCAGTGTTGGAAGAATAAATTTTCAATAAATATTTTATTTTCAGAAGAAAAATCTTGACGAAAAATTAATTATTTTTCCTAAGCTTTTAAGTAAAGAATTATCTGATTCACAACATCACTATATATTAAAGTTCTTTTGATAACTTGTAATATAAAAAAAACATTGAGAAAAATATTTAAACCATAGTATTTGGACATTATTGATACACTTAGTTAACCGTAAATTATTGGTTAACTAGTTGACTTACTCGCAAAACTAAACTGCTGTCTATTGGCTGGACGGTATGAGTTGTCTTACTAAACCTCACGATAGAGTCTGGTTAATTTTAAATTTTAGATTAAAGCGATTCAATCTAAAATCTAAAATTTAAACGCTGATCTTGGTTAACTCTACTTCTCGCCGCCTGGGTACTTCATGAATCATAAAATCATAAGCCATGTCAGTACGGGGAAAAATGGCACGGGCTTCCTGAAGGAGATCTTTCAACTCCAGGGTATTTCCGGGAGCATAGCGGGGACTAAAATGACTCATAATCAGCCGATGTGCCCCGGCTGCTAAAGCTGTTTGCGCTGCCATTGTGCTTGTGGAGTGCAAGCGCTGAAAAGCCATATCTGCATCTTGATGGGCAAAGGTTGCTTCGTGAATTAATACATCTGCATCATGAGCTAATTCCACTGCACCATCACAATAAATTGTGTCTGTACAATAGGCAATTTTTCGCCCAATTTCTGTAGGGCCGCACAATTGGCTGCCATCAATCACCCGTCCATCGGCAAGGGTTACTGTTTCACCGCGCTTGAGTTGACCGTAAATCCGGCCAGGGGGAATTTGCAACGCCTTAGCTTTTTCGATATCAAAGCGTCCTGATCGGTCTTTTTCGGCTACGCGGTAGCCGAAAGCTGTAATCCGATGATGCAAATTTCCGCAGCTAACGGTGAAGTCTTCGTCTTCATAAATTACCCCTGGACGGATGGCGTGAACTTTTATGGGGTAGGAAAAGTGTGTGTAGGAGTAACGTGAGGCCGCTTGGATGTAATCATTTAATCCGGGTGGGCCATATATGTCAACTCGTTGCACGTTGCCAGCCAAGCCACAGGTAGCAAGAAGTCCCATCAAGCCAAAAATGTGGTCGCCGTGCATATGGGTGATAAAAATTCGGGAAAGTTGGCTGATTTTCAGTTCACTCCGCAAAATTTGATGCTGAGTACCTTCGCCACAGTCGAATAACCACAGCTCTGCCCTTTGGGGTAGTCTCAGGGCAACGCTGGAAACATTGCGCGATCGCGTAGGTACACCGGAACTCGTCCCTAAGAATGTTATCTGCACAGCGTTCTTTAGTCTTCCTATTGCTCAATTTGCAGCTCTATTTTCTATAGTGCCACGGTTGATGAGCAAAATGCTTGAGGTTCCAGAGCAACTTGATGACGCAGTTGCTCCCAAAGATTGATCTCTTTTTTCTTACTCCCCTCTCCGTTGGCTCAGGCTAACGCCAACGGAGAGGGTTTGGGTATGAGGTTATGCCGGATAAATCCGCAAACGCCGATTTGGTTCTTCGCCAAAACTGTGCGACTTGAGGCGATAGTGTTCTACCAACTCATGTTGCATTTTGCGGACTTGGGAAGAACGCGGCAATAACTCGACTGGCTGTCCTTTGGGAATCACAATTTGCTCAACGGCAAGTCTGGCTTCTTCAAGGGCATCCATCTCATCATCGCTGCCACTGTGCAGAAACAGTTGCAGTTCTTTGTCATCAGCTAATTCTGGGTCATCGATATTGAGTAACCGCCGCAAGCCACGGGTAATTTGCGGAATGGTGCTGGACTTAATCACATGGATGGGTACATGACGGGCTTTCGCCATTTGGCGTAATTTGGCGTGGTTTTTGACGTGCGATCGCAGTGCTAAAATTGCATCAGCACTATCTATGTCTTTTGTCAATATCACGGGTAAAGTTAACACGCTGATTACCTGTTCGAGTTGGTGGCGACTAACGCCATAGGGGTAAACGTGCAGTGGCAAATCTTCACCATTCGGCCCTGGCTGTCTGTTAGCAGTACCTAAATCGATGCTCTCAGAATAATTAAAAGATTCATCCAGCAAGCGGTCAAACTCACTCCGTCCAGTTACCCGCTCTACAGGCAATTGCGGCAGTGCTACCATTTGTCCAGATGAACGCCAACCGTTAGACGGTCGCGCCGATGCGAAAGATTCGTCTACTGTGGCTAAATGTCCACCACGACCATTGACAACAGCTAACTGCCTTGTAACCGCAATTTTGCCCTGGTCATCAACAGTTCTCGTTTGTGGGCTAGCTTGACGACCTCGCAACAGATTATCTACTGTATCAGCAACGCTTTCGTGTACCGTCCAACGCTGGCGTTCCAGCATTTCCACAGCAATCTCAAATGTCGGCGGAGCTTTACGTTCCAAAACAGTCTTTTGACTACCTCTACGTCTGGCTTCGTCATCTCCCAGTGTCACAGCTTGGATACCCCCAACTAAATCAGCCAGAGTCGGGTTTTTAATCAGATTTTCGATCTGATTACCGTGGGCAGTACCTACTAACTGTACACCCCGTTCCGCAATGGTGCGAGCCGCTAAAGCTTCCAGTTCTGTGCCAATTTCATCAATGATGATCACCTCTGGCATATGGTTTTCCACGGCTTCAATCATCACCTGATGCTGTTGTTCTGGATGAGCCACTTGCATCCGCCTAGCGCGACCAATGGCTGGGTGGGCAACATCACCATCCCCAGCGATTTCGTTGGAAGTGTCAATAATCACCACTCGCTTATGCAGATCATCAGCTAAAACCCGGGCAATTTCCCGTAAGGCAGTAGTTTTGCCCACGCCTGGACGCCCCAGCATGAGAATCGATTTACCAGTTTCTACCAAATCGCGGATCATGCCAATGGTTCCGAATACTGCCCGACCGACGCGACAGGTCAAGCCAATAATCTTGCCGGTGCGGTTGCGGATAGCGCTGATCCGATGCAAAGTTTGCTCAATTCCTGCTCGATTATCTCCGCCAAAGATGCCAACTCGTTGAACGCAATCATCTATCTGTTCTTGAGTAACGGGTACTTCGCTCAGATACTCAGCTTGATTGGGAAAGCGAGCCTCTGGGCGACGACCCAAATCCAAGACCACTTCTACTAAAATATCTCGTTTGGGATGACTCTCTAGTACTTGTCGCAGGTCTGGGGGCAAAATGTTTAATAACTTTTGGAGATCGTCTGTAATCGTCATGCTTTCTATGGTGACGTTTTTAGAGATAGCGAGGACATTTGCGTGCAGCAGAACCCGCCTCGGGTAATTGTCCTGAACGAGTGATTAACGCTTCTGCTGTGACTTGATCTGGGAAACAAGAGAATGTGCAAGCTCTACAGCTTGCCAAAGTAATACGTCGTCTTCTTCTAGGCGAACAGTCGCCTTAACATTAGTGTTACTTACCTCCTTATTCTCTAACTGATCGAGAATCGGTGACAGCAGTACACGGGCGTAGCTACCGTAAGCTACCCCGGCAATGTGGGAGTGCTGAGTAGTATAGTCTTTCTCAGCACTCAGCACTTGGCACTCAGCACTGTTTAACAGTCCCATTGCCTTTAACTTAGCAACGGTATAGCTATTTGTGCCGCCTGCTAACTGCACATATCCCGGTAATTTAGCTGCCAAAACTTTTTGCCCTAATTTCACTGCGGCTATTGTGGTGCCATCACCAATATCACCACTCATAGAACGACCGTCGGTTTGCCAGATTAAGACACTCTTTAGTGGGGTAATCAGTTTATACAGTGCTTTCAGATAGTCAGTAATCCCCTCACCATCGTTACAGCTAATGGCTACTAGCTTTAGTTGATCGATCCACGGTGAAATTGCTTGCCATAATTGCTCAAATTCTGCTAACCGCCCAACTTTTGTATGGATTTCTACGGCATCTACTCCCGTTGACATTACCAATGGCGCGATCGCTCCTGGCGTTGACATATACGACGCTGTATAAATTCTACCATAGGGGCAAATTGGTAGACAACGACCACACCCGTAACACTTTTGAGATACTACTCCTGAAAACTCATCTTTTATACTGTTAAACACGATTGCTTGTGCTGGACAAATTCCTTCACAGGGTCTAGGGCAGTCTGTAGGACACTGAGTAGGATTAAATTCTGCTTTCCGAAAATGGGGGTCTTCTCCATCGTTTAGGCTGACCATTAAAAAGGGTGAGTTGCCTTTGTAGCCAAAGCCTCGCTTTTGGGCATCCTTAGCCAGAGTTTTGGCTACTTGTAACGCTGCTTGCGCCGCTACAATCACTGCTGGATCAGCTGCAACATCTATGCAGTCAGCGCCCGCCAAAGTATAGGCTAACGTTAAACTTCTGACTGCCGGCAAATGCTGGAAACTGGCTCCGCAGATCAGCTTAAACCAGTGACCTTGTTTTAGAGATTGTAAAGGGACGAACAGATCAGTCACCTTTCTATTATGCGTTTATGCGACTAAAAATAGTAGTCTGTAATCAATAAAAAGTCCGGATTTTCTGATTTAGGGTTTTGAGCGATCGCACTGGGATTAGGGATTGGGTATTGAATACTGTGAAAAAGTAGGGGATGAGGGGGACACGGAGAATAAATAGACCTGATATCTTGCACCTATCGAATAAACCCTGTGATGTTGATATAGATGATTATCGAAGATTAAAGAAAATAAAAATGTTAAGTAAATGGTTTAACTCTAGCGCGATCGCTGCTGTTGGGGCGCTGATAGTAGCAGTTATCTCCTCAACACTTGTTGTTTTAGGGAGTAAAACAGCCCTACTTAAAAAAGGGGCTTTAGACGCTGTTTCTTCATAGAATCTTCACAATAAAAGTGGTCACAACCCTCATACCTAAGATGGTATGCTCTGGTAAGTAGATGCACCCTGATGATCTGGAGAGCTACTTAAGTCGCTCTCCTTCTTTGCTTTTGTCTTTCGTCATAAGAAAGGTAAAAATAATGATACCAATCGCCAACTAGTGCATTATTATTACCATCAGCAAATAAACTCACAACAAAAGCAACTGCGAACTGGGGAGCAGAGAGAGAATAATAACTCTTAACTCAGCAGTTTTCCAAAGCACGTACCGACCCATCCAAACTGATAGTTGTAAGGAATAATCATGGCAGATTGGCAAAAAATAACAGGTGGCATCACAGCACCAAGGGGGTATCAGGCGGCAGGAATTACCGCCGGGCTGAAACCTTCGGGGTTGCCAGATTTAGCTTTGATCTTTTCAGATGTAGAAGCGATCGCAGCTGGTGTATTCACCACCAGCCAGGTTAAAGCTGCCTGTGTAGACTATTGTCGCCAACGCCTGCAAACAAAACATAGCGCTCGTGCCATCCTCTGCAACGCTGGACAAGCAAACGCCGCTACAGGGAATCAAGGCTGGGTTGATGCCCTAGAATCTGCTATGGCAATAGCCCAAGAACTGAACATCTCATCTGAATCTGTGTTATTGGCTTCTACCGGCGTAATTGGTCAAAGAATTAAGATGGATGCTTTGCGAAGTGGGATTCCCAATCTAGTAGCAGCACTATCAGAAACAGGCTCAGATGCCGCCGCCGGAGCGATTATCACCACAGACTTAGTAACAAAATCTATTGCTCTAGAGACAACTATAGGCGACCGCCCCGTGCGGATTGGCGGCATTGCCAAGGGTTCCGGCATGATTCACCCCAATATGGCAACCATGCTGGCATTTGTTACCTGTGATGCTGCGGTTTCGTCTCACCTTTGGCAGCAGATGTTAGCAAGGGCAGCTGATAGAAGTTTTAATTCCATTACCGTAGATGGTGATACCAGCACTAACGACAGCTTAATCGCCCTAGCAAATGGTCAATCTCGCACCCCAGCAATTACAGAATTGGGCGCAGAAGCAGAGAAATTAGAGGCCATGTTAACAGCAGTTTGCCAGCATTTAGCCAAAGCGATCGCTCGTGATGGCGAAGGTGCAACTTGCCTAATTGAAGTGGAAGTGACTGGCGCTCATGATGAACTCTCAGCCCAACAAATAGCCAAAACCATCGCTGGCTCATCCTTAGTTAAATCTGCAATCTTTGGACGTGATCCCAACTGGGGACGCATCGCCGCCGCTGCTGGACGTGCAGGTGTACCCTTTGAGCAAGAAAACCTCCAAATTAAACTAGGAGATTTCTTAATGTTGGAAAACGGGCAACCCTTAACCTTTGATCGTGCCGCAGCAAGCGCTTATTTAAAACAAGCAGCAGGTGGTGCTTATCTCCAAAACGATACAGTGTTAATTTCCGTTAGTGTTGGCAATGGTCATGGTTCAGGTAAAGCTTGGGGTTGTGATTTGAGTTATGACTATGTGAGGATTAATGCAGAGTACACGACTTAAAGATTAGACTTGCCGGATTTGAATTATAGCAGTTCTCGTTTACGTGAGGTACACCCGTAGGGGCACGGCATGCCGTGCCCCTACACCTTGGGATATAACGTTGTACCGTATCTGAATGGGAACCGCTATAGGACTTACGCACTGTACAAATTAATCATGATGTGGATTAACGAAAATAGGTTGTTTCAGGGTTTGATTAATTATCCTTTGATCGTAAATAGACCATGCTGTAGGGGTTTAGCAATGCTAA
>Ga0105044_10003850_pt1 | contig 20571 bp, 22 predicted proteins | sample MAT01_FD_78092 | JGI IMG/M metagenome (GOLD analysis project Ga0105044, IMG submission 78092) | Freshwater microbial communities from Lake Fryxell liftoff mats and glacier meltwater in Antarctica - MAT-01 | ecosystem: Environmental > Aquatic > Freshwater > Ice > Liftoff microbial mat | place...
ATTGATCTGATGAGTATTTCTGCACATAAATTTTACGGACCGAAGGGAATCGGAGCTTTGTATATAAGAAGTAAGAATCCGAGAGTGAAGGTTTCGAAGCAGACACATGGTGGAAGTCAGGAAAAAGGAATGAGAAGCGGAACTTTGAATGTTCCCGGAATTGTTGGATTTGGAAAAGCCTGTGAATTAAGTAAAGAAGAACTTTTAACAGAAATGGAAAGAGAAATTAAGTTACGTGATAAGATGATAGATGAATTTATGAAATTAGAGAATGTATATCTGAATGGCCACAGAACAAAACGATTACCGAATAATATTAATCTTAGTTTTGAATTTACAGATACAGATAGTTTGATAGCAGGTATGAAAGACATTGCAATATCAACCGGAAGTGCTTGTACGTCGGCATCTGCAGCACCTTCGCATGTTTTGACAGCAATTGGCCGTGAAAATGATATAGCGCGTTCGACAATAAGAATGAGTTTCGGAAGATTTACAACAGAAGAAGAAATAGATTATGCGATTAACCGTTTGGTTGAAACAGTAAATAATCTGAGAAAAGATTCACCTGTTTACAAGATGGTAAAAGAAGGTATTGTATAAAATTAAAAATTAATTATAAATTAACAATTAAAAACAGAGGTATAATAAAATGACAGAGACAGCAGAAAAAGAATTTGTACCGGGTATCAGCGAAGAAGTCAACGTGACAGAGAAAGCTGTAAAAGAAATGAAGAGAATAATGGAAGAGAATAAAATTACGGGAGAATACGGACTCAGAATCGGTGTAAAAGGCGGTGGGTGTTCAGGTCTGACATACACTTTAGGATTTGATCCGGAGGAAAGAGGCGGTGATACAATAATTGAAAAAGACGGTGTGAAAATATTCATAGATATGAAAAGTAATATGTATCTGAACGGCACTGAGATTGATTTCACAGATGGTTTGACCGGAAAAGGATTTGTATTTAACAATCCGAATGCAGTTAAAACCTGTGGATGTGGCAGTTCGTTTGGTGTGTAAAATAATTTTAATTTTTAATAATTTAAAATTATAAGATTACAATAAGTTTCATTTCAAATGTAATTTTTAAATTTAAACTTATTAACTTTTTGAAAAACTATAAACAATGTATTCTTTTCAAGAAATAAATTTAAAGACAATAAAGAGTAGTACCGGATTCATAAATATTCGGATATAAATAATTAATTTTAAAACTAAACATAAACAGGGAGTTTAAAAAATGTCATACGAATGGAAATTTAACAAAAGACCTTACACAGATGAGGAAGCTGCAAAGTTACTGGAAGTTGTAATAGATGCTGACACAGCTAACTGGCATTACAATACACATCACAAAGGTTATGTAACATTTCTGAATAATATAGAAACAGAACTACAGACAGCGGACAGGGCGAAAGCAAACGGAAATTACAGTAATGTTGGTGAGCTTAAAAGAAGATTTACATGGAATCATGCCGGCGCTTTATTGCATGATGTTTACTGGGATAATCTCGGTGGTGACGGTGATACATCAAAGGGTCCTGAAGTAATTGCAGCGATCGAAAAAGAATTCGGTTCGGTAGATAACTGGAAAGCAGATTTTAAGGCAACAGCAGTATCGGCAAAACTTTCCGGATGGGGAGTATTGGCTTTTGATCAGTTATATAGTCAGAGATTGTTAGATGTATTGGTTGATGAACATCATTACGGAGCAATCTGGGGTGGAATTCCAATTATTGCATGTGATGTATTTGAGCATGCATATTATCACAAAGACGGACCTTTGAGAGCTGCATACATTGATAACTTCTTAAAGAATTTGAACTGGGGAAGAATTAATGACAGATATAAAAAATATGCAAAGTAATTTAATTTATAATTATAGTATTACTCTTTTATAATTAATGTGAAGTTTTCAATTGCGAATAATCAGAAATAAGATATTAATATTACTGTTAATAATTTCGGTTTGCTCATGTAATAAGAAAGAAGAGAAGAAACAGGAATTAAATTCAGGAGAAGATTTTAAATGGAAATCCGAATTAAAGTTAACAGACATTCCGGATAGTCCTGTAAAAGGATTCATTAACGGAAAAGAGATCAAACTGGGATATATAAATTTCGAGAAATGGAGAGGAAGCGGTGATAATATTTTGAATTTTGGAGATGTTAAACCAAAAAATAATTGCGGATATGTAGAGAGTGGTAATTCATTTCATATACTTCATAAGGCGAATGAAATAAAGACTGGCGAACTTTTGAAAGCCAGTTTTGATCAGAATCTGGACGGATACATTTCGTATTATGACACACTTACAGTAAAAGAGCCGGATAAAAAATCATCTATACAATGGAACTGTGCTTTAATTATTACGAGTATGGATGAAAAGACAGTGAAAGGAAAGATAGCAATATGTTTCAAAGATGAGAAAAAAAGCTGGATTGCCGGGACTTTTGAAGCAATCCGATGTTATAATTAGTTAAAAAATAATATTAAAATCAAATTAATGGGAAAGCTTATTTTACTTTTTTTAATTACCGGATTTATTTCGATTGCCGGTTGTGAAAATAAAAATGAAGTTTCAGGCGAAAAGAAAGATCAAATTAAAACTGAAGAAAAAAAAGAAACAAAAAGTGAGACTTCAGTAAAAACAGAAGATATGAAGAAGACTGAGGAAGTAAAACCTGAGACGGTTCAGTCAGAAAATAACAAAGCTAACGAACTTGGAATGACACCCGGACTGCCCGGTGATTTTCCTGCAGATGTACCGCAGCCGAAAAATTCCAAAGCTTTAGGATCATTGAATTCCTCTGATGGTACAGTAGTTACTTTTGAATCAAAAGATAAAGTAATAGATATAGTAAATTTCTATAAAGAAGAAATGAAAAAGACAGGATATACAATCACGGAGGGCGGAGAAAATATTGTGAGTGATAAAGGCGGATTAATAAACTGGACAAAAGAAAAAAAGGAAGTTGGACTTACACTGGGATATGATAAAGATAAAAACATAACATCACTTGTAATTACTTACAAATAAAAAAACTTAATATAATTAATTTAAAACTTCCGTTAGAACTTGTTTCTTCCGGAAGTTTTTTATTTACTGAATTAAAATTGCCGATTACTTACAACGAAAGTTTCAAAGATGATAGATAACAAAGACATTAAAAATATACTCATTACAAGGACTGACAGGCTTGGGGATGTAATACTTACACTTCCATTGATTAATGAGACAAAGGAAATATTTAAAGATGCAAAGATATATTTTCTTGTTAAAAAATATGCCGGGGAATTGATAAAAAATTACAAAGATATTGACGAATTAATTATTGAAGAAAATGTTACCAGTTTTTACGAAAAATTTAAATATTTTAAAAATGTTAAGATTGATTTAGTGGTGAATGTTAAGCCGAGATTTGATCTTGCACTTTTGTTTTATCTGCTTCGTGTAAAATACAGAGTCGGTACAGCTTACAGATGGTATTCGTTTTTATATAATTACAAAGTATATGAACACAGAAAAGATTCTGTGAGACATGAAGCTGATTATAATTTAAACTTACTGAATAAATTTACAGATAAAGTTAATACAGAAAAGAAATTTTATTTTAATTATACAGATGAGGAAAAAGATAATCTCAATAAAAAATTAAACGGACTTATAGACAGAGACTATATTGTAGTTCATCCCGGGAGCGGTGGCTCTGCTAAGGATTTGCCATTGGAAACATTAATTGAATTTGTAAACGAATTTCAGAAAATGTATGATGATTATGAAATTGTATTAACCGGAACAAATGAAGAAAAAGTTTTAACGGGAGAAATAAAAAACACTTCACTTAAATCTGATAAAGTAAAAGATCTTTGCGGAAGTCTTAATCTGAGAGAGCTAATGATATTAACCGACTTTTCGAAAATATTTATTTCCAATTCAACCGGACCAATTCACATTGCCGGAGCATTAAATAAAAATATTATAGGATTTTATCCAAATGAAGCTGCGATGAGTGAAATAAGATGGAAACCATTAAGCAATAATTTGGTTATACTTAAACCTAAGGATGAAATTAATGATATGAATTGTATAAAAGCAAACGATATTTTAATTTCAGCAGAAAAGTTTTTAAATTAAATATTTATTTTAATTAAATAAAAAATATAATGAAAAGTAAAATTGCTTTAGTTGTTATTCTGATGACAGTGTTAGCAGGAAATATACATGCAGAAGATTCAATAAAGGTTTCAGAAATCAGAAAAATAAAACAAACAGCATTTAAACCCGGAGAGAAACTTACTTTTGAGATAAGTTATGGGTTTGTAACTGCAGGAACAGCAGTTATGGAAATCGATCCTGTTTATCAGTATATAAACGGAAGAAAATGTTATGATATCAGATTTACAGTAAACTCTACATCCAGTTTTGACATGGTTTATAAAGTAAGAGATTTTTACAGAACTTATGTAGATGCTGAAGGATTATTTCCATGGAGATTTGAGCAGCACATAAGGGAAGGAAATTATCAGAGAGATTTTGAAGCAATATTCGATCAGCAAAATCACAAAGCAAAAACATACACTGGAGAAAAGGAGCCGAAGAAATTTGAAGGAGAATTTGATATTCCGCCTTATACACAGGATGCAATGAGTGCATTTTATTTTTCAAGGACATTGGATTTTAATAAAATGAAAGAAGGTGATAAAGTGAAACTTGAGAATTTTTATAAAGATAAAACCTATCCATTAGAGGTAAGATATCTTGGGAAAGAAACTATTGAAGTAACTGCAGGGGAATTCAGATGCATAAAGGTAGAGCCATTGGTAGCAGAAGGCGGATTATTTAAAAGTGAAGGTTCGATTATAGTATGGATGACAGACGATGACAGGAGAATGCCGGTAAAAGTAAAGACAAAGGTTTTGATCGGTTCTATTGATGCTGATTTGAGTGAGTATTCAGGGCTTGCAGGACCATTGAACTCAAAAAAATAAATTTAATAATATTCAATATACTGCAATGCAGATATCAGAAATATTTTATTCAATACAAGGTGAAGGAAAGCGGAGTGGCTTTCCTTCTTTTTTTATCAGAACAAACTTTTGTAATCTGAGATGTAAATTCGCAGGCGGAAATCTCTGTGATACACCATATACAAGCTGGAATCCCGGAGATAAAAAGAATCTTGGTGAAACAGAAATTGATTTTATTATTTCAGAATGTAAAAAAGTAAACTGTACAGATGCAGTAATAACGGGCGGTGAACCGACTATGTATCCGGAAGAATTGACAGAACTTTGTAAAAAGTTAAAGAAAGCGAATAAAAATATTTTTATTACTTTGGAAACAAACGGAACTTATTTTGGAGACTTTGCGAAATATGTAGATCTTTTCAGCATAAGTCCGAAGCTGAAATCATCTGTTCCGATTAAAACAAAGTATCAGAAGATGCATGAAAAAAACAGAATAAATATTGATGTCTTAAAGAAATATAATTTATACCAAATCTCAAAAAATAAAGATATACAATGGAAATTTGTTTTTACTTCAAAAGAAGATATAGAAGAAATCAAAGAGCTTCAGACTTTAGCAGGATTTTCTGATAAAAATATTTATCTGATGCCGGAAGGAATTACAGAAAAAGATTTAAAGAAAAACCGCCTGAAGACAATCGAAGAATGCATTAAAAATAAATATAACTATACTGACAGGATTCACATACTTGCGTGGGGAAATAAAAGAGGAGTTTAAAAATTAAAATTAAAATTTAAAAAATTATTACTTCCTGAAGACATTATATTTACTCTGGATTTTTTTAAAACAGAGTTTTTAGAATTCAGAAAAAAATAATTTACTGCATCAGTTCCTATCACAGAAAATAAAACTAAAGCTGAATTGATATTATTATGATAAGAATTATTTCTGTCTTTTTGGTTGAAAAGATTATTCTTAGTCTGAATTAAAGGTTTTCTAAGAGAATAAATGAGTGCTGCGCTACCTGCCCCAATCAGCATTCCCGACAACACATCACTTGGATAATGCACCCCCCAATAAATTCTTCCAAGAGAAACAATTAATGAGTAAGTATAAAGTCCCGTAATAAGAAAAGGTTTATCCGGATAGCTTAAAGTAAGGGAAGTTGCTATGGCAAATGACTGTGAAGTATGCCCCGAAGGAAATGAATAAGTATTCTCAACAGTTGATGTATCATATAGATTGACGTTATTAAGAGTTCTGAAAGGTCTGTTTCTTTTCACAATATATTTAAGAGCCTGAGTAACTGATAAGTTTGTAACTTCCGATAATGCAAGCAGTGTCGCTGCATCTTCATCATTATAATTATTTTCAGCTCTTGCATAAATATAAAGACCTGCGGGAAGAATCACAGAAAGAGGAATTACAGATTCGTTTGTAATATTAACAACGGATTTCAGAAAACTACTTTTGATATTATTGAATTTTCTGAAAAGTTTTATATCTAAATTCTGTTCATTGTATTTAGTTGTATCACGAATTGTTTTGAACCTGTGTTGTGAAAAGCAATCACTTACTGAAATAGTTGAAGTGATTGAAATTATACAAATAATGAAAACTAAGACAGTATTTAAAGTTTGTTTACATTTCATAAGTTAATTTGTGTAAAATACAATTTGCTTATGAAAAGTTATAGTGAACTAATTAGAAATATATTTTATTTTAAATATACTGAAGTACAAATTGTCTGCAAATTGTCTGACAAAGCTGACAGTAATGTCATTGTAATATTTTATAAAGTTAATAGTAAATAGAAATCACAGTTTTTATATAAATCTTTAATTGGCATAAAACTTGTTTATTTAAATAATCTAAAGCCAAGTTCCTCATAATCAAATTTCAAAAATTAAAACAGGATAGTAAAATGAAAAATCTTTCAAAAATAATATTAATGATTTTTTTGTCATCATTTAATTTATATTCACAGGAAAATTTACAATGGTCTGCAAGATATAACGGAACTGCTAATTTCAGAGATGAAGGAAAAGCAGTAGCGACTGATTTGTCAGGCAATATCTATGTTGCAGGGTCTACTTTTAATCTCGGGACTTTTGAAGATTTTACTTTAGTGAAATACAACTCTATCGGCGGACAGCTCTGGAGTGCTGTATATAATGGTTTGGGAAACAGAACAGACATAGCTTCTTTTATTGCAATTGATGTTAATGGAAATATTTACATTTCAGGATTGTCGACAGGTGTCAATTCTTCATTTGATTATGTCACTATTAAATATAATTCAAACGGAAATCAGCAGTGGGTTGCAGTATTTAACGGTTTGGGAAACGCTATTGATTATCCGACTTCCCTAACTGTGGATGCATCAGAAAATGTATATGTTACAGGACAGAGTTACGGAGGTTCACAGTCATCTTATGATTTTGCAACTGTAAAGTATAATTCAACCGGCGTAATGCAATGGGTTTCAAGATTTGACGGTGCAGGAAACGGTAACGATGAGGCTTCTTCTCTTAAAGTTGATAACAGTGGAAATGTATTTGTAACCGGAACAAGTTTTGAAAACTCTGTGAATTCTTCAGATTATGTAACAATAAAATATAACTCTTTCGGAAATCAGGAATGGATTTCAAAATATAACGGACCGGGAAGCGGAATTGATGCTTCTAAATCTTTGCAAACAGATTTTGCAGGAAATATATATGTCACGGGATACAGCAGGGGAAGTGCTACTCAGTATGACTTTGCAACGATCAAATATAATTCTTCAGGTGCAGAACAATGGGTTGCAAGATATAACGGAACTGTAAACGGAAATGACGGAGCAAATTCTATGGCAATTGATAATCTTGGAAATATAATTGTGTCAGGTTATACAACGACAAATGGAATTTCAAATGACTTTGCAACAATTAAATATAATTCTTCAGGAATCCCTCTTTGGTTAAGAACTTATAACGGTTCTGCAAATCAGAATGACAGTTCAGTTGCTATTGCTGTAGATGTAAATAATAATATTTGTGTTACAGGTTTCAGTACCGGAATAGGAACTGCAAAAGATTTCACAACAATAAAATATAATCCGGATGGATCTCAGGATTGGATAATGAGATTTAACAGTGTAAATAACGGTGAAGACATTTCAAATTCAATTGTAATTGATCTTAATGGCGATGTTTATGTCACAGGAAAAAGTCCTACGGAAGAATCAAATGATGATATTCTGACATTAAAATATTCAAGTATAACCGGTATTGAACAAACATTTACAGGAAATGTAAATCAATATATTTTATATAATAATTATCCGAATCCTTTTAATCCGTCAACTCAAATTAGTTTTAATATTCCAAAAGAATCTTTTGTGAAATTAAAAATATATGACATTTCCGGAAAAGAAGTTCAGACACTTGTCAATAGTGTGCTTGAACCGGGTTATCATAAAGTAAGTTTCAGTCCGATTAATTCCTCGAGCAATATTTATTTCTACAGGTTAGAAACGGATCAATTTGTACAAACAAAGAAAATGATTTTTATAAAATAAAAATTTATAATTTTTCTAATGCTTTATTTATATCTTCGATAAGGTCATCTTTATCTTCTATGCCGACTGACAATCTTACAAGTCCGTCGGTAAGTCCGAATTTTTCACGCATCTCTTTCGGAACTGATGCATGTGTCATTGAAACAGGATGACATACAAGAGATTCTACACCGCCCAATGATTCTGCAATCTGAAATATTTCAAGTGCATTACAAAATGAAATTGCCTTTTCTTTAGATTCTAATACAACAGAAATTATTCCCCCGAAACCTCTCATCTGAGATTTTGCAAGTTCATACTGAGGATGTGACTCTAATCCCGGATATAATAATTTTGTAATTTTATTTTCTTTCTTTAAAACTTCACAAATAGCAAATGCATTTTCGTCATGTGCTTTCATTCTTTGCGCAAGTGTTTTTGTAGAACGCATAATTAACCAGCAGTCAAACGGAGCAGGCACAGCGCCAATGGAATTCTGTATGAACTTAAACTGCTCTGCAATTTTATCATCAGACGTGATCAGACATCCGCCAATAACATCACTGTGACCGTTTATATATTTAGTCGAACTGTGAAGAACGACATCAATGCCAAAGTCTAACGGATTCTGAAAATACGGACTCATAAAAGTATTATCGACACATGTTATAATGTTTTTACTTTTTGCCAGGTCATTCAGCTTTTTTAAATCAGTAATGTTAAGCATCGGATTTGTCGGAGTTTCCACATAAATCAATTTTGTATTTTCTTTAACAGAGTTTTCAAGTAATTCAATATCGGACGTATCAACATAAGAAAATTCTATTCCGTAATTTTTTATAATCTGTTCGAATAATCTGTATGTTCCGCCGTAAACATTATTAGTACAAATTACATGATCTCCCGGTTTAAATAGTGTTATCATTGCCTGCACAGCAGCCATTCCCGATGAAAAACAAAATCCATGCTTTCCGTTTTCAAGTGCTGCAAGATTTTCTTCGAGTGCAATTCTTGTCGGATTTATTGTTCGTCCGTAATCATAACCTTTTGTTTCACCTAATTTTTTATTTGAATATGTAGATGTCTGAAATATCGGAGTTATTACTGCTCCCGTTGTTTCTTCGGGATGCTGTCCCGCGTGAATTTGTTTTGTTGCAAATTTCATTTTATATAATTTAGTTTTATTTTTGAATTTATAAATTTTATTTATGCAAAATCAAGTACATCGTATCTCGTCAGTATTCCTTTTATGATGCCATGTTGCGAAACTAATATAGTGCTGTCTTTCTGCAGCATCTCAAGTGCTTTAGGAAAAGCAGTATCGAAATCTACAATCGGTAATTCATGATCCATAATTTCTTTTACATTCTTACCGGAAACGTTTCTGTCGTTAATAACTTTTTCTATAATATGTGCTTCTTTTATTGAACCGACACATTCATCTCCGTCAATTACAGGTAGTGTTGATAAATTGTATTTATCCATTAATTCCAGAGCTTCAAAAACTTTATCCGAACTCTTAGCCGAAATCAATCCCGGAACTCCTGTGGTTTTTTTTGTTTCAAAAACCTGACCTGTAGTAATGTTTTCAGCTTTCAATAATCTTTTCTCACGAAGCCAGTCTTCACTGTGATATTTCGATAAATATCTTTCACCTGTATCACAGACTATAAAGACAACAACTGCATTCTCGTCAAGAGTTTTTGCCAGTTCAATAGCTGCAAATGCAATCGTACCGGTTGATCCGCCGCAGAAAATCCCTTCTTCCTTTGCCAGCTTAAGACACATGTCAACAGAATCTTTATCATTCACGTTTATAATTTCATCAATATATTCAAACATTACATTATCAGGCATAATATCCTGACCGATTCCTTCTATTAAATATGGAATTGGTTCCGGAGAATTTCCTGTTTCCTTTACAACTTTAAAAATTGAACCATACGGATCAGCTCCGATAATTTTTATATTCTTATTTTTTTCCTTTAAATATTTTCCCGTTCCGCTGATAGTGCCGCCTGTTCCAACACCTGCAATAAAATGAGTTACTTTACCGTCTGTATCATTCCATATTTCAGGACCGGTAGAATTGTAATGTGCTTCGGGGTTTGCCGGATTTGAATATTGATAAATAAAAAGTGAGTTCGGAATTTCTTTTGATAATTTTTCTGCCACATAAACATAGTGATCCGGCTCACCGTATTTTGCTGCAATTGGCTGTATCACAACTTCTGCACCAAGTGCTTTCAGATAATTATTTTTTTCCCTTGATGCTTTTTCTGTCATTACAAATATAGTTTTGTAACCTCTTAAAGCTGCTACAAGAGCGAGTCCTATTCCGGTGTTTCCGCTTGTTGCTTCAATAATAGTCCCACCGGGCTTTAATGTACCGTTACGTTCCGCTGCATTTATCATATTCAGCCCGATTCTGTCTTTCACACTTCCACCGGGATTCAAAGATTCCATTTTTGCAAAGACCTGAGCTTTTATTCCTTTTGCTAAATTATTTATTTTAACTAAAGGTGTATTGCCGATTAATTCTAAAACATTGTTGTAATATTTCATTTGATATTATTATTTAAAATTACTTTCGTTTATTTTTTTTATCACTTAACATTTTCGGATATTGTTTATAAACAGTTTTCTCATATAACGTTTCTAGTAACTCAGAATCAATTTCATGATTAAACAAACTTTCTAAAGAGATTTTCTTTGAAGCATTTAAAAATTCAATTCCAATAATCTCACCTTCTTTTGTTGTATCTAAGTTTATATAATCAGAAATTTCCAATGCACCGTCAGCTTTCTTTTTTGATAGCTCTATGTAAGCAGCATCAGATTCATTATCATAATATATTTTCATTTTATGCAAAATATAATTTACCTTTTGGTTTCGGAATTTCCCTGCCTGATTCTTTCGCAACTTCAATCCATTCAGCAGCAACTAATTCAATATTTTTTATGCTTTCATCATAAGTCATTCCATCTGCCATACATCCCGGCAATTCAGGCATTTCCGATACAAAGCAATTATCATCCTCACTCCAGTAAATAATTGTTTCATATTTAATTGCCATATATAAATCTTTTATTCGAATTAAGTTTTAATTCTTATTTTGTTTACAATTCTTGATGGCGAATTAAATTTCATTAACTCAGCGTCTCAGCAACTCTGCGTTAAGCTAAACTAACTCGGTCGCATAATCGGAAAAAATATCACATCACGAATCGTCTGTGAATTTGTAAGAAGCATTACAATTCTGTCAACTCCCATTCCGACTCCCGTAGTTGGCGGCATCCCAACTTCTATTGCTTTCAAAAAATCTTCATCAAGCGGATGTGTTTCTTCTTCACCGCCACGACCTCTCTCTACCTGCTGCTCCAGAAGGTTTCTTTGCAATATAGGATCGTTAAGTTCAGTATATGAATTTCCTAATTCCCACTTATTTGCGTACGGCTCAAATCTCTCAGCGAAAATTACTTTCTCTGTGTCTTTCTTCATCTCTTCAAGTTCAGTCATAGAATACTCACGCAACTGTTTGCAAAGCGGTGTTGTGTCAATCGGAAAATCATAAACAAAAGTCGGCTGAACCAAATCTTCTTCACACGTTTCTTCAAATAAATTTGCAATAAGTAATCCTTTGCTGTGTGAAATCTTCGGATCAAATTTTATTTTATTAGAATTCATATAATTTATAATTTCATCTTTCGTCATATTCATAATATCCAAATTAATTTTATTCTGAATTGCATCAGTCATTTTAATCCTCTTCCACGGACGTTTGAAGTCCAGCTCTATCTCGCCGTACTTAACTTTCGTATTACCGTGAATGTCAATGCACGCTTGCTCTACAACCTCTTCGAATAAATTCATACTGTCAAAATAATCTCCGTATGCCTGATACCATTCGACCTGTGTGAATTCAGGATTATGTGTTCTGTCAATTCCCTCATTCCGAAAATCACGAACGAATTCATACACTCTGTTAAATCCACCAACGATTAATCTCTTAAGATAAAGTTCATTCGAAATTCTAAGATACAAATCTATGTCAAGTGCATTGTGATGTGTGACAAACGGTTTTGCATTTGCACCGCCGTATATTGATTGTAAAGTCGGAGTCTCAACTTCAAAGAAATTTTGTTTTTCTAAAGTTCGCTTTATTGACTGTATGATTTTTGTACGTTTAATAAATGTATCTTTGACTTCTTCATTTACAATCAAATCAATGTATCTCTGACGATATCTTAACTCTACATCTGCAAAAGCATCATGAATAATTTTTTCACCCGACTCTGTAACTTCTTCTTTTACAACAGGCAGCGGATGAATTGATTTTGTAAGCAGCTGATAAGAAACTGTATGAACAGAAACTTCACCTGTCTTTGTGCGGAATGCATAACCCGTAACGCCAATGATATCACCGATATCAAGCAATTTAAAAACATTATAAGCTTCATCACCTACATCATCTTTGCGGATATAAATCTGAATTCTTCCGGCTTCATCTTTGATTTGAAAAAAAGTTGCCTTTCCCATTTTACGGATTGCCATGATTCTTCCTGCAACTGAAACTATAACCTCTTTCAGTTTCTCTTTTGCTTCATCAGACTCAGGATCTTTAAAGCTGTTTATAATTTCTTTTGAATTATTAGTGACGTCAAATCTGTGCGGATAGGGGTTTATACCGAGCTTCCTGATTTCTTCTAATTCTTCTAATCTTCTTTTGATCAGATCGTTTTGTTCAGACAAATATTATATACCTTTCTTTTTTTTAAAGCTTTGTGAAAATTTATTTTACAATTTCTTCAGCTTCGTAACTTCAGCTGCAGTCAGCTTTCTCCATTCTCCTTCTTTTAATCCGCCAAGCTTTACACCTGCATATTCAAATCTTTGCAGCACTCTTACAAAGTAACCGTAACTCTCAAACATCTTATGAATTTGTTTATTCCTGCCTTCACAAATCGAAATATATAATCTCAGATAATCATTCGCTTTCGGAAATTTAATTTTACTCGGTGCTGTAAGCTGACCTTCTATTTTAATTCCTTCAGTTAACTTTATTCTGTGCTTTTCTTCCAATGGCTTCGAGAGTTCGACATAATATGTTTTGTAAATTTTACTTTTCGGACTCATTAATTTATTCGCAAGCTCACCGTCATTTGTCAGTAGCAATAAACCGGAAGTATTGTAATCCAATCTTCCAACCGGGAATATTTTCTGATTAATTTTTATGAGATCGATGACTGTCGTTCTCTTTTTCTCATCTGAAACTGATGCGATAATACCAACAGGTTTATTCATAACAATATATATTTTCTTCGTCTTCGATTTGATAAGTTCACCGTCAACCTTTACTTTATCTTTATCCGGTTCTATCCTGCATCCAAGCTCAACTATCGTATTACCATTAACAGTAACTCTTCCCTGTAAAATTAATTCATCAATTTTTCTTCTTGATGAAACTCCGTTTGATGCAATAAATTTATTTAACCTGATTAAATTTTCCAATTAATTTTTTTCCTCGTTTTCTGAATCTTCTGATTCACTTATTTGATTATTATTTTCTTTTAAATCTTCTTCTGATTTTTCGGAATCTGTTACTTCACTAATTTCAATATTTAAATCTTCATCTGTAATATCTTCATCTGTAATATCTTCATCTGTATTATCTTCGTCTGTAATATCTTCGTCTGTAATATTTTCATCTATACTATTTTCATCTATACTATTTTCATCTATACTGTTTATATCGGAATTTAATTCTGATTCTGAAAATGTTTCTGCATTTTCGTTTGTCAGTAATTCTAATTGATGACTTGTCTCCGGCTGAATATTATTATTATTATCAGGAATATTTATAGAATTAAATAATTCAATATCAGCTTCAGTGATTCCCTCAATTTCCTGATTCTTTAAAATCTCATTTATCTCTTTCAGTTTCGGTAAATCTTCCAGTGCATTAAGCCCGAGAATTTTCAGAAATGCTTTTGTCGTGCCGTAAAGTATCGGACGTCCCGGAGTTTCAGCTCTGCCGATAATTGTTATCAGATCTTTTTCCAAAAGTGAATTTACAATGTAATCAACATTCACTCCTCTGATAAACTCAATGTCAGAACGGGTTATTGGTTGCTTATATGCAATAATAGAAAGTGTCTCAAGTGCTGACTGAGAAAGTTTTTTCCTTTGCTTATCTTCAAATAATTTTCCTATGAATCTCCCGTATTCCTTTTTTGTTGCAAAGGAAAATCCGCCGGCGATTCTTAAAATCTCGAATGGTTTATTGTTTGATTTTAATTCTTCATTAATTGAATTTACGGATTCTTCTATTTCCGAAAGGCTCACTCTCAAACCGCTTTTGTCAATTACATCTTTTATCTGCTTCGAAGTTATTTCGTCTTCAGACGCAAATATTACTGACTCTATTATATTTTTAATTTCCGTGCTGATCAACCGGCTCCGATGTTCTTCTTTTTAAAATAAATTTTTGCATGTTGTTATCTATCAAAACAATTTCAATTACTCCGTCAAGTGCCAACTGAAGCAATGCAAGAAAAATACAAATGATTCTTAATCTTTCATTTACTTCCGAAATCATATCATCAAATTCAACTTCAGTCTTCTCATCTATCATATCTAAAATAAAATCTCTTTGATTTTCCGGAGTAATGTCGAGCAGCTCAATAGGATGCACAACTTCTTTCCTCACACTTGAGATTACTCTTTTATATGCTTTGATTAAATTAAAAATAGTTACGTTCTTTAAACTCAGTTCAATTTCAAAATCTTTATCAACTTCTTTGTGGTCATTGTCAAAATTATTTCTGAAAACTCTTTTGCGCTGCTCGGTTTCAAGTTCTGCAATCTGTTCGGAAACATCTTTGAATCTTTTATATTCAAGAAGTTTTCTTACAAGTGACATCCGCGGATCTTCTTCATCTACTAAATTTCCGGATTCATCTACAACCGGAATTAGCATACGTGCCTTGATTTTCATAAGCTCGGAAGCCATCACAAGAAATTCACCCGCAAGCTCAATATCAAGTTTTGTCATGAAATTAATATAGTTCAGAAAATCTTTTGTGATTTTAGATATGGGAATATTGTAAATGTCGAGATCATCAACTTTCACAAAATGAAGAAGTATATCCATCGGACCTTCAAACTCTGTAAGCTGTGCTCTGTAATCTTTATTATATAGAGAAGACCGTACCGGATTTATATCCGAATTTACAATATTATTTTCTGTATCATTCATTTGATTTCAATATACAAAACTGAGTCTGCAATTTAAATGAAGTTATGAGAAATCGGTATTTCCGGAATTACAACTCATATCCATTTAAATACTTATTAAATTTATTTACTTTGAAGTAAATATAATATTTAAAAGTATAATTATAACAAATTTATAATGACAAAAGAAAAGTTAAAATCTGAGTTTCATAAATTGATAGACAATATTGATATTATAGATGAACTTACAGAGATTCAGAAAAACAGATTAATGGATTCAATTAAACAGGTTAGTGATGGAAATGTTATCAACAATTCTGAAATGAAAACAGAAATTAAGAAATGGCTTACAGTATAGAATTATTTGCAATTCAAAAACTTCCATAGAAAAAATAAATTTTAAATCCCGTTTGAAAAAAACTTACTTCCAACATTTCTCTTTAATCCTGATTTGTTTCACTTTAATCATTAATTCAAATTTATTTGCGCAGGCTGAGTTGGTAGATGTGAGAAATACGGTTTATAATTATCTTAAAAGAATGCAGCTGATGAAGATAATTCCGGATTATAATTCTTCTGACATTCCTGTTTCCAGAGGTGAAGTTGCCAGCTATCTTATTACGATTAAAAAAAATCTGAATAAATTAAGCTCAACTGATAATAAAATATTCAGAGATTTCGAAATTGAATTTGAATACGATATGTATGGAACTACGAAAGACAGATATTCAATTATCGGCAAAGAAAATTTTAAAAATATTTTTGATAATAATAAGCAGAAGAATTTATATTTTTATAATGATTCTAATTTTACTTTTTTCTCTGATGTCTTTGGTTCTTTATCTCAGCGTGGATCTGACGGAGATTCTGCCGGTAAGAATTCCATTCTTCTCGGTGAATTTGGATTTGAAACTCACGGAACATTTTATAACAGCGTAGGATATTTTCTCGGAATTTCAAACACACAGAAATTAGCCGGTAATGACAGCGATATTATTTTTGCTGCGGAAACTTATCCTGAAATAAATGTAAACAATAATTTTATTGAAAAGAAAAATTATAGTTTGTTCAACGGTTACTTAAGATATCAGACAAAGTCAAACTGGCTTGCTTTGACATTCGGCAGAACTCAGTTAAATCAAGGTCTCGGCTACATTGACAAATTATATTTATCAAATAATACACTTCCGTTTAATTTCGGAAATATAAATCTGCAATATAAAAGTCTGAAATATTCTTTTACTTACGGAAGTCTGAAAGGTGATTCTGTAGGACGACCTTTGAAGGCAAAAAATATTGCAACTCATTATCTCAATATAAATTTTTCTGATGCATTTAAATTTGGATTTTGGGAAGCAGTTATTACAAGCAATCAGCCATTCAGCTTTACCTATCTGAATCCGATAAGTTTTCTGACTTCAGCAGACTTGAGTTCAGGAAAAGATCAGACAACTCAGAATAATGCGCTGATCGGTTTTGATATTGAATTAGTTCCGTTTAAAAATATTTCATTTCAATCTTCTTTGCTGATTGACGATTTAACTTTCGGTACACTTTTCAAAACTGATTCTTTGAATGAAAATAAATTCGGCTGGCAGCTCGGAGCTCTTTGGACTAATTCTCTCAATATAAAAAATATGGATTTAGCAGTTGAGTTTACGCATCTTGATCCGTTTGTTTATTCACATAGAACAAATAAAAGCACTTACACAAATTATTCATTGCCCCTTGGACATGCACTGCCGCCTAATTCGGATGAGATTGCATTGAAACTTTCTTATGATATTTCATACAGATTGCGATTTGATTTTTTATTTCAGCATCAGAGATCAGGCACGGGAATTTTTCTTGATTCGGCAGGAAATATAATTGCAAATTACGGCGGCAATATTAACTTCGGACTTGGTGATGCATATTTACGAACGAATGGTTTTCTTGATGGAATAAGAATTAACAGAAATATTTTCACGGCAAATATATTCTGGGAGCCGTTGAAACAATTTTATCTGGAAGGACAGATTCAATATAAACTTTCGGATAATTTAAGTTATGATTATAAGTTTGACGATTTATATTACACGGCAAATCTTCGGATTGAATTATAAGTTTTTAATTGAAAATAAATTATGTTAAAGTCTTACTTACTTTATAATGCAAATCAGAAAAATGAAAATTCTATTTCATCCAGACAAAGGAAAAAAAGATTTGAATTTTTTCTGAAATATTGTTCTGAGCTGCACAAACCATTGAAAATATTAGATCTGGGAGGCAGTGATTATTACTGGCAAAGTTTAAATTTTACAGACAATGAAAATTATAAAATAGAAATATTAAATATTGAAAATCAGAATACAGAAAATTTTAAAAATATTTCTTTCTTAAAAAAAGATGTGCGTGATCTTAGTTTTATAAAGGACAAAGAATATGATTTGATTTATTCGAATAGTCTGATTGAGCATTTAAATAATTTTGACGAGCAAAAAAAACTTGCTAAAGAAATTCAGAGAACAGGGAAAAAATATTTTATACAGACACCGAATTATTATTTCCCGGTTGAGCCGCATTTTCTGTTCCCGTTTTTTCAATTTCTTTCTGTTGATATGAAAACTAAATTGATATCAAATTTTAATCTCGGTTGGTTTGAAAAGCAAATCGATATTGTCAAAGCAAGAGAACTTGCAAATTCAATAAAACTTTTAAAAGAAAAAGAGTTAAAAGAAATTTTCCCCGGATGTAAAATTTACAAAGAAAAATATTTTTCATTGAACAAATCTTTTATCGCATATAATTAAACCAAATGGAACTTTTCAAAATAGGATTTTTAACTGTACAGGTTATAGACATTATAGACATCTTAATTGTCGCTTATGTTTTTTACAAGCTTTATACTATTATGAAAGGTACAATCGCATCTCAGATATTTTTAGCCCTGATTTTAATTATCGGATTTTCATTTTTGGCAAAGTTGCTGAACATGCAGGCTACAGGCTGGTTGCTGAGCCGCCTTACGGACATTTGGGTAATTGCTTTTATAATTTTATTTCAGCCTGAGATAAGAAGATTATTATTGCTGATAGGCAAAACTAAAGTTGCGAGAATATTCACAAAGGTAAACGTAGATGAAAATGTCGAAGAGATTGTTGAAACTTGTTTTGATTTAAAAAGCAGAGGCTGGGGAGCATTGATAGTAATTGAAAGAAGTTCGGGATTAAAAAATGTAATAGAGACAGGCGAGTTGGTACAATCACGAATTAAAAAAGAAATTTTAATTTCGATATTTAATCCTAAATCTCCATTGCATGACGGCGCAACAATTTTAAAAAACGGAAAGATAGAAGCGTCAAGATGTTTACTGCCATTATCCGAACCCGAAAAAATCAGAAATAAAAATCTCGGTACAAGGCACAGAGCCGGAATAGGAATTACGGAAGTTTCGGATGCAATATCAATAATAGTATCAGAAGAACAAAGAGTAATCTCAGTAGCAGAGGACGGGAAACTGACCTACTACACTGATGCGGAATCTTTGAAAGAAAGATTAGTAAATGTGATGGGGAAGAAATCAGTTGTCAGCTCGATGAAAGAAATGTTTGATGAAACTGAAAGCAGTTTTGAAAATAAAAAAGATGAATTTAAAACTGAACCGGAAATTGATATTGAAAAAAGTGAAAACAATTTAAACGAAACAAAGAAAGATAATTAATGGATTTAAATTCATTAAAAAGAAAAGAATTGGTAGAAGTTTTAAAAACTTCAGGAATAAAAGATGAGCAGGTTTTAATAGCAATCGGCACGGTAAAGCGAGAAAATTTTGTAAACGAAGAATTTAAAAGACTAGCTTACGAAAACACTTCACTGCCAATAAATTCTAATCAGACAATTTCACAGCCATATACAGTTGCATTCATGACAGAATTATTGAAAATAGAATCAGGTGAAAAAGTTTTAGAAATCGGAACCGGCTCGGGATACCAGTCTGCTGTATTAAAAGAACTCGGTGCTGAAGTATATTCAGTAGAAAGAATTACAGAACTTTATAAATCAGCCGAAGAAAAATTAAAGAAATCCGGATATGAAGTTCATCTAAAATGTGATGACGGAACAAAGGGCTGGATTGAGTTTGCGCCATTTGATAAAATAATAGTAACAGCCGGAAGTCCGAAGATTCCGAAAAAATTACTGGAACAACTTTCGATAGGAGGTCGAATGATAATTCCTGTTGGTGATGAAAATTCACAGGAGCTTGTATTAATAAAAAAAGAAGCAGATGATTTAAATGAGTCGGAATCAGAGGTAAAAGCAAAATATAAAATGAAAAGGTTTAAAGATTTTAAGTTTGTGCCGTTAATCGGTGAAGAAGCGTGGGGGAATAATTATTGATAATTATTAATGAATAATGAATAATGATTAATGAAATAATTTATAATTTAAACCTTATGGATTAAATATTTTGAAAGATTCATATTTAACAATAAAAGATAATACAACTTCTGAAATAAAGATTACAAAGTCAAAATTCATCGGACAGTCATTCCATTTTAAATCACAGTTAGAAATTCCCGCAATAATCAAATCTGTTAAAAAAGAATTTTATGATGCATCTCATCATCCTTATGCATTCAGAGTCGGATTAAATAAAAATAATTTTCGCTTTTCGGATGACGGCGAACCGTCCGGAAGCTCAGGTAAACCGGTGCTTGAAGCAATAGATAAAAATAATTTAACTGATGTCATAGTAATTGTAACAAGATATTACGGCGGAATAAATTTAGGAATCGGAGGATTACGCCGGGCATATTTTGAAGCTGCGGATCTG
>Ga0105044_10003851_pt1 | contig 20571 bp, 15 predicted proteins | sample MAT01_FD_78092 | JGI IMG/M metagenome (GOLD analysis project Ga0105044, IMG submission 78092) | Freshwater microbial communities from Lake Fryxell liftoff mats and glacier meltwater in Antarctica - MAT-01 | ecosystem: Environmental > Aquatic > Freshwater > Ice > Liftoff microbial mat | place...
ACCAGATCTTTATCGAGTTAACGCTCCATAAGATGCATATAAACCCAATTGAATTGTTTTATAACTTGTGAGTTCGGACTAGGTGAGGTGGCTTGCTTTAATGACTATACAATCAAATTGGCCTAGTCGCAGAGAATTCTGGTGCAACAAAAGAGTGATTGTAACAGGTGGTGCTGGCTTTCTTGGTTCGAATGTAGTCAATCAATTGAAAGAGGCGGGGTGTGAACAAATTATCATTCCGCGCAGCCGAGAATATGATCTCACACAAATGGAGGCCGTCAAGCAACTCTATGCTGATGCCAAGCCTAACATCGTAATTCACCTCGCTGCTAAAGTTGGTGGCATCGGTGCCAATCGGGATAATCCTGGCAGGTTTTTCTACGATAATTTGATGATGGGTGTCCAGATGATCGAAGTTGGACGCCAAGTGAACTTGGACAAATTTGTTTGCCTGGGTACGGTGTGTGCGTATCCTAAATTTACGGCCGTGCCTTTTCATGAAGATGAACTTTGGAATGGCTATCCTGAAGAAACGAATGCCCCTTATGGGATTGCAAAAAAAGCGCTACTTGTTCAGTTACAGTCGTACCGGCAACAGTACAATTTTAATGGCATCTTTTTATTACCTACGAATCTTTATGGACCTGGCGATAATTTTGATCCGACTTCGTCGCATGTTATTCCTGCCTTGATCAAAAAGTGTATTGATGCTGTTCGTTCCAATACACCATATATTGAGTGTTGGGGAACCGGGAGTGCATCGCGCGAATTTCTCTATGTAAAAGACGCTGCACGCGCAATTATTGGCGCGTCTGAATATTATAATGGAGATGAGCCAGTCAATATCGGTGCTCACCGCGAGATTACCATTCGTGAATTGGTGCCTTTGATCGCAGAATTAACAGGCTTTCAGGGCGAAATTCGTTGGGATACAACCAAGCCCGATGGGCAGCCACGTCGATGTTTGGATACAACGCGTGCTCATGAGTTATTTGGCTTTATGGCTACAACGGACTTTCGAGAAGGGCTACAAGAGACCATTCAGTGGTACGTAAACCTCTAAGAAAAAACTATGACGATTGTCTTTGTCCATGTCCCTAAAACGGCTGGCTCTACTTTACAAAGTATCATCTACCACCTTTACGAGCCTAACCAGATCTTAAGAGGATATGCCGCGCAGACAGAAAGCCACCTGGAACAACAATTTAAGGCATTCACGTCAGAGCAACAGTTAGCCATCGAGGTTGTTTTTGGGCACTTCCCATATGGTGTATGTACATGGCTGACGAGTCAGCCATGTACATATATTACTATATTACGCAACCCGGTTGATCGCATCATTTCGCACTACTATTTCGTCAGGCGTGCACCGGGCAATTATTTGTATAAAACGGTCATGTCGCAGAACATGAACCTCAAAGAGTATGTCGCTTCCGGTATTTCCCGCGAAATGGATAATGGTCAAACCAGGATGCTATGTGGGCCAGCAGCTACAAATATTCCCTTTGGAGAGTGTAATACCGATATGTTACATGAGGCAAAACGCAATCTGTGCGATCAGTTTGCTGTGGTGGGTTTGACTGAAGATTTTGATCGAAGTGTCATTTTAATGAAGCAAATGTTTGGGTGGAAATGGCCATTCTATGTAGCTAAAAACCGTACACGTCATCGACCAGATCGAGCGCATGTGGCTCCAGAAACGATTCAAATCATTGAAGAATATAACCAATTAGATATTGCGCTCTACACCTATGCCGGTGAGCTTTTCAGGGCTCGGATTCAGCAAGAAGGTGAAGCTTTCGAGCAAGAGGTAAGGCGCTTTAAAAGTATGAATGCCTCAATGGGTAAATTCTACAGCCATCTAAATGATGCTCACCTATCGCTGTCAAAGATATTAAAGAAAATTGTCTCCCTGGGTATTGCAAAATGATGATTTTCTTTTTATAAATGTTAGAGATAGTCCTTCATTGCAAGCTAAGCATGGACTATTATAGTTGTAAATTTTGGTTTAAGAGTAAAGACATTAGAGCCAGATAACTCTCCAGAAAAGCATGTTTCTACCTGAATATGAATTGTCACTATATACGTGCTAAGGTAAAGAATACGTGCTAAGGTAAAGAAAAAGATAAATTGTTATTAGTGATTGTAGCTATGCTAAATTACTTGAAATCTGAAGGCTTGAGCATGCAAAGGGTTAAGCATTACTTAGCCCTTACGCTTAACCGTGTAGAGCCGTTTAATCATAGCCAGCGCCGCTATCAACGAATTGCACAATCAGTGATCACCGCGTTGGCAGGTAAAGGCATTGCGCTCATTGTAAGTTTTATCTCTGTGCCGCTAACGATCAATTATTTAGGGATAGAGCGCTATGGGGTTTGGGTTACGATAAGTACGTTTCTTGCATGGCTACAGATTGCTGATCTTGGATTAGGCAACGGTTTGATTAATGCTCTTGCAGAAGCGTATGGTACTGACCGGCCCGATTTGGCAAAACGATATGTAGCAACTACTTTTTGGATGCTTACTGGGGCTGCTGTTTTACTTGGCGTAATTTTTGGCTCATTGTGGTTTTGGATAGATTGGTCAGCAATTTTTGACGTTCACGACCCCATAACGAAGTTAGAGATTGCACCTGCTATTGCTATAGCACTCGGTATTGCTCTATGTAATTTGCCGCTTTTGGTCATAGAAAAAGTGTTAAATGCATACCAAGAAGGTGCAATAGCAAACTATTGGGCAGCCGCAGGTAACTTGGGAAGCTTACTTGGCATCATTTTTGCGACCCAAATTCACGGAGGTCTTATCCTACTGGTGCTTGTCTTTTCCGGTTCGTTACTTATTGTAAAAGTTTTTAGTGCATTTTGGCTATTTAAAAAGCATAAACCCTGGCTGGCCCCTAAGTTATCATTATTTGACAGTGCTAGCTGGCGCAGACTATCTATAGCAGGAGCTGAATTTTTTTTATTGCAAATAGCGGCGCTCACTCTATACCAATCCGATAATTTAGTGATAGCGCATTACCTAGGTGCAGAAAACGTCACCAGCTACAGTGTTGTCTATAGATTATTTACATATATTGCCCTGCTTAATTCACTGATTATTGCTCCTCTTTGGCCCGCTTATGGCGAAGCTCTTGCTCGTGCTGACTGGGAATGGGCGAAGAAGACTTTCCAGCGGACCTTAACAGTTAGTATGGTAGTATCAGTTATTCTTATTGCTAGCCTGATAGTTTTCTCAAAACCGATTATCGCTGCTTGGACACACAATATTGTAAAGCCTAACACATCTATTATTATATTAATAGCTATATGGACCCTGATGTCCATTTGGGGGAATCATTATGGGATCTTGTTAAATGGTCTTGGTGTGGTCCGAGCCCAGCTATTGATTGGATGCTTGATGGCTTTTATGAATTTGTTCTTGTCTATTTTTCTAGTACAACGAATTGGCGTTATTGGGGTTATTTTGGCAACAATTTTATCTTACAGTGTTACTTCGCTTTGGATAGTTCCTATGTTGGCACATAAATTCTTTAATCAGCAAGTAAAGCATCCAGTATTTGAGTGAGAGCAACTATGCTAACGAAAACTCCCACATTTATCCCAGTCTATCAACCTTCATTAACAGGGAATGAAAAGAAGTACGTCAATGAATGTATAGACTCTACATGGATTTCATCTAAAGGTAAATTTCTCGGTCTATTCGAAGATAGCTTTAAAAGTTATACGGGTGTTAAATATGCAACCCCTGTCGCAAACGGTACGGTGGCAATTCACCTTGCGCTCATTGCCCTTGGTATTGGTCCCGAGGATGAAGTTATTGTACCTACCCTTACCTATATCGCTTCAGTCAATCCAATTGTACAAGTAGGCGCTAGACCGATATTTGTTGATTCAGAACGTGCCAGTTGGCAAATTGATCCTGAAGATGTCAAGAGGAAGATAACTCCGCGTACGCGAGCCATTATAGTTGTTCACCTATATGGTCAGCCTGCGAATATGGATGCGATTATGGAAATCGCACATGAGTATAATCTTTTTGTAGTGGAAGACTGTGCAGAAGCGTTTGGATCACGTATTAGAGATCAACATGTTGGCACATTTGGCGACATCGGTACGTTTAGCTTCTTTGGTAATAAAACAGTCACAACAGGTGAAGGAGGAATGGTAGTCACAAATGATGCAACACTTTATGATCGATCTGTGCATTTCAAAGGGCAAGGGCTAGCGAAACATCGTACCTATTGGCATGATGTGATTGGATACAATTATCGCATGACTAATATATGTGCAGCAATCGGTTTAGCCCAAATGGAGAGAGCAGACGAGTTGCTACAAAAAAAAATAGCACTCGCTCGACGTTATGATGAATTGCTTGCGCATCTGCCAATCGAAACACATCGCTCCGCTAGGGAAAACGTATTACATAGTTATTGGATGTACTCCATATTAGTGCCAAGCGGCCTACGAGATAGTGTTATAGATCAATTGAAACAGACAGGTATTGAAACTCGGCCTGTATTTTACCCTGTGCATACGATGCCAATGTACTCGAGCCGTTATGCGCGTCATAAAGTGGCAGAGGAGATTGGGTGGCGAGGAATCAATCTCCCTTCATGGCCTGATATAACCGATGAACAATTAGAATACATTGCGGTGGCATTAGAGCGAGCGTTAATTTAAGAGGCAAATGGTTACTGAAATTATTCCTCTGAATAGTTCTCATGCTCTGCCATTAGTAGAGCTATACCAACAATCTTCGACTGAATATTCGCAGCATTTCAGGCCGTTTAGTTTTGATATTGATACTCTAATTAAAATTCTTTGTAAAAGGGAACGCGATCTGTTTTTTGTAATTCTCGTAGAAGGTGAAGTCGCTGGATTTTACATGTTGCGAGGCTTTGATGAAGGATATGCTGTCCCTTGCTATGGCATCTGGATCGCTGAAAAATATAGTGGTCAAGGGCTTGCACGTATGACATTGGAACACGCGATTTCGGTTTGCAAAAAGTTAGGTAGCAGCGTATTGATGCTTAAAGTCCATCCTGATAATATACGAGCAAGACAATTGTATGAAAAGTTTGGCTTCAAGCAGACTGGTATTGATACAAAAAACAACAATATGATTTTCAATTTAATGTTGTCATGAATAAAGTAAGAATAGGATACTATCTTGCAGGTGTAGAAGGTGGTGTTTCAACTGGTGGTGTCTGGCCCTATGCGGTTAGATTGCTTGAGTCACTGCTAGCCTCTCCAATTCCTGTGGACTTCCACTTGTTGATCACCTCTGCTCAACACGAATATGTTCAGGAATTTTGTCAGCGCTGGCCGAATCGTCAGATTACTTTTAGCGAGATTAGATTCTCAAGAATTATGAATTTTTTTTACTATCTTCTAGGTAATTTGATTTTTACATTCGGATTACGCAGGCTTATTAAATACGTACGGAAAATTAATTATCTCGAATGGCAAATGAGAGGCCATAAAATTGATATTGTCCATTCTCCTGTCCAAACGCTGCCAACCTTCGCGTGGCAAAAGCCGTTGATCATTACAATGCACGATGTTCAGGAACTCCATCTTCCAGAGTTCTTTTCACCACGCGAACGTGCCATTCGCGCCCAAATTCATTGGTGGTGTCTAGAGAGTGCAACCAAAATAGTTGTTTCGTTTGACCACATTAAAGAAGATCTAATCCGATATTTTCAGATTTCACCAGAAAAGATATGTGTATGTCCATTGCCAATCCAGCGTACTTGGCTGCCAGATTGTGATGAAGCTATTGCCAAAAATATTAGAGCTAAATACCATCTACATGATAGTTTTTTGTTATATCCAGCGCAAACGTGGAAACATAAAAATCACTTGGGTTTACTTAAGGCGCTTATTCATCTGCGCGATATAGACGGCTTAACACCACAATTGATCTGTACAGGTAAAATGAATTCATTTTACGAGAGTATTGAACAAGTAATTAGACAATACAATCTTCAATCCCAGGTGCAATTTTTGGGTATAGTACCAAGTGACGAGCTTGCAGCACTTTACAAACAATGCTATTGCGTAGTGGTTCCGACATTATATGAAGCTGGAAGTTTCCCTGTTATTGAAGCTATGATGTTAGGTGCACCAGTTATTTGTTCACAAACCACTTCTTTACCTGAAACTATTGGCGATTTGCGTTTTACATTTGATGCCAATCGTCCAATAGACATAGCGCGCTCACTCAGGCAAGTATTAACTGATGAACAATTTCGAATGCAGAATATAGAAAATGGTACACAACGTATTCAAGTGATGTTGGATAATCCTGGTAAAGTCGCTGAAAGTGTTCAAAAGATGTATGAAACGCTTGCTTAATGTAGAACTCGATTATTCTGTATTAGACTTAGAAGCCGCGGGGCAGATAGACCATTGCTCGGCACAGGTCGAAACTTAGATTACTTTGTTGGGAAATATAAGAATTTTTCATACCCGTACCAAATTAAAGGGCTATCGGGTAATTAAGACTCAATAGATTGTCATATGCAACAACCGCTCATTAGCATCATTACTCCAAGTTACAATCGCGCTTGGATCATCCAAAAATGTATCAATTGCATCCGTCGCCAGACCTATCCGAACATTGAGCATATCGTCATTGATGGTGGTTCAAATGATGGCACAGTAGAGTTGTTACAGCAAAATGAGACGGGCCACAATTTTCGTTGGATTTCGGAGCCAGACGCTGGCATGTATGATGCCATCAACAAGGGCATGAAACTGGCAACTGGTGAGATTGTTGCCTATCTCAATACCGACGATTTTTACTTTCCCTACGCCGTTGAGCTAGCGGTTAGAAAATTTCAGGAAGACGCCACGATCGATCTGGTCTACAGTGATTGGGTAACCTATTACGAAGAATCAGATTTTCTCGAGATCCTTCCATTCCTGAATTACACGAAATACGACATGGCACGTTTTGGCGTATTGCCACAACCCACTGTTTTCATGCGTCGAAAAATTTTTGCGCAACTGGGCTATTTTGATACGAGCTACAAACTGTTAGCTGATAATGAATTTTTTACCCGCGTCTTCATGGCCGATCTGCATGTGGAAAAGATTCAGGAATTCCTAGCTGGGCAAGTAGTGCATAAAGGTAATCTGTTAGCCGGTAATGAGCGCGCCGTACGACAAGCGCTTGACGAATCGGACAGATTTCACACAATGTATTGGGCGCAATTAGCCGAATCTGGTGATAGCACAGACTACCTTGCTCGAGTTTCTGCCAACCTACGTAATAAGACCTACCGTGCTATCTGGCGCCTACGATTGTTAGAATTCTATTTCAGGTTTCGATGGGGAAAATCGAAAAAATGGCACCATTTCATCCGCATACTCCCAAAACAGAGTATTAATGAGCTTACATTGCTAAAATACCTTGTTTCTCAGGATCGGCGAGCCATTCCATACTGTGTAATCCCGGATTTTCTTGCCACAATTTGTTAGTGAAGACCCTTGTTGAAGCAGAACTGGCCTAAAGGTGTGTGATGTCAATTAGCTCTAGACCCAGTGTCTATATTGTCCTTGTCAATTGGAATCGATGGCAAGACACAATTGAATGCTTAGAAAGTATATTTCGTAGCGATTACACAAATTACCGGGTCATTGTTTGCGATAACGGTTCTAGCGACAATTCTCCCGCACAAATTCGAGCATGGGCAATGGGGCAGCTTCTTGAGCAGCGTGTGAAGAATCACCAAATTTCGCAAGGCACGGAAGTGTTTTTTTGTACAGATTGTTCGATTACGTATATTGAACATGAATATAAAGCACTTCAAAAACAAACTGCATCAGAGCTTTACAAGGAAGAAGCGAAACTGATCTTAATTCACCTGGAAGAAAACTTAGGGTTCGGCAAAGCCAATAATGTTGCTCTCCGTTACATTAGTCAAGTGGGTAGCATTGATTATATTTGGCTATTGAACAATGATACAGTTATTTATCCCAATACGCTGATGCTGATGGTCCAGACTGCCCAGACTCACTCGGGCATTACCGGTTCGGTGCTCAAATTTTATGCAAATCCCTCCATTGTGCAGACATATGGGGGAGGATATTTCAATCATATTACAGGACGAGTGCGGACAGAACAGCATACCAAGCCTAGTCATTTAGATTTTATCAACGGTGCCAGCTTAATGATAAGCAAAGCTGTGCTTGAAAAAGTTGGCTTGTTGGATGAACAAATTTTTATGTATTTTGAGGAAAATGACTATTGCATTCGTGCGCAGCAAGCTGGTTTTAAGATGATGGTTGCCGATGCCTGCGTTTTACATAAAGGCGGTGTCTCTGGTGGAGGAAGCGGCAATTATTTATCTTGGAAAAATGTCTACATCAATAAGTGCTACGTTATGTTTAAACATTACGGGATAGGTGTTTGGGTACTTTTCTCTGGGCTAGCTTGGCTACTTAACTTGATCAACCCGCAGATTTCAACTGTAAAAAGACGTGCATCTCTGGATGCGCTAAAATTCCTGTTTAAGCAATTAGTTCAGCATCTCTTTAAAGGTAGGCAGCATTCACTATTTAAGTGAACTGTAATCTATCTATCCTAACTTTGGTAATCCACCATTTAACGGAGATTGTTCTGGGATGCATTTAGTTACTTTATAACCCTTTAGCTTACTGACCCAATTGTAGTAAACAGGTTTTAAGAGTAAGCTTGCTCTATTAATTTAAGAACATTATGCATATTAATGAATTTACCCAAAACCTTGATGTCACTAGGTATATTTCGATGCTTGTCGGTATATTGATCGTCAATGTTCTGTTGTTTCGCAATCTAGCTTACCATCGATATGATCCAATTTGGATTGTGGTGATGACGCTCTCATTCCAATTAACAACACCAATTTACGCTTTTTTTTATGATCAAACTATAAATAAAGAACACGTCATTTATGTAGCGTTGGCCTTGATCTCGTTTTTGATCGGTGCACAAATTAGTCACTTGTTTTTAAAAACGAAGTGGAAAACCCTAAGTGTAGACTTACGCCAAAACCTACAATCTGACATAATCCGCAAAAAACGTGAGCAAAGGTTTATTTACTTATTTCTCACATTATCAAGCTTCTTGCTAGTATTGGCGCTTGGCGTGCGTGCGGCTACTGTTGGATTACCGATTTTTTCGAACAATCCTGATCTTGAGAAATTGTTGGTTAATCAAGGTGGCTTTGGTGTGTTAGAACGCATCATCGAACCCTCCGTCAATGGTAGTTTGATTCTGATTTACTATCTTATCTACATAAAACGCAAATTCACCTTGCCGCTCCTAATCTATAGTCTAGCCCCTCTAACAGCGCTCCTCGTATCCGGCTCAAAAGGGACACTGTTAACAGCTTATTATACGTTTTTCTTTACAAATATTTATATAGCATTTCGAGAGCATAAAAGATTTACCTTCGTTTCGTTGAAAGTAATTGTGCTCGGCGCAATTGCAGTGATGGGCTATGCCGTGTTTGTGCTGGTAACAAGAGCAAGAGGGACGGGCGTTAATAACATTGACAACTTTGTTGTGCAGTCACTGCTCGCCCGCTTTATTGCTTTTAGCGACGGCATTTACTATTACTTTCAGAATGGAAGCCTATTAGGCCGTCTATTTTACGAACCTAGTGAATATATTTATCAATACTGGGCTGTTCCCCTATTGGCGCCATTACGGCTGGTGGCATATCCTGCCCAATCGCTGGGTAATGCTATTATCTCCACTCGGTTCGGTGGAAACTGGCTTGGGGGTCCTAATCCAACCATGTCAGTCGAGGGTTATGTCTTTTTTGGATTTATAGGCGGTGCCATATACTGTTTTTGCCTGGGGATACTTTTTTCATTTTGCCGACGTATCATGTTGAAAATCAGAACTGGAAATAGACTCAAAGAACTGCTTTTATTTTGTATCGGAAACTTGCTCAGTATGAAAATTACAGGTGATATGCTTTTGTTTGCGGCCAGCATCTTTGATTATTCCGTTGTTATCACCTTTACCTTCCTTGTTGGCTGTCTCATCTACACTGTGCAAAAATATGCACCGTATCTCTTTTTTCGCTCAAAAATGACAATGTATACGCCTATCAATACTGGGATTAGTACACCAAGCGAGGCTAGCGTACCCTAACATGTATAAAATTTGCCACAACTCCAATTTTTTTATCCGCCGAAACGCTTGTAACCGATTATGAAAATTGGCATTGACGCACGCTTGGTTGTCTATCGGCGCGGGATGGGCAATTTTGTGCATAATTTGTTGGCCGAACTCGCACAAATAGAGGCTCCACATCAATATTACCTTTATGTAGACACAACAAAGGCAAGTGAAGTGCTGCCACAAGATGAGCGCTTTACAATAAAGATGTTGCACCCACGATTTTATCCAGTGTGGGAGCAGGTGAGCTTGCCCTTACAAGTGAAGCATGATCAGTTAGATATCCTCTACTGCCCAGCGAACACAGCACCCATTTGGCTACCATCAAAAACGAAATTAGTAATGACGATCCACGATGTCATGTATATGTTGCCGCCTACAATTTTACCACTGTCACCGTCACTTTATCAGCAATTGGGTCGACAATATCGCCGGTGGATCGTGCCGCGTGCAGCCAGAGGTGCAGCGGCTATCATCAGCGACTCGATCTATTCAAAGTCAGATACGATAAAGTTGCTAGCGTTACAGGACAACCAGATCCATGTAGTATATGGATCTCACGGTTCTACATACAAACCGTTAGACGATGCAAAGGCTGTTCTAGCTCTTAAATCAAAATTGGGATTATTTGATCGAATCATTGTCGGATTGGGGGCTATTGACCCACGCAAAAATACAGCCCGTGTCATTGAGGCTTTCGCGCAATTGCTTCGCTCTGGCTATCCATACCACCAATTAGTGCTTATAGGTCTGAATGCCCAGGCCAAAGCACGTTTTTCTCAACAATGCCAGCGACTAGAAATTGTACAGAATGTTTTAATGCTCGATTATATAACTGAAGAAGAGTTGGTGACGCTCTATAATACAGCAGAAATGGTTGTTTATCTTTCCTTATACGAAGGCTTTGGGTTGCCTGTGCTAGAAGCCATGGCATGTGGTGTTCCCGTCATTAGCTCTAACACTACATCGATCCCCGAGATCGCTAAGGATGCTGCGTTGCTGGTTGATCCAACTTCTACCACCGCCATCGCTGAGGCAATGGCACAGTTAGCTGGCGACAAGTTATTACGGCAAAGCTTCATTGTGCGCGGATATGAGCAAGCCGCTCATTTCTCATGGCCACAGGCGGCGCAGAAAGTACTATCGATTATCGAGCAAGTGAACTAAATAGCAGATCATCTTTATTAATTTAGATAGGTGGATTTCTACATGAAATGGATCGTAACTGGGGGAGCAGGATTTATTGGTTGTAACACAATCAAACGACTGTTAGATTCGGGTCACTCTGTAGTTGCCATCGACAATTTATCCCGGCGCGGGACAGCGGCCAATCTGTCTTGGTTACGCAAGCAGGGAGATTTTGAATTCATCAAGCTTGATATCCGTGATGTTGATGGCTTGCAGCAAGTTTTTGCCCAACATAGTGATGTTGATGTAATTCTCCATTTAGCAGCCCAGGTGGCTGTGACAACCTCGGTTGTCAATCCCCGCGAAGATTTTGAAATAAATACAGTTGGCACCTTCAACGTATTGGAGGCAACCCGTACGCTAAATACCAATCCGATCTTCCTATATGCATCGACTAATAAAGTCTACGGTAAGATTGAGCAAGCAGGAATCGAGTTAACTAATGGTAAGTACGCTTATAGTCAGCTTCCGAATGGGGTGCCCGAGTCCACCCCGCTCGATTTCTATTCGCCTTATGGCTGTTCAAAAGGGGCGGCGGACCAGTATGTCCATGATTACGCGCGTATTTATGGCTTAAGGACAGTAGTTTTTCGTCAGTCCTGTATCGCGGGAATTCGGCAATTAGGCATTGAAGATCAAGGCTGGGTAGCTTGGTTTGTGATCGCAGCAACGCTGGGGAGTCCTATTACACTTTATGGAGATGGTCGGCAAGTGCGTGATGTGTTATTTGTTAATGATCTGGTAGATGCCTACTTACATGCTGTCGCCCAGATTGATAGAACTAGCGGCACCGTGTACAACATTGGTGGTGGCCCGACTAACCAGCTATCCCTGCTTGAACTACTCACATTTTTGGAGAACAGGCTAGGTCGCAAAATTCCAGTGCGTTATGCAGATTGGCGACCTGGTGACCAACGTGTCTTTATTGCTGATATTACAAAAGCACAGCGTGATTTTGGCTGGGCTCCAAAAGTGGACATAGATATGGGATTAGCTCAATTATATGAATGGGTTTGTGAGGAGACAGAACTGCTACATTCGGTTTTAGGAGATCACTTGTGAATCTGCTGTTCGTTGCATCGCGTTTTCCCTATCCCCCTTCTCAAGGTGATCGAGTGCGCGCCTATCATCAACTCAAATTATTGAGCAAATATCATTCTATTACGCTTATCACTCCTGTAACGCATGAAGCGAATGAGAGCATAGCGGCTATCCGCCCTTTTTGTAAGCGTATCGTTGGAATCCCGATGCAGCGTCATCGCCAAGCACTGAATCTGCTAAAGGCACCATTTGAGCACTGGCCACTGCAGACACTTTATTTTTATAATCCACAAATCGCACGTGCAATCGATGAAATTTGTAGTCAGGAAAAAATTGACCTGATTCACGTACAAATGATCAGAATGGCACCATCTGTAGCACATATTCATCATATTCCTGTTGTGATCGATCTGATCGACTCACTTGCACTCAACATGAGGCGGCGTGCACAACGCGAACGCTGGTGGCTCGTTGCTCAGATTGTGGAACAGGAGGCTATTCGCACACAACGGTATGAACGAGAATTGGCAAACAGATTCAACCATTTGCTGATTTGTTCTGCTTTGGATAAGACCGCAATTGGGAATCAAGATTCAATCCATATTGTGCGGCAAGGCGTCGACACCACATTCTTTCGCTCGCTATCCGCGCAGAGAGCATCTAATACGATTGTCTTTTCCGGTAATATGGGTTATTTCCCTAATGCCGATGCCGCTGAGTATTTCATTACCACAATCTTGCCGATCATTCGTCAGCACATCCCCGAAGTACGCTTTCAAGTGGTGGGTGGTGGTGCTTCTAAACGGTTGCTGGCCCTTAGCAATGAACCTGGTGTGGAACTCGTGGGATATACCACCGAAATCAATAAATATCTTTCAGCCGCTACGGTCGCGGTCGCCCCCATGCGTTCTGGTTCTGGGATGCAGTTTAAGGTGCTAGAGGCCATGGCTTGTGGCGTACCTATTGTGGTTACCTCTTTTGCATTGGGCGGGATCGAAGTCAACCATGGCGAACACTTATTGGTAGCCGATCAACCCCAAGCAGTTGCAGATAGCGTGGTTCGCTTGCTAAAAGATGCAACACTACGTCACACGTTGGCGACTAATTCACGTCGCCTAGTCGAAGAAAAATATTCATGGGAACAATCGGTGTCAACACTGGAACAGATATACGATCTAGCTCTCCAGATGCATTATCAGCAAACAGCCTCATCCCCTGGCACTCAGGTGACATAGAAGACACTATGCCATGGTCATTTTCCTTCATCGCTTGCTATTTGTTTGTTGTTTGACACCTATGAATACTGAATATGCAGAAGCGGCCGTTTGTTGAAATAATTAACAGAAACTCAATGTATAGCCCCATCGCTGTGTTTTGGCTAACCACTTCATTGGTGTTCGGGGGCTGCTTGCTGAAACTTGCCATCCTTCCCCAATTTCAGGCGAAAGTCTGGCTAAACTATGCGCAACTACAACGTTTGAGTCAGCATGTGCGTAATTTGCCGATTACGGAAGATACTTTACAAGCCTACAAATATGCATTACAACTGGATTTCGCCAATGATCATATACGTTGGCAAACTGGTGAAGCCCAAGCTGAGGCGGGCCAAGCAACCTTAGCGACTACAACATTACTTCCTTTAATAAATTCCAACTTAGAAAGTCCACGTATTGATAAGCTTCTTATAATTATGTTAGTGGCTTCCAACCGCATCAATGAAGCGATTGATCTCTATCGTAGCTTGGCTCTAAAACCAACTTTGCCACCCGGTATCGCGGCCAAAATTCTACGTTATGCTTTACAGGAGCATCTTTCATTTACTCCCGAAAATCAAGAGAAGTTAATCGGAGAGGCAGTAGGACTCGATCCTAACCTAACTGAATTTAAGCCTTTCGGTAATGTGTTAGCAGATCGAGATTTCTATGCCACAGAGCTGGGCAGTAAGGTTAAATATTCTCTAAAGTGGCGCTCAGAAATAAACGTAAAGCCGCCGACGAATGACAAGCTGACAGAATTAGATGCACTATTAAAGGCTAGAGTAGCCGCGCTGCTGGATATTTCTGCCCAGACTATTACATTGGGTGATTCATTAACCATTAATGGTGATTTTGAACAGATTGACATTGTACATGATACGCCGATTGGTTGGAATGAATCGTTTATGAGTACTGGCTATCCATGGAATTTAGCCGCATTTGTAATGGGCACTGATAGCCAGCAAGCATACCAGGGTGTACACTCTATTAGGATTGATGGCTTGTACATTGAACAAAAGCCTGAGCGTGAACTCGCTCGCGCTGGTTTCGTCCACTTTCCAATCAACCTTCCACCTCATTCACCATATGTAGTTAGCTTTGCTTATCGTACTGAGAATGTCCGTAATGATGCTGCCCGTTTTTTTCTGTCACTTGATCCGCAAGTTTTTACACCAATCGAGCAGGCTCTTCCATCAACGGCAGGCAAATGGATGGTTGTCACTATCTTAGGATGGAATAGTAGTAAAATAGAGACGACTGTTTCCCCTTTATTGCGCTCTTTCAACGAGGGTAGTGTGTGGTTTGACAGCTTTTCAATACACCCATTAGATTTGCAGTCTACAGTCGCAGCTCGTGACGCAATCGTTGATATACGTATTGCAGAATGAACGTATCTTATGCGTAGTGATTGACGTATATCTTCTTGGTCGTATCTTTTGCTCCTCTGAAGCGTCTTAATTTACATAGCTCGTTTATGCTGCACCATCGTAATATAATATTAATGCAGAGTGCGGGAAGTTGAATTATGTATACATCGACAGCAATATCTCATTCAATCACCTCCGACGATTCGCTTCTTGCAACGCGCCTGGGGTTAAAGATTTCTGAACGCCGATTACTCCTTTTGTTTGGTGATATTTTATTGATCGCAATATCAGGCGTTTTGTCCCTGATTGGCTGGGCTACGGTACGACATGATATCTGGCTAGATAAAGGATTTATTAGGGATCATGCCACGACACTAGCAACGCTGTCCATATTATGGTTAGGCTTGCTCGTTATTGCTGGTTGTTATGATTTAAAGGTAGCAGCTAATATACGCGCTACTATGCAGCGTTTGTTGGCTGTTCTTACAGGGTTTTGTGTTATTTATCTTACTTTATTCTTTTTGTTTGCACCACAACCAAACTCAATTTATCAACTGCCATTTTTGGGTCAACTCCCGCTCCTCCGCGTTGTACCCGTTATCTTTGTTGTGTGTGTCTTGTCTCTCGAGTTAGTCTGGCGCATAGCCTATGCTAAGCTGCTTACTAAAGATCAGTTTCGACGACGACTCCTCATTGTTGGCGCCGGTCGTGCAGGCAAAATTCTACTTGATGCATTTCATGGCACTACTGATGCACAGACATATCAGATTGTTGGCTTTGTTGATGACGACCCCCTAAAGCAGCGTTCTAGTGTTAGTAACTTGCCCATATTAGGTGATCATGCGAATCTAACCAAAATTGCCGTTAAAAATGGTGTAGATGAAATTGTGATTGCGGTAAGTCAGGATCTCAGTGGCGGCATGTTTCAGGCGGTTATGGACTGCTTTGAGCGAGGCATGCAGATTACACCAATGCCCGTTATGTATGAGGCGTTGACGGGCCGTGTACCAGTAGAACATGTCGGAAAACACTGGTATGTCTCGCTGCCACTTAGTGCAGAGCCGCCAGGCCATCTATTTAATGCTTTTGAACGCGGAATTGACGTTCTAATTGGTTTGGTTGGCATGTTATTAGTTGGCGTGTTGTGTCCACTTGTTATGCTGGGGAATATGCTGGGCTCACGTGGACCACTCTTGTTTGCGCAGACACGGGTTGGGCGCGCTGGAAAGACCTATAAAATTCTAAAATTCCGCACAATGATACCGGATGCTGAAAAGATGAGTGGCGCAGTCTGGGCGCAGCAGAATGATGCGCGTATTACCTCCTTTGGAAACTTTTTACGCAAATGTCGTATTGATGAAATTCCTCAATTTTGGAATATTTTAAAAGGAGAGATGAGTTTGATTGGGCCGCGACCCGAGCGACCCGAGTTTGTCGAACAACTGGCTCAGCAAATCCCCTTTTACCGCAGCCGCCATGCTGTCAAGCCAGGTCTTACTGGTTGGGCACAGGTAAAATATTCCTATGGTGCTAGTGTAGAAGACTCACTGATGAAACTTCAATACGATCTGTATTACATCAAACATCGTAGCCTCTATCTAAATTGTTTGATCCTTTTCAAAACTATTGGCGTTGTAGTTGGCCTCAAAGGTCGTTAATTCTCTTGTTAAATAGCGCCGCGATTGGAGCGAATTGCGGCGCTTATCTGTGTAAGGCATTAACTGGTTGATAGTAAAATTGACTGTCTAAATTGCGGTTAGTTTGAAAACGTGGCCTCTTGATTCGCAAAAGATCGTTTTTAAACAGAGCAAATTATTGCTGGATCGACGTTCATCCTTGTTCAAATCTACGCAACTGCGACTTATTACTACGCAGCTTCTTTTGCTAGAACCGATCTGGTTATTGGTTTTAGCACCAACTATTTTATTGCCAGACCGTTTTACCTCGGTTGCCTGGCACCCGTGGCTCATAGGGATGCTGTTTCTTTTTTGGCCACTTCGCTTCTTAGCCAACGGATACTTTTTGCCACCTACCCCAATTAACTGGACCCTATGGCTAATTCTATTATGGTTGCCGGTAAATATTGGTGCGGCAGTGAATAAACCGGGCGCTTGGGAAGCCGCAGGTTATTTATTAGTGGGCATCGTTTTTTTTGTGGCGCTTATAAACTGGACGCCCACTCAACAATATCTTTACTGGATAGTGAGCTTTTTCTTTTTGATTACTTTAGCGATTGCACTTTTGGGGCCGCTTGTCATTGTGCCCGATGCCACGACTCCGTTTGTTTTACTTCGTGTTCAAACGATTCTTCACCCATTGGTCACACGCTTAGGCGAAACGGTCAATCCCAATATTTTGGCAGGCGCGCTGGTGCTGGCAGTGCCACTCCAGATCGCGTTTGTACTGAGTTCTAGCTGGACCCAACAACGATGGGTAATGATAGGTATGACCTTGCTTGGTTTTGTAACACTAGTCGTCCTCTGGCTTATGCAAAGCCGTGGTGCAATCGTAGCCAGCATTGTAGCTCTAGCCGTCGTACTCCTGTGGCGCTGGCCGAAGTTAACTTATCTAGCACCCTTGATTTTCGTCGTTGTCGGCGCTGGCCGGTATTGGATGGGCTCCACACGATTTATGGAACTGATCACGTCGAACAATTCGACTGGTGGGTTAAATGCACGGTTGGAGATCTGGACTCGCGCCTATTATGCTCTGCATGATTTTATATTTACTGGCATTGGTCTTGGTAACTTTAAAATTGTGATACCAGTGCTATATCCTTATATTGTCATTCCAGCAGACATTGAGATTCCACATGCACACAATTTGCTATTGCAGATTGGCGTAGATCTGGGATTGCCTGGCTTAATTGCCTATTTAGGCTTGCTCATCAATGTTTTTGTTATGTTGCTTACGGTATTGAGCCAGCGTACCAAATTACTATCAGAAACGTTGGCCGTCGGCGTTTTGGGCTCACTGGTAGCTATGTTAGTGCATGGTATGGTCGATGCTACAACATGGGGTACAAAAGTGGCATTTATCCCCTGGTTGTTGTTTGCTCTTGTTACGCTACTATATCTCTCGGAAAAGCCAGACGCGAAGCGAAAAGCTAGCCACCCCATCGATAGCCTTTATCACCAATAAGATGTCTGAGTGACAGGATGACAAGAACATTTTGCCTATCAGCCTGTCACTTTGTGATCTATATATGACCATTACCAGGCGCTGGATAAACTACTCGAACTACTACCCTTCAGCGGCCAAAGGCAATGCATCCAAACAATCATTTTTGATGCCCGACAAGCGGAAAATAGTTATCATAGACGTGCTCTACGACCGATAAGGTCAACGGTATCGTATGGCTGATACTCGGACTGGATCCTGTCATTGTGGTCACGTAATCACCTAACGGAGTGTCTGTGTCAACACTAACCATCACTGTAATGGCATCTCCTGATTGCACAACCGTCGGTTCCAAAGTGGCGGTAATGCCACTAGGCAATCCACTGAGTATCACCGTCACAGGGGCTTGATAGCCGCCCAGGCTGACCACTTGTAGCTGTTGACGGCGGTGGTCGCCTGGCGCCAACAGCCAAGTCGTCGGACGCAAACTAAAATCAGGCATTGGCGACATCCGCCACAGCGCTGTTTTAGCTACGATCCACACATGGTTGTTTGAATCTACTTCAATGCGATGAACCTCTTCTCTACCAAAGGGCAAAGAATAGGCGCTTAATCCAGAGTCATCACGCCGATGTAGTTTTTGGGTCAGGCCTTCTTTGCGAGAAGTAAGTACCGCGTACCAGACAGCATCATCGGGAGCGATTGTCCAGAGCCGGTTGCGATGCGCAGCAGAGCGCACAAGATTGAGGTTTTTCTCCACTAATGTATCCACTCGCTCTTGGCTGACGCTACCATCTGTTTCGATTCGTAGAATTGACTCGCTCAATTGTGTGCAGTCACCGATCTGCGCTTGGATGGCAAAGAGAATTCCATTATCAGCGGGCACAAGATCACAAATGCCTGGATATGAATAGTCATTGACCGGTTGCCATTGGGCACCGTCATACCGATAGATGCCTGTGCTGTTACCAAACCAAGGCTGATCGAATGTATCGACAGCCACGGCTCCACCTGTGCCATCAGGAGTAACGACTGGGTACTCGGTCCATACATCATCGCTCAAATTTTCTGGCGTACCCCGATCATCAAGCGCAACGACTCCTTGCGAACGCGCATCCTGACCAGACACAAATTCGGCAAAAGCAAACCAAGTATGATTCTCATCTTGCGCAAAGATATCGACGATTTGTCTTGAGCCAGCTAAGGTCGGGAGTTGGTATTCGATCCATGTGTCCCCGTGTCGCCGTGCAGACAAGCTACTCAAGCTTGCGGCTGCCCAAAGAGCACCCAGTGGTGTTCGCTCAAAGCTGCCAAATGACCTATTATATGGATTTATTGAATTTGGAAACGAACGTTGGGCCCATGTATCATCAGCTAGCGAAGTAGTACCTTGATCATCCAGAATCTGGATTGCGCCATTAGACCCAATATTATTGCCAACTTGGCTGTGCACCCAGAGCAGATTGTCAGCACCGGCCAGAATATCGGTCACATGGCTATATGTAGGCTCATCGATAAAGTTGTAGATCGTGCCATCGGGCTGCCACAACCAACCAGTACCCACCGCCCAAACACTATTGGTAACCGGCAATAGCACTGCGACCGAACCTGCACTGTCAAGCGAATGAAAACTTGATACATTATTGACGTTTACCCAAAAAGGAATATTTTGTCGAAAACCACAAGGGGAACCATGACATGGATCCTGAGACCCACCAACCCAAATGGCATCGCCAGGACCAATCGCCAGGTTGGTAATCAAGCCACCAATTGCGTTATAAGACGATATATTTGACCAACTGCTACCATCCCAACTAAATAATAAATGACCCTCGCCCACCCAGACGTGGCCAGCATTATCCGCTACCGGGCCAACGGCTGGGCCCCCTTCAGCACTTGGAAGACGATCCACCCAGTTGCTGCCATTATACGCGTAATAGCCGACCCAGATTTCGTTGCCTGCTACCGTCCACAATTTGTTTGCATTGCGCACCTCGCGGATGCGCAGATAATCAGCCGCAACCACAGCCACGCGGCTGGGAAACCAATGCCAGCTTCCATCCGGATCGCGGCGGCTGACGCTGCCAGCAGGCAGGCCGTGGCTCAGCCACAGTGTGTCATCTGCGCCGATAGCAATCCCGTCGACTATATTGCTATACAAGCCACTGTTGGCAACGTTAAAGTGTGTCCACACATTATCCGCATCTAACCGGCTAATACCGTGGTCGCCACCAAACCAGCGATTACCAACAGAATCGACCGCAATCGCGTAAACGGCGTGATGAGGGAAGCCATCCAACAAGGTATAGCGCTGGTAGGTACTCTGCTCCTTATCCCAGCGCACGACCCCACTACTGGTTCCAATCCAAAGTGCCTGACTATCCTCCGCCAGGGCATATTGATTGGGTTGCCACATCATC